>JAEEGI010000322.1_pt1 | contig 192211 bp, 164 predicted proteins | sample 8958751 | NCBI WGS metagenome assembly JAEEGI01 (sample SAMN16246545, study PRJNA631951) | gut metagenome | biome: gut microbiome; feature: rumen; material: KS-attached | host: Bos | place: Iran: Karaj | collected 2018-10 | reverse complement strand
ATTGGGTGGCAAAGAACCGTTGCACGAAAGAAGAGACAGAGCGAGTGGAGGGTTTGAACAAGGAAAACGGACACTACATCATCAAGCATCGCTTTACCGAGAGCACAACAGGTTGCGACGTCTGGCTCTACGAGGTTGTAGGTGGCAAGCATTCCACGCATACCGAAGACATCAAGACAGGCGACGAGATTTGGAACTTCTTCAAGAAGTATGTGAAGTAGAGAATAGAGAGACAGGTGATGCCGGAGTGAGTGTCTTTTCCTGATATGGTTGACTCTTTTCCTAAGAATGTTGACATCGTACGGATATCCTGTGAAAATATTTTTTGGGGGGCAATGTGTCTCCCCGAAACTCCCTTTCATCGATGTTTTATACCATAAGCTGGAGATGATTCGATGGGGTGTGGAACATTTTTGTGCTCCTTTGTTTGGTGGTTTCGGGAAAATGTTGTACCTTTGCCGCGCTTTTGTGTAAACAAGAGCAAGCGATAATTAACTTATTTACTAACTTTTAATTAATCTGTATGGCAGATTTGAAAAATGTTGCTCCTCTGGCCGACTTCGATTGGGAGGCATACGAACAGGGCGACAGCAACGCAAACGTGAGCCGCGAGGCTCAAACAGAGGCCTATGAGGGCTCTCTGAACAAGGTAAGTGACCACGATGTAGTCGACGGTACCGTCATCTCTATGAACAAGCGCGAGGTGGTGGTTAACATCGGTTTCAAGAGCGATGGTATCATACCTATGAGTGAATTCCGCTACAACCCCGACCTGAAGGTGGGCGACACTGTAGAGGTTTACATCGAGAACCAGGAAGACAAGAAGGGTCAGCTCATCCTCTCTCACAAGAAGGCTCGTGCTTCCCGTTCTTGGGATCGTGTCAACGAGGCTCTCAACAATCAGGAAATCATCAAGGGCTATGTGAAGTGCCGCACTAAGGGCGGTATGATCGTTGATGTCTTCGGCATCGAGGCATTCCTGCCCGGCAGCCAGATTGATGTCAAGCCCATTCGCGACTACGACATCTTCGTAGGCAAGACGATGGAGTTCAAGGTTGTGAAGATCAATCAGGACTACCGCAACGTCGTTGTCAGCCACAAGGCTCTCATCGAGGCAGAGCTCGAGGCTCAGAAGAAGGAAATCATCGGCAGGCTCGAGAAGGGTCAGGTGCTCGAGGGTATCGTCAAGAACATCACCAACTACGGTGTCTTCATCGACCTTGGTGGCGTGGACGGTCTCATCCACATCACAGACCTCAGCTGGGGCCGCGTAAGCGATCCGAAGGAAATCGTAGAGCTCGACCAGAAGATCAATGTCGTTATCCTCGACTTCGACGACGAGAAGAAGCGCATTGCTCTCGGCCTGAAGCAGCTCACTCCTCATCCTTGGGACGCTCTTGATCCCAACCTCAAGGTGGGCGACCACGTGAAGGGCAAGGTTGTCGTTATGGCCGACTATGGTGCATTCATCGAGATTGCTCCTGGTGTGGAAGGTCTTATCCACGTCAGCGAGATGTCTTGGAGCCAGCACCTGCGCAGCGCTCAGGACTTCATGAAGGTGGGCGACGAGGTGGAGGCAGTCATCCTCACTCTCGACCGCGAGGAGCGCAAGATGTCGCTCGGCATCAAGCAGCTCAAGGAAGATCCCTGGGAGAACATCGAAGAGAAGTATCCCGTTGGCAGCAAGCACACTGCTAAGGTTCGCAACTTCACCAACTTCGGTATCTTCGTTGAGATTGAAGAAGGTGTTGACGGCCTGATTCACATCAGCGACCTCAGCTGGACCAAGAAGATCAAGCACCCCAGCGAGTTCACTCAGATTGGTGCTGAGATCGAGGTTTGCGTTCTCGAGATTGACAAGGCTAACCGTCGTCTGTCTCTCGGTCACAAGCAGCTTGAGGAGAATCCTTGGGATGTATTTGAGACTGTCTTCACCGTTGACAGCATTCACGAAGGCACTATCGTCGAGATGCTCGACAAGGGCGCAGTCATCCAGCTCGAGTATGGCGTGGAAGGCTTTGCTACTCCCAAGCACCTCGTCAAGGAAGACGGCACTCAGGCTCAGAAGGGCGAGAAGCTGCAGTTCAAGGTGATTGAGTTCAACAAGGACAGCAAGCGCATCATCCTCTCTCACAGCCGCATCTTCGAGGACGTACAGCGTGCAGAAGCTCGTGAGGCTCGCGAGGCCAAGAAGGCTACTCGCAAGGCTGCTCCGAAGGAAGAGGCACCAGTAGTTCAGAACCAGGCTGCCAGCACCACGCTTGGCGACCTCGACGCTCTGGCAGAGCTGAAGGCTAAGATGACCGAGGAGAAGACTGAAGCTAAGCCAAAGGCTAAGAAGACTACCAAGAAGGCTGCTGAGCCCAAAGCTGAGAAGCCCAAGGCAGAAGAGCCTGTAGCTGAGCCCGAAGCTGAAAAGACTGAGGAATAAATTAATATTCCAATAAGCAATGATAGCCCCGACCCCAATAAAGGGGTGGGGGCTTTTTCTTTTGTTCATAAGCGCAGCGTTCCGCGACTAGATTCGCGCCTTCTTCGGCAAATGCCTCAGGCGCAGGCGGAAGGTGCTAGAGCATCCAAGAATTAACTTCCAATTATATATATATATTGAACTTTGAATTAAACATATTGGGTTGCGGCTCAGCAAAGCCCACCACGCGTCACCAGCCCACCTCGCAGATACTGAATGTGAGGGGCAAACTCTTCATGATCGATTGTGGCGAGGGCGTGCAGGCACAGATGCAGAAGATGGGACTCTCGATGATGAGCGTTGGCCATATCTTCATCAGCCACAACCATGGCGACCACGTATTCGGACTGCCTGGACTGATAGGCACGATGGATCTGCTGGGCCGTACTGCCGAACTGCACATCCATGGGCCACAGCAAGTGGGCGAGCTCCTTGACTTCCTGCAGCGCACCTACTACAGCGACATCCAGTACGAAGTCCTCTTCCATCCAGTCGATACGCGAGTGCACGACCTCGTTTACGAAGATCGCAGCATCACGGTTCATAGCATTCCCCTGAAACACAGGCTTCCCACTTGCGGCTATCTCTTCCGCGAGAAACCCAACCTGCCGCACATCCGTAGGGAGATGATTGAAGCCTATAACATCCCTGTTAGCCAAATAAACAACATCAAGGCAGGTGCTTCGTGGACAACTGAAGATGGTACCGTCATTCCACACGAACGCCTCACTACGCCAGCCACCCCTTCCCGTTCCTTTGCCTATTGCTCTGATACCGTCTATTTGCCAGAGTTGAAAGACATTGTCGAGGGCGTCGATTTGCTTTATCACGAAGCAACTTATTTCCACGAACGTGCACTCAGAGCAGAACAGACCATGCACTCGACAGCCCTTCAGGCAGCCACTCTGGCCAGAGATGCAAGGGTGGGGAAGCTTTGTATAGGCCATTTCAGTGCCTCCATAAAAGACGAAAACGCCCTCCTGAAAGAGGCACAAACTGTCTTCCCAGACACCGTCCTTGCAAATGAAGGACTTGTCATCAGTATTGATGGAAGAGGTAAGAAGTAAGAGGTAAGATGGAAGATGGAAGACGTTAGATTTCGCCCCGTAGGGGCATTGAGCCGTCAGCCCAGGGCGCTCGCCCTGGGTATTGAAACACCTCACCATCCCACGCCCTACAGGGGCAAAAGCCTTAAACCACCAGTCAAGCTTTAGCTCGACGCCAGTCAACTTCCCAAACTTCTCTGCAGAAGTTCGTAAACTTCACTGCAGAAGTTTTAGCTCAACACCAGTCAACCGACAGGTCGACGCAAGTCAAGTTTTTACGTTTTTCTATAGCCTTGTTTTCTAACCACTTGCAAAACCCGGAAAAATCCTGCAGAGGATTTGCCCAAATCCTGCTGTGGATTTGATGAAATCCTCCTGTGGATTTTACCAAATCCTCACGTGGATTTTAGGGACGCGTCCCTCTCGCCTTAGGGACGCGTCCCTCTCCTCATAGGGACGTGTCCTTCTTGCCATAGGGACTCTTAAACTTTATAAATTCGTGCCTTTAGAGTTTTTAGATGTTTAAATTTGAGAAACGCCACTAAGGGGCAACGCTTATGCCAGTTAAATGCCAGTTAAGTATGTTCTCAGTAAAACCTAAGTAGAAAATCAACAAATTCTCTATAAATTCTCTATAAAACCTCTATAAAAACTCTATTCCTATACGTATAGAGACTTTATAGAGAAGTTATAGAGAAATTATACGGAAGTTATAGAGAAATTATAGAGAAGTTATAGAGAAGTTATTGAGAAGTTATACGGAAAGTACTGAAGAAACATAATGAATCTACATAGATTTCAACCAATTTCTTCGCTGCGATACAATCATTAACTTATTAAACAATGTGGCCTCTTACCTTTTATTCCGACCACAAATTACTCAATAACACTATTTATTTTCCCCTTTCAATTTTCAATTTTCAATTTATTTTCGTAACTTTGCAGCAGAAAACAAGAAACTCTCCCCCTTAGCTAAGGGGAGTACCCTGAAAGGGAGAGGGAGTTTGTTCCTCGCAAGTTAACACACGCCTCCGTCGCTTTGCGACACCCCCTCTAAGAGGGGGAGTAATTAACACAAAACTAATAAACTTAAAAACTAATAATAACATGAAGAAATTATTTACCCTCTTTTGTCTCTTGGCACTGGCAACGGTTTCCTATGCCACATCGATTGTCTATGACTTCGAAGACAGCACCAATCCCTTTACCGACAACATACGCATCAAGAGCGACATTGAGTACGACGAAACGCTCGCCAGCAATGTGCTTGGCTGGACTTGTAGCGGTCATGCCCAGAATGGTTACTCTTTCTCATACTTCGACTTCAGCGACCAACTTAACCATCCGGGAAAGGTAACGGTGGAGTTCGACTACTACAACAAAAGTGGCGGACGTTCCATCTTGACCATTGGCGATGCCAGTGTGCGTGGCACTACAGGCGGCAGCAGCAAGACGACTTACAACAAGACAGGTGCCATCTTCCGTATCGGCTCTGATAAGAATAATGCTTTTATCAACGATACGCAATATGAGCAAGGAAACCTTTGCGACAAGTGGCTACACATTGTTGTGACGGCAAACCTCGATGCCAAGACTGTTGAATGGGTTGTCACCGACAAAGAGAGTACAGAGATTAGCAGCGGCTCGGACGCCTTCTATGCCGATGATGCTCTTTCTTGCACTCAGATAGATGTGTTCGGCTACATCAACAACAGCCACTGCTGCATGATGGACAACCTGACGATTACCGAGTACAAGAGCGACGCACAATATGCCACCTACACCATCAAGTATGTAGATGCCTACGACAACGAGCTGAAGCCTTCCCGCTCGGACGAAGGCAAGGTCGGTTCCTATGTTACTCTCCCCCAAAGCGACAAGGTAAGTTTCTATAACGATGACCGTAGCATGAAATATATTTACACCTCCGACAACACGGCAACCGAGGTGATTGCCGCCGAGGGTACCGTCATCAAGGTTGTCTTCCGAGAGGCTGAGATATGGAATGCCAAGCTGGTCTGCATGATTGAAGGTAAGAGCGGTGAGGAAGGAACTCTGGCTGAGCTTGTCACCACCTTCTTTGAGGATGATGAGCAGACGGTCTATCCCGTGCGTGGATATGAGAAGGACGGCAAGTATTACTTCACACCTGCCACCGCATATAATGGTGCTCCTTACACTTTCCCCGGCTCTTTGTCTCCTACTGTTATTGATGGCAAGACCTATTTCATTGGATACCTTTATTACGAAGAAGATGCCTCTGTGGCCTACTATAGTGACTTCGAGCGTCTGGCATTGCCTGTAGAAGATGAAGGTGAGGGCACTGGCCTTGGTCAGCTCTTCGGTTCGGTAAACAGTTGGTGGAGTTTCACGAGAGGTTATTTTGATCGTTTCTCGGGTGGTCGTGCTATTCGCCTTAATTCCGATTCGTATGTATGGACAGAACCCATTGCCAAAGACGGGAACTATCGCGTAATCATCTACGGACGAAACGACAAAAGCAGTGTTGCGAATAAACCCTACGAACTTGGCTTGCGCGATTCGGAAGGGAACATTACCATGCTCGACGACCTGACAATCCCCGCATGGGGAAGTGCCGCAACAGGCCAAAGTGTTGTGGAAGATGTCAACATTCCCGCTGGTTTCTCATTGGTAATAAAGAACCCAGGCGAAGCCGAAATGATTTCGCTCGACGACATCAAACTGTTCAAGGAAAAAGAAGTCTATACCGAGTTTGTGGAAGCGACTGGCACGCTGACTTATTATTATGATTTGCAACGTAATTCCCGCTCGGGTGTGACTGAAGTGTACGACCCCGTAAACAACCCCGATGCCGTGCGCTTCACAGGCTACTACAAGAAGGTACTCAAGGCCGTCATTGACCCGTCGATGAAAGACGCGCCCCTGACCTCGATGTATAGTATGTTCTTTGGCGGATTCCATCCCGAAACATTCGCTTTCCAAGCTCTGTGGAAAATGACAGAAATCAAAGGAATGGAGAACCTCAATACGGCCGATGTAACAAGGATGGATTTTATGTTCGAGGCCTGCAACGCACTCAAGACTGTCGATGTCAACTCGTTCGACATCAGCAAGGTGACGAAGATGGACTTTATGTTCGGCGATTGCTACGAACTGACCACCATTTATTGCTCTAAGGACTGGAGCAGTACCTCGGCCAGCTCAGACAATATGTTTGGTACCTGCAGAAAACTTGTAGGCGGCAACGGAACGGCATTCGACAGCAATGTCACCAACGCCACCTATGCCCGTCCCGATGGCGGCACAGAAAGCCCAGGCTACTTCACCGCCGGCGTTGTCGGCGATGTGAATGGGGATAAAGTTGTTAACTTCACCGATGCACAAAGCATCCTGACCCTTATGGCAAACGAGAACTATGAATCCTCTGCCGACGTGAACAACGATGACGCCGTCAACTTCACTGACTACCAATCCATCCTGACCATCATGGCACAATAAGGTCATTACTGACCATCATATATACAATAAGGCACGCCTGGTTTCAACTGGGTGTGCCTTAATTATTACATCGAAAGACAAGAAGCCGTTATCTAACCTCTTTTCCTAAAAATTGCAAAGAAAACTTTGTCAAGTGGAGAGAAATACGTACTTTTGCACTTGAATAAGCATATTATGGACATGAAAACTATCGTAAAGGCTATATTTGCTTGCCTATTGTTGCAAGTTGTGTTCACCAGTTATGCGTCGGCTCAGGCGCTATATACGAATCCTGACACCATTCAGAAGTACTTGAAGGACCGTATCGTCGAGGTCAAGGAGCAATTGAAAGAGACTCGAGCTCAGCTGAAGGCTGAAGAGAAGACGCTTCGGACGCTCAATCGTGACCTCGAGAAGTCGCGCACGCAAGCTCAGCGAGATAAGGTGAAACTCAAAGAGGCAAAACGCAATGGTAAGTTCTATCAAGTGAAGCCTTACATCCCAGAAGAGCTTCAGGGCGATGTGGAAGCAAAGATAAAAGCAGCTAAAGAGGCTAAAGCAGCCAAAGAACGGGAAATCAAACAGAAAGCTGCTGACAAGAAAGCAGCAGAAAAGGCCGCGAAAGATGAAAAGAAACAGCAGGCCAAAGACGCTAAGAAGCAAGAAAAAGAACAACTGAAGGCGTCGGCAAGAAGTCAGTCGAAGCGTGCTCAAGAGAAGAAAGCTGAACAGAAGGCTCAGGCTAAAGCGCAGGAAGAAGCTGCCAAACAGGAAGAAAAAGACTTGAAGGAGAATGCAGCTGAAACTTCAGAAAAAGCAAATGATAAAGCAGAAAAACCTGCTGCAACTCCCAAAACTCCCAGCACAACCAAAGCCGCAACTAATACAAAGACGCCTGCAACTGATACCAAGGCCCCAGCATCAGGAGCAAAAGCACCTGCAACAGGCTCTAAATCTGCTCCTGTCATAAACAAGGGCGGAGCAAAAGACCCTAAGTCTCTTTCCGACCCAAAGAACGTTGCAAACGGTAAAGCTGCTCCTGGCTCAAAGGCTCCAGCCATGAAGGGAAAGGCTGCATCGGACAAGTCTGAAAAAGAACTGGAGAAGGAAGCCGAAGCACAGGAAAAGGCTGCTGAGAAAGAGGAAAAGAAGAAAGAGAAAGCTGTAAAAGCTGCCCTGAAGGAAGCCGACAAGAAAGCTAAGGAAGCTGAACAGCGTGCAAAGGATTCTGAAGCAAAAGCGAAAGCGAAGGAACAGGAAGTAGAAGCTACAGAAGAGACTTCCGAAGAGACTGAAGCAGAAGTGGAGGAAGAGGCTCCCAAGCGTAAGTACTCTGTCCGTACGCAACGCCAAAAGGCCGTCAAGAAGGCTAAAGAGAATAAGGAAGAAGTAGAAACCGAAGAAAGCAAGGAGGGCTGAGAAGATGCAAAGACTCACTATACCGAAGCTTAATCTCGTAGTCAAGAAAGCTGCAGAAATCCCTGCTGCATTGCAAGCTGCAGGTGTTGCCTATACGCCAGTCAACAACGTCAATTGGCCAGCGAGCTATCCCTACAAACCCAAGATGGAGTTTGCTGCAGCTCATGTCGGCGATGCTCTGCTGTTGCACTATCGTGTCGAAGAACAAAGCGTCAGGGCTGTGGCTCGAGAGGATCACGAACACATTTGGGAAGATTCTTGTGCCGAGTTCTTCATCATGCCTGCAGCAGATGGACTCTATTATAATATAGAATGTAACTGCACGGGCAAACTCTTGATTGCTGTCGGCAAAGACCGTAATGGACGCAAACCTGCTCCTAAGGAGGTGATGCAGGGCGTGGATCGTTGGGCTTCACTTGGCATCGAGCCATTCGAAACTCGCAACGAGCCAACGCAATGGGAATTGGCGCTTCGCATTCCCGTCAGCACTTTCTTCCTGCACAATCTCAGTGGTTTCGACGGCTTGCAGGCAAAAGGCAATGTCTATAAGTGTGGCGACAATCTGCCCGTACCTCATTTCATCAGCTGGAACCCAATCAAGACTGAGACTCCAGACTTCCATCGTTCGGAGTTCTTCGGTGAAATCACATTTGAATGAGTTTAAGAGAGCGCGTTCTTGCTACAATGAAGTCTCGTGACACAGAGGGCAATTTCGAACTCTACGTCACTCGCACCCCAGGTTATTTGTGGGCGCAGTTCTTCCGTTGGCTGCACGTTCATCCCATTGTTGTCACGCTGCTGAGCATCGTGATTGGCTGTGCTTCGGCTTATTTCTTTGCCTCCAGCGACCTCCGTTACAACCTCATTGGCATGTTCATGCTCATTTGGGCAAACTGGTACGATTGTGCCGACGGTCAATTGGCCAGAATGACTGGCAAGACGACCCTTGTGGGCCGTGTTCTCGATGGTTTCGGAGGCGAGTTGTGGTTCATTTGCATTTACATCGGCATTGCCATCAGGCTCTATCCCGTTTGGGGGATTTGGATTTTCCTCATCATCCTTTGGGCAGGTTTCTATTGCCATTCGCGTCAATGCGGCATAGCAGATTATTATCGCAACGTGCATCTTTGGGTAACTCTTGGCGAAGAGAGGAGCGAACTCGACTCGAGTGTTGAGGTTCAGCAAAGGATGGACACCCTTCGCTGGAACAAGAACGAGTGGTTCGAGAAGTTCTACCTCTTCTTTTATGTAAAGTACATGCGTACGCAAGAGCGTCAAACCCCTGAGTTCCAATTGCTTCGCCCTTTGATTGAGAAGCTGCCAATAGATGACCCAATGCGTCAGCAGTTCCGTCGGGAAAGTCTGCCGCTCATGCCCCTTTGCAACATCCTGACCTTCGACACGCGTGTTGGTGTCCTCTTCCTTTCGGTGCTCATCGGTTATCCTTGGGTTTACTTCATCTTCGAGATGACCGTTCTCGAGGCTTTGCGCCTTTACACGATTCATCGGCACGAATCCTTCAGCCATAAGTTACACCAAAAACTTTGTGCCATATGAAGCAGAGCCACAACATAGCCCTCATTTTGGCTGGCGGAACGGGCGAGAGGATGCATGCCGTCGTGCCTAAGCAGTTTATGGAAATAGACGGCGAATCGGTCCTGTTGCATACCCTAAAAGCCTTCCAGCAGCACCCTCTCATCCACGAGATTTATCTCGTCTGCATGCCGGAATGGGCGTCTTTTGTCAGAGACGAAGCCAAGAAAGGAGGCGTTGATAAACTTCAAGGCATTGTTCCGGCTGGCGAGAGTTGTTATGCTTCTGCTTGCAATGGCATAGAGCATTTGATAAAGACTTTCAAAGAGGATAAAGCAATTGTTCTGGTTCATGATGCTGTTCGTCCGCTCATCACGCAAGACATCATTAGCCGCAACATAGCGGTTTGCCTGACTCACGGCAACGCGATTACTGCCCTGCAAAGTCACGAAGCCTATCTTGTGACGGAAGACGGAAATACGTCCGATGCCTTTAAGCCTCGCGAAGGCTTGATGCGCGCCCAAACGCCTCACACATTCCCCCTCGCCACGCTTCGCAAAATGTTGGAACTTGCTAAGCAGCAGGGCATTGAGAAGTCGCAAAGCATCTTTACCTTGGCTGGCGAACTGGGCATTGCGCCCTTGCATATCGCCTTGGGCGACCTGCGCAACTTCAAGATAACCGAGCAATCAGATATCCTCATTTATCGAGCCCTAAAGGCTTTGGAAGAATAATGTAATTTACAATTTGACAATTTACGATTTACTATTTATTTACTATTTAGTAATTTAGTCATTTACAGAAAAGTCAATGGTAAGTGGTCAATGGTAAGTGGTCAATGGTCAATGGTTAAATGGTAAATAAGAGATGATATACTATTTCTCAGGAACTGGAAACAGCCTCTATGTGGCAAGACATCTGGCCGATGAGCTTGGTGAGAGGCTTTGTCCAATGACGTTGCCTGCACCGACCAATGACGAGGTGATTGGCCTCGTCTTTCCCGTTTATGGATGGGGCATTCCGAATGTTGTGGAGGAATTTGTCCGCCGTTATAAAGCCTCGTTTGAGGGCGCATATCTCTATGCCGTCATGACTTGTGGCGACGATATGGGCTATACGGACAGGGTTCTGGAGAAGGCTTTGGGCAGGAAACTCGATGCCGCTTTCTCTGTGCTGATGCCCGATGTTTATGTCTGCTTGCCCGGTTTCGATGTCGATAGCAAGGAGGAGTGCAGGGAGAAGTTTGCAAAGGAGAAAGAATCCGTCCAGCTCATCACTGAATGCGTGAAAGAGCGTCAGGTCGTCCGTCATTTGAAACGAGGTCCTTTCCCTTGGGCAAAGACCTACATACTTCGTCCATTGTTTAATCGTTACCTGGTGACAGACAAGTACTTCCGTGTGGATGCTTTAAGTTGTGTTTCATGCGGAAGATGCCAGAAGATGTGTCCCGTCGGAAACATCCTGATAGTAGATGAAGTGCCTCAATGGCAATCGCATTGCACGGGCTGTCTGGCTTGCTATCATGCCTGCCCGCATCATGCCATCAATTTTGGCAAGATGACACAGAAGAAGGGGCAGTACGACTTGCTTAAAATGAAAGAATGAAAAAATGAAAAACAATAAACTACTGAAAAGCCTTGTTGCTGTGGTTGCGCTTCTGTTGGTCTTGTTCGCACAGAAGTATATCAACCAGGACTCCTCCAAAATCCTGCCCGAAGAGGAGACTCTCTGCAACGAATCCTCTGAAGCGCAACAGCCGGAAAGCAATTCGAACAATACAATCCTCCCCGTTGCGGGCGACCAAAAGGGCATCTTCATCGAGCACGAAGGCTTCTCGCTGCTCTTCGACACTAAAACGATGTGCCCTCGTTGGGTGGCTTGGGAACTGACGGCAGAGGAGACTCGCGGCAAGGTGTCGCGTGGGGGTGTTGATTTCAAGGAAGATACCAGCGTGCCAAAGGAGTATCAGGTTGCCTCTTGGGACTATAATGGAGGCGCATACGGTCGAGGGCACATGTGTCCTGCAGGCGATATGAAGTGGAGCAAGGAAGCCATGCAGGATTGCCACTACATGACCAATATCTGCCCTCAGAACGCTGAGCTAAACAAGGTTTGGTGGGAGCATTTGGAGCGTGCTTGCCGCTCGTGGGCAAGGCAGGACGGGAGCGTTCAGATTGTCTGCGGACCAGACTTCTCCGAGAATCCGAAGCACTTCGGCAAGAAGCATCGAATGGCTGTCCCCAAAGGCTTCTGGAAGGTTGTTCTCTCGCAGAAGAAGGGTAGGGAGAAGGCCATCGGTTTCTACTACACGAACGACGATGCCCCGCAACCCATGGAAGATGCCGTGCGGAGCGTTGATGATATAGAACGCATGACGGGCTTCGACTTTTTCTCCTCGCTGCCCGATAGTCAGGAGGACCGCCTCGAGGCTATGACCGACCTCCGCGTTTGGGACAAGTAGGGGAACTATTCTTCGAGGCCGTCGTACTGGCTGATTGCATGGCGCCAGGCGGCAGGGAAGGGCATGGACTGGTGGCGGACCAGGTCGTAGAGCACCATGACGGAGAGGCAGCGGCACTTCACTTCCTGCGTGTCGGTGTTGATGATGTCCTGATCCAACTGGAAACTCTTGTTGCCAATCTTCACGACGCGCGTTCTGGCTGAAATGTGCTCGCCAGCCTTGATCTGCGAGAGGAACTCTGCCTCTATCTTCACCACGACGATGGCAACTGTTTCCCAATCGACATTGGGGCAGACGGCTGCAAAATAGTCGGTCTTGGCTGTGTCGTAGAACTGGAAATAGATGGTGTTGTTGACGTGCCCAAACTTATCCACGTCGTTGAAACGAATCTGGATGGGCAACACGTGCCTGAAATCTGTACTCTTTTCTTGTATCATGATTCTCGTTCTGTTAATGTCTTAAGCTTGCTGGCAGAGGATGCGATGCTGGCTATCTTATCGACATTCATGCTGCTGGCGCTTGCGTCTAAGATTTCCTTGTAGAGTCCGCCCTCACGATAGACTTCCGAAGGCGAGCCCGCCTGCACTACGCGCCCTTGCTGCAGGACGTATATCTGGTCGGCATCGATAATCTGGCCGATGTTGTGCGAAATGATGATGACGGTACGGCCTTTCTTGATGGCATCGATGGAGGCTTTTATCTGTTCTGCGGCAATGGCATCGAGGCTGGCCGTCGGTTCGTCGAGGAAGATGATGGGCGGGTTCTTGATGAACATGCGGGCAATGGCGATGCGTTGCTGCTGGCCTCCGCTCAATTGAAGGGCTGACGTCTCGAAACCGTGTGGCAGAGCGATTATCTGGTCGTAGATATAAGCTTGTCGGGCCGCCTGCACCACATCCTCGTGCGTGGCTGTGGGGCAGCCATAGCGAATATTCTCCTCGATGGAGCCGTCGAAGATGTGGTTTTTCTGGAGCACCAGCCCCACGTTTTCGCGAAGCCACTGGGTGTCCCATTCCCCCAACTCGTGTCCGTCGAGACGAATTGAGCCTTTTTGTGGCAGATAGAACTTGTCGAGCAGGTTGACGATGGTGCTCTTTCCTGCGCCGCTCAACCCGACGAGTGCCGTTATCTTGCCGCTTTCGATGTGCATCGAGACGTCGAAAAGCGCTTGGGTTCCTCCGGGATAGGTGAAGTCCACGTTCTGTAGTACGAAGTCGCCTTGAACCTGCTCTGGATGGTGCTTTCCAGTGGGTTCCACCTCGTTGTCGGCTTGCAATATTCCGAAGAATCCCTCGGCATAGATGAGTGCGTCGTTCATGTCGTCGTAGATGCGATGCAACTGGCGGATTGGAGCGCTGACGTTGGCGAAGAGCATCACGTGGTACATGATTTTTCCGATGGACATTCACGGGTAGTCAATCAAGACGAGATAGGCCGTCAGAATGATGATGAGCACTGTTCCAATCTGCTCGAGGAAGCTCTTCAAACCGTTGAAAAGGTAGGCTTGCTTGCGTGTGTTCAGTTGCAGATTGGTCATTTCTTGCTGCAAAGCTGCTTGCTTGTTGGCTTCGGTTTGCTCGCGATTGAACGATTTTATGACGTTCATGCTCTCGATGATGCCCAAAATGCCTTGGCTGACGGCCTGATGACCTCCGAAAATACCTCTTCTTCCGCCTTTCATTCGAGAGGCTTGGATGTAGGTCACCCAGAAGTAGAGCGGCACGATGCAAAGGGCCACGAGACCCACATAAACGTTGGCAGCAAACATGAGGCAGAGGGCAAGAATAGCGCTCGTGAAGAGGGGCAGAATCTCGATGAAGAAGTTGTTTACCGTGTTGCTCATGCTCATGATGCCTCGGTCGATTCGCGACTGCAGTTTGCCCGTCTCGTTGCCTTCGCTATTGAAGAACGCCATTCGGAAAGAGAGGATGCGGTCCACCACCTTCAACGACATGTCGCGCGAGACCAGAATGCGCATCCGCTCGCCATAGTAGCGCTGGCAGAAAGTAACGACGGCGCCGATGACTTCCTTGCCCAAAAGAATGATGGAAATGATGGTCAGAAGCTTGACTGCCTGGCTCCAATGAAAGCCCTCGGGTTGTTGCATCATGGCATTGATAGCATCAACGGCTTGGTCCAGGACAACAGCATTTACCTGCGCCATCAACGAGCCGATGAGCGTCAGGACGAGTGTCACAACAATCAGCCATTTATAGGGCAAAACAAAGGGCAGAATGTTACGTAACAGCCCCCAGATGTTCATTTTCATATAATTTTCCCCTCGTTTTATTGCCGCAAAGGTACGACTTTTCCCGCTTAAACAAAAACTTTTCAAGTTTTAAGTTACAACTTTCAACTTTATTTTGTATCTTTTCAAGCCGTAAATCTAATACCAATTCAGCTGAGTGCTGAAAGTGAAAACATATCTGGATACCACCATGTCAAATTACGCTTGTGATGACATGACAGGAGAACCTACATTTTCCCACACGTGAGAAAAAGAGAGTCTATTAATGCTGTCCCAAATTGACTTCTTTTTGCCCCTTTTGTGCGATCCAAGACCCTGACAAGCAAAACCTGCTCTAAATGCAGATATAATCGGGGGTGTAGGTGGTGATGAAATGATTTTAGCGGACAGCAATAATATCTAAAGGTATTTGGCAAGTATTATCTTCAAGGCATCAGGCTGCTGGATGTCGAGCCAAGCACCTTGCAAACCTTCCCGATTGGCGGCTTCGACGTTCAGGAGCGTGTCGTCGATGAAGAGACATTGTTCTGCCAGTCGTCCTATCTCGCGAACTGCATGATGATATATCTCTGAATCGGGCTTTGCCATATGTACTTCGTGCGAGACGAAGACATGGTCGAAGAGGTTCTGACACGTGTAGCCTTCTTCCATGAAGAAGCGTCGCTTTATCTCCTCCCAATGCAGGTCGTTGGTGTTAGAAAGCAGGTGTGTGTGATAGCCCTTGCGTCGCAGTTCCTTTATCAGGTCGAGTCGCCATCGGGGAATCACTCCGATGCAGGCGTTCCAAGCCTCGATGATGTCGCTACGGGTGATGCCCTCGCTACAATGGCTCAGCACGAGCGAAAGGAACTCGTCGGAGGTCATCTCGCCCACCTGATAGGCCGTGATGGCTTGGCTAGCCGAGATGCCTTGGCAAACAGTAGAAGCCCCTCTCCCGACGTCACCTGAAGGGGAGGAGTTATCAGTTTTGACGAAGAACAGTTCGGGATTGATGCCGAGGCGTTTGCAAGCCTCTCCGATGCCCTCCATGTTGAGGTCGAGCAGCACGCCCCCAAGGTCGAAGATGATATCAGAAACCATTGAATTCTCAATTATCATTTTTCAATCTTTAATTATCAATCTTTAATTATCAATTTTCAATTATCAATTTTCAATTATCAATTTTCAATTATCATCTTCCCTCTTCCTTCATCCCTCTTCCTTCTTCCATCTTCCTTCGCCAGCGAAGGTAGCCAAACACGGCGATGACGACGTAGAGGCCATAGAGCGAGGCTTTGAAGGGAATGTCTTTGTGGAAATAGAGCACGCAGGTGACGATATCTACGGCAATCCATACGAACCATTGTTCCAGATATTTATGTGCCAATGCCCAGATGCCAACAAGGGATAGCGACGTGGTAAACGCGTCGGCAACGGGAACGGTGGAGTCGGTGAAGGACGTCAGCAGCCACCAGATGGCGAACCACAAGACAAGGAAGATTGCCGTCCACAATAGGGCAAGAGGCATTGGAATGTGTGTGATGGGAAGTTCTTCTTTAACTCCTTCTTTATTGGAAAGAGTCTTCCATTTCCAATAGCCGTATGCTGTCATTGCCAGATAGTAGAACTCCATGCCGCAATCAGCATAAACGCCTTTCTGATAGTAGAGCACGATGCCCAGAATTTGCATGACAGCCCCGACGGCCCACATCCAAATCGAAGCTTTGTACTCCAGCAGGATGTAAGCAAGCCCGAGTAGGGTAGTGGTGATGTCAAGCCAATGATTAATCAGGAAATCCATATTGAAAACCTTAAACTATTAAACTCTTAAACTCTTAAATTACTCTTTAGAACGTCAACGACAGGTGCCCCATGCAATGGAAGGGAGCGGATGGAGCAAAGCCTGCTGCTTCCTCGTCGCGCAATCCCCATGTGTTCACTGCTTGGACCTTGCCGTCGGCATCTTGTTGGAACTGTGGTGCAGCCCATCCGTTGTTGTCGTACTTGGCGTTGAACAGGTTGTAGAATGTTACGCCGACACGTGCATTCTTGAGCCCCCATTTCTTCACCTCGAAACGGTAGCTAAGGTCGAGGTCTGTTGTGAAATGGTCCTTCAGCATAAGCGTCTCGTCTGTTGCCACATCGTCGGTCTGGCTCCAGTCGGTCCAGCAGCGCATGGTCTTCACGCCATAGTTGGTCAGGTACTGCTCTCCAATGTACTGGCTGTGGATGGAAGCGCTCCAACCTTTATAGTTAAATGTGAAGATGTTGTTGAAGATAACCTCGGGCGAGAAGCTTAGTGGTGTCTCGCCAATGTTAACCTGAGTGGTGTAGTCATCGAGGGTGACAATCATATCCTTGGCGCGATTCTTGCTCAACGTGGCATTCGCGTCCCAACGGAACCAATCTGTTGGCATCCAGGCAGCTTCCATCTCTATACCCATGCGATAGCTCTTTTCGATGTTCTTCGTGATGGCCTCGCCCACGTCGTTCAGCTCGCCCGTCAGCACGAACTGGTTCTTGTAGTCCATCCAATACAGGTTCACGCCAGCTGAGAAGCGACGATGGCGGAACTGATAGCCAACCTCCAGGTCATTCAGGCGCTCTGCATGAATAGGCTTTCCCCATTGCTCCTGGAAGTGGTCGCGAGTGGGTTCGCGATGAGCAATAGCATAGGAGGCATAGACGCGATGGTGGCGGTTGATGTCGTAGTTCAAGCCAGCCTTCGGATTGAAGAAGTCGAAGCTGCGGTTCAGGTCGTAGATGATTTGTCCGTTATCGTCCCAATCGCTTGCACTTCCGTCCATTCTGCAGTTGACGTGACGATATTGCAGGTCAACATATGCGCTCAAGCCCTTCACGAACTCCCAGTTCACTTTCGCATAGATGTTGGCGTCTGTCTTTCGGGAATCGTTGTCGTAGTATTGATGGTTAGGCTCTAATGCAGGAAGCGTAGGCGATATGTTGGGTGCGTTCTTATAGAATGGCACGCCTACCCACATGACGTGTCCCAAGTGGCTCGCATCGAAGTGGTTGACGGCTCCACCGATGTTTGCCGTCAGCCCATGGCGGTTGTCGTAGTTCGCTGAAGCCACCATGCCGTAGAAATCCTTAATGCCATCCTTGCGCTGCACCATGTCGGCACGCATATCAAGGTCATCGGTTAGCAGATACTCGTACAGCTTCTTGCCCATCTTCATCTGGTCGTAATAGTAGTTGTCGTGGGTGTAGTGAAGCGCCACGTTCATGGTCCAGTTCTTGCCAAGCCATTGGTTCCAATGCAATTGGTAGTGCTGCTGGTGGTAGTTGTCGTACTGGTCGTCGTAGTACTTCATCTTGCCTTCCGCGTCGTAATACATGCCGCACGAGTTGTAGCGCCTCCCATAGCGGCTCTGTTCCGCTTTAGACGTATAGTTCCAGGCCATGTAGGTCTTCTCTGTACCGTTGAAGGTGATGAACTTCACCGTGGTGTTGTCGGAGAAGTAGCCTGCCTGCAGGAAATAGGAATAGAAGTCCGACGTTGCCCGGTCCACGTAACCGTTGCTACCGATGTTCGACAGGCGTCCCTGAACACCGAAGTGCCCGTTCAGCAGTCCCGTGCCAAAGCGCAAGGTCTCCTTGTGCGTACCATACGAACCACCGCTGGCATCCAGCCCTACATATGGCTTCATGCCGATGCTTTCAGTCAGCATATTAATGCTTGCGCCAAAGGCACCAGCGCCATTCGTGCTTGTTCCCACACCACGTTGCACCTGAATGGATTGCACACTGCTGGCAAAGTCGCCAATGTCGGAGAAATAGATGAGCGAACTCTCGCTGTCGTTCAAGGGAATGCCGTTCGCTGTCACATTGATGCGCGAAGCGTCTGTGCCACGCACCCGAATGCTTGTGTAACCGATGCCATTACCTGCATCTGTCGTGGTGGTAATGCTTGGCAACGTGGAGAGCAGAAAGGGAACGTCCTTCCCGTAGTTCATAGCCTCAATCTGCTCGCGGTTCAGGTCGCTGTGTGCCACAGGCGTCTTGCTTGTGGCGCGAAGCGAAGTCACCTCCACTTCCTGCAGATCTGTCTCTTTCTCAACGTCTTGTGCCCAGGACATACTGGCGCTCACCAGCATCGTCACAGCCAATCCAATAAAACTTTTCATTTCTTTTTCCTTTATTATTAATTAAACAATAAAGGGGTGCAGGCAGAGCCTGCTCAGAAGATTCAACTTTATCATCCCTACGTCGGTATTGCCCGAATCAGGTATGGAGGGTTTAATCTCAGCCCGTCACTTTGACGAGCACCCCTTGATAATTCGTGTTGCAAGGACAGAGCAAGCAGAATGCAGAGAATAGAGTTCTTTGCTGAGGCACAGCCTGTTCTCGCTGCGATTCCTTAAATCGCGCTGCAAATTTACGACAAAAAAAGTGAATAGCGAATAGCGAAAGGTGAAAAATTAAAAGAATTACACAAATTAACGACGTCATACATCATATTAATAAAGTAAAGTTTATGCGTTGAAAATTTGGAAATGCCCTGAGAATTTCTTATTTTTGCAGTGTGAATATCTCGCATCGCAGCACTAATAATCGAAAGTTTATAACGCTTCATCAACATTTGCACCATGAAAATTTCTGTCTATACACTGACCTCAGAACTCCACGACGAACAGTCCGTCGAGCTTCTGACGCAAGAGTTCCTTGCAAGTCTCGACATCAATTTTGACCTGAAAGGCAATGATTACAGCGATTTCGGTAGTCAGCCTCTCTGCCTTATCTATGTCAGAACTGGCGGCACGGAAGGCATTTTCAAGAAACTTCTGCCTTCGCTGCTGGAGAAGTCGCAGCGGCCGTTCTACCTGTTAACGTCGGGCCAAAGCAACTCTCTGGCTGCTTCTATGGAGATTCTCTCGTATCTTCAGCAAAGAAATCTTCGAGGAGAGATTCTGCATGGCAGCACGGATTATGTGACGGGACGCATCGAAGCGTTATTCAGAGTAGAAGAAGCCAGGCGACAACTGCAAGGTGCCCGACTCGGCATCATCGGTAAACCGTCCGATTGGCTCATATCGAGTGATGCTGATTACGAGGCAGTTCGTGAGCGTCTGGGCATCGAACTTGTTAACATTCCCATGCAGGAATTGCTCGACACAATTGTTTCGAACGACATCTATGGTGGCTTGAAGACCATCATCGACAGGTATCAACTCAAAGGATTCACTTTGCGATGCTTCGACCTGCTGACCTCCCTCAAGACCACTGGCTGCCTGGCTTTGGCAAGACTGAACGGCGAAGGATACGTGGCTGGCTGCGAAGGCGATGTTCCAGCCATGCTTTCCATGATGATTATTCGCTCGTTGACGGGCCTCTCTGGCTTCCAGGCCAATCCAGCTCGCATCAATCCAGAGACGGGCGAACTGCTCTTCGCACATTGCACGATACCCCTTAATATGGTGGAAAGCTATGAGCTCGACACACATTTCGAGTCGGGCATCGGTGTAGGCGTCAGAGGTTTTATGAAGGCTGGACCTGTCACGTTGTTCAAGGTGTCGGGCGACCTCAACAGACATTTTGTGGCGGAAGGCTCGCTCATCAAGAACACAACGGAACCGAACCTGTGCCGTACGCAACAGGTCATCAGGCTTGCCGACAAACGACAGGCTACTTACTTCCTGACACAACCGATTGGCAATCACCATATTGTCGTGCCTGGTCACATAGGTTGGCTGCTCGAAGAGGTGATAAAATAGTGGAGTAGGGGCTACTCTTCCTTCGTAAGGAAACTCTCGATATTCTTTATCTTCGTATCCTCGATGGCTTCACTATGCCCAGTCAATGCTGCGAATGGAGCGAATTGAGCAGCTCGCTGATACATTGACATCTGCAGATGCTTCTGCGATACATGGTGAGGCAGGTTGATGATATCGTCGTAAGCTCCCATAACTCTAAACTTTAATCTCTAATCCCTAATCCGTGGCAATCGCGCTATGCACGATGGCCACCAATTTGTTTGTTCCTGTCTCTCGCCGTCGCCCCTTCTGCATAACTCGTGCCTTTCAGGATGGCATTCTTGCCGAATCGCTGCTTTATCTTGATGACAGCTTCCTGCATCCTGCGCTCCTTTTCAAGCTCTTTCTGCTTGTTTTTCTGTGTCTTTTCTGCTGACTCGTAATCCGTAAAGAGGTCGAGCTGCTGAGGACTCTTGTCAATTGTTTGTGGTCTGTTGTCCTCCCTAATGACATGATTCGTGGAGATGTTCAAGCGGCGAATGAGTAAATCCCTGTTAACTATCCTGTCATACAAGTACATAACTGCATCGATTATTTCGCGACTTGAACTGCTGTAACTGGCCAGATTGGCTGTTCCATGCGCATGTTTGGGCACGGGGCGCCCGTAATAGTCCATCACGATTTCGCCATGATACTTCGATGCAATATCGGGTCTCGTCAGGCTTTCCCTGTCGTAGCTGACGGTCAGGACAAGCTGATTGGTGAGCAAACGCTTTTCCACGAGTTCGAGACTTATGGCATCTGCCATCTCCATCACGACGTTTCGCGCTTTATCGAAGGTGTAAGGCTCCGTCAGGACTTGGCCGCTGCTCATGGAATTTGTCTCTGGCTTGTATGCCTTGACGTAATCAATCGTGCAAGGCTCCCAGCCCCAAGCATGGTCTATCAGTAGCTCTGCGTTAACCCCAAAGAGCTTGTAAAGTAACTCCTCGTCTTTGACCGACTGCCTGGCTACCTTTCCCATAGTGTCGATACCATAGCGTGCAAGCTTTTCTGCAATGCCTCGACCAACACGCCAGAAGTCCGTGATGGGGAAGTGATTCCATAGCTTTTGCCGATACGACATCTCGTCCAGCTCTGCTATGCGTACTCCGTCTTTATCAGCAGGCATCTTTTTCGCCACGATATCCATGGCGACCTTGGCCAGATACATGTTTGTGCCAATGCCTGCAGTAGCGGTAATTCCCGTTTGTCGCAGCACATCGCGAATCATGGTTATGGTCAGCTCGTGTGCTGTCTGCTTGTATGTCGCCAGATAGTTCGTTACGTCCATGAAAACCTCGTCAATGCTATAGACATGAATATCCTCGGGCGCGATATATTTCAGGTAGATATCATATATCTGGCAACTTACCTCGATGTACTTAGCCATCCGTGGCTTAGCAATAACGAAATCGATGCCTCGAGCCTTTTGCTTTACCTCGAACAACCGTGCTCTGCCCGGGATGCCGTACGCCTTCAAGGCAGGCGAGACGGCAAGACAGATAGTCTTATCTGTCCTGCTCTCGTCTGCTACCACAAGCCGTGCGTGGAGAGGGTCGAGCCCCCTCTCCACGCATTCCACACTAGCGTAGAACGACTTGAGGTCAATTGCTATGTATGTGCGATTCTCGCTTTTCAATTATAACCTTGAACTTTTAATTGCTAATTCTTAACTCTTAATTCTTAACTCTTAACCCTTAACTCTTAACCCTTCTTGGATTCTGTAGAACCAAGGCGCGCTTTTAATGCGCGGAGAATTCTTAACTCTTAATTCTTAATTCTTAACTCTTAATTCTTAAAGGTGTATATCGATGGGAACGCTCACTTTAAAGCAGAAGTTCCTGCCCATAGCAGAGATGCCTTGCCTGCCCGTCAGGGAGCCTGTATCGACATACTTTAGTCTAGAGAGGTGAGGCTGGTAGGCTTTGTCGAAGAGGTTCTGGCAAGAGAAAGTGAGTTCGATGCAGTTGTGACCGAAGATGTGCAAGTCCATGCCTGCAGAGAGGTTGAAGAGAGCATAACTGGGAGTAGCCGTCTCTGTGTTGTCAACAGCATAGAACTTGTTCTGACGGAAGTTATATTCCATTCCAAAGGCAAGGAAGGTGCGACGGCAATGGTTCTTGGCGAAGTTGGGAAACTCGTATCGGATGTCGCTGGTCCACTTCGGAGCGGGCATCATGGGCAAGTTCTTCGCCTCGTCTGGCTGGTCGAGCTGTATGCCTCGAACATAACTGAAAGCATTCTCGAAGTGAAGGGGATTGATGGGATGCACATCGACAGAAACCTCGCCACCCATCAGCCTGGCATTGCCCTCACGGTATTGATAGGTTCGATAGCCGTCTGTCTCGTAGGGAAGGCGAGCCAAGAAGATGTAATCGTCAATCCAATTCGTGAAAAGTGACGCTTGCAGGCTGACGTAATGAGACGTGTAGTCGAATCCTAAATCAAGTTGGGTGCTCTTCTCTGCCTTTAGTTCTGCGTTGCCCAACTCGTATTGGATACTGCCTTCATGCACACCATTCGAGGAGAGCTCACTTACCGTGGGAGCTCGGAAACCTCGTGCTGCATTGAGGCGGAGGTTAATTCGGTCGGTCACGTTCCATACAACACCCAGACTCCCCGTAATGCCAGTAAAGTTCTTGCTCAAGGCTTCGAAACGCAATACGCCTTCTTCCGTCAATGAGGTTGTCTTGAGATGTCGGTTATCGAAACGTGCTCCACCAGAGAAATGCCACTTCTGGTATTGCCATTCTGCTGTGGCAAAGACGCCAATATCAAAGAGATGATGGTCGGGAATCAGGTACTCTTCGCCCTGATTAACATTCCTTTGCCACATACCACCAATGCCAGTCGCAATTTTCCAATCGTGGGGAAGCGAGTGGAGGTACTTGATGTCATAATTGACGGTATGCAGCCTCATTGCCAATTCTGGCGTCTCTTCCTCTTCGAATTCCCTTCGATAGTTCTGCTGATAACCAATGACGGCCTTCAATGTTCCATCGCCGAAGTACCATGCATTATCGCTGATGGCTTTATAGTGAAGCACTTTTTGGAAGGGTGAAACGATGCCATAACTCTTCCCGTCAAAGTCGGTACCAACAAGTTCGCCTTCCGTGATGCCAGGTGTGAAGCTGACTCTCGAAAAGCGAAGCCAGCTATGGCCCCATCCTCTATTAATGCCAAACATTCCTTGAATGTCTCGTTCCTTGAAGAATGTGCCAGGAACATAACCATCGACTTTGTTCTTGTAGCAATGAGCTGCCTTATTGAGGAAGTGCCAATTCCAAACGAAGCCTTTCGTGTTGCCTGCGAAACCAACGCGATAGTCGTAGAGTCCATTGTTGGTCTGGTATTGACTGCCTACCTTGACCTGCATCGTGCCTTCCTCCAAAGGATGTTCCGGATGCAGAATCATCACGCCTGCAATAGCGTCGCTGCCATACATCAAGGAGGCTGGACCTTTCAGAACCTCGACGGAATGGACGCCTTCTTCATCAACTTCAAGTCCGTGCTCATCGCCCCATTGCTGCCCTTCCTGACGAATTCCCTGGTCAACGACGACAACGCGATTGTAACCAAGACCTCGAATGACAGGCTTCGAAATGCCTGCACCTGTACTTATCTGGGAAAGCCCTGGCAGATGTCCTACTGCATCAACAAGGTTGGTTCCTATGGTATTATGCAATTGTTTGGGCGAGACGACCATGAAGGGCGATGCTGCATCCTTGAGTCGTTGAACACCGGCAATGCCTTGAACGGTCACTTCGCTCAGGATGGCTTCCTTCATCGGGTTGATGCTATCCTCCAGACAATCGCTGTGCTGGTGGACGTGTTGAGCAAAAAGTGGTTGAGAGACTGCCAAAAGACAGACTCCTATATATATAATGATGTGTTTCATAATGCGTAATTTTATGTGTAATAATATGCTCTTCTCTACAATACAATCGTATTGCTATCGGAAGAAGTGTGATAATATATGATGTCTCCTTGACAATATGATGTGATGGAGACGCTCTTCAGACCAAATCAGGCTAAAGGAGGAGCCCGAAGGTTAATGACACCCAAGCTTGTCAAACATGGTGCCTGACAAAACTTAGCATATCGTATTACACATTTTGACTGCAGGAAAAGCAACATTCCTGCCGCTGTTGCCACATAGGAAAGCGTCAGGAACTGGCATAACACACACTGGTGCTGTTCGCCCGACAACTGGCTCAAATGCCCGTGACATTGGTGTTGCACGCACTCGCTACACGTCGTCTCGCCATATTCACTGCTATCATGAATATGCAGGGACGAGATGAGGAGCATTGGCAAATAAACTGCCAACAATACCCACGATGCAATATGTCTCTTTGTTGTCGGTTTCACGGCTGCAAGATATCAGCTATCACTATAAACGATACGTTTCTTATCCTATCAATCGTAAGATTTGCCTTTCAGTTGCATCTGGCAGAATCTTCTTAAACTGGCTGACGAGTCGTTCAAAGGAGGCTTCAGCAGAGCGTTCGCACTTGCTGGCTTCCTTCCCATACAGCGACTCGGGGGTGTTCAGCAACGACCAGCCCCAGCCATATTCTTTGCCCCGCTTGTCAAGAGGGTACACGAAATCTTCGGTGACAATATAGGTCGCCATCTCCAATTTGGTGATGTAACCGTCGAACTTCGACCGCATCCCCTTCCCATTAAAGCCGCAAGCAGCCCTCAACTCTCTGGTAATCAGGCTGCCTGTCGTCCTTAATGTGTCGAGAATGCTGCCCTCGATGGAGTCTAGGGAAGGGTGGGGGAACTTGCTCCTTCGGTAGTTGCAGAAGTCCGGCCACCATTCTTTGCTAATGAAGCCGGCCTTCTTGTTGAAAAATTTCCCGTAAAAGCAAGGCATCTCGGTCACTATCTGACCCTTCCATTTCCAAAGCGGCCAGTCCCACCCTCCATCGGAGAAAACTACATAACGACAGTCCTCATCGACAATCTCTTCTGCCGAGAAGCCATAGACTCCGCTGTCGAGCAAGGGCAAAAAGCCAATCTCGTCGATCAGTTCCATTAGCTCAGCAGCAGAGCCGATGCGAGGGAAGTTTTTCATGAAACGAGCTTAATCTACTCTGCGCTAAACTGGTCCTTACCAACGCCACAAAGCGGACATTCGAAATCCTCAGGAACCTCTTCCCAAGGTGTGCCGGGAGCTATGCCCTTTTCGGGTACTCCAACTTCGGGATCATACTCCCAACCGCATACTTCACATACGTACTTTGCCATAATTCTAAATGTTTAGAGGGTTTATAAAAATGTATGATTCTCAATGCAAAGATACGAACTTTTATTTCGTCTCACAAATCTTACAGCCATAAAAAATCTTAAATTAAGAAATGTAACATGGGTTCTCTTAAAACTTAACACGCTTAGTTGTCAAACTTAACGTGCCATGTTTGATGATTCGAAGTGATATGTTTGATGATTCGACGTGCTATGTTTGATGATTCGACGTGCTATTTTTTTATCCTGACGTAAAACTTTTACTCATAAATGGTAATACTTTTGTGGATATATTGCGACACTTTTGATTCGTTATGCCATTATTTACTTGTTTTTTTTGCAATATTTCTCATTTTTATTGCTTAATTCACATCTATTAAAAAATATTTCGTAACTTTACACCGCGAAATATATGGCAGAACATAATATAAGTTCCCCAAAAACGACGCCAGGGTTATCCACTGACGGCGGCGGAGCCGTGGGCGGAAGTAAGATGTAAGAAGGATCCGCGCATAAAAAGCGCGCCTTGGTGCTAGAGCATCCAAGAAGAAGTCAGAAGTAAGATGTCAGAAATTGGAGATATAATTCAAACGAAGTGTATGGCTTTTGCTGACAGAATAATCAAACTGAACGACTACTTGCTGGAGCAGGCGGCCAGCCGTAAGTCAGAAGGAAGAAGTCAGAAGGAAGACACCCGCAGAGGCAAAACTCTTACATCTTCCGTCTTACCTCTTACATCACGAGTTCCCGTACATCTTCAATCGGTGGCGGCTTTAGCCAACCAACTATTGAGGTCGGGAACGAGTATCGGTGCAAATAATGCTGAAGCAGTAAATGCCATCAGTAAAGCAGACTTTAAAAGCAAGAGCTTTATAGCATTGAAAGAAGCAAGAGAATCCTTATACTGGATTGACCTCTTACATCGCAACGGTTACCTCGATGATAAACAATACCAAAGCATATACGATGATGCTGAAGAATTAGTAAAGATACTGGTAACAAGATGCAAGAAGATAAACGAAGATTCCGATGAAAAATAACATCTTCCATCTTCCGTCTTACCTCTTCCGTCTTACCTCTTCCGTCTTACCTCTTCCCTCTTCCCTCTAACTTCTTCCATCTTACCTCTTCCATCTACCCTCTACCATGACACCTTCTTCCATCTTCCCTCTTCCATCTTCCCTCAAATGGTACATCCTTTGGGTTCATTCTCGAACGGAGAAGTCGGTCCGCGACAATCTCATTCACAATGGCTTTGAGGCATTCGCAGCAACCCGGAAAGAGGTTCACACTTGGCGCAGAAGAGAACGCAGAATGGTGGAGAAAGTGATTATCCCCTCCGTAGTCTTCGTTCGAATGGAGAAGCAGGACCGAATCATCGTGGAACGCATGATGAACGTCTCCTGCCTGATGCGCGACCCAGCCAGAAAAGGAGCGAGAAGCAAGGGACAAGACGAATACGCCTGCATAAGCGAGGATGAGATCCACCTCTTTCGACAAATGCTTGAACAGGAAGAAGCCGACGTCAACTTCACAACTACAGACTTCACCATCGGAGAATACGTCCGCATCAAAGACTTCCCAGAAAGCAACAATATAGCACAGATAGTCCGCATCTACAACGACAACAAGACCTACGTCGGACTACGCGTCAGCTTCCTCGGTTGCGCCTATATGCAAGTGCCTCTAAACCGTATCATCAAAATAGATAAAAGTTGATAGATAACGGTTAAAGGTTAAAGTTTAAAGGTTAAAGTTTAACGAAGATGTCTTCCCAGAACTGACAACCATCTCTTACCTCTTCCGTCTTACATCTTACCTCTTCCGTCTTACATCTTACCTCTTCCGTCTTACATCTTCCATCTTCCATCTTCTTGGATGCTCTAGCACCTTCCGCCTGCGCCTGAGGCATTTGCCGAAGAAGGCGCGCTTTTTATGCGCGGATCTCTCTTACTTCTTCCATCTTACATCTTACCTCTTACATCTTATCAAAATGCTCTACGACCACATTCATAACATCAATACATACGCAAGCCTCTCGCCCGACATATTGGTCGGACTCGAGTTCCTTCGCGACGCCAAACCCGACATAGCCAACGGTGTCTATCAGCTCAATCCACGCGTCAAGGCCATCGTTTCCGAGTACGAGACAAAGCCTCAGAACCCGAACGGCTACGAAGCGCATCGTCAGTACATAGACATACAATGCACCCTGAAGGGGCAGGAACGTGTAGCATGTCTCCCCATAGAGAAACTCACCGAGACAAAGCCCTACAGCGAAGACGGTGATTGTGCGCTTTACTCCGCAGACACCACCTGTCAGCCACTGGAGATGACCATCGGAGCCGGCTACTTCGCCATCTTCTTCCCCCAAGACGGCCACATGCCCAGCCTCAGTGCCCCATCCCCAGCTCCCGTCAAAAAAGTCGTCGTAAAAGTAAAAATCTAGGTTATAAAGTTTACGGTTTACGGTTTACAGTTTACAGTTGAGACGCTTCGCGTGTTTACTGTTTAAAAGAATAAAGGTTACTGGTTAAGGGTTAAAGGTTACAGATTACAGTTTACAGAAGTGTTATGGGGAGTAGAAAAGATACATTTTCATTTGAGAATTTGGAAGTTTACGATGCGGCGAGGAAACTGATAAAAGACGTATACTTGTTACAAAATCAGTTCCCCAAGGAAGAGCGATTTGCTCTTGGTGATCAAATACGTCGTGCAGCGACGTCTATAACAGCCAATCTGGCAGAGGGGAGTGGAAGGAAATCCATGAAAGAGAAAGTACATTTCATAGAGATTGCCTTTGGTTCTATGACAGAAGTGTTTTGCGAGTTACAAACCGCTAGCGACCTAGGATATATCACAGAATTACAGTTCGACGAGTTGCGTCCCCAATTTGCAAATGTAGCCAAGATGTTATCAGGCTTACGCAATAGCTTCCAGTCACAACTTACCCCATAACCCGTAACCCTTAATCTGTAACCCTTAATCTGTAACCCGTAACCTTTAACCTGTAACCGTTAACCGTTACAACCCCCCAAATCGTTACAAAAAGCGTCTTTAACCGTTAAACTTTAACCGTTAACCGTTACTATTACGTTCCAAAACCGTTATAATCAACAAATTCCTCTCACAAAATTGCATTAGCAAATCGACAATGACGTAAATTTGGTGCGGTGATTCATATTGGTCACCATAATCAAATTCATATCATTATGATAAACAAATCCATTTGGGCAGCCATCGTGCTGCTTGCTGCAACATCTTGCAGCAACGAGAGTGAGTTAACGGTCAACGACGCTCAGGCTGAGCAGAATGTCCAAGTGCCTGTAAAGGTGCATGTCAGCGGCTATGCCGTTACGCAGGATGACTTCCCTGCCACACGTGCCGCTCAGGATGTGAACGACTACAATGGCGTGAAGGCTATCACCCTGGCGTTCTACAGCGGTAGCACCCAGGCCTATACAGCCACACAATTGCGAGAAGACGCCAGCACCTACACCACCTTTGGCGAGTTCGAGTGCGCCCTGCCTATGGGCAGCTACACGATGGTGGTGATTGCCAGAGGGCATGGGGAAGGTGACGTGTTTACGCTGACGAGCCCAACAGAGGCCGCCTACACCAGCGACCACACGCGCGAGACTTTCGCTGCCACGCAGGCTGTGAGCATCACCAGCACCAACTCTGTGGATATAAGTGCTACGCTGAACCGCATCGTCGCAAAACTTCAGGTGATCTCTTCCGACGGTCGCACGGCTGATGCCAACAATGTACGCATGACGATGTCTGCAGGTAGCAAGGGGTTCAACCCCACCACAGGTTTGGCCAACAGCAATACGGGCTTTGCCAACACAGTGCCTATAAGTGCTGCAATAGGAAACATCTCAAATTCTGCCAGCTACCTCTTCCTGACTGCTGACGAGCAGAATATTGATGTGACCATTGAGACACTGGATGCTGACGGCAACACGCTCTTCTCGAAGACAGTCGAGAACGTGCCCTTCAAGCGTAACCGCGTCACCAAGCTCACGGGTGCCATGTACACCAACGACGCCCTTAGCGGCACTTTCCAACTCGAGACAGCATGGCTCTCTGATTACAATGCTGACTTCTGACATATAAGAGGTAGCATCATGAAGAGAAAAATGTATGCACTAAGTGCCTCGCTGGCGCTGTGCATCATCTCAGTCATAATCCTCCTGCTGTCCTGCGAGAAGACCATAACGGCTGACGACGAGTCCGCCAACACCATTGGCAACCTGCGCGTCACAGTCTATCAGATAGAGCAGACGCCATTCTCAAGCCTGACACGCGCCACAGCCTCCGAGGCATGCACCCGTCTGAACTTCGCGGTATATACATCGGATGGCACTCGCGTCAAGCTAATCAGTCAGGTCTCCAGCGATGCCACTTTCGGACAGTGCGCCTTCCAATTGGCAGAGGGAACCTACCAACTGGTGGTCGTGGGACACAGCAGCAGTGCCAACCCCACAATGACTGACCTCTCGAAGGTCCAGTTCACCAACGCCACAGGCTATACCGACACCTTCCTGTGCTATGGTGAGGTGACCATTGGCGAAGAGCCTCTCGACCTGCGCGTCTCCCTGGACCGTATCGTAGCACTCTGCCGCTTCGTCATCACCGACGATATACCAGCGGACGTCAAGAAGATGGAGTTCTACTACACCGGCGGTTCCGGCGCCTTCGATGCCACGACAGGCCTTGGCTGCGTCAACAGCAAGCAGGATGTGAAGTTCGATGTCACTGCCTCTCAGAAGCAGTTCGACCTCTACACCTTCCTGCACAACATCGAGGGAACCATCCACCTCACCGTGACGGCCCTCGATGGCAGCGGCAACGAGCTCTACAGGCGAGAGTTCGAAGTACCCATGCAGCAGAACCACATCACATGGCTCTCGGGTGACTTCTTCAACGGCTCCGGCTCATCGTCCTCCACCACCATCTCAGGCGTGACGGTGAACACCGACTGGTCCGGCGAAACTCATCTGACATTCTAACCAACAGGGGCAGGACCCCACAGGCACCCCCTCAAGGCCCTGCCCCCGTTTAAAGAATTCCAATAGTCCCTATATATAATAATGTGTCGCACAGATTCCACAGATCACACAGATATATTTGGATTGCGAAAAAGCGCGAAATAACGAAAAAAGACAAAAATAAACAGGTAGGTTATTACAGATGATAAGTTGCTTTTCTTTGGAAGTATCTTGAGAGTGAACTCTCAGAAGTACTTCAAAACAAAATCAACCTTTGCTTGCAGCAAAGCAATCATCACGATGATTGTCATCAGTAAGAACAAGTTTTCGCGTATTTCGATATTTTCGAATGCTTTCGCAATAAAAAAAATAACATAGTATCAGCGTTTAAAGCATGCTTTTGCAATTATAGAAGAAGAAACAACATTATGATAATTTATAGTGAAGAGTCGCGAAAGATAGTCGGAGCAATCTTTGAGGTTCACAAGCGCCTAGGCGTAGGACTGCTCGAAAAGGTGTATCAAGAGGCCTTGGCCATTGAACTAAAACACCGAAACATTCCTTTCGAGCGCGAAAAGCGATTCGACGTATATTATCGAGACCAACTACTCGATGCCCAGTACATAGCAGACTTCGTGTGCTATGACAAGATAATCGTCGAACTGAAGGCCGTAAGCGAGCTTACAGACGTTCACAAAGCTCAGGTCCGCAATTACCTTTCTATCACAGGATATAAACTGGGATTGCTGGTCAATTTCAATGAACTATACATGGAACCAGTGCGAGTCCTCAATAGTAATATTCGAGAGTAGTTTAGATTACGAAATAGACAAAAAACATAAAAGGACGTTCTCACTGATGATGAGTTGCTATTATTGAGAATCACTCTAAAAGTTCACTTTCAAGATGATTTAAGACAATATCAACCTTTATTCGAGAATAAAGCAGACCACAGGTCTATCATCAGTAAGAATAGAGTTTTCGCGTATTTCGATATTTTCGAATGCTTTCGCAATAAAATCTGGATCACGAAAAAGCGCGAAATAACGAAAAGATTACAAAAACAAAGAGGTATCCTTCTCACTGATGATGAGTTGCTATTATTGAGAATCACTCTGAAAGTTCACTTTCAAGATGATTCAAAACAATATCAACCTTTATTCGAGAATAAAGCAGACCACAGGTCAGTCATCAGTAAGAATAGAGTTTTCGCGTATTTAGCGGTTTTAGAATGCTTTCGCAATTAAATCAGGATCACGAAAAAGCACGAAATAACGAAAAATACTAAAATATCAAGAATTATAGAATTGGAGAATTGAGTTGTTTTGCGAACACGAATGACACGGATTGAACGAATAGGCCTTTTTATATGACAATCATTGCCATGATTGCTTTGCTTGCTGCAAAGGTTTTATTTCGCCTGAAGAATCTTGAAAGCGAACTTTCAGAAGTTCTTCCGGCAAAATGAAACTCATCATATAAAAAATAATATTCTCTAATTCTCAAATTCTTGAAATAAAACGATTCGTAAGATTGGTGAGATTCGTGTTCGCTTAAACTCTTGAACTCCTTGAACTAACCCGCCGTCAAGGCGGCTTGAACCTCTTGAACTAACCCGCCGTAAGGCAGACAAAAAGAAATATACAAAGAGTATAACGGCATAAGCAGGGAAATTTTATAATACGATTATGACACAACTATCAGATAGAGATCATAAGGCTCAAATGGCCGCCATGAAGGCCTTCGATGAACAGATGCCATGCATCGGAATCTTCTGGTATGACCCCGAGGAGCACTGTTTCTTCGGGGTGCATAAGAAGGAGATTACACCCAAGATGGTAGAGGAGGCTGCCGAGAAGGGTGTGCCCTTCATCAATTATCCTAAGTTGCACCGCCAGATTTGGGCGAAGGAGTATTTCCGCGCTCAGGCTACCCACGAGCCTACGAAGTTTCAGGGCGACTACACTCAAGTCCCTCGGGGTCGTGTTGCTTGGAACATAGATAAGTTTATTGTCCTGGTTGGCAAGTGGGCAGAGCCAATTCAGGACGAGCTCACCGAGCTGTTGGAACAGGAGTTCTCCCTGCCGTACTTCGAGTTCGTGTACGACGTGCACTGGGACCTAGGCCACGGTTGGAGTGGTGATATGCCTCATTAACATATAGTTTACCGTTTACCGTTGAGACGCTTCGCGTGTTACCGTTCCCGCTATCATGACACAAGAGAATAAAGACAGATTGCTCGATTTGCTCAAAAGGCATAAAGAGCTTGGCATATCAGAGCAGATAGACTATAACAAGTTTTATCTCTATTCTCTTATTACGCACTCAACAGCCATTGAGGGCAGTACCGTGACAGAGGTTGAGGCACAGCTATTGTTCGATGAAGGCATCACCAGCAGTAAACGAACCATGGTAGAGCAAATGATGAATCTCGACCTGAAAGTAGCCTACGACTACGGGATGCAATGGATTCTTAGGCATCAGGCAATCACTGTGGATTGGCTCATCCTGCTTGCATCAAAAGTAATGGCCAGAACCGGAAGCGAGTATCATACGATAAGCGGAGATTTCTCAGCAGCAAAAGGAGAACTTCGTAAACTTAACGTCACAGCAGGACGGGGAGGGAAATCATATCTTTCATATCAGAAAGTCCCCACAAGATTAGCAGCATTCTGTGAAGAACTCAATAAGCGTCGAAAGAGATTAGATATCACAGATGTGGTTGCTATCTACGAACTAAGTTTCTGGGCACACTACGAGCTAGTAACCATTCATCCCTGGGCAGACGGAAATGGCAGAACAAGTCGTCTTTTGATGAATCTTTTGCAGATAGAGAATAACGTCTTGCCCACCAAAGTACTCAAAGAAGATAAGGCCGAATACATACAGTCACTCATTGATACTCGCGAGAACGACGACATAGAAATATTCCTCAATAGCATGGCCCATTTGCACTGTCAACACCTGAAGACAGATATCGACCAATTCAAACAGTCAATAGGAGAGAAACTGGTCGATAAACAGGCATTGCAGAAGGAAATGGTCGGAAAATGGTCGATAAAGCCAACTCTGGCAGAGAAATTGGTCGATATTTTGCAGTATATGGCCGATAAAGCCGCCATCACCACCGAGCAAATCGTCAACCACTTTGGCTTTACCCCCACAACAGCAAAACGTTACCTACGCCAGCTTACCCAGTTCGGCTATCTCGAATCCCAAGGCGGAAACAAGAACAGAACGTATTGTGTAAAGGTGATAGAATAAAGGTTACAGGTTAAAGGTTACAGATTACAGTTTACAGAAGTGTTATGGGGAATAGAACAGATACATTCTCATTTGAAAACTTGGAAGTTTACGATGTTGCAAGAAAACTGATAAAAGACGTATACTTGTTACAAAATAAGTTCCCTAAAGAGGAGCGCTTTGCTCTTGGTGATCAAATACGTCGTGCAGCGACATCAATAACAGCCAATCTGGCAGAGGGTAGTGGAAGGAAATCCGTAAAGGAGAAAGTACATTTCATAGAGATTGCCTTCGGTTCTATGACTGAAGTGTTCTGTGAACTCCAAACAGCCTGTGACTTAGGATATATCACAGAGTCGCAGTTTGACGAACTGCGTCCACAATTCTCAAATGTAGCCAAGATGTTATCAGGCTTACGAAATAGATTCCAGTCACAACTTAACCCGTAACCCTTACATAAAACCTCCGTAACCTGTAACCCGTAACCCGTAACCCTTACATAAAACCTCCGTAAACCGTAACCCTCGCCCCAAAATTAAATACAATATGTCACAACAAGAATTGACTTCCTATAGACTATCGTCTCTGCAGGAACCATCAGATGAGATGCTTCATGCCCTCATGGAGCAAGTTGCAGAGCGTGCCAGGCAGTCCACAGCCAAGTTCCGTGCAGAAATGCATCGTCGTTTCGAGTTGATTGCCCATCGGGCTTCCTCCAACGCAACTCAGGATTGTTTAAACGAGTTTGACACTCCTCTCGCTGCTCCGTCGTTTCGTGCCACAAGCAAAAGGTAGAAAATGGCAGTTCAAAAAACCACCATGTGCGTAGTGGCAGGGCCCAATGGCTCAGGCAAGACCACCACTACCGAGTTGCTCCTCGCCAACGAATGGGGTGCAAATAGCTTGTATATCAACCCCGATAACATCGCTGAGCATGAGTTTGGCGGTTGGAACAGCCCTGATGCCGTTATGAAAGCAGCACAGCGAGCTACAGAGTTGCGCTATCAGTGCCTTGAGGAAAGACGTGACTTCGTGTTTGAGACAGTCTTTTCATCTGCTGAAAAGCTCGAATTTCTTCGCAAGGCTTACGAGGCGGGGTTCTTTATCCGATTGTTCTATGTCTGTACCAAGTCACCAGAAATCAATGTTTCGCGCATAGCTAAGCGTTATATGAACGGCGGTCATGAAGTGCCCATCTCAAAGGTTGTTTCGCGCTATTTCAAGTCCCTCGAGTTAGCAAGACAGGCCATACCCTTTGTCGACAGGGCATATATTTACGATAACAGCGTGGAAGACCACATACCGCAGTTGCTCTATCGAACAGCTGATGGTGTTGTTGTCAAGCGTTACACAGATGACATCCCAGAATGGGCTCAAATCTTGTTATAGCTTGAATCTTCGACTCTCGACCCTAGACTCTCGACCTCGACCCTTGACTCTTGACCCATAACCTCTAACCTTTTTCCGCGCATAAAAAGCGCGCCTTTGTGCAAAAGCATCAAAGAACCGTTACAAAGAAAAATCTTTAACCTTTAACCGTTTTCCGCGCATAAAAAGCGCGCCTTTGCTCCAGAGAGTCAAAGAACCTCTAACCGTTAACCTCTAACCTCTAACCCATAACCTCTAACCTTTAACCGTTACAGATAACGTAGTGAGTTCGTAGTGAGTTCGTCGAACCAAGCTCGACGACCGCTCCGCCTGCGCCTGACCGGAGGGAAGAAGGTAAATTCAATGTCGACCGCAGGTCAACATTTTAACATAAGAAATAATCAATTTAAGTAACAGATATTATGTCAGTATTTAAGGACAAAGTCCTCCTCATCACTGGAGGTACAGGTAGTTTTGGTAATGCAGTGTTGAACAGGTTCCTCAGAACCGATATTGGTGAGATCCGCATCTTCTCCCGCGACGAGAAGAAGCAGGACGATATGCGTCACGACTTCCAGGCTCGTATGCCGGAGGTGGCCAATAAGATTAAGTTCTACATAGGTGACGTGCGCAACAAGAGCACACTGAAGTACGCTATGAAAGGTGTGGATTATGTGTTCCATGCAGCAGCTCTGAAGCAAGTGCCCAGCTGCGAGTTCTTTCCTATGGAGGCAGTGAAGACCAACGTGATTGGTACGGACAATACCCTCGATGCTGCTATTGATGCTGGCGTGAAGTGTGTGATTTGCTTGAGTACGGACAAGGCCGCTTATCCTATTAACGCCATGGGTATCACCAAGGCCATTGAGGAGAAAATAGCAGTGGCTAAGAGCCGTTTGAGTGGTGACACGAAGATCTGCTGCACCCGCTATGGTAATGTGATGTGCAGCCGTGGCTCTGTTATTCCTCTTTGGATTGATCAGATTCGCAAGGGCAATCCTATCACTATCACCGAGCCTTCTATGACCCGTTTCATTATGTCCCTTGAAGAGGCTGTGGATTTGGTACTCTTCGCTTTTGAACACGGCAAGAATGGTGACATCCTTGTGCAGAAAGCTCCTGCTTGCACCATCCAGACTCAGGCTGAGGCTGTGGTCGAACTCTTCAAGCACCAGGCACCAAGAGCCACTAGTGGTGAGCTTGTCGAACCAGAGATTCGCGTGATTGGTATCCGCCACGGTGAGAAGATGTATGAGACATTGCTGACCAAGGAAGAAGCAGCCAAGGCCATTGATATGGGCAACTTCTATGCAGTACCGGCGGACAACCGTGACCTGAACTATGATAAGTATTTCAAGGAGGGTGACGTGAAGAGGGCATTGATTGATGAGTTCAACTCGAATAACACTAGGATTCTGAATCTGGAGGAAACGAAGGAGAAGATTGCGAGTCTCCAGTACATTAAAAATGAACTGGAAGGCATACCAAACCTGGTATAAATCAAGAATTAGAGAATTTGAGAATTATATTCCCTTAGATCAATAATGGTCAAGAATTAGCGAATTAGAGAATTAAGGCTGCCTTGGCATCAAAACAAATTCTTAAATTCTATCCATTCTAGATAGTAGAAAAAAGAGAAAAATTAATTCTTCAATTCTCGAATTCTAGATAATAGAAAAACTCAATGGCTTTGATTTACCCTGAACTGAGCAATAGAATTCTTGGAATTGCGATGCAACTGCATCGTGAGATGGGCTGTGGTTTCAAGGAAAGGGTCTATCAGGATGCTTTTGAGGTTCTTCTAAAAGAGAACAACATTACATATGAGAAAGAAAAGCATATAGACCTTGTATTCCATGGAGTCAAGCTGGAACATGATTTCTATTACGACTTCTTGATTGAAGATAAGATAGGGGTGGAACTGAAAGCTATGTCTGAAATAATCGGAGAATTTGAAGCCCAGATAATCAACTACCTACATGTGAGCAATCACAAGTTGGGGTTGTTATTGAACTTTGGAGCCATCAGCCTTGAATACCGCTGGTATCCCAATGAGTGGCACTATCGTGACAAGGCTGATATAGGTTAATATCAAGAATTAGAGAATGATAGAATTTGTTTTAAGATGACAATCATGGTCATGATTGCTTTGCTGGGCAAAGTTTTGATTTTGTATGAAGAATCTTAAAAGCCTGCTTTTAGAAGTTCTTCCAATAAAATAAACATATCATCTAAAAACATCCGAGAGATTCGAGCTATCCGTGTTCGGGAAAGATAATTCTTATATTCTATCCATTCTTGATAAGCAATATGAAATAAAGAGAAGATTCTCTAATTCTCAAATTCTTGACAATATAAAAACGAGTAATATGGAAGTTAAGCATTTTAGAAACGATGGTAAGTTAAAATTACTTATTATTGTTGGAACGAGACCCGAAATAATTAGATTGGCAGCAGTGATTAACGAGTGCCGCAAGTATTTTGATACCTTGCTGGCACATACTGGTCAGAACTATGACTACAACCTGAACGGTGTGTTCTTCAAGGACCTCAAGTTGGCAGATCCTGACGTGTATATGGAAGCTGTAGGTAACGACCTGGGCGAGACCATGGGTAACATCATTGCCAAGAGCTATCAGCTGATGGTGGAGGTGAAGCCGGATGCCGTACTGGTGCTGGGTGACACTAATAGCTGCCTTAGCGTGATTGGCGCCAAGCGCCTGCACATCCCCATCTTCCATATGGAAGCTGGTAACAGATGTAAGGATGAGTGCCTGCCTGAGGAGACCAACCGCAGGATTGTTGACATCATCAGCGATGTGAACATGGCCTACAGTGAGCACGCCCGCAGGTATCTGGCTGATACCGGCCTCCCCAAGGAGCGCACATACGTCACCGGTAGCCCTATGGCTGAGGTGCTGCACAACAACCTGAAAGAAATAGAAAGTAGTAATGTGTTTGAGAAGATTAACTCTCAACTCTCAACTCTCAACTCTCAACTGCGGCTTGAGCCGCACAGGTATATCCTTTTGAGTGCGCATAGAGAGGAGAACATTGATACCGAGAAGAACTTTATGAGTCTCTTCACCGCCATCAATAAGATGGCAGAGAAGTACGATATGCCCATCCTCTATAGCTGCCATCCTCGTAGCCGCAAGCGTTTAGAGGCTTCTGGTTTCCAACTGGATAAGCGAGTCATTCAGCACGAGCCTCTTGGTTTCCACGACTACAACTGCCTGCAGATGAATGCCTTTGCTGTAGTGAGCGACAGCGGCACCCTGCCCGAGGAGAGTTCATTCTTCACTTCTGTTGGTCATCCGTTCCCTGCCGTATGCATCCGCACCTCTACAGAGCGTCCTGAGGCAATAGATAAAGCATGTTTTATCATTGCCGGTATTGATGAGAAGTCATTGCTCCAGGCGGTTGACACTGCTGTATCGCTCAATCGCGACGGACAGCATGGTATTCCTGTTCCGGATTACATTGACGAGAACGTATCAACGAAGGTTGTCAAGATAATCCAGAGCTATACAGGAATTGTAAACCGCATGGTATGGCGAAAAGACCAGCCCTGAGCATGTTGAAGGGGGTAGTGTATATTCTACTGTGTAATAACGATGAGTATTACGTAGGTAGTACAACCAACTTAGAGCTTCGCCTACAAGAGCATCGCTCTGGCGTAGGATCAGGCTTCACAAAGGCTCACTTACCTATAGATTTGGTTTACACTGAGGAATATGACACCATCCATGAGGCTCGCTTGCGAGAGCGACAACTCCACAAGTGGAGTCAAGCAAAGAAAGAGGCTTTGATAAACGGGGACATAGAGAAATTAAAGGAACTATCCAAAAGTAAATGACCTGTAGTGAGCATGTCGAACTGACCTGTACTGAGCATGTCGAACTGACCTGTAGTGAGCATGTCGAACTAACCTGTACTGAGCTTGTCGAAGTAATAAGATGGTCTGGCGTAAATTTTAAATCAAGAATTAGCGAATTAGAGAATTAGGTCTGCGCAAACAAAAAAATTCTGAAATTCTCAAATTCTAGATAAAGAAGATATGAAGATATTAGTTACTGGAGCGAAAGGTTTTGTGGGCAAGAACTTATGTGCTGCCCTCAAGAACATTCGCGATAATAAAGATAGGCGTTTCCCTGACTTGAAGATTGAGGAAATCTTTGAGTACGACCTTGATAGTACTCCTGAAGAGTTGGATACATGGTGCAAGGATTGTGACTTTGTGTTCAACTTAGCTGGTGTGAACCGCCCGCAGAATCAGGAGGAGTTTATGCAGGGCAACTTTGGCTTTGCCAGCACCCTCCTGGACACGCTGAAGAAACACGGCAACAAATGCCCCATCATGCTCTCATCAAGCCAACAGGCCTCCCTCACTGGCCGTTTCGGCAACAGCGAATACGGCCGCAGCAAGAAAGCCGGCGAAGATTTGTTCCTTGACTACGAAAGGGACTTTCTCCGTAATACAGATCTGCGAAATCAAAATCAATCAGCGCAATCTGCGGGATTAGTACCTCGCGTACTAATCTACCGGTTCCCAAACCTCTTTGGCAAGTGGTGCCGCCCCAACTACAACAGTGCCGTGGCCACCTTCTGCAATGCCTTTGCCAACGACCTGCCTTACACCGTCAACGACCCCAGCGTAGAGCTGGAACTGCTCTACATTGACGACCTTGTTGACGAGATGATAGCAACACTTAGCGGTGGTGAACACCGCTGTGAGTTTAATGGTTTAAGTGTTCAAGAAGTTCAAGATGGGCGGTACTGTTACGTACCGACCACTCACAAGGTTACTCTTGGTGAGATAGTGGAGCTGCTCAAGAGCTTCACCGAGCAGCCCAAGACCCTCATGATTCCTGAGATTCCGGCCGGCTCCTTTGCCAAGAAGCTCTACAGCACATACCTCAGCTACCTGCCTTATGAGAAAACCGCTTTTGATCTGAAGATGAACGTGGATGACCGCGGGAGCTTCACCGAGCTGGTACATACCCTCAATGCAGGTCAGGTTTCGATTAACATCTCCAAACCTGGGATTACTAAAGGTCAGCACTGGCACAACACCAAGTTCGAGCAGTTCATTGTGGTGAAAGGTCACGGCCTCATCCAGCAGAGGAACTTGAATGCAAGCCCCCTCCCGACCTCCCCCTCAAGGGGAGGAGAGGAGCCTTGGAATACGGCTGATCCTGCGTTGTATGAGGAACTGAAGGAAAAAGCAGAAAGTATGCGGAAGAACCCTACAGAAGCAGAATCTGCTATGTGGGAGATGCTGAGAGGTAAGAACCTTGAGGCTAAGTTCCGCAGACAACATATCATCGGTGATTACATTGTGGACTTTGTCTGTCTGGATAGCCAACTGGTTGTAGAGATAGACGGAGGTTACCACAATGACCCCGAGCAGAAGGAACTTGACAGACAAAGAACCAATTTCCTACAGTCAAAAGGCTTCAGCGTACTGCGTTTCACCAACGAGGAAGTACTGGGTAACACCGACGAAACCCTTGGTATTATCAAGAATGCCCTGAAATACCTCCCCCTTGAGGGGGGAACAGAGGGGGGCTGTTGGTTCGTCTCTGGCGACCACATCCAAGCCGTGCATATGTTGCCGGGGTACACCCACAACATCATCAACCTTTCTGAGACGGAGGATTTGGTGACCGTGATGTATTGTAACGAGGTGTTTGACCCCAAAAGGCCTGATACCTTCTTTGAACCTGTAAAATAAATCTCTAATTCTCAAATTCTAGATAGAAAAATAGATTCGTGTAGATTAGTGATATCCGTGTAATCCGTGTGAGAACATGTTTTCGCGTATTTAGCGGTTTTAGCATTCTTTCGCAATTAAATCAGGATCACAAAAAGCGCGAAATAACGAAAAAGACTAAAATATCAAGAATTATAGAATTGGAGAATAGACTTGTTTTGCGAACACGAATGACACGGATTGAACGAATAGGCCTTCTTATATGACAATCATTGCCATGATTGCTTTGCTTGCTGCAAAGGTTTTATTTCGCCTGAAGAATCTTGAAAGCGAACTTTGAGTTCCTCGAACCGCTTCGCGACTCGGCAAAGTTCAAACGAGTTTGACTCTGCTCTCGCTGCTTTACGCTTTCAGAAGTTCTTCCGGCAAAATGAAACTCATCATATAAAAAATAATATTCTCTAATTCTCAAATTCTAGATAGAAAAATAGATTCGTGTAGATTAGTGAGATCCGTGTTCGCTTAAACTCTTGAACTCCTTGAACTAACCCGCTATCATGACACAAGAGAATAAAGACAGATTGCTCGATTTGCTCAAAAGGCATAAAGAGCTTGGCATATCAGAGCAGATAGACTATAACAAGTTTTATCTCTATTCTCTTATTACGCACTCAACAGCCATTGAGGGCAGTACCGTGACAGAGGTTGAGGCACAGCTATTGTTCGATGAAGGCATCACCAGCAGTAAACGAACCATGGTAGAGCAAATGATGAATCTCGACCTGAAAGTAGCCTACGACTACGGGATGCAATGGATTCTTAGGCATCAGGCAATCACTGTGGATTGGCTCATCCTGCTTGCATCAAAAGTAATGGCCAGAACCGGAAGCGAGTATCATACGATAAGCGGAGATTTCTCAGCAGCAAAAGGAGAACTTCGTAAACTTAACGTCACAGCAGGACGGGGAGGGAAATCATATCTTTCATATCAGAAAGTCCCCACAAGATTAGCAGCATTCTGTGAAGAACTCAATAAGCGTCGAAAGAGATTAGATATCACAGATGTGGTTGCTATCTACGAACTAAGTTTCTGGGCACACTACGAGCTAGTAACCATTCATCCCTGGGCAGACGGAAATGGCAGAACAAGTCGTCTTTTGATGAATCTTTTGCAGATAGAGAATAACGTCTTGCCCACCAAAGTACTCAAAGAAGATAAGGCCGAATACATACAGTCACTCATTGATACTCGCGAGAACGACGACATAGAAATATTCCTCAATAGCATGGCCCATTTGCACTGTCAACACCTGAAGACAGATATCGACCAATTCAAACAGTCAATAGGAGAGAAACTGGTCGATAAACAGGCATTGCAGAAGGAAATGGTCGGAAAATGGTCGATAAAGCCAACTCTGGCAGAGAAATTGGTCGATATTTTGCAGTATATGGCCGATAAAGCCGCCATCACCACCGAGCAAATCGTCAACCACTTTGGCTTTACCCCCACAACAGCAAAACGTTACCTACGCCAGCTTACCCAGTTCGGCTATCTCGAATCCCAAGGCGGAAACAAGAACAGAACGTATTGTGTAAAGGTGATAGAATAAAGGTTACAGGTTAAAGGTTACAGATTACAGTTTACAGAAGTGTTATGGGGAATAGAACAGATACATTCTCATTTGAAAACTTGGAAGTTTACGATGTTGCAAGAAAACTGATAAAAGACGTATACTTGTTACAAAATAAGTTCCCTAAAGAGGAGCGCTTTGCTCTTGGTGATCAAATACGTCGTGCAGCGACATCAATAACAGCCAATCTGGCAGAGGGTAGTGGAAGGAAATCCGTAAAGGAGAAAGTACATTTCATAGAGATTGCCTTCGGTTCTATGACTGAAGTGTTCTGTGAACTCCAAACAGCCTGTGACTTAGGATATATCACAGAGTCGCAGTTTGACGAACTGCGTCCACAATTCTCAAATGTAGCCAAGATGTTATCAGGCTTACGAAATAGATTCCAGTCACAACTTAACCCGTAACCCTTACATAAAACCTCCGTAACCTGTAACCCGTAACCCGTAACCCTTACATAAAACCTCCGTAAACCGTAACCCTCGCCCCAAAATTAAATACAATATGTCACAACAAGAATTGACTTCCTATAGACTATCGTCTCTGCAGGAACCATCAGATGAGATGCTTCATGCCCTCATGGAGCAAGTTGCAGAGCGTGCCAGGCAGTCCACAGCCAAGTTCCGTGCAGAAATGCATCGTCGTTTCGAGTTGATTGCCCATGGGGCTTCCTCCAACGCAACTCGGGATTGTTTAAACGAGTTTGACACTCCTCTCGCTGCTCCGTCGTTTCGTGCCACAAGCAAAAAGTAGAAAATGGCAGTTCAAAAACCCACCATGTGCGTAGTGGCAGGGCCCAATGGCTCAGGCAAGAGAGAAAAGTGATAACGACATTATAAAATATAACAATATGTGTACAGTAAGTGTAAAGGTAAACGAGGCATTGCTTCGTGGCATGCGACCGGAGCTGAACTCCACGGCAGCTATACGCCAGTGGGCACAGCAGCAGATAGACTTGCGTATTCAGCAGATGGAACTCGACGACCAGGAAACGATGACTATCGAGGAAGCCCGCGAGATGACTCATCGTGCAGTAAGCCGTGAATATGCTCTGGATCGTGATATGACACCAGAACAGCTGTATGCGGTGATTTCGGAAGAGATTGATGATATCTACGCTAATGGCTGATTATCGTTATATCATCAAGCCTCGCGCATCTCGTAAGATATTCTCTTTTTATCAGAATGTGGCGAAGAAATACCGTCATACGTATGATAAAGACGATCTTAAACGTGACGTGCAGAACGCAGTTTTCTCAATCTTTCGCATCGAGAACGGACTCCTCCGTCGCGAGCCGACCATCTCCCAATGGGCAGGCTACCACATGGCTAACACCGACAAGTGGTACTTCGCCTACACGATCGAAGGCGACACCATCACGGTAGTCGATGCTCGCCATGCACAAAACATGAGGAACAGTGAGAGCAGTATCTAGCTTGCTTGAACCGAGAGAGCAGCGAGAGCAGAGTGAAGCTGGCTTCGACTATGCCGAGTCGTGACAGAGGTGGACAAAACGTCAAGGAGGAAGACAATATGTCAATGTCGCAAGCTGGCATCCGGCTGTGAGTCTTTTAGAGCTGCCTGTGGCCGCAAGTGTAACAAAAACGAAAAATCTAGATATAACACCAATTTAGTTTTACAATAATTGCAGTTATTATGTTAGACGAAACCAAATATCCTCATTTCATTCCTGATAAACCGCAGGGTGAAGACGTGTTTGAAGGTAAGTCGCAGGAGCATCTTGCGGCCAGTATCTGCAATTATGTCAAATCAATTGATGCAACACCTGACAAGAAGGATGGGGTCAATATGCCTCGCATCGTTGGTTTAGAGGGTAGCTGGGGCTCGGGTAAGTCAAATGTGGTGAGTATGATTGAAAAGGAACTTACGTCAGTTGGTTACTACACTTTTACTTACGACGCATGGGGGCATCAGGAAGATCTGCAGCGCAGGTCTATTCTAGAGAACTTGGCAGGAAAACTTATAGGGGATAAGGTTTTGCAAGGAAAGGTGACTATCCTAATGCGTAATGGGAAGCCACATACAGATACTTGGTCAAATCAGCTATCACTACTTCTTTCTAATAAGACTACTACAATCCGTAAATCCACTCCAAAACTTACACCTGCAGCTTTTTGGGGGATTGGTATTGTTGCTTTGTTTGCCATCTGTTCTCTCGTAGCGAGTCAAATGATAGAAAACACAACAGACTTCTGTCGTTACTGGTGGATTGATTTTATACCTATTATTCTAGCATTTTTAGTTGCAGGATGGTATCGCATCAGGGATGGTAGTTTTGAAAATATATTCCGTATGGTCGATCATACAAATAATGACACTATTGATGAGGAATATACTAGTAGTGAAGAACCATCGGTTGCGGAGTTTAAGAACTGGTTGCATGCTGTTTCTAATTATTTTGGCAATAGTAAGGGGCAATTCAAAAAGCTTATCATTGTATTCGATAATATGGACAGGCTACCATCTGAAAAGGTGATGCAGTTGTGGTCCTGCATTTATACATTCTTTGCTGGTGGAGAATTTGAGAATGTATGGACAATTATTCCGTATGACTACAAACATCTTTGCCAAGCTATAACAGGGCAATTAAACGGAGATGATGATGATGATCAAAGGATAAAGCGATTTATCAATAAGACATTCCCCATCACATATATTGTTCCTCAGCCTGTAATAACAGATTACGAGAAATTATTCTATACATATTTTGATAAGGCGTTTGGCAAAAAAGAGCATGATCGCAAGCATATTTGCCAAGTCTTTATGCGTTTAAGAAAGAATCCCAATCCTCGCACGGTCATTTCTTTTGTCAACGAACTAGTTGCGCTTCGAATGCAATGGCCTGACTCAGGCAAATATCGTCTGCAAAACTTGGCACTATTTGTACTGAAGAAAGATTTTCTTTTCTATAACGAAGGTGTTGAAGACAAAAAAGCATCCCTCGAATCAAATCTGTTAAGCGAAGATTTGTTCAATGATATAGCCTACTATTATCCCGATTCAGATGGTATTATTAGAAGGCAGATGTGTCAGTTTGCCTATGGTTTAGAGGATGAAACACTTGCGGGGGAACTACCACTCCGCTTAGAACTTCAGCGTTTGCTTTCCGAAGGTGGTTCCATAAAAGAATATGTATCACAGCCAAATTTTGTGACGGTATTAGAAAGAGTGCTATCAGATACGGAAACGAGCGTTCTGGACAAATCTGTGACAAGTATGTTGTCTCTTGATGGGATTGATTTTGGAGACGAGCAGAGCAGTATTCAGTCCAAGTGGGATATGTTAGCCAACCAAAAGGTTGCATCTGTCTACCACAAGCAGGAATATGACCAGACTCTGGATATTCTTATTAGGCATACTACAGAAACCCGTGTCAAGAATTTGTGTAAATCATATTGTAGTGCTATGCATAAACTCAGTATCGAGAATGGCGGCACCTATTATGACGCTCTGCATAGCTTGAAGTCCGCTCTTGAATCAATAAAGAGTAAGATTAGGTTGTTTGATTTCATCATTCCTATTACAACAACTCCAGAACATTTTGTTGAGTTTTTGAATAAGGCGGGTAAGGATTATAAAGACTATAAACTAACAGTCAATAATAAGGAGTTAAATGAATTTCTACTCAATAATGCCATAAGTGGTAGCGACACATCAGCGATAGTGTATGATCAATTGAAGGATGATAAGGATTATAAATTTGAATATCTAAAAGAACACCTGGCAAAGACTATAAGTGCAGGTGAGATTAAAGCAGATATTAGACCAGCTGCTTATATTAACAGAAGTCTCAATTCTGAGGATGGTATTATCCAGAGTCGTTTCACCGCAGCTGTTGTTAGTGAATTGGTTGAAGCAGCTAGGACGCCATGGAATGATAAGAGTAGTTTAGGTTCAGAAGATGTGCTTGCAATGTACCTCGCTGATGGGAATGATATTACGGATGTTGATGATTCCATAATACCAAGATTGAGCGAGTGTATAGAAAGGTATATTGAATCTGATGATTTGCTAACTCATATTGGTTCGCCGGGAACTGCTTATAATAAGCTTAATGCTTATATGATCCAAAACAAAAAGGGGCAACATATTAGTTTCTCGTACTATGCAAAGAATATTCTGATTATTCGCGATGGGTTAGGTTTGGAAGTTAAGAATCTATTAGACTATAGCAACGACTGGGAGTATAAGGAGATAGAAGGCTTAAATGCATCAAATATACAAGAGTACTTTCATCAAGAATTATTTGCTGATTATCTAGCCTCAACAGGGGATTTTACGGATGGATTGATAAAACAAGGCGTTAGTATTTTGGAAACACAGGATGAAGGCTTCCTTATAAGTATTAGCCCAAATCCTAGCAATCCAAGAGTACCCATATTGGTTGTTAATCCATATTGGAAGCAGTTCGTATTAACCTTTGTTGGAACAAAGTTTATCCCCAAATTGAATGAACTGTTGACGAAAGAATTAATTAAAATGCTTAAGCGTGTAGTTGATTCAAATGCAGTTGAAGAACAGGCGTTATTGAGATTCTTGCTAAGTCATGACCCCGTCGATGCTATTATGAGGGATTATCTAAATGATGTGATGAATAATCATTTCGCAAAGACAGACGCCTCTGTTACTAAATTCAAAGTATTTGGTGGGCTGCTCCCAGTATTAACACCAGATATGGATGTCAATACAGCAAGAAATCTTGTTGTGCATTTCATTAAACCTGTATATAAGGATAAGGAATGTGCTCAAATAATTGTTGCAAATAAAGATTTTTATTTGGGAATATTGACGAAAGACGCACCGTCTGCTCAGGAAGTATTAAAGGGGATAATTGGTGAGGCAGATACTTCTGATATATATGAAGTGATCAAAGGAGAGATAGGTGGATTCATTATAAAAGAAGAGGAAGGTGATTCTTCTGAAAAAGGATGATAGTCTATCATCATTCACAAGATATTTAACAGTTAACAATTTAACACGCCTAAATGACCACTACACTCAACTTGTGGATTTTTGCTGGTGGCAGGGAAAAAGAAATATACAAAAAGTATAGCGGCATAAGCAGGGAAATGTGAAAACTTAGAATAACCGGATTCTCTGATGAGAGAGTAGAGTTCGATAGAACGTCTCAGTAGTTTGGAATATAGCTGATGGAAGCTTGCTTACAATTAGATACAATCCAAGCAAATGATGTAAGCACGATAGTGCTGCACTCTCAACGGAGAATTATTTCTGCCATTTTTGCGTATTTCGATATTTTCGAATGCTTTCGCAATAATAAAGGAAAAATTCGAGCAATTGACTTTGCCTACAGCCGTTGACCTCAATTCGAGTAATTCGTGGTTAAAAATAAATCTGTGGCATCCGTGCCATCTGTGTGAGAAAAAAACGAAACAAAACAGATAAAAATTGTTAAAAAATTCTTGCAAAATGTAATAACAACTTGAAAAGTTATATTTTTGCAAATAATTATATAAAATAGAGCCGCTTATTCATTAAGAAACTATTATGATTGTTTTAATTACATATGACTTGAAACAACCCGGAAGGAACTACTCCGACCTGTATGAAACTATTAAGTCACTAGGTGACTGGCAACATCCGCTAGAATCCACATGGTTTGTTCATATGGAAAACCATGCCGATTTGAATTCTGTAGTGGAGAAGCTGAAGGCTAGTGCTGACAAGAATGATTTTTTCTATGCAGTCGAGATTACAGGTAATTATCAAGGTTGGCTTCCTAAGTCGTTCTGGACTTGGATTAATCAAATCATGAATAAACAAGAAGATGGTAAATAGTGTAATATTAGATAAGTTCAAGTGCTTTGCAGAACAGACAGAGATTCCTTTGTCTGACGTTACAATCATGTACGGCAAGAACGGACGCGGTAAATCTACTGTGTCCCAGTCATTGCTCCTTATTGCACAGTCCATGCGTAAGGCCAATGAACTGAACGAGTTGATAGTAAACGGTGAACTTGTGAATCTAGGGCAATTCGATGAATTACTTTATAATAGTGAAGGCTCCAGTTTTTCCGTGGGTGTGAAAGCCGGTGCTGAACAATTGTTTGCCGAGTTTGAGCGAGTAGATGGCCATTCCACTTCCGGACGTATCTCTCGTCTAAGTGTTAATGAGGTTGAACGTTTGGACACAATCTCTGATTCAAGTTCAGATTCTGTCGATGATGATTCCTTGTTTGCTGTCGCTTCCACTTCAGATGTAAAAATCCTCCAAGATTTGAAAAATTGCACTTATATTTCAGCAGATCGTCTTGGTCCACAGAACGTCCAGAAACGTATTTACTCGGCCAACAAACTTCATCTTGACCCATTAGGCAGTAATGTTATTCAAGTGATTTCAGAAATGGGTGTTGACTTCCAGCATTCGTTGCAACTGTCACTTTCTGAAATTATGTCTGGAGCTCATCTCTCTGTTTCTGAGACAGGATCTGATAATCTTGAATTGAAACTGAATTCTGCCGATGGTGACATATCCTTTAATCCTGTGAATGTGGGTTACGGATATAGCTATGTCCTGCCAGTCGTTGTTGCAGCTATGATTACAGAGCCTGGCGGTATTCTAATTGTAGAAAACCCTGAGGCTCATTTGCATCCGGGCGCTCAGTCGCGCCTTGCCCGCTTCCTTATTAAGCAAGCTATAGCCAATGGCTACCAGTTGATAATCGAGAGCCATAGCGACCATATCGTGAACGGCATGAGAATTGCAACCAAAGAAGGAGATATCAAGTCGTCACAATGTCTGATAGATTATTTCTATTCCGAGTGCAATACAACGTTTGTTAAGCAGATTACATGCGACAAAAAGGGGACATTGAGTGAGTATCCCGATGATTTTATGGACGAGTGGACTCTCCAGTTGCTGAAGTTGGTATAAACAATGAACCAAATTTGTTTCAACAATCTCTCGATGTCTCCTCTTTGTACAAGTGAACAGGAGATGGAGAAAAGGATGGACAAGTATATTTTCACTTTGAAAAGTGCCGGTCTTCATGGAATAAAGAAAGTAAGATATGCTGGTGACTTGACTTCCGTTCTTTTGACCGATGCATGTTCCGTTCAAGACTACTGTAACACACGCATGAATAATGATGGTGCAAGACTAGTCCTTTCAATGTTTACTAAACCTCAGGTGCCGGAAGACGATGACAATGTGTTGGAGAATTACCTTGAAACCCAAACAAGTGTCATACAAGAAGATAAACCTCTGTGTGGTGATGGCTTCAATGCAGCATTCTGCATGGGAACATACTGTATTGGTTTTGCCTCTAATGCATTTTGGTCAAAGCTACAGTACCAGATTAATGTCTCCAGCAGTGGCGAGACCGAGCGTCATGTTTGGTATTGCGTTTCCCTGCCTGAGCACTATGATAATGCAGAATTTCAGGAGTGGATAGAGCAAAGACTTCCTCTTGATTTGCAAACTTCTGAGTTGTCTCCCGAAAAAAAAACTATCAGTTTGAGACCTGACCACGGCAAAGATAAGTTAATGGAGCACGCACGGAATCTGATGAACAGTCCATACGTAGAAAGCGTGTTGACATCACTGCCTTTCAGTAGTTTTACGAAGACCTACATAAACAAGAAGTCCGATTTCGCACATGGCCTGATTGATGTGGTCCTATTTTGGGAAGAAAAGGGCTATTGTATGCGTGTTAAGACCACAGGACGTAACATACGTGAAACCATAGCCATAGCAGAGATACTATCAAAACGCTACGGTCGTGGTAAATAATCCCTACGTGGAATTAAAATAATTATAAAGTCTTTAATCTTTTTCCGCGAATAAAAAGCGCGCCTTGTCGCTAAAGCGTGCAAGAACCATTAAACATTAACCTTTAACCGTTACAAAAAAATCCAGATTTCCTTTGCCAATTGATTTTTATTTCGCATCTTTGCGCACGAGATATAATATAAAGAACTCAAAATAATTCATCTGCGCAATCAACGCAATCTGAGCCATCTGCGTACGAAGTACAATTCGTGCTCGCCCCTTGACTCCAGACTCTCGACCTCGACCCTTGACTCTCGACCTAGACTCTTGACCCTCGACTCTTGACCCTCGACTCTTGACCCTCGACAAATTAAAGGAACATGGAACGAAATTTTGAAAGTTTACGTATATGGCATGATGCAAGAGTTTTTGTCAATGATGTTTATGTTATGATGCAGGATTGTAAGGACTATGGGTTTCGTGATCAGATTCAACGCGCTGCCGTGAGCATAATGAATTGACGCCAAGCCGAACGCAATGTGAGCTTGCTCAGACACTGCTGAGGCGCGAAGGAAATCGACAAGGTCAACAATATTGCCGAAGGCAACGAGTCAGGTTCTGATGCTAAGTATATTAATTTTCTTTATATAGCAAAAGGAAGTTGTTCAGAAGTACGCTCTATGTTATATCTCTGTGAGGACTTTGGCTTTTGTACTCCAGATAAACATAAAGAGCTACACGATAAGGCTCAATCCATTGCAAGCGGGTTGCAGAAACTTATTACATATATAGAGAATAATAAACGCCCTAGACCCTAGACTCCAGACCCTAGACTCTCGACCCTAGACTCTCGACCCTTGACTCTAGACCCTTGACCCTCGACTCTAGACTCTTGACATTTTAGAACAAACCTTAAACGTTAACCATTAAACATTAACCATTAAACGTTACAAAGTCACCCATAACCTCTAACCTCTAACCTCTAACCTTTTTCCGCGCATAAAAAGCGTGCCTTTGCTCCAGAGAGTCAAAGAAGGCTGCAAAGCAGTCTCGACGCAGTCAACCCTTAATCCTGAACCAAAGATGTCCATCATCCATTTTACATCTCGAATATAATTCTATGAAATATTCTCGTAAAGAAATTGATAGAGCAGGCAAAGTCATCATATCTGCATCTCCTGATTTGTTTGAACAGGCAGATGCCGTTGTAAAAGTTGATGACTGGCGTAAGTTACACTTGCCTGTCATAGAACTTTTATCAAGGCATGTTGCAACATTGCTTGACAAGAAAGGGATTGCTGTAGCCTTCTCTTCTCAGCGCTTAAAGCGTATGACCTCTATCAAGGAGAAACTCATGCGTTCAGCTACCATGGGACTTGGAGGTGTGCAAGATATAGGAGGCGGTCGTTTTGTGTTTGATGATATGGATTCTTTGCTCCGTGCAAAAGAATGTATTGCAACGACAACATTCCCTGATTTCTCACTAGATCATGAGTTATATGACTATATAACAAGGCCTAAAGATAGTGGTTACCGTAGCATCCATTTTGTGTATAAATACACCAAACCCGGTAGCGATTTGGATGGAATGCGTGTCGAGTTGCAGATAAGAACCAAGTTGCAGCACGATTGGGCAACAGCTGTTGAAACAGCAGAGCTCATCTCACGTTCGTCCCTAAAAGCTAGTCAAGGCGATCAAGCCTGGTTAGACTTCTTCAAGTTGGTGAGTGCTATCTTTGCGCTTAGTGAACATCAGCCAGTAAATGCTTCTTTTAAGGACATGACTGAGGAGCAGTATTGTGTCCGTTTTTATGAGATGAACAACAAAGATAAGTTTGTTGAAAAACTTCGGGCATTGGTTGGTGCTGTCAGTTTGACAGAACAACAATCATTTTCTGGAGGATATGTATTGTTAGTTATCAACTATGATGAAAAGAAAGTTGGTATCCGTCATTTCAAACAGGATGAGAACGAGAATGCCAACGAGCAATATGCACAAATAGAAAAAAACATAGATAGGACAGAAGCTGCAGTAGTTCTTGTTGCGGTATCCGATGTTAAAGAGTTGCGTGAAGCTTATCCCAGCTACTTCCTTAATTCCGAGGAATTTATAACTGCATTGGCAGATTTTCAACAAACTTGTCAGCTTAAGGGATACATCAAGAAACAGCTCTAACCTCTCTCCGCGCATAAAAAGCGTGCCTTTGCTCTAAAGAGTCAAAGAAGGCTGCAAAGCAGTCTCGACTCAGTCAACCGTTAACCTTTTTCCGCGCATAAAAAGCGCGCCTTGTCGCTAAAGCGTGCAAGAACCGTTACAAGTATTTCTTTTGACCTGGTTTAAATTCCATTGGAATTGATGAGGTGGATGTGGGTTTTTATCCGGAAGCTCGCTTACAAGGAAAAGCAGACAGCTACAGCATCAGAGACGTAGTCTCAACCAGAGCAAAAGTGTTTTGGAGGTTTTGATTGAAATAAATCCGTGACATCCGTGCCATCCGTGTGAGAATATGTTTTCGCGTATTTCGCGCTTTTCGATGTTTTCGGAATATAAAATTCTCAAAACCGCGCATTTCTTGCCGCTCTAACAAGTGCTCATACGCTGGCTGAAGTGCGAAATCATCAAATAACATGAAATTATAAATAATTTCCTTTGTCAATTGATTTTTATTTCGCATCTTTGCGCACGAGATATAATAATTATAAAGTATTTAAACGGTAAACATTAAACTTTAACCTTTACAGAATACATGTTCAACTTAGATAAATTCATAGCAGATAACGTGACGTTCCGACCTCAGAGTATGTTCTTGAAGGACATTGAGTCGAATCGGGAAACGTTGACGCGAGAGATAAAAGGGAAGAAAGTCTGAATCGCTACCGTAACAATACAAACGGCTGGATTAAATAAGCTGCAAAGCCGCAGAATGCAATAAAAACCTATTTATAACAGATTCCAGTAATTAATGAGTAAGATAGAAAGTGTTCTAGATAAACAATTAAAGATAGCCGACACATTGCTTCTACGGGTAACAGCTATCCCTGATGGAGAAAAGAGCCCCTTCCTGTCAGGGTATATTCGTTATGACGAGACAATAACACGCCCACTAGCCAAAGATGTGGAGGCTTGGCAGACTGACACAACGGAGTTCCTTCGTGTTTTGTATGGCGAAGATGCACGCCAAGTCTTAGAATTTGAACGTTGCATCAACGATAAGAGCCACTATTTCAAGTTCCGTGAGGATATCCAAAGTGAAATACAAGATTGTATGTCAAAACTGAGTGCTTTCATTAAAGCAGATGCTATGAAACAGGAGCTAGATGATCAAACAAAAAAAATAAATTCCATAAATAAGACTCCCAAAGTTTTCATTAGTCACAAGAAGGAGGATAAGGCTTATGCGGATGCACTTGTTAATATGATTAATTTCATTGTGGGAGCTGATGGTGATAAGATATTCTGTAGTTCGGTGCAGGGATATGGGATTATGCAATCACGTGGCATCATGGATGAGCTAAAAGCTCAGTTCGAGAATTATGAGATATTCATGATTATTATCCATTCCCCACGCTATTATCAAAGCGCAGTATGCCTTAATGAGATGGGGGCTGCTTGGGTAATGGGAACCCAATTCAGCTCGTTCCTTACTACAGATTGTAAAACCGAGCATATGCGAGGTGTCATCAATAAGGAGAAGATATTCATAGATCCCAACGATGATCCAGATATGCTGGAGACACATTTGAACGAATTCAAAAATGACTTGTCGGCATTCTTCGGCAAAGCTCCCATTGATGAGAATAAATGGGCTAATGCCAGAAAACGTTTTGTGAATGAAATATCATCCTTGACATATGCGCCAGTAGCAAAAGCAGACGTTGACCTGTTTGAGACGTGGTATCTACCAGCCTTTGAACATATTTTGGAGTTACTAGAAATAGATAACTTCCAGGGGTGGGCATATTCATGTGCTATCGCAGGGAATACTTTTTTGAAGGCATCTGTTTATGAGAATCTTGAAAAGGTGACAAACTACATTATGAGCCGACCGAGGCATAAAGATTATGCCTCATGGGATTCGCTAATGCGCAACCTTGGGTTGCTAGTTACTGATTTCGAAATGGTATTTTCCCAGCACGCAGAGAAGTTTGATGAAGGAAGATATGTTGTAGAACGGTTCTATAAGAGATTCAACCCTAATCCAAATTATGAGAGGGACTTAGCAGCTTACAATGAGCATGTGATGTTGGTGTCGGATATGCTTTTTGAACTTGCCAGACTATGTAATCTCATTTTGACTAGAATTAGAATGTTATATCCTGGTTATAAACAGGAACTTGGCATATTACATATAGACAATCGTATAACAGCGTCTGATTTGACTTACAAAGAAGAGGAAATCTCTGATACACCTTATCCGGGGCTAAAAGAATTTATCAAGGTTCGCATGATGCGTGAAACCCACTTGGGAAGTAATCCAAACATTGATGAAGGTGGGTATGAACATTAACAATTAATTGTAAAGCGTATGGCTAAGAATTATAACGTCTTTATTAGTCACAGTTGGGATCATCTTGATGACCTTCGAAGTTTACGCCAGCATTTGCAGGAACGTGGCTATTTCAATGTTGATTTCTCAGAGGTAACACCTGAGAATGCCATTAAGTCAGAGAATATCTATTACGTACATGCCCGTGTTGCACAACGTATTGCAAATGCTGATATTGTTATTGGTTTGGCGGGTGTATATGCATCTCATAGTGATTGGATGACATGGGAGTTGAATAAGGCACAAGAGCTTTCCAGACCTATTCTTGGTGTCATCCCTAGAGGGCAGGAAAAAATTTCAAAAGTCGTTTCGGACCGGGCAGATAAAATGGTGCGTTGGAATACCGAATCAATAGTTGCTGCAATAAGAGAATTGGCATAGTATGAGGAAAGCATTAATCGTTGGAATAGACTATTACGCACACGCTAACCGTCTAGGTGGTTGCGTTAATGACGCATATTCCGTGCGCCAAGTATTGGAGCGTCATGGTGATGGAACGAAGAATTTTGATGTGTTGTTGAAAACGGCTTCAGATGCTTCTACCGCCATAACTAAAGATAAACTTAAATCACTCATATCAGATTTGTTTGATGACGAGACAGAAGTGGCACTTCTGTATTTCTCTGGTCATGGATATATTGACAGTGATTCAGGGTATCTCATTACATCAGACTGTAAGACAGGTAATGACGGTGTTTCCATGGATGAGATAATGGCGTTCGTTAACAAGTCTCGTTCCAAGAACAAGGTGATTGTTCTTGATTGCTGTCATTCAGGCCAGTTTGGAGACGTGAAAGCATTAGGTAATAGTGCTGTTCTTTCAGAAGGTACAACAATCCTCACCGCTTCTGCACGCGATCAGTATGCTGTAGAGAATGGTGGTAAAGGGCTTTTTACAGGATTGTTAGTTGATGCTATGAACGGCAGTGCTGCCAATCTGGTGGGTGAAATCTCTCCGGGAAGTGTTTATGCGCATATCGATCGTTCACTTGGTGCCTGGAGCCAAAGACCTATTTTCAAAACCAATGTAAGAAGTTTCATTTCGCTCCGGAATGTAAATCCTCCTATATCACTTGAAGATTTAAAGAAGATAGATGACTTGTTCCCCGACAAGGGGTATGAGTTTCCCTTGGATCCATCATATGAACCTACATCGGGAGAAACAAACGAGACTAATGCAGAGAAGTTCAGAATACTTCAGAAGTATAACCGACTTAACCTTGTGGTGCCAGTAGGAGCAGAGCACATGTACTTTGCTGCTATGGAGCGTAAAGCCTGCAAGTTGACCATTCTGGGCGAACATTATTGGACGTTGGTAAAAGAAGAAAGGATATAGTCAATGGCTTATTTTACTGAAACGCATTTCCGATACTACAGAGCCAACCTCAATGAGAGCCAACGTACTTTCAGTAACACGGCAGGAAGAGATATTAATACGAAGTTTGATATTTTTATCTCTTATAATATCAAGGATAGGGCGATTGTTGAAGGCGTATATAATGAATTGACAGAGATGGGTTTCAAAGTCTATGTCGATTTCATCGTTGACAAAGATTTAGACAGGAGTAACGTTACGTTAGAGACTGCTAAGAGAATCAGAACTCGTCTTGAAAACAGTAAGTCATTGATATATGCTCAGTCTCCTAATGCGGCTATGAGTCGTTGGATGCCTTGGGAACTTGGTGTTGTTGATGGGCATACAAAGAAGTGCGCAGTACTACCAATTCTAACAAACAGCACTGATTTGTACTATAAGCAGGAGTATTTGAAGTTGTATCCTGTAATAAGACCTAATAGTTCATATCACATGTTTGTTTATAGGGAACAAAACGGCGTAGAGTCTCCAGTGTATATGGATACGTTTGTTAATCATTAGTATTTGCGCCCCAAAGTCAAAAGGCCTTACCCGCAACCTCCAGCTCTTGCAGGCGAACAAACAATACCAAGAAAGCATCTCGTAAGCTAATAAGCCGCTAACCTACTAAACCATAATCATTCGTTTTCGTTAAAAATCTTTCTTGAAAAGAAAAATTTTCCTTACCTTTGCAGACAAAATATATTATAACAAATAACCTATACAGAGATAGCAAAAAGTGAGCAAGAAAAGCGTATGCCTACAATAGAAGAAATGAAAGAGATGTCTAGAGAAGCATTCCTGTATGCAGAAAAAGTTCTAAAGTAGAAGGAAATAGATAACTAAGGAATTCTTGAAAATCTTCAAATTACAAGTATAACTAATATGGCAAAACAGAATAAAATGACAGCAACTATTGCTCATACATCCGTCTATATGGAACAGCAGCCAACTGGCGACAGCCACCTAAAGATTTCCATGTGTCAGATGCACGACGGAGCTTTTGTGGCAGTAAAGCCATTTGGCAATGACAATATCATCTTTGCAGGAATATCACAGGGCTCTAGCCTCATAAACCGTATGGTCGGTGCAGATTATTCTGAGATGATTGATTTGCTTACTCGTGCTGTCAATAACAGAACCCGACAACGCAATTATTTCCGGCTTCAAAACAGTTTGCTCGAAGGACTTATCTCCGAGGAAGACTTTTATAAGGAAATTGAAGAGAAAGAAGACGATTATGTGGTAGAAGAGTTGGAGACACCAACCCCTGAACGTATTCGTCATGCCTTGATGCTGAGCCAAGGTATAAAAGACATCCAGAATTCAGAGGATATTTCAACCCTGTTTTCTTTTAGTTCTGCAGTTACTGATAACGAATTGAAAAAAATCGAATCTAATGACAGTATATAGTAATTTAGAGGATACGATTGAGGGTGAGGCAGTAGATTTTGATGGTCGTTTCATTCATCCTCAGGGAGCCAAAAAGCATCCATTGACAAAAAAGACAATGAAGCTTTTCTCTACCGACCGCAATAGTCATGCGGTAGTTAGGAAAGCTGGCATAGAACCAGAAAATGAGGAGATAAAGAAGGCAACAGCCCATTTCCACCGCGCAGTCGATGACAAAGTAACGGCAGATGCCCTGAGCGTTTATACTGACATTAAAGCCAAAGTACGTCTTGAGACTATCCATGGAGAGGGCGCTTCCGGTCAGCATGGGATCATTTTTGCAGGTGTCAACAACCACACCATAGCAACTATAAAGATGCCTCTTCAGAATCTGATGAAGAAATTAGGAATGAGTAATAAAACTTTAAAAGTAGTGAGTGATGCAGATTGAGATTTTTACAATATGTGACAATGCACAGGTCTATGCTGGCAAGGCTGTGGTGATGGGTGCTTTCAATCAGGTGAAGGTTCAAAAATTACCCGTTGTTGTTCCAAACCTCACTTTGGCTGTTCGTGTGGCTTTTGATAAAGAAGAGGAAGGCGACAAGTCATTTTATTTCTTTATCAAGAATCCAGACGGATCTTCTCTTGTGCCTGAGTTACGCTGTGATACGAAGCAAGTACCTCGGCAAAACACTCAAGACCAGTTAATCACTTACGATATGAATATAGTTTTGGGTAATGTGGTGTTCAATCAGTATGGCTGTTATACGGTAACAATGAAGTACTTGAACAAAGATTTTTATCTAAAATTTTACGTCCAGAAAACCGGATGATGTAAGATGCAGCGCAAGCCAAATCTTCCATCATCAAGGCAGCTAATGTCAAACCGCTTTATAAGATGGTTGGCGGTAAGCGAGCTACTTAAACCTATGAAATATTTTTATCAGAATTATGTATGACTATCAAAAAATAAGTGAAGCATCTCGAAAAGCCAAGGAGGCTTTGGATTTGCGTATTGATAGTCAGGTGGAAAAGACTTTTAATACCTTGATAAAAGTATTTAATGAAGAGATTCCTGATGGCGTAAAGTTGAGTGCCGAAGCCATGGTGGTACAACTTGAGGTCATGGCGCTCATGATTGATTACCACATACAAAAAGGAGATCTTGTTGATATCGGAGGACATACTCTTCAACTGATAACATTATTCGAAGGAGTGAAAGACTCGGGAGAGTATCAGGAAAAAGAGCTTGAACAGATGGAGGATATTGTCTTTAATGCCGTCAAGAAGTCTCGGGCGTATATGGTAAAAGTGGCTGAACCTTCGATGCCCGCTGTCAAGTACGAACGTAAAGGGAAATGCTTGTTATGCAGAGAGAACGATGCTGATGCCGTGGGTTCCCATTTGGTTCCCCACATGTTGATCCAACAGTTGTTTTCATACGATGGTAAAAAAGGGCGTGACAAAGAAATCGCAGAGATGTTTAATTTATCAGGTGGTGAATATAGCAACTATTTCGGTAGAAACATCAACAGCGACATCATGTCAGATATCAACAATCGTCCGGTTTCAGATGTTGAGATTGACTACGAAACTTCGAAACATAGCGTGTTTACCCGCGACCACTTTTTCTGCCAGTATTGTGAGAAAAGGTTCATGGCTATTGAGTCGTACTATGCGGATATAATGAATGGAAAGATAAAGAATTATCCACCGGCTATTCCTTATTTATTTTGGGTTTCAGTTATTTGGCGCATGTCAATAGGTAACATGGGGCTGAAGATGTATCCCAAGGATGAAAAAATATTGAGGAAAATTTTAGACAAGACCTTGTCCAAAGAAAGGGATAATATTCTGGTTGACCGCAGTAATTTTGGAAAATGTGCCTACAATATCTATCATTGTGACGACATCAAAGACGAGACAACAGGAATAATAGGTATGCATCGCCGCACTATCCCATACAAAGTGTTGATCGGAAAGGATTATATTAATTTTTTTATGAGTCACTTGGATGCGAGAAAGTTCAATGAACGGCATAATGATCCAGTTGACGACTATAATGACGGGACGAAGAAAGAGACGAAGAAAAACATTCCTTTCATTTCATTCTGGTTGGCAAAGCGTAGTCTTCTTGATGAAAACTACGTGTATGACCAGTATTTGATTCGCAAGGGGATACGTCCAGCCGATACAATTACCCGTTTTGTCGATCAAGACAAAGATTTATTTGCAGATTTTGAAGGGAAATATGTGGCAAATGTCGGCATGAGCGTAGATATAATAAAAGATGATCGGTTGCCAGTGTATCCGCGGGCAGTATCGAAGATTCTTAAATATATAGAAAAGCACCAAGAGGAACCATTGAAAGAAGGAATGACGGAGGAAGAGCGTGTTGCTGCAGAAAGAGAAGCAATCACCAAAAGTACTGGTTATTCCATAGAGGAGATTGGGGTAATCATGGATTATTGGAAGCGTACCTCTGGAGGTCTGAAAAAGAATCGTAGGAAATGGTCGTTTGAAAATGTATAAGTTAATTATGAAGAATAGTGGAACTGCTGAGTAGTATTAACAAAGGCTACAGGACAAACTGTCAAACAACATAGAAATAATCTCTATTACTGCCAGGAAGCAGCTGCTAAAAACAAGATGTACATAAAGTTGGGACAATGTCTCGCTGATCTCTCATAAAAACAAATGGTTCTTTACAAGCAAAGCATCTGTAAACCGGACTCCGCGCATCAAAAGCGCGCCTTAGTGCTAAAGCATCTAAGAAACGGTAAACAGTAAACTTTATCAAAAATGCAGGACTATACATCAAATAACAACCCAAATCAATTCCATAAGCCACAAATATAAAAAACATGTTTGATATTAAACTACTTGCAAAACGTATCTATAACAAGATATACATTCCTCTGTATAAGAAAAGAATGCTCCATTGCGGAAGTGAAGTTAACTTCTCTCCATTTGACAGCGTTTTCACATATGAGTCAATGCATGTTGGCAATCATGTGTCAATAGGATATCATGCAGATTTCGTTGCTACGTGTTCAAAGATTATCATAGGTGATCATGTGGTATTTGGTCCACATGTTAGTATCCGTGGTGGAGATCATAGATTTGATATACCAGGAAGATTCATAGATACAATAAAGGATAATGAAAAACTTCCTCAAAATGATGCTGATGTCATTTTTGAGGGTGATAATTGGATTGGGATGAATGTGACAATACTTAAAGGTGTTACGATTGGGTTTGGTAGTGTTATCGCGGCAGGGGCTGTTGTTACAAAATCAATTCCACCATATTCGGTAGCAGGAGGAACTCCAGCAAAGGTTATAAAACCTCGTTTCGATAAACAAGGTATTGAGGATCATAATAAAGTATGTTTTCAACGTAGAACTCTATTGGAGTAATAAGCTTAATCCATAAAATTGCTTTAGATCTTAATGAGGTAATAATTCAGATATTACAATAATGCCAGATAATTCAGTTTCAAATAAACGTATAGCAAAAAACAGCATCTTCCTTAGCATGAGGATGGTGATTGTTATGATAATTTCATTATATACTTCTCGAGTAATTCTGAAAACTTTAGGAGTGGAAGATTATGGCGTATATAATGTTGTATGTGGTTTTGTTGCGATGTTTGCATTTCTCAATACTTCTATGAGTAATGGCATTCAACGTTTTTATAATTTTGAGTTAGGGAAAAATGGGGATGAGGGTGCCAATAAAGTATATGTAACATCTCTTTTAATCCAGCTATTGCTTGGAGTTATTATCATTATACTAACAGAGAGTTTTGGCATATGGTATTTGCATAGTAAAATGGTTATACCTGAATGCCGAATGGCAGCAGCAGAATGGATCTTTCAACTCTCAATGGTTGGTTTTCTGGTTATTATTATGCAGGTCCCTTACACAGCAGCGGTTATGGCTCATGAAAAGATGGATTTCTATGCTGTCATGAGTATATTAGATTGCGTTGTAAAATTGGGACTTGTTATCTTTCTTCCATATTTGGATTGTGATAAGCTAATCGCTTTTGGAATAATAAACCTGATAATAAATATCTTAAATCTTTTCCTATACTATTGTTATTGTAAGAAGGAATTTAAAGAAATCACATTGTCAAGAAAAAGGAATATAGAAAAATCTATGTTTAAATCTATGCTGGGCTTTTCCAGTTGGAATATTTTCGGATCTTTTTCAAATATGATGCGAGATCAGGGTATTAATCTTATTTTGAATTTCTTCTATGGACCAATAGTAAATGCTGCTCGTGGAGTTGCAATGCAGGTCAATGGAGCAATCAACAATTTATTAGGTAGTGTCCTGACCCCGGTAAGACCTCAGGTGATACAATCGTATGCGCGAAATGAATTAGACAGATCTATGCGCTTAACTTTTAGTATCAGTAAGTTTAGTTTATTTTTCATGGTTTTATTAGCTTTGCCAATTTGCGTTGAGATGAATTATATCCTCCATTTGTGGCTTGGTAATGTTGTGCCTGAACATACGCAAATGTTTTGCATCATTATCTTGGCTACGACTGCTATATTAATACCAATGGGTGCTTTGGCAACATTAGTACATGCTTCGGGAAAAATGGTAAAGTATCAGTTAATAGGAAGTACAGTAAAAATACTATCTGTTCCAATTGCTTTCGTATTGATGCAGATTGGGTGTTCTCCAGAATGGGCATTGATATCTGTACTCATTTTTGATGCTATTGGGTTCTTTGTTGGTATGTTTATAATCAAGACTATAATGCCATTCAGTATTGGGAAGTACATAACAGATGTATTGATTCCAATTCTTCCTGTTTTTATTATATCACTTTTTGTTGAACTAATGATTCATCAATATGTTGAGAATAATATTATTAGATTGCTATCGGTGTTGGTTATAGGTACGATTGTATCAACATCAATATTTTATAGTATGGCAATAACAAAGGATGAGAAACTACTTTTGAATGGGATGTTTATGGGATTTATTAAACGTAGAACACTACATCAATAAGAATGAAATTAATTAATTTAATTCGTCTTTTCATAAACGAGCTAAGAATGGCTCTTAGGATGTATAGAAATAATCGTAAATTAATATTGAAACTAAACGATTATCTTATCTCCGGGAAGTATTCGGCTACTCCCACTTATGACTGTATATATAATCTAGATCGAAAGAATAATTTTGGTAAACTAACTTTTTCTTCTCATAATAAACAAACCGCTTTAGGTAATAGTATTATAAATTGTTTCAATTGTTTTTTTACATATTCTGTTGAAAATGGCTCAAAATCTTTTCGAGGGACAGAAATTATTACCTCGTCAAGTCTTACAGAGTATAAAATATTTGACTTTGAGCAACAGAAAGTCTTAACAATCTATCATTCTTTAGAGAAGTTGAAAAGAATTCAAGAGAACAAGATTAAATTTAGGGATTTGTTCCCGATGCCAATAACAATTATTATAAATGAGGATAAGTTATATACAATAGAAGAATTGATACCGCATCAGGAGTTTACTTCTAACGAATCATTTCTATTTTTATTAAATAAAATCAGTTTAGTTGTAAAAACGAAATACATAAAAACAGCTCCAAATACGGGAGAATATAAGAAGGCTCGTGATTTATTTGCAAAACGATTTGGCAAGAGCAAATTATTAGATAGTTCGATTGGCGAAATTAGATGTATCACACATGGTGATTTATGGTCCTCAAATGTTATATATGATGGGAAAACATATTATGTAACAGATTTTGAAAGAGCTGGCGAACGGTATTTCCTTTTTGACATCTTTACATTCATGTTTACAGAATGGCTACTAAAAGAAGATTCTCAATTATTAGACAGTTATTTCTCTGGAGATTACGATAAACAATTAAAAAATATTTTTCAATACGTGAATGTTTATTATAACGAAGAAAATAAGCAAGAGTATTTTCTGGCTTTTATAGTTTCAATAACATACGAACGCTGGCAAGAATACTATGGTATTGATCAGAGAATTAAAAAGTTATTAACACATTATATAACTTCATATTCAACATGTTCATAAATAAAAACACAATAGCAATCTTGGGGGTTGATGGGTCAGGGAAATCGACAGCTGTTGAAAACCTATTGAAAGTATATGGAGAAAAATGCTCAATTACATATATGGGCTATACAAGGTTTGAGGATCCTAAAATAGAACAATTAGAGGGCAAACGATATTCTTTTCTTTTGATGGAACTTCGTATCTATATATGTTTTTGGAGAAGATACTTTAACGGAATCAAAAATGGCGAAATTGTAATTTTTGATCGATATGTTCATGAGATTTTCATAAATGCGGGTGCTAACATAGTTCAAAAATTCAGAGCGTTTATTTATAAACATTTTTTTCCTATGCCATCCAAAATGGTTTACCTTTATTGCCCAGTTGAGGAGTCATTAAGAAGAAAGAGTGACATCGTTAACCCAGAAGCATTTGTGTTGATGAAAAAACGTTTTGATGACTTCTTCCTTGGTCAAAAAGACATACTATGCCTTAATTCCAGTGTTCTTTCGAAAAAAGAAATAACGGACAGAATATGCGAGTTTATTGATAATCCAAAATCAAAATGAATAACGAGATAAGAAACCTATTTGATTACCTAAACGATAATTGCTCATACATCGTTTTGAGGAATTGGGAAAATCTGTTTGAAAAAGACATCTATTCAAATGGGCATGAAGATATAGATATACTTTGTGAGAATCTAGAGGAGTTCGTTTCGCTTACTAATGCCCATAGAATTCATCAGGAAAATAGTAGAGATAATTTTATAATCCTTTGGAACACAATTAAAGTTAGAGTTGATGTTAGATGGGTCGGAGATGGCTATTATCCTACTGAAATGGAAAGAACCATGCTTACAAATCGAGTTCAAAATCAACAAGGTATTTTCATTCCCGGCAAAATAGATTTTTATTATTCTTTATCTTATCATGCTTTGGTTCAAAAACCCTTATTGTCTGATGAATACATAATAAAGTTGAATTCACTAAGACAAAACAAATTTGAGGTAATCAGAGAACAAGTTGAATTAAATTTGCTTGAAGAACTGCGTAATTATCTGATTGCTAATAGTTGGCAAGTCGAGTACCCAAATGATCCAGGTGTGTATTTGAACAAACGAGTACTGAACCAACTGCCTGTAAGCAACAATTATATAAGGATAGTAAAGCGTGATATTTTTCATGTTAAGCGTGTGCTAATGGGTTATATTCGACGTATATTCGTTAGATTATCTATAAGCTGATTCTATTTGCTTTTTTACACAGACTAATATTATTATAATGCCAAAAGTAAGTGTAATTGTACCCGTTTATGGGGTAGAGAAATATATCGAGCGGTGTGCTCGCAGTCTATTTGAACAGACGCTGGACGATATAGAATACTTATTTGTTGACGACTGTACGCCAGATAACAGCATTGATGTATTAAATCATGTTTTGGCGGATTATCCCCAACGAAAGGGACAAGTAAAGATTCACAAGATGGAGTGTAATAGCGGACAAGCAGCAGTCCGTGAATGGGGGATACATCATGCTAAGGGTGATTTCGTAATCCACTGCGATAGTGATGACTGGGTTGAGCAAAATACATACGAACTATTGTATGAAGATGCAATTAAAAAAGACGCAGATGCTGTTGTGTGTGACTTTAATATTACAGATGGTTCCAGTGTATTGAGAACAATCAAGGGTTGCTTTTCCACTGACAAGAATAATATAATTGAACAGATTCTATTCCAAACATCTTCTTGGTCGCTTTGTAACAAACTTTTTCGGAGAACAACCTGTTACAAAGATAACATCATTTACCCCCATGGGAATATGGGTGAAGATTTTTTGTTAACGACCCAACTGCTGCTTAATTGCAGTAAAATTGCATATGTGCCTCAACCTCTCTACAATTACTTCTTCAATACTCGCTCAATTACTCGTGTGGAAACAGAAGAGAAGAAAATGGCCAACTTTCGAATGAACAAAGACAATGCTGATATTGTTTTTGAGGTTTTAAACGGCACATGTCTAAATGAACAATATTCTCAGGCAATAGTCTCTTATAAATGGTATGTAAAAAAACTATTGTGGAACACAACATTTGATGCTGCAAAAAGGAAGTTATGGGAAAATACATATAAAGAGATAAATAGCAGAATATTAACTAATAATCATATAAGCGTAAAAGACAAAGTCAAATTCATTTTGACATACCTGCGTTTATACCCTTAACATACAATACAAATTTTGACTAACCCTATAAGTATGAGATTCGTAATAAAAAAAGTTAATCAACGATATATTGTGTTTAAAGGTTTTCACAATCCGTGTGTTTTAGAATGTTTGATATAATAGGATATAACACTACAGTTTATATATGAAAGTAATTCCACAAAACATAGTTAAAGGAAATAAGATCTTTCTCCTTATTTATTATTTTATTTTATTGCTTATTCTTATTAGTTGGAATGATATTGATAATCTTCCACCTATGATGTATAGAATTGTGTATTCTGTACTGGTATTAATTCCATTGCTCTCTACTCGTTCTATTATATTTCCTGCAATCTTAATTTTCTATATTACAATTTCGGCAGAACGACACGCTGTTTCGTTTATGCTATATAAGCAAATGTATGTTGCAATTATTGCTATTGCTAATTATTTCTTTTTCGCAAACCATAAAGCCAATAATAACGCACCGTCAGTATTATGGTTTTTATTAATCATATGTACATTATCAGATATAATTAATGATTTTTCTATTCATGCAATTACTTTTACTATTATTTCTGTAATATTGTTTTGGCACTATATAGTATATGATGGGACTTCGCTTAAAATGTGGACTTGGGTCTTTATAGCCATCGCGTTTATTTTATCATTAGATTTTCTTTATAATGGAGCCAACTTCGCCACGCAAATTTTAGTGTCTGGTTCTAACTATGAAAGATTGGGATGGAATGACCCGAATTATCTTTGCTCAATATTATGTATAGGTGGGCTGCCTACTTATTTTGAGATGATGGATTCAAAGAGCAAAGTTTTTTCTCGAATGATTGCTGCATTGATATTTATATCTATTTCATTTGTGATGATTCGTATGGCTTCACGAGGTGCCATTCTCGCATTAGGTATAGGAATTTTAGTTTACACATTATTTTCCAACAATAAAATAATTACAAAAGCAGCCATATCTGTTTTTACTATTCTATTCATTTATTATATACAAAAAAAAGGATACTTTGATTTATTGGAAGCACGTATAATAGCAGATGATGGAACTGGAAGTGGAAGAATGACTATATGGCAAAACAAGTTAGAAGTTTTTCTTAATTCTGGGAATCTATTTCATTGGTTCTTTGGATATGGATACCAAGGAGGAATAGAGTTGGGGGCTAGGGCAGGCTTTCATAATGATTTCGTAGCATTTCTTGTCGAATACGGAATAGTCGGTCTAATTACTCTTCTTTCTTTCTTTCTATATTTATTAAAAGATGCTACTAATAAGATTAAAGCATTTTCACTTACTTTGGCCTTAATTACAATTTGTATATCACTGGAACCTCTGTCTTCTGCCCGTTTAACGTTCTGGTTTTTCATCATGTATATATATTATGTGGGACATAATATTGATAATCGGCAAAATAATTTATCTAAATAATATCACTTCACCCAGTGTTTTTTATCAAGATATTATATGTAAAAACTAAAATGAAAAATAAAATCTATGATATAATTGAATTAGGGTTTATACCTCCAAGATATGGAGGCGTGTCTGTTTCTATAGCTCGGCTGATTAATAAACTTAGAGATGACGGTTACAAAGTAGGTGGATTCTATACATCTGAGAATAAAGACAATAAAGTATTAAAGTCGCCATATTTCAATCATGAATTTACTTTTTCGAAGAAATATATATGGTTTAATCTTTTTTATTATTGTAAAATATTGAATCCATACCATGTGATTCATTCTCACTATAGTTTAGAACACATGGTTTACCTGTGGTTTTTCCTTCATCTTTTACATAAGAAGTTGGTTGTCACGGTACATAATTCCATGGTTCATTCCTTCTATTTACAATGTGATGCTATCAATCGATTTTTCTTGAAAAGAGTAGCAAATCATTCTGATGTAACCTGGATTGCAGTTAGTAATCAGGCAAAGGAAGAAATGCTCAGATTGCCAATTAATTTCAGAAATCCTATCCAGGTTATACCTGCATATATTCCAGAAGGACAAACAGAATCAGAAACATTGCCCGAAGCACTTCAAAACTACATCATAAAGTATAAGAAAAATATCGTGTTCTATGGTCATAGTTTTATGTTGCATGATGGGAATGACGTTTATGGCTTCACAGATGCCATAACCCTGTATTCAGAACTGCAAAAAAGAGGTTTGCTATCCGTTGGATTTGTACTTTGCCTTGCAGAGAATAGCGATATTGAGAAGATAAAGATATTGCATCAAACAGCTCGAGAATTAAATATAGACGATAAAATATACTGGCAATTAGGGCCTATTGAAAACATGAAGGCCTTGTGGAATCAAATCGATGTTTATATTCGACCAACTTGTACAGACGGCGACTCTGTTGCGGTTAGAGAAGCATTGGATTTGGGTGCACAAGTAGTTGCTAGCGATGTATGTCCACGACCAGATAGAACAATTACATACCATTTTGGTAACGTAGAAGATTTTGCAAATAAGGTAGAGAAAGCTATTGATATAGGCCATACTGCTGCAAAGCCAGACTTTAGTAACTATTATAAATTAAAAGCAATCTATACTCAATTGTTGGTTTCATGAAAATAGCATATCTATCCTTTTATATTGGCAAAGAGTTCTGGGAGAAGTATTGCCAAGGAAAGCAATTTGCATTGTCAGGACCCTTTAAAACACGTGGCATCGCACGTGCTTTGATGGCAGCAGGTCATGATGTTACCATTTTTAGCCCTGGTCTGACAGTTGCTAACCAAGTGATAAAACCCTTCTCGGAGGTGGAGGAGTATCCAGAAGGAAAATTGACTGTTCAATATGGGCAATGTGTTTCATACCGTCGTTGTTCACCTATCAATGAATGGTTCATATCAAGGAAGCTACGCAAGGAGAGTAAGAACTATGATGTTTTCCTATATTACAACATCACTTTGTGTGCAGCTTTGTCTATAGGTGCATTCAAGCATGCTAAACGTATTATTGAATATGAAGATAATATATTCAACAAAGCTTTAGTTGGTGATAAAAACAGCATGGTGGGGTATAAGACCAGACTTTTCCATTATCTTATGAAGCGCACAGATGGTGTAATGGCTGTTTGTTTGGGATTACAATTGAAGGATACATTAAAGTATAGCGTGCTTACCCCAGGTATTGTGAATGAGGAGGTGATTGACAATGTGACTTCGCATGTGAATAAACTTGAAGAAGGCAAACCTGTTCATGTCATTCTTACAGGTGGCATTCACTATAGTAAGGGTGGAGATCTTTTGGTGAAGGCTATGAGTTTTATCAAGACTCCCTGCATCGTATCTGTTTATGGTAACTGTAATTTGGATGATAATCTAAAAAAATTAATAGCGGAAGTTCCTGCCAAGCATGAGTTCCGCTTCAATGGATATATGGAGCACTCAGAATTGATAAAGACGCTGGATCGAGATGCTGACATCCTTATCAATACTACTCGAAGTATGGGTGTCGGAGCACAGGCTGCAGGATTCCCCTTCAAGATGATGGAGTATGCCTCAACTGGACGCCCTATCGTGAGCAGTGAGATTGGGAAACTCGATGAGGACTTTAACAGCCACATCACCTATTATGACGGTGAAAAACCTGAAAGTGTCGCCGCCGCCATAGAAGACGTTATTGCTCATTATGACGAAAGGGTAGCATTAGCTCTTGCTCTTCAGAAAAAAGTTTTGAAGGAATACACTATAGAGGGAACGGGCAAGAAACTGAGTACTTTCCTAAATGATATAAAGCAGCATGAGTCTTAGAGATATTACGATTATTCGCAAAGCTGTGTATGTTTGGCGGAACTGGCGAAATAAACATAGTTTTATTTCTGGTAAGAACAATAATGTTCTCAACCGCGGTGGAGTAAACGTTGGCTCCAGAATTCAGATTGCAGGGGACGGCAACAAGGTTATTTTGGAAAAAGGTAGCTTGCTTCTAAATTCGTTAGTTAAAATCTCAGGAAATAATAACGAGGTGGTGTTAAAAGCTAACTCATACGTTTCTGGGGCAGAACTATGGGTGGAAGATAACCATTGTGTTTTGAGCATAGGAAAAAAAACCTTTGTCGGACATCACTCGCATTTAGCATGCACAGAGAATGGAAGTAAACTGATTGTTGGAGATGACGGTATGATTTCATCATACGTTCAAGTTCGCACAGGGGATTCTCATTCCATTGTTGATATGGAAGGTAATCGAATTAACGAAGCTCAGTCTGTAGTCATAGGTGACCATTGCTGGCTTGGCGAAGGATCAAAAGTGCTTAAAGGTGTTACTCTTGAAGGTGACGATATTGTTTCCACAGGAGCAATAGTAACTAAATCATTTGGTAAAAATCTATTACTTGGTGGAATACCAGCTAAGGTATTAAAAGATAATGTAACATGGGACGAAAACAGAATATAATTTTTAAAGTCGAACGCCTGACAAACGGGCCCAAACATCATTTGTTTGGCTTCCACGACCTAGTCATCTCTAATCTAGCTGATACAAAGTATCTCTGTCTTGAAGTTGAAACAATAGACAGACCCCCATTACCATGTGAACAGTTTGGCGTCGGCTATGTAGAGAATGGTCAATTCGTAAAAATCGGTGAAACAACTGCACTGAATTACCCACAGGGTGCCCGCCAGCAATGGGTAGGGGATTCTAACTTGTTCACTGTTAACAACCGAGTGGGTAATAAGTGGGCAGCTGATTTGTATGATGCAGATACCAACACTCTCGTTGAGCATCTGCCGGCAACAGTCCATATGATGACAAAAGATGGGCGATATGCACTTGGCTTGGACTACGCTCGCCTTCATCGCCTAGGAGGATACGGCTACACAGGTATCGAGGATATCGGAGCGAATGACCCTTTCCCTTCAGACAGCGGTATCACTATCATGGATATGAAGACCAAAGAGGTAAAAGTCCTTGTATCAGTAAAGCAGGTCGCAGAATGTGGCATAAGCAATCTCTCTGGTCAGGCGCATCATTACCTTACTCATCTTTGTTTAAATCCATCCAATTCACGGGTGGCTTTCCTGCATCGTTACTTTTTGCCAGATGGAGGACTGATGACTCGTTTGATGACTATTGGCATTGACGGAAAAGATTTGCGGTGCATAGGTCAGGGATTTCTTAGCCATTACGACTGGAAGGATGACAACCACATCTATATCTTCGGTCGTGTGGGTAGTTCGGTAGATGCCATGCGTAACAATCCCATCATGTCAAATCCTCTTGTTAAACATACTTTACGTTTCGCTAAAAAGATGGTGAAGATGGTGATAGGAAAGGGGAAGGGTATCGTTGGTGGCATGTCGTTCCTAATGATAGAAGATAGTCCTGAAGCAAAGGCAACAGCATTTGCAAAAGACATCATACCTACAGATGGGCACCCTATGACTCATCCCAATAATAATGACTGGTGCATTTGTGACAACTACCCGGATGCAGAAGGATATAGAGATTTATTCCTCTATCACTTCTCTGAGGATACAAGGATTAATCTTGGTAGATTTAGGAGATTGTTTGAAACGCCGGATATGACATTGAAGGCTGATTTCTTCAAAGGAATTGACCCAAAGATTTTGAAGAGTATTTCGGAAGAAGAACTTGCTTTCACCCGTAGCGGTTTGCATTGTGACCTTCATCCCCGTTGGAATAGGAATGGACATATAGCTGTGTTTGATTCGATTCATGAAGGTGAACGTCAGATTTATACTGTAAATGTTGCATCTTTAATAGTATAATATGAGTAAAATTTGTTTAATATTCAATACGCCATCTTTATATCGAAAGCTGATTTATACTAAGATAGACCAGCAATTCGATTGTGTCTGGTATTTCGGAGACTTCGATAACAAAGTGAAAGTATTTGATACCTCATGTCTTCAACATCCAGTACATTTTCTTCATGTAAAGAACCCAGGAAGATCATGGAGTTCAACCGAAGGCGTAATACCTCTTTTGAAAAATAAAGAATTTGAAAGGTATTTAATGACAGGTGAGGTACGCGACATTACCACATGGCTGGTGCTTATTCTGAAGAACTTTTTCTATCGTAAAAAAAAGATTTATTTCTGGACGCACGGCTGGTATGGCAAGGAATCGCGGTTGGAGCGATTGATAAAACACATTTTCTATAAGATGGTAGATGGCGTATTCCTTTACGGAAATCATGCCAAGGAGATGATGCTCCAAGAAGGCTTCAAGGGAAACAATCTATATGTGATTCACAATTCATTGGATTACAATGCCCAATTGGAGATTAGAAAAAAGATAAAATCTTCAAGCCTTTATCAAGATCATTTTAAGAATAGCAACAAGAATATCATATTCTTAGGTCGCCTTACAACGGTGAAACGACTTGATATGTTGTTGGACGTAGTGTCAATGTTAAAAGAAAAGGGGGAGTTGTATAATATTACCTTTGTAGGCGATGGTTTGGAAAGAATAAAATTGGAACAAAAGGCATCTTGTTTGGAAATAAAGAAACAAGTATGGTTTTATGGGGCATGTTATGACGAACAGAAAAATGCCGAGTTTGTCTATAATGCAGACCTTTGTGTCTCTCCTGGCAACGTGGGGTTGACGGCTATGCACATGTTGATGTTTGGCACGCCGGTAATCACACATGATTGCTTTGAACTGCAGATGCCAGAATTTGAAGCTATAGTGCCATATAAAACAGGTTTGTTTTTTAAATATGGTGACGTTAACAATCTTTGTATAAAAATACAAGAATGGTTTCGAGTTAATGGTGAATTAAGAGACTATGTACGTCAGTCTTGCTATCGAGAGATAGATACACAATGGACCCCTGATTTCCAAATGAGTGTCTTACAGTCAGTCCTTAATAGAGAGTAGCTCTCCTATCGTTATTAGTTTAATACAAGTTTCCCCATGAATGTAGTCGTATTAGCTACTGCGTCAAGACTTGCAGGAGCCTTGACCATCTACAAACAGTTTATAGCACATTTGGCATCAGAAATTGGTGGAGATAATTATTATCTATTCATCCATCCATCGATGCCTCAGCCAAAGATAACAAAGGTTGAATATATTTTAATAGATACATCTTCGTTTTGGTCGCGTCTTGAATTTGACATTTGGGGTTGCAAGAAGGAAATGAGAAAAAGAGGAATTCAAGCAGATGTCATATTATCTCTCCAAAACACTGGGCTATTTCATGCTCCTGCGCCACAACTAATCTATTATCACCAACCGCTTCCTTTGTACCCAAATAATTGGAATCCTTTAAAAAGAACCGAACGGCACATGTTTCTCTATAAAAACATCTATCCTATTTTTGTAAAGTTAACATGCAACGCGAAAACACAATATATTGTGCAAATTCCGTTTATTCAAGAAGGTCTAAGCAGGATGATGAAAATTAACACGTCGAGAATACATGTTTTGTTTCCTGATATAGAGCGTGTTGAAGCAGAAAAAATAAATGCCTATTGTTGGAACGATAGTTATTATCATTTTGTTTACCCAGCTAATATGGCAAAATACAAAAACTATGATGTGTTAGTGGATGCTTTTTATTTGATTGAAGACAAAGATAATTATAGATTGCATTTCACTATTAACAAAGATGAATACCCAGAACTATATAAGAAAATCGTAAAGTTAGGGTTGAAAGATGTGATATGTTTGGATGGAATGATGCCGCATAACCGTATTCTTTCAATGTACAAATCTTCTACCGCTCTGCTTTTTCCTAGCACAATTGAAACATTGGGATTACCTCTGTTGGAGGCTGGGGCTTTAGGTCTTCCCATAATAGCTGCAGATTTAGATTATACTCATCAAGTAATTGGAGATTATGAAGGAGTACATTATGTGGATGCCAACAATGCAAAAGCTTGGGCAGTAGCGATTTCAGAATTGAAATCCAGACCAGTTAGGTATACACCTATTAAATATAAGACAAGCACATGGCCTTTGTTGTTCGATTTAGTTAGAAACATCGGCGAAAATTCGATGAATTAAACATATTATATATGATACGACTAATGTATATCACCAACAACCCGCAAGTAGCACTCATTGGTGAACAATGTGGCGTTGATAGATTGTGGGTTGATATGGAATGGATGGGTAAGGAAGAACGACAGCCTGGTGACACAGTTAAGTCGCACCATACCCTACAAGATATTTCAAATCTTAGAAAGGTATTAACCAAGTCTCAACTGATGACTCGTGTTAATCCTATTCACGATGGGTCTAAAGAGGAGATTCGTGAAGCAATAGACCGTGGTGCAGAAGTTGTGATGCTACCGATGTGGAAAACAGTAGATGAAGCCAAACGATTTGTTGATTATGTTGACGGACGGGCAACGGTCAATCTGCTGTTGGAAACCAAGAAGGCTTGGGGTATTTTAAACGAAGTTGTAGAGATACCAGGCATCGATGAGATTTATGTCGGGTTAAATGACCTCCATCTTAGCCTTCATAAAACATTTATGTTTGAAATGCTTGCAGACGGTACTGTTGATGAGATTTGCGGTGTATTGAAAACGAATAAGATTAAATACGGTTTTGGAGGTATTGGCCGTATAGGTGGTGGTATGTTACCAGCAGACCATATCTTGGCAGAGCACGTTAGAGTCGGTTCCCAAATGGTGATATTGTCAAGGACGTTTTGTAATACTAACCTCATTCATGATTTGGATGAAATACGCGAAGATTTTCAAAAAGGTGTTAAAGACTTAAGGGAAGCAGAAAAGAAGTATTCAACTTATTCTCAAGAACAATTGTGGGATATTCACCTGCAAGTTAAAGAAGAAGTCGCATCTATAGTAAGAAAGATAAAGGAAAGTTAATATGAAATTCTATTTATTCATTCGTCGTATCATTGATACTATCATTGCTCTGGTTGCAATGATTATTCTTTCTCCAGTGTTGTTGGCCGTAGCAATAGCAGTTTGTGTGGATTCTAAAGGAGGCGCCATTTTCAAACAGAAGAGGATTGGTTTGAATGGTAAACCATACAATATGTACAAATTCCGTTCGATGGTGACAAACGCTCAGAACATGGGCACTGGAGTCTATAGTTTTGAGGGTGATCCTCGTATTACTAAAGTTGGACATTTTATCAGGAAAACGAGCCTTGATGAACTCCCGCAGCTTTGGAATATTGTAAAAGGAGATATGGCATTTATTGGTCCTCGCTCTCCTGTATTAGGACACTTCCCTGAGTGGGATACGCTTAATGAAGCTTATAAGAGACGTTTTTCTGTCCCCCCTGGTATATCTGGTTTGGCACAATGTGTAGGTAGAAACGAATTCTCATGGGATGAGAAGGTCTATTGGGATAATATCTATATTGATAAGTTAAGCAAATACTACATTCTGTATGACATCAAGATGTGGTTTATGACCTTTACCCGAGTGTTCTCTATGAGCGATGTGGCTGAGAAACCTGAAAACATGGAGAAGAATAAACAAGGTACTATTGGTGACAATAAATAAGATTATTAAGATATGGCAAAGACTGATGTTGCAAACAGACTGATCTGGTTTAAAGGTCAGATTATGAATGTAAACGAGGCTATGGTGAATGTGCTTTCACCTACTTCGCAATTTGGACTGAATGTATTTGAGGGTATTCCTTGTTATTGGAATGATGAGCAGAAGCAGCTGTATGCTTTCCGCTTGAGCGACCACTATGACCGTCTTATCCGTTCTGCCAAACTGATACAGCTGGATAGCAAGTTCACAAAGGAAGACTATAAGAAGGCCTTGGTTGATACCGTGAAGGCTAATGAATATGATGAGAACCTGAGCGTGCGCCAGACATTGTTTGTAGATGGTTTTGGCAGTTGGGGTAGTGAAGGACCGGTTGAGATGTTTGTGGCTCCTATTCCCCGTGGCCGTACCGCTGCTGAGTACAATAAGAAGGGCTTAAATTGCTGCATTACCTCCTGGAGAAGAATCAGTGATGAGAACCTGAGCCCTCGTATCAAGTGTGGTGCTAACTATATCAACAGCCGTGTTGGTCAGCGTGAGGCGTTGCGCAATGGTTATGATACCTGCATCTTCCTGAATGAAGTGGGCAAGGTGGCGGAGGGCCCTGGTAGCTGCTTCTTTATGATTAGGGGCAACCAGCTGATTACTCCTCGCTTGACGGATAGTGTTCTTGAGAGTATTACCCGTGACACGGTTATCAAACTTGCTGTAGAAGAACTAGGAATGGAATTCGTGGAGCGTACCATTGACCGTACCGAGGTATATATGGCTGATGAAGCATTCCTTTGCGGTTCTGCCATGGAAGTGACTCCTATCTATACTGTTGACCGTTACGCTATCGGTACAGGTGAACAAGGACCGAAGACTAAGGCTATTCATCTAAAGTATTTGGAGGCTGCACAAGGAAAGCTTGCGAAGTATCAGAATTGGTTGACAAAGATTTATTAAGCATATCAATTTATAATGAAGATAACATTTATAACAGGCCACCTCTGCAAAGAGCGTCATGCTCTTTTGAACGAGTTGGCTCTGGATTTAGGAGAATATGGAGCAGAAGTTACGGTGATTACGGGCTTCCCGTCTCGTCGTATCTCTGAAGAGGTGAAGGACTATTATCTTGCACATCCTGTTGAGCAAATCTCTGATAATGTAATTGTCCGTAGAGTGGGCAGCCGTGGTGGTGAAGGTAATGGTTTGTTTGACAGAATGATTAAATATGCCAAACTGACTTGGACTATCTATAAAGAGGCCAAGAAAACACCTACGGATGTATATTATATCTATAGTTCTCCATTCTTCCTCGGATGGATGGGTGCCAAATTGGTAAAGAAAGCACCGACTGTATATAATGCTCAGGACTTGTTCCCGGACACTCTTATTAAGATTAAGGGGTACGGTGAAGGGAACCCTATGATTAAGTTCTTCCGTATGATGGAGCGTTGGGTTTATCGTAAGAACTCACGAATCATTACTATTTCTGAGGAGATGAAGCGTACCATTATGTCGCAAAAGTGCCCTGCTGAAAAGATTGATGTAATTTACAATTGGGCAGATACGGAAACTTTGCACCATGTGGCACGTGAGGATAATAAACTGATGGACGAGTTGAGCATTCCGAAGGACAAGTTCATTGTTTCATACGCAGGCGATATTGGCCTTTTTCAGGGCTGGCCGGTGATTGTTGAGGCTGCCAAAAGAGTGCATGCGGTTAATCCCGAGATACTTTTTGTTATTATAGGAGCCGGCTCGTTTAAGGCACAACTTGAAAAACAAGTGGCAGAAGAGAAACTGGATTTTATCGAAATACGTCCCATGCAACCTGCTTCACGCTGTGCTGAAATCTATAGTATCGGTGATTTGGAATTGGTATCTATTGAGCCGGGGCTTTCAAAGATGGCGTTGCCTTCTAAGACCTTTGTAATTATGTCTTCCGGTTCAGCAGTTCTCTCGTTGGTTGATCAAACCTGCGATATAGCCCAGCTTATTAAGCAAAAAGATATGGGCTATACCTTGGAGCATGGTGATGCTGAGGCCTTGAAGAGTGTAATTCTGGAAGCCTACGAAAAGCGTGAACACCTGGCTCAACAGGGTAAGAATGCCCGTAAGTTTGCAGAAGAGAATGCAGCAAGAAAAACTCAGACTAAGAAGTACTTTGACATTTTGTCAGGATTAACAAAGTAACCATAAATCTTGATGGAAGAGAAAGAAACGTTATTAAATCTGATTCGTCTGGGTATAGGCCTTAAACCTTCAATTACTAATGAGATAACAAATTGGACTGCCATAAAAACTCTCGCAGATGAGCAGGGACTCTCGGGCATCGTATTGGATGGTATTGAAAGGATGCCAGAAGAAATTCGACCTCCCCAAATGATGCTCTTGAACTGGATTGGTGAAGTTGTGCAAATGGAGTCAACGTTTGCTCATCACAGAGCGGTCGCTGTAGATATGGCAGGTCTATTCCATCATAATGCTATTCGGACCTATGTGCTGAAGGGAAATGTAATTGCGGAATGCTACCCCAAACCAAATCATAGAATTAGTTCTGATTTAGATTGCTATTTATTACCAGATAAGGGAGAGTTCAATGCTTGGGATTTAGGAAATGAGTTGATAAGAGCCAAGAAGTTCGAAGTTCGAACAAGTTTCTATAAGAACAGTTCTTTTTTCCTGCCAGGGTTGATGGTTGAGAACCACCAGTTTATGACTCCTTTCCGTGGCAATGACAGATTGGCTTCAGTGGAAAGGGTATTGCAAGCATTGATTCGCGAAGATGATGGCAAGGATATATTTGAAGAGACATGGCTTTATAGACCTCCTGTAATGGTGAGTACATTGTTCCTGATAGAACATGCCTATTCTCATTTCCTCCACGAAGGGTTGACTTGGAGGATGGTATTGGATTGGATAATGTTTAGTAAGAAACATAATAATGATATTGATTGGAACACTCTAAATGGATATATAGATCAATTTGAATTTAGACGTTTTTATGATGCTTATTATAGAATGGGGCAATACCTTATTGGTGAGATAACCTCAAATGAGTTGACGAAAATTGATAAGAAAATGCTCAAAGATATATGGGCGCCATTGGATTTACATGAGACGACTGAAGGCTGGAGAGGTAAGTTCGCTTTAGCTGGCAACACTTGGAGAGCCAGATGGAAGTATCGCTATTTCTCTGAAATAAATTGGATAAAAGCTCTCTGGATTCAGGCAAAAGGTGTACTTTTTATTAAACAACCCACATTGAAATAGTATTAGTATGGAGTTGAAAGATGGACTTCGTGAATTATTAATGAATTAGACTCGTTCGTGCTCTATGGACTTTGGGTGCGTGACTCCATTATATGTTTACCGGATGTTTGGAGGCCAGCACTCGATAGAGGAGGACATCGAGAATGTATTTACTGAGATACGGAAACAAGGATTCATGGGGTTATGAATTATCTGAAAGTTTTATGGATATTCTGTTCGTATCTGTTTTGGCCACAGCGTAGGCCGAGGGCATGAGTCAAGATAGATACAGAATCGCGAATGAAACCTCAATGGGAAGCCATTGAGTACAGGACAAGGTTATGAATGTCTAAAAGTGCTAAACGTAAGAAAAGAATAGTTTTAAAGGAAGAATAGATTATGTCATTATCATTAATAGCAGAGCAAAGAAGTGTATCAAAGTTATTCCTACAAAGGGAGCAGTATGTGATACCAGACTTTCAACGTCCCTATAGTTGGAGGATAGAGCAGTGTCGTAAACTATTCGACGATATAATAGAGGCTTATAATGCAGAAACAGACTATTTCATAGGCAATATTATTATAGCCGTAGGAGAAAGAGCGAAAGACAAACCACATGTGGTTGATGGCCAGCAAAGAATAATTAGTTTGTGGATTATTCTTAAAGTTTTGTCTGTGCTTAAACCTGATGTTAGGACGCTTAAAGATGCAATATGTACTTATAATTGGGATGGAAGTAAGAAGGACCTGAAGATTAATTCGGAGGTTATTGAGTCGGATGACAAAGAATGGATAAGGGATATAGATAAATGGACAGAAAGAAACTTTGAGGACGGCGTGTATAAATGCATGAAGAATGGGGAGTTTGTCTATCCCGTGAGGGAAAAAAGTCTAGTGGCCAACGCTCTGTATTTTTATTATACCTATAAGACGTTCCTGGAAGAAAATGGGCAGGAAGAGCTTCATAAATACTTGAGATTCCTGCTGGAGCAGGTGAGCATTCTTCCTATAGAACTGGTTGGTTCCAATCAGGAAGAGGCCAACAACAGGGCATTAACCATCTTTGAGACGATAAACAATAGAGGCATGGATCTTTCGGATGCGGACATATTTAAAGCCAAACTATATGCCAAGGCGCTAACGAAAGAAGAACAGGATGACTTTATATCGCACTGGACGGAGTTTAAGAAGAACTGTAAGAATATTAAACTGAGCATAGATGACGGATTCAGGTATTACTCGCATGTGCTTCGCGGAAAAGCGGGAACTACGAAAAATGAGATAAACCTGAGGGATTTCTTTGCCTCGCAAAATTCACCGCTTAGTCAAAAACCGTATCAAGAGGTAATGAAAGACTTGCTGCTCATCATTGAATTGTTAACACGATATGAAGAGAAAAAGAAAGAGCGTACTGAGTTAGCTGCATGGCTGCAACTGATAGACAACTATACCAATGTGTATCCGAAATATGCAGCACTGGTATATCTGTTCCACAATGGCTTTGACAACGAGGAGATGCTGATAGAGACTCTTAAACGCATAGTACGCTACTGCTACTACCGAGGATCGACAACCTACGTGAAATATGAGGTGTATAACATGATATGCCAGATTTCGCAGAAGCAAATGATAGGCGAGTACTATCAGGACGATATAGGAAAAGACTATTTCGAGTATATGGGCCGACTGAAATACGGTTATGCTCTGTTGGCGCTATATTTGGAAGAGCCAACGGCACTGGCTCTTGGCTATGAGTATGACCGTCTGTTGACGACAAGAGACGTAGGCATGTTGCCTTCAGACTGGGCCAGGAAGTCGTTGGTTGACCATCTGGATGATCTTGGAAACTTGGCCGTGCTGGATACCTATAAGCGCTCGCAACCGTATAGCGTAAAAAGTAAATCGTACGCCAAAACCAATATCAAGGAATTGAGAGGTTTTATCAATGCGAATATAGGTGGCGTATCGTATAGCGAAATGAAAAAGAGGACACTGTATAAGAAGACGATATTAACCCAATTCTTTACAGGCAAATGAAAAAACTTGAGATAAAGGATTTTAAGGCTTTTAAGGACAGGATATGCTTTGACCTGGGCAATCCTCCAAAGAATATGTTGTTGTTTGGCGAAAATGGCTCAGGAAAAACTTCTATCTATGAAGCCATTAAGCTGTGTTTCTATAGGGAGAGGTTGTTGAAGCCGCATCTTACCATTGGTGCAGCAGCACCGCAAAGAGCCAATGAAGAAAGGGATTTCTACAAGAGCTATAATCATCGTGTTGCTGCAGGTGAAACCATGAATAATTTCTCGTTGAAAATAAACGGGAGTGATTTCAAAGCGTTTTCGGTAAAAGACTACCAGTGTTTCATGGTGTCATCTGACGACCTGAATGATACGCATGTTATCAATCTGCCTGCTATTCTGAAGAAAGCATTTTTCCCAATAAGTGACGTTGACGTATTTGTGAAAACAAATATCGCCGATGTCGTTAAGGATGTTAATACCTCGCTGAAAGATGATTTCGTAGAAGATATTGAGATAGGGCAAGAGAATACCAATTACGACATCTTCATTAAAAACGGGAATGGCTCATTGAGAGAATACGACGGGCTGTATGCGGTATTTAATGAGGCCATCATCAACCTGGTTGTTCTATTACTGTTGTTTCACAGTATTTTGAAATCACAAGATGCGGCCTGTCATAGGATACTTGTGCTGGATGATATGGTGACGAGCCTTGACGCCAGCAACAGGAAGTTTCTGATAGAGTTTGTGCTTAGGAAATTCGGTGACTTCCAGAAGATAGTATTAACCCACAACATCGGGTTTAATAATCTGTTCTACAAGAAAATAGCTAGAGAGAGCAATGTTAACGACTGGGTGTTTCAGAACATATACATCACAAAAGCTGGACCACAGCAGTATTTCTATGATGAGTTTGGAAATGCGCAGGAGATATTGGAGCAATTTGATAAAGGGTTGCTAACACCAGGAACCGTTGGAAATGTGCTGCGAAAGCGATTTGAGGCCGTGATATATGATCTGGCTAAAGCTATACAATCAGGAGAGGTACATCATGCAACGGATTTAGTAGCAAGGATGGTTAGCTCTGGACGACCACCATTATATGTCAGGAGGAAAAAAAGCAAATTTCTTGGAAGTGACGACTTGGTGAGTGAGATAGAAACTATCATGAAGGGAACTGAGGCGGATGCCGACAAACTCCAGAAGATAAAGGATGAGATAGAGAAATACGCTTCGGATGCCGACTTGCAGAAGATTATACATATCATCAAGGAGATGCACTTCTATGAGAAAATCATGATACACCAGTTGTCGCATGGCGCTACAGCCATGCCCAACTTTAATAGGAAAGAGGTGGATAACTGTCTGAAAATTATTGTGTCGTTGGAGGCGCTGGTGGATCAGTATGCGGCAGCGAATAATAATTCATGGGCGGTGATGATGTGATTTGAAATTATGTATATGAATACTGGTAGTACAATAGATAGACAGTGGAAAAGCACAAAGAAGGTGTGGAAAAACAAGGGATATAAGAGCTTTGGTATAGAGTTTATAGTCCGACTTGTACTTATAACGCTCCCATTCCTTGATATTGGTTTGTATCTGCGTAATATTTTTCAAGGGAAAGACAAACTATTGGCTCGGAAGACAGTAACTGATATTTATGTCGTTGTGAATATGATGTTGCCTGGAACTGTTTTGTTTTTTGGCTGGTATGAGTGTGAACTTGTGGTATGGATATGCGCCTATTTCGGTATTATGACATTGGTTGCATTGTTGTCGCGAACATTATTAGATGATATAATTCCCTCTGCAATTTCTTATAAGCGTAACATTATCTGTTTATTCCTTAATTATCTGCAATTCGTTTTGTTGTTTGCTGTTTTTTATTTAGCACTTGCACCGGGCGGTTTTCATTTCGGGGATGGAAAGACTGCGTTAAATGGCCTGAATGCTTTATATTTGAGCTTTGAAGTGTTTACCTCTGTTGGTTTTGGAGATATTGTGCCTCAAACAAAAACAACATATTGCATTTTAATTGCCCAGATGATTATGCAGTTGATTTTTGTTTATATTCTATTTGCCACTTTCGTGACTAAGATGTATGATGATACATTTTATAATAAGCAGAAAACGAAAAATCGTTAAGAAAAGTACAGATTAAACGAATGTGGTAACCACAACCCCCAACGATAACTGATATGGTTATAACGAAAGAGATATTAGACGAACTGAGTGCTCAGACGAAAGTATCACCACGGTTGAGGATGGCGATGGATTTGAGGAATAGTCCGGAGGATTTGTCGCAAAGGATGCGGAATGCTTTGGAGCCTGGGACAGTGATGCCTATACACAGACATAAGGGTTCTTCTGAGACGTGTATCTGCATCCGTGGACATTTTGAGGAGTATTTCTATGACTCTGACGGGCGGCTGACGGATACTATTGATATGGTGCCGGGAGGAGTGGTGCTGAATATAGAGAAAGGACAGTGGCATAGCTTGAAGTGTCTGGAGAGCGGAACTGTCCTCTTCGAAGCCAAAGACGGTCTTTATGCTCCATTAGAGCCTGATGATATAATGGAGGTTTAAGCCTGTTTTAGATTTAATGATTTGAGATTTACAAGAAAGGATATGACAGTAAAAGGTATTTTCAAAGGGGTAGGGGCATTCTGCTCGTACCTTTTCGTGCCACGAGGTGGCAGCAAGCGCCGTGCAGAACAGCAGGCGTATGAAGAGCGCCTGGATAAGGCAATGAATCACGTGAAGGAATAGTTTTAATTGCTCACACAGATATATTGGATTGCGAAAACATCGAAAAGAACAAAAACATCGAAAACCCCTTCTGATGTTTGTGACTCCTATAGAGTCTTTGTGCTAAGTGTTATGGCTCTGCCTTTAAGAACAAGTTCTTACGTCAAATCCAAACCTCTTACCACATAACTATCGTTCTTGCAAACCTCAGAAGGAAAAACCTCGGTTCGTTGAACCTGAAAAAATAAGAACTAAGAGGGAAGAAGGATGAAGGAAGAAGTAAGAAGTCTATTTCCGGTTGAAGGTTCAAGAAAAAGGTGCATGATTTTATAATCAGAGAGCAAAATGAAGTAAAAACGACCCTTAGATGATTAAAAAGTGAAAATAATTGATAAAAATGCAATTTAAGCGAGAGAAAATCGTTAATTTTGCAAGTAAAAACAGAATGGCACATTCTCCTTGCTGGATCCTAAGGCTTGCAGAGACTATCACTTTATTTGTGACAGCAACCCTGCGAATAGGGAGCAAATGTTTGGTAAAGAAATGTTAAAATCTGCGAATAATCCCTCAGGATGCAGGAAAAATAGTATTTTTGCAAATTGAATTTATTAATATTGGGGTAATGTGCCCTGGAAGTTAAGAATATGAAATATAGTGTAACACAGAAAACGATAGCCGAGTTGCTGGAATGGATTAAGAAGGACCAGATAGATCTTCATCCACCATACCAGCGTAATTTTGTTTGGACTTTGAAGGATCAGAAGCAGCTGATAGACTCCATTATGAGAGGCTATCCGCTTCCTAATTTTATCATCAGTCTGCGCAAAGATGGAACATACGAGATGGTGGACGGACAGCAGCGTGCTACCACTATCTCTAAGTATGTGAAGAATGAGTTCCCTGATTTCTACAAACGGTGTTTTAGAGATATTGACCAAGAGAAATTCCTAAGGTATGAACTCGTTTTTATAATTATAGAGGATGTAGATATCTCTCGAGGTGAATCACTGGAAAATTATTTTAGTTTGGTGAACAAACGCGGAGTCCATCTAAATACAGCAGAGGTTAATAAAGCACAGTACTACAACTCTCCATTTATGATTCTGGTTAATGAGATTATGGATTTGCAAGGGTTGTCTGAACTTGACATCTTTTCATCTAAGACTGTGCAACGCATGAATGATAGAAGCCTTGTAGAGGAACTGGTAGCTTATCTTTTCCAGGGTGCTATTACAGATAAACGGAAGGCTGCAGATGAGCTACTGGAGACAGCACTAAATGAAGATCAAATAGAAAAAGTAAGACAGGAGTTCAAAGATGTTCTTAATATTCTATGCACGTTGAACAGGGAAATTGCTTCGCTGAACGAAACCCGTTTTAAGCAACGTAACGACTTCTATACTCTGTTTGTATATGTCGCTATGCATAAGGAATTACCCATTTCGGTTTTGAAGGAGCAGTTCCGTTTCTTGGTGTTTTTAGATAAGAACGATTACATTCGGCCAACTAACGATGAATGTGAAGTGCTGAAAGAATATGCCTATCACTGCGTTACTCAGTCGAATTCGAAGTATGCACGCCAGACGCGCCTGATAATCATGGAGTCGCTGTTAATCTACAAAGAGGGTACGGAACCAGACTTCCGATTGATAGCTGTTTGTGAATACTTACAGGCACAATATGAGTTGGAGGCGATAGCCTTTAACAATATTGGAGAGTGGAAGATAGTGGATGTTAATCAATTTAGGAGAGGTCTATGAATGTCAACTGTGGCTTCACTTATTCCAAGCCATACCTGAACATATCCAATGACTTGAGGCAAAACCATCTGCGTATAGATAGCGTGGATTATTTTGCATCATACCTAAGTTCGGACTATAATTCGAATAAAGGGGGTAATTCTTTTGTGTTTAAACTCTTTGAGGCTCAGAATTACGACGAAGAGTCTGAACCGTCGAAGGTTATTAAAATATCGAAACGCTTTGAATCCTACATCAACGGCAAAGTGACGCCAAGTGTTTATAACAACCGTTTCCGCCAAGAGATAGAGGCTTTATACGTGTGTAAGGACAAAAAAGTGGACAATGTCGTAGAGATAGAGTGTGACGGTAATTTGATATGCCCTGTGGCTGGACAACAAGGCAAACGTGTGTCTTTCCCTTTTTATGTGATGGAGTATGCAGAGTCAGACCTCAAGAGTTATATGGAGGATGAGGGGCGTGCTATTGATGATGCATCAAAGATAGAGATATGTTTACAATTAGCTCAAGCCTTGAACCAGTTATATGGATTGGGTTATTATCACCGCGATATAAAGCCGGATAATATCTTCTTGATAGATGGGTCCTGGAAGATAGGAGATTTGGGACTTATACGTGTAAGGAACAAACCTGCCCCTGATGAGATTGGGGAATTGGTGGGCCCACGCGGATGGCTTTCACCTGAGTCCATGAACAAGTATCTTTCGGAAAAGTTCGATAGGAAGAAGTTTGACTGCGAGATAGATCATAGGTCGGATATTTTCCAAATGGCTAAGGTGTTTTGGTATATCCTACAGGGTAATGCACCAATTGGTTGTATAAAAGAATCTGACTTCTTCTTTCATAATTCTGAGTTGTATGCTGTTATCCGCCAGATGTTGAATCACTCTAAGAAAAGAAGACCGGAAACTATTGATGAGGTTATTCAAAGCCTGCAGAGGATAGTTAAGAAATACTACAAATAGATGACAATTTCAGACAATTATAAATTCTCAGGACACGAGTCTTTTTCTTGTAAGTCGTTGTGGCTAAAAAAAGGATATGACTATGACGCTGATGGAGGGAACTATAATGACCCTCAAGCTGTGGTGAAACTGGGAGTAGGGAAAAATATGGTGGGCTCCATCAAATACTGGCTAAAAGCCTTCGGGCTGAATAAGGAGAGCCAGACGAAATGGATTGCCGACTTCCTTTTTGGAGCGGAGGGCCGAGACCCCTTTATGGAAGATGCGGGAACTTTGTGGCTACTACAATACTTGCTTGTCTCAACAGGAGAAGCGACCCTTTACCAGTGGTTCTTCACAGACTTCCAGCGGAAGAAGAAACAGTTCAAGAAACAAGATGTAGTCTCCTACGTTAAAGCCAAGATGCTAGACACAGGGAGGCTTTCGCAGTTTAATGAGAATACAGTAGGAAAAGATGTAGGCGTGCTAATACAAAACTACAGTGCGCCACGGAATGCAAAAAATAATGAGGACTATTCGTCGTTATTGCTTGACTTAAACTTACTGACGCTTATCGGTAAAGACGAATATGCTTTTAATGAGGATGGGAAAGCCACTTTGTCGCCAGACATTTTCTTCTTTGCCGTGTTGATGGAGAAAGGCACGGACACAGCTGTGGGTTATGATGATACGCTTCGTCGCATAGGATTGATATTCTGTATGACAGAAAAGGATATTATCAACTGTTTGAAGTGCATAGCAGAGAAGTATTCAGATTATGTGGTGTATAGCGACATTGCAGGAGTAAGACAGTTGTTGTTTACGAAGGATATGGCGCCCGAAGAGATATTGAGGAGGTATTATGCGTAAAGGAACATTCAGACTATCATCGAATATTGCTGACGGTTTTTTTGATGTCTCGAGCTATATAGCCACCCCCAATGCGCGGCGTGTAGCAGGTATTATTGCCGATGACTTCAAAACCGGCATGCACTCTTTTACCATCGTTGGCGCTTACGGAACAGGAAAGTCATCCTTCTTGTTGCAATTAGAGAAAGACCTTTCAGAAGGAAAGAAAAAATATACGCTCATTGACCCGAAATTGCTTCATAGTGGCGCTTACGAGGTAATGAATATTGTGGGTGACTATGCAGAACTTGCACTTATCCTTCAAGAACAGTTGAAGTTTGCCTCACTGAGAGGAAGTGTTCTGGACCAACTGAATGGATATTGCCAAGAACTTCAGACAGAAGGTAAATTTCTTGTTATTGTCATTGACGAATTTGGAAAGATACTGGAACATGCTGCCAAGAATAATCCCGAGAGAGAACTATATTTTTTGCAGAAGTTTGCCGAGTTCGTGAACCTTCCAACACGGAATACACTTTTGCTGACCACCCTGCACCAGAACTTCGGAGCCTATTCAAAAGGACTCACAGAGGCACAGATTAATGAATGGATTAAAGTTAAAGGTCGTTTCCGTGAGGTGTCTTTTGTTGAGCCCGTGGAACAGTTGCTGTATCTAGCGGCGCAACAGAATGAGACAGACAAGATCTTGTATGCCAATGCTGATCAACTGATTGCCTTAGGACATAAGACCCAGTTCGTGACGGATATGTTTTCAGAGGAAGTAAGTCGCTCCCTTTATCCTTTGGATCCATTTGCTGCATACGTATTGACTTCGGCACTACAGCGTTATGGGCAGAATGAACGCTCGCTGTTTTCTTTCCTCCACTCAGTAGGCGAGGACTCTCTGTCCCAGTTTACGCATAGTGAACACGAGACCTACCATTTGGGCAAAGTATATGACTACATTGTTTATAACTTCTACTCCTATTTGCGCGATACCAATGCGGACAGTATGAGTTGGAGTGCTATGCGTGTTAGTTTGGAACGGACTGAGAGTGTAAATTGGGGAAGTGAGGAACAGAGAAAAGAAGCCCTGCAGATAGTAAAGGCAATAGGTGTGATGGGGCTGTTTGGAAAAGCCGGTTTTACACTGGACAACCAAAGTTTGGTGGTATATGCTCACGAGGCTATGGCTGTCACGGAAGGTGAGGAAATTCTGAAACGGCTTATCCAGTATAAGATAGTGCGCTATGCCAAATACAAGCAACGTCTGATGCTGTTTGACGGGACGGATATAGATATCGAGAACGAGATACGACAGGCCGAATTGATTGTTGACCGCCCTGTTGACATAGTGGGTGATATCAGTCTGAAGTTGCTACGTACCATCTTCCCTGTGAAGGCTCACTATTATGAGAAAGGCACGCCCCGATATTTTCAATATGAGGTAGTGAACACCCCGACAGCATACACCCCTAAGGGCGATGTAGACGGCTACGTGGAACTGGTTTTTTCGGCCCATGCAAATGCGCTACAGGAAGTAAAAGACTTCAGCAGACAGTGTGGGCAAGCCATTGTCTTTGCCGTGTTTAACAACACGGAAGAGATAGTAGACCATTTGTATAACATCAAAAAGTATGAGTATATACTGGAGAAGGTGGTAAAAGACGAAGAAGACCGCGTGGCGAAGCGTGAGATAGAGCAGTTGAAAGCTTACGAAGAGCAGCTATTGAACAAGGCTATTAACGAGAGCTTGTTCGCCTATAAGAGTCGCGTGGCGTGGTTTTACAAAGGCGAACAGCAGCCAGTGGGCTCCTACAAAGAGTTCAACACATTGCTTTCAAAGATATGCAATGAGGTGTATTTTAAATCACCCAAGGTGAACAGCGAGTTGTTTAACCGGCACTCGCTCAGCAGTTCCATATCAACAGCCAAGAAGAAATACCTCTCTGCTCTGATAGAACATGGAGATGAAGCAGAACTGGGTTTCCCGTCAGACACATTCCCCCCAGAGAAAACCATCTATCTGGCATTGCTGAAAGAAACAGGCCTGCATGATGGAAGAAGGTTTAGGGACAGGCCAACCGATGAAGACTTTTGCCAGTTGTGGGAAGCCTGTGAAGAATTTCTAAGGAGTACTGAAAGCAAGGCTCGAAACCTGGCGGAACTGACACAACTGCTCTCCGAAGCCCCCTTCAAGATGAAACAAGGTTTTCTGGATTTCTGGATCCCCACCTACCTGTATCTCAGGAGGCAGGACTTCGCGTTATATTACGTTAGCCGTGACAATGCGTTTGTTCCAGATATTACAAAAGACTTTTTTGAGCTATTCCCGAAGAATCCCAACGCCTTTGCCGTGAAGAAATACAGCGGTGATGGCGTGAAGATGGAATTTTTCAAAAAGTACCGTGAACTGGTGAATTTAGATGCGGACGCTGCTGTCAACAACAGTTCTTTTATAGAAACAGTGAAGCCGTTCCTGTTCTTTTATGCCCGGCTGAATGAATATGCTCGACATACCAAGAAATTTGACCATCGGACAACGGCAAGATTCAGGGATGTGCTTGCAAATGCCAAAGATCCAGAGAAGGCATTTTTAGAAGATGTGCCAGAGGCACTTGGCTTCCGTAAGAGCAAGCTGGCGGATGATACATTTGTAGAAGAGTTTGGGCGTGTACTCCAGCAGTCAATCAACGAACTAAGGAACTGCTATGCCAACCTGATTGTACGTATAGAACAACATCTGGTGAAAGAGTTCGGGCTGACTTCAGATATTTATGAGACATATGTGGCAGAGATTCGCCATCGGTTGGTTGATGTGAAGACGTATCTGCTGACTGAAAAGCAAAAGGAGTTTTACAACAGAGTAATGACCCCATACGAAAACCGGCGTGAGTGGTATGAGTCAGTATGTTATATCCTGTTGGGTAAGCAGCTTGAGGCTATGAAAGACGAACAGGAAGATAAACTGCTGAGTGATATTGTGTATTTGCTCCGTTCTTGCGAGAAATATGCAGACATCTCCAAGAAGACCAAAGGGCAGAAGGGAAATCTTGCATATTCGTTTGACTTAGTATCCAACCAAGGAACAAGCGTTAGAACACAGACATACGTGTTGCCCAAGAAAGAAGCCAAAGAAGCTTTGACATTGGAGAGCAAGATTGAGCAGATGCTATCCGGAGAAGACAATCTGGATGTTTGCGCCCTGTTGGCAGTACTCAATAAGAAGATAGGCAAATGACAAAGGTAAGGCATATATTAGGCATATCGGGAGGGAAAGACAGTGCTGCACTGGCTATCTATATGAAGAAGAACTATCCGGGTCTGAAGATAGAGTATTACAACGCAGACACTGGATGTGAACTGTCGGATACGATGGATCTTCTTGAAAAGCTAAAGTCATTTCTTGGCGGAATTGAAATATTGCGAGCTGCTAAAGACAGTCCTGAGAATATACCTTTTGTACACTTTCTGAAGGCGCAAGGAGGTTTTCTGCCATCGCCTAATGCCCGCTGGTGCACGAAGAAGATGAAGTTGGAGCCGTTTGAGGAGTATGTGGGCAATGACTACGCGATCTCCTATGTTGGAATTCGTGGCGATGAAGACCGAGACGGTTATATCTCTTCAAAACCGAATATTCAGGCAGTGTTTCCGTTCAGGAAGAACATCTGGAGTCTGGATGTTATAAATCTTGTACTTGGCAATGGTAGTATCCAAAAGATGATGGAGATTGTTCGCGGACTGGATAATGCATTTGAAACGAAAGGGTCTTTTGAGGAAGTTTTAGAACAACCACTTACTAAAGAGTTCTACTACTCCAAGAAACTCAATGCTTTGTTAGATATAGATACTCGTCTGTTTAATCACGCAGTTTTTGAGTTTTTGAAGACCACCGATTATCCAGTAGGAAAATTAGAAGAGTTCCCGCTGATTGATAATACTGATGTGCTGGTGAAAGAAGATATTTTTAAGCTGTTGGAAGATAACGGTGTGGGCGTGCCTGCATATTATAAAGAGATACCTTTTGAAGTGGACGGAATGACAGGAACCTATTGCAGGAGCCGTTCCGGCTGTTATTTCTGCTTCTATCAGCAAAAGATAGAGTGGATATGGCTCTACGAGCAGCATCGGGAATTATTTGAGAAGGCGATGGAGTTTGAGAAAGACGGCTATACCTGGAATCAAGGCGAGTCGCTGGCAGAATTGATACGTCCTGAGCGTATTAGACAGATAAAACTTGATGTTATCAAACGTCAGCAGGAGAATGCCAAGATGGGCAAAGGAAGTAGTTTGGTGGATATACTGGCTGGTGACGACGTGTTGTGCACAAACTGTTTTATTTAAGTGTGAGTTATGAAGAGTCTGCAATCTTTAATAGAAGGACTAGCGTATAACGAATCCCATGTGATTTGTTATCGGAACGAGATTTGGCTCGAATTCGATAACTTTACACTTGTACTGCACTATGATTCTCCAGAAGAAGGAGTATTTCCGGACGATGACTACTTTGAGTTGAAGGATATTAAAGCTTCAGGGTTGCATATTGATGAAGTTTGTTTGGCTTGCGGTACGAATGCCGACGATGAAAGCTATCAGGAGAACAATATATCCTATACAGCTTCCATGTTATTGATGTGCAAACAGATTCAGAGAGAGTTTCCCGGTTGTATTGAGAGATATGTTGTAGATACGTTTTTTTTAGATGACTGCGACCTTTATGGATGTCCCGAGAATGCCGAGTATGGTTATCGGATATATTTACGAGCCTCATTCTGGGAGGATAATCCGTTTTTGCAGAAGCTCACATCAGGTAATTGGAGAACAGAAGTAGGATACCCAATCTACTATCTGCCCTTTTCGGATTATAAATTGTCAGAAGACTTCCATTTTGCCTTTTTAGGCACGAATACCAAGGTACGCAGGATGGGTTATCTGGGAGTGTTACTGTCGCTGTTTAAGGATAGTCCTAGGATTGCTAAGAAGAACCTTAGCCAGTTATTGGAGCAAAAAGCACAGGATTACAGGAGTGCCTTGGACTCGTATAAAAACCAGAAGGGCGTTATCCTGCCCTCTAAGACTGGTGTTTCGGCCATTCCTTATATCAAACTGGCTATGGAAATGGGTATCATCAGAGAGATGACAGGCCATTACGAGTTGGGGAAGATGGGGCGCGTCTATGTAGAGATGCAAAAAGAGACATATATTGAGCATACGAACCCCTTTGAACTGACTGCCATAGAAAAGATATTTTGGCTGGAACGTTTGCTTGAGGATGATTTTGTGTACCTCTTTACTCTGATGGAGTATGCTTTTGTCTGCGACACGCCTTCCTATTCAGACCTGCGAAAGCAATTTAATGTTCTGGTGCTAAAAAAACTGGAGATTCTTTATTCGAACGCGCATGAAACTCTACCGAAAACAGCCCTAAGGAGTGCCATACGACGCATAAAGGGTTGGAAAAAGGCTGAAGTCTACTTGGAACATGTACTGATGCCCCGTCTGAACTGGCTGTATGACCTTGGACTGTTAGACCTGCGCAGAGACATGACATTCGAGTTGACGAGGGAAGGTCGATTGCTTTTTTTGAACATGGCAGTTTGGAGAGACCTGCGGCAGGCTGATGTTTGTAACCCCACGTCGTTGTTGGATGTCTATTACATGCATGTTGCTAACGATGTGTTCATGGAAGGCCAAGGCCGTGATAACGAAGACACTGGAGATGCTCTGACAGAGGTGCTGGCTTACAGTTTTGACCATTTCAAGACGATGGCCCCCAACCGCGTGACTTACTCTGTGTATCAAGCTTTTGCCAAATATACCCTTTTACGAGACAAACTGCTGGTGGTAGAGTCTGCTGACATTAAGGAAAACTACCTGCCATCACTTACAGACAGGTATGTTTTTATGTTTCAGCGTTATTATAATGACGGATTTATACAAAAGAAATAAGATATGTTGACATTTGACCGATTCAAATTGAAGGAGAATCCCTTCCGTGTGGTACCTGCCATCAATTCGCAGGAGCTTATCTGGGCGGGGTTCATGGATATTAAGAACAAGTTTGAAACCCGTATTCTGAAGAGCCTTCAGATTCCCAACTCGGCTATTGTACTGAATTGGGGTGACTATGGCAGTGGGAAGACCCATGCTGCCCGCTATTTCTGTAAAGATGCTGTGTCACAGGAACTAGCAGAGAGAATCGGAAGCAAGAAACCCCTATCGATAATGGTCAACTTTCCGCGTGGAAAGAAAGTTGTGGATGAACTGTACACCCAGATACTGGACAAGATAGACATCAGCTATTTACGGGCTAATATACCAGTAGGCGTGAATGTGAACGACTATATCAAGAGTAGCACCGACAGCATGTATATCCAGAACGTACTAGAAGAGATTTTTTTAGACAAAGGAAGGACTGTGGACCAGGTCAAAGCCTTCCTTTATGGGACTGAGTACCCTAAGACTCTTGTGGATTTAGGCATTACCCGCAAATTGACCATTGAGACAGATGCTGTTGATTTGCTGTCAGCCTTATTTAATGTAGTGACCAGTGCTCAGATCTATTCCGCTGTGATTTTGTGGATAGATGAGTTTGAAGATATCGCCTTACAAAACTCCAACGGTATCAATGCCGCCAACAGTTTTATCAAGATTCTGTTGGACAAGACTCCAAACCGGTTGCTGATGTTTATCAACTTTACACTATCGGCCATCGCTTCGGTAGAGAGTTTGGGAGACTACTTACAGGAAGCCGTGAAATCGAGGATTGTGGATAGGAACGAACTTAGATATCCCAATACGGCAGATGTAATGAACTACATCTCAGAATTGATGAATAATTCGATTTTCCGCACAGAGAAAGTGGAGAATCCATACACCCCGTTTGCTGCTGATGTCGTTAGCAAAGTTGTAACAGACTTGGGTAGTGTGTCTCTTAGGAAATATAATGAATCGTTCTCAAGACTGCTGGATTTAGCCGCCTTTGAAAATCAAGAGACAATAGATATGGGGTATTATGAAGCCCATAAGTCTGAAATTATCACCAACTGGTAGAATGAAGCCCATTGCTGTCTTAGATGCCTGCACCATACTCAATCTGCTGCGGATAGACGATGAGACGGACTTTTTATTGAAGCAGCTCAAGTCGTGGACGCTATGTCTGCCACAGACGGTGTATAATGAGACAAAGCTTCATGTCAGGTCTGATTTCTATCCACCAGAGAAAAATGACCATATCCTTGTTGTCATCAACAACGAGTTTGACCATAGAAAAACCCTTGATGCCGACATCAAGAACGACTTGGATGAAGAGTTTGAACGATTATTGAAGTTCAGTAAGCATGATAAGCGAGAAAATGGAGAGTTGTATTGCGTGGCCTTAGCCTTGTTTAAGAGTCGCTGGGAAGAGGATACCGTGACTATCTACACCGATGACTATAAGGCAACAAAAGAATTCAGGGAGTTTTACCGCCATCATCGCATCGGTGACATTGGAGATACGCTTGATCTGTTGACGATGCTGTATTGGACAACACCGGAAACAACATTTCAACTAACAGCCTATCAATCATTTTTAGAAAACCTTAGGGCTGAATACTGTCACCAACTGAAGGATGTTTCTGATAGTATTGAGGACTATCTTGAGAAACAAAAGAAAAGCCGTGGCAACGACAGAAATCTGCTGGAGAATTTAGGAAAGATAGTAGCAGGATATAGACGGTCAGACATGACTCAGATGGAATCTGGCATTCGTTTCTTTCAGGAAGGGAGTAGGTATAAAGAGGTGAAGAAAATTGTGGAAGGTGTTGATGTCGGAAATGTGAACCGCCAGATGGAGCGCATAACGGAGCATTTCAATCGGATGAAGAATTATCCGATATTCAAGGTTGCTTGATATATTTTTGGTAAGAAGTCATGTTTACCGTTAGGTCTATCACGATATACGAAGGTTGTCGGTATATCAAGAATCTTAAGGCTGGACAAACTTATTGTTTTGAGCATAAGTTGGCTGAAGGATTCTTTGCTGACCATGTCTGCATTACGGCCATAGTAGGGCAGAACGGTGCAGGCAAATCTTCGTTGCTTGATATGATGTTCAGGATCATCTACAACTTCAGTTTCTGTCTGTTTAAAGATACCAGGAGAAGTGCTGCTGACCTGTTGACCTATATAGAGGACATCTATGCTGACCTGACGTATGTAACTGATGGAGAAGAATGCTCTATCATGTGCAGAGGCGGATTTGTTGCCTTTAAGAGTGATGATTTGAAGACAATGTTCACGCATGTCAGCAAACAGGATGAACGTGATAAGCAATGGCGAGACGTGTTTAGAGACTATCCAAAGGCAGATGTAGCCTCCTTTGGTCAGAAAAGGTTGTTTGCGGATAAGTTCTTCTATTCCATCGTGACCAATTACTCGATTCAGGCATTCATTGCCAGCGACTATGCCCATGAACACACCTTTACGTATGATCCAGAGGTAGGAGAACCAAATAACAAGGGTGATTATGTGTTCAGGCATAGAGGATCTTGGCTGAACAACCTGTTCCATAAAAATGACGGATACTTAACGCCCATCGTGCTTAACCCATACAGGACAGACGGTTGGATTAATATGACCAACGAAGAACATCTGACGGTGACCAGGCTAACCGCCATATTGTTGGATGACGAGTTGGGCAAACATTTTTTAGACGGCTACACGTTAGACAGGATACACTTCAGAATACTGCCTCGAACGCTGCAAGAGAAGTTTGTGGATATAGAGACAAACGAGAAGCTATATCCCAGTGACGAAGAGGTGGATGCACACAATAAGTATAAGCGACAAGATGAGAAGTCTTGGGAATACACTGGGGATAAGGATTTGGAGAATTTCGCTTGGTATGCTACTCAAGACTTCACATACGCCCATGCTATATTGGAGGCTTTGGGATGCGAAGTGAAGGAGGAGATGAACAAGTTGCAATTGTTTATCAGAGAGTATGTCGTGTATAAGGTGTTGAGCGTGGCAGAGAAGTATCCATCTTATGCAAAGTACAAAGACTCTGTAGGAAATATCAGTCTTGCGTTCTATGAAGCTCAGCCGCCAAACTGTCGCATGAATATAGAGGATGCTCAAAAGATAGCGGTTGAGGTACGAGATGATACGTCACATATAGGGTTGAAACTGAGGCAAGCATTGAACTTCATCAAGGTAGAAGATAAGTTCACGGGTGATTTTAAGGAATTGACATTTAACGAGAAGGAGTACGAAAAGATAGCGGGATTGAATTTCGGGGAGATGACACTCGAAGAAAGGATGGAGCATCTGCCACCTAGCATCTTCCACTCTCAGATATACCTGAGACAACTGGGTAAGGATGAAACGGAAGACCCAATTCCATTGAACCATTTGAGCAGTGGTGAACGACAGTTGATATATTTGATGAGTACACTTGCGTATCATGCCATCAATATAGACTCTGTTCCAGAAGTTGAGAATCGTGTGAAATACAAGAGACTCAACCTGGTGATGGACGAAGTAGAAATATGCTTTCATCCGGAGTACCAGCGTGTATTTGTGCTGCGTTTGATCAGCATGCTGAAAAGGATGAGGTTGAATGAGAAATTCGACATCAATGTTATCATTACGACACATTCACCTTTTGTATTGAGCGATATACCACAGCAAAACATCATGTATCTGAAGGAGGGCCATCAGATGACAGAGGATGAATTGGAAGCAGAAAACGTAACCAATCCTTTCTGTGCCAACATCAATGATATATTAAATCAAAGTTTCTTTTTGGATAAAGGTTTTGTAGGAGAGTTCGCCCGAAAGAAAGTGCTTTCGCTGGCTAACTATCTGAAAGAAGAGTGCAATGACGATGAATGGACAGCCGAGAAAGCACGAACATTCATCGAGGAGATAGGTGAACCTCTTCTAAGAGAGCAGTTGATGGAGATATATAAAGAGAGCCGTGTTGCTGGCGTTCAAGACAAGATTGCTCTTTACAGAGATGAGATACAACGACTGGAAAGGGAGGAAAGATGAAGCGAATTGTACTGACACCAGTTATTGAAGGGTATGCGGATGATTATCTGACTGATTTGAGGGCCTTGCGAAAGAAACCTGAAGAACAACTTGTAGGGTTGCGTGATCAGTTGCCGGGAGCTTATTATGACTATGTTGATGTAATCATTCAGAACTATGAAGATATCATTAAGGCAAAGCCTGATGAAATGAGAAACAACATTGCTAACCTGTTTAGGGTGGTTACAGCGAGAGTAGATTTGAAGTATCCACATACCTTGCAGGTGTTAAAGGATGATGGGACTGTCAGCCGGGAAACCAAGAAGTTTTACCAATGGGTGACAGAAGCGTTGGGGTATGATGATGTACAGGAGAAGGTCTTCCCCAAATATGTCAAAAAGATGGGCATCAAGAGTTGCGTTTATTGCAATGCACAATATGCGGTAGCTGCCAAGAAAGGGAGTACAGGCAAGGGAAAGTCTTTTAGGTCAACTTATACGATAGATCACTTTTTCCCAAAGTCGGATTATCCTTACTTGGCGACATCCTTCTTTAATCTCTACCCAGCATGCTCCACATGCAATCAGATGAAGAGTAAGAAAGACCCGTTGTTTGAATTATACGTGAAGCCAATTGATCCAGCGGTTCTGCGAAATCCATTCGTGTTTAGACTGGATAAGCACTCATTTGTTAAGTATAGCATGTCAGGTAGGGCAGAAGATTTGGTGGTGAAGCTTGAATCCCGAAACGGATTACCAGTTGGTGCAGTGGATGCTGATGCATATGAGCAATATTTCCATGTAGAGAAATTATATGCAAACTATTGTGATACTGTTGAAGAGGTGATTTGGAAATACAGGATGTACAATAAGGCAGGGAGGCAGGCTCTTATGGATGGATTTGCAGATGTGCTGCCCCATAAATCTGATTGGAATCGATTTATTCTTGGAAACTATGACCAAGAAAAGGATTTGTTGAAAAGACCTTTGGCTAAACTGGTACAAGATGTGGCCAAGCAATTAGGGATACTATGAGGCTGCGAAGGCATAAGGGCGACCGATAGCACTGGTATGCGTGGAGCGGAAGGCTCTGATGGTTGATAAGCCATCTGTGTCAGAAGCGGAGAAATTAACAAAATATGATAACAAATTAAACAGTATATATTATGTCAGAAAGAAAGAGAATTTATCTGTGCTTAGCTCACATGAGCGAGGCAGGTTGGGAACAGAAATATGTGAAGGAGAGGGATGAAGTGATAAGTGATAAGTGAGAAGTGAGAAGGAACAAGTGAGAAGTGATAAGTATGGCGGTGGGGTTGATTCAGAAGAAATCTCGTAACTTTGCTATTCGGATTATCGAATGCTATAAGTTCTTGTGTGAGAAAAAGTCGGAGTATGTGCTTTCTAAACAGTTATTACGTAGTGGAACAAGTATCGGTGCTAATGCTCACGAGGCAGTTAATGCACAGTCAAAAGCCGACTTTATCAGTAAATATAGCATATCATTGAAAGAAGCAAACGAAACGGCATACTGGCTCGATATCCTTCAAGCTTCAAATTATATCGATAAAGAACAATTTGAATCAATTAACAAAGATTGTAATGAACTAATAAAACTACTTACATCTGCACTAAAAAAGCTAAAGCAAAGTGAGAAGTGAGAAGGGAGAAAGAAGTGTAATGGAAAATAATATAGACAAAAAGGAAGTAATCACTCAGGAAAGCCTTCAACCTCAAAGAATACCGAATGGGACAGGGCCTTACAAGAGTGTACTCGATATTGTAGAGCGTCTAAAGAAAATGGATGCTACTAATATCGCTTTGACAGGACCTTATGGTTCTGGAAAGAGTTCTATCCTTATTACCCTTAAAGAAGATTTTCCAGCACATCATTATTTGGACATATCTTTGGCTACACTAAGGCCTTTACAGGAGAAAGACTCGGAAAAGAATAACAATGAAGTGTCTAATGGAAATGGAGAAGTAGAAACTAAAGAGCAGGAACACGAAGGGAGAGAACCTGCAAAACAGGATATAGACAGACTAATAGAGTATAGCATTCTGCAGCAGTTGATATACCGAGAGAAGCAAGAGACTCTACAGAATTCTAGGTTGAAACGTATATTCCACCTGTCGCAAAAGAAAGTAAAATACATTACTATTACTACACTATTTGCTCTTTTAGCTTTGGTAATAGTATTTGAACCTTCTGTACTACGAGTTGAATGGATGTGCAAACTATTTGGACATAAATGGCTCAATATTCTATTCGATTCATTAAGTTTAGCTTACCTTACTATTTATGCGTATGGGGCAATGAAGATGATAATTCCCGCCTTGAGCAACAGTAGGCTTAATAAACTGAACATAAAAAACGGAGAGATAGAGATTGTGAAAAACACATCTATCTTTAATAAACACCTTGATGAGATACTCTACTTTTTTGAACAGACCGATTATGACGTGGTAATATTAGAGGATCTGGACAGGTTTGAGTCAACGGATATATTTCTGAAATTGCGTGAACTAAACTTGCTGTTGAATGAATCAAAGGTAATAACACGTAAGATATTTTTCATTTATGCTGTAAGGGATGATATGTTCAAGGATGCAGATCGTGTGAAATGTTTTGATTACATCACAACAGTAATCCCCATAATTAATCGATCGAACGCCAAAAGTCTGTTGAAAGAAGAACTGGAGAAACGTGGCGTTAAGGAGATCGCTGATGTTTATTTGAGAGAATTGGGCTTCTTTCTGCACGATATGAGATTACTGAAGAATATTGCGAATGAATATGTGCAGTATAGAGAAAAAATATCTAAGGGCATTAGTTGCGAGAAGCTTCTCGGAATGATTGTATATAAGAATTATTTCCCGAATGATTTTGCGGACCTGCATGACTGTAAAGGGAAAGTATATAATTTGTTGAATTTAAAAGACAATTTTGTTGCAAAAAGGATTGAGGATTTAGAAGCAGATGCAGAGCGTAAACGAGAATTGCGTTTAAGTCACGAGAAAGATAGACATCTAAAAGTGTCAGAGTTGAGACGCATATATATTGAAGCATATAGAGATAGGTTACCTCGCAGTACCCAAGAAATAAGAGTCGGTGACAATTACTATAGTTTCAGCGATGTTGCTCAGAATGGTAATTTGTTTGACAAACTAATCACAACACCGAATATCGAGTATCATTATATCGTTTCTAACGGCAACTATAATGCCGGACGACTGCAGTCAGGAAGTGCGAATATACCATTTGAGGACTTGCAGAATGAGGTAAATAAAGAGAAATCGTATAGAGAAAGACTTAATGCAGTAAATGCAACATATGATGATTTTGAAGAAAAAGAAGAAGTTGAAATCAGAAAGGAAGATGTACGTTCTCAGCCACTTAGCAAAATAATGAGTGAGGTTGAATATGAATCAAATCCTGACTATGCGGCACTGGAAATCCCCAAACTGATAGAGTTCCTTATTGTTAAGGGATATGTCGACGAGAACTACTATGATTATATCTCCTATTTCTACGATAATTTCATAGACCCGCATGATTGGGAATTTGTGCTGGATTTAAAATTGTGGAAATCACATCCGTATGATTATCAAGTTAATAGTGTAGAAGCATGCTTGAAGGAGATACCGAATAACGTGTACAGGAAGAATGCTATTCTCAATACTGATATTGTGGATTATCTGGCAGCCAATGTGTCTGAAAGGCTTAATCAAATGAGACTGACTGTGGTATTGAGGACCGCGGTTGAAGGAAAGAAATATGATTTTTTTGCGGCTTATTATCTGAAGGGGAAACAGCAAGATGTTGTATTTGAACAACTGTTCAGCCAGCATAAGAACCTATGGAAAGTTTTTGAAAAGAATGATGATGAGAAGCAAAGTTTAAAACAATGCTGGTTTAAGTATGCAGAGAAGGAACAGAGCTGTTCAGATAGCCGAAAATGGCTATCTGAACACTTCGATTTTTTGATAGAAAATCTGCTTGACATCAGCGAAGAACAATGGATACAACTCATACGAGAATGCGATTACAAGTTTAAGAATTTAAATGGTAAATCTGGTGTGATACTAGACGCAATAGCAGAGAAGAATGCATATTTACTGACAAGGCATAATGTCGAAACATTGGTGGCGAGATTTCTGAATATGAAGATTGATAGTGTGTCTTATAGATTGATAAATGAGACAGGACATGAGGAATTGATCAACAGAGTAGAGGATAACTTAGGAGAATGTTTGAAATCTGTTTTTGCGGTTCCTGAAGCTGAAAAAGAGGATAAGGATTCAATCTTAGGAATTATACTATCTCATGAGGCAACTGAAGAAGAAAAGATAGCATACCTGAGTAAACAACAAAACAAAATAGAACTGGATGTAATTGAGCAGAAGAGTGACATAATATTAGCTATGAAGTGCGATGTTGTCGCTGCTACTTGGGAGAATGTTATTCATTACATGAACAATGTGAGTGAACAGAAGCCGGACGATGTGTTGACGACATTCATTGAAATGCATGCTGATGAACTAGCCGAGATAGCTGTTCCTCAAGAATCTGAGGATAATGAAAGGATGCTCTTGAGACAATATATTAAGAGTGATATTTTATCATTCGGAACTTATCGCAAGATTTTAAACCAGTTTACAAGATGGAACTTTACAGGTGTACCATCCATTGAAGAAAGAAGAGTGCTGCTGCTTATAGAAAAGAACACGATACGCTTTAAGGAAGAGAACACAACAAATATGCTAAACAACTATTCTGGGCCCGCTGTTGTTTCGTATTTGATAAAGAATAAGCGAGACTTCTTAAGTAAACCTGAAACGGTGGCCTACACTACGGAGGTCGCTATTGAACTAATGAGATCTAGCTTAAGTATTCGTGAAAAAGCGATGATTATTCCTTGTTTTGAAGAGAGCATCTTGAACAAGGAGTTGGCTAATGAGGTGATAAGTGTAATGAAATTCCGGGAAATTAATCTGGAAGTTTCTTTCTTGGTTAATGCCATGATACTTAGTGATAAAACAGATGATAAAATAATGGCCTTGGGAAATGTCTTGGAAAAGACAAATCTAGATGAGGCTGTGATTACATCTATTATTAGTTCCTTACCAGGGAAGTATAAGGAAATGGCAGAAAAAGGCAAAAAACCAGAGTTGCCCGATACGCCTGAGACGAAGAGGTTGGTGAAGATACTAAAAGTGAAAGATTATATCTCGTCATACTCAGAATCAAAGAATGGAATTAGGGTTAATACTAAACTGAAGTAATGGAATGGCTAACTCGTCAATTCGAAGGCAGAATGTGCTGGACAATACGTTTGCGGAGGATGTTTCCGAAATTGATTGATTTCTGAGGATATGAGAGCAGTAGCGTATTTAGATTTGTTGGGATTCTCGAATACAGTATTGAGAAATGCGGAAGAGGCATTAGCGATGCTTAATTCCTATAATAGCATCCTGCATTTGGGTATAATGGAATCGGAGCTACACCCATCGGACGGGTATCCACAAGGGCTGCAAAAACTTGCAAAAAGGAAATCAACGGAGTCATTCAAGGATTTCCTTCCTTTCTCGGATTCGATATTCATCACATCGGATGATTGCAGCGATTTCTTGCTGCAATTAGGTGAATTCCTATATAGGTCATTCCACCTGACTGCCCATTTCTATGCAAATCCTGAAAATGAGCAAGATCCAATAGAAACTCATAGTATTGGAGTCGGCGATGACGGTAAGGGCGGTATGACTGTAGTAGAGACACCATGCAGGATACCACCGGCTTTGTTTCGTGGAGGTATGGCTTTCGGGGAGGTGAACCCTGTCAAACCAGCAGCACTTATTGATGGTAAAAGAACAGAAGGGTATATTCTGGTAGGGGATGCGGTAGTAAAAGCTGTTGGAATGGAAAAGGCTGTGAAGGGACCTCGAATTGTTTTTGGACAAGATGTATTTGAACAGCTAAATGAGGAGGCTCGTTTATATACTCGCAGCCTGCCAGAGGATTCAAATTTGTTTGAATTGCTTTGGCCTGGAATGCCATATATCTTAGAGAACCCTATGCAGAATGAGTTCGGCCATTTTTGCGATATTTTTACACCGGTGTATAACCTTTGGAGTTACTACAAGAACGATAGAGTTGTGAGTGTACAATATGAAAGGTTCATAGAACTGGTTGTCTCTTCTGCGCTAAGATTATACAGCCATGCGGGAATGAGGGATTTTGCATTAGAACAGATTGGAAAGGTGATTGATGGAAAGTTCAGTGGGGCTGAGATGACTAAGATATTCGGGTATCTGAATGTGTTTGGGAAGAATTGATGAGAATATGACCCAGGAAGAACGATGGATTGTTAGATATAACGAGGTGATGAAGTTTATTGAGGACAATAAACGGAGGCCTTCAAAATACGTAGACTCTGAACGCGGCCTCAGAAACTGGGTCAAGCAGCAAAAGAAGCTCATGAACGCAGGTGCGCTGGAAGGTCAACGCCTAATGATGTTCAATGAGCTTCTTGGGTTAGGGGAGAAATACAGGAGAAAGAACCAGTGGGGGTGATTAGAGAAGAGTGAAGAGAGAAGAGAGAAGAGAGAATGGAACAATTTGCTTATAGGAAACTGATTGCTTATCAGAAAGGTAAAGAGGTTGTCATGCAAACTTATCGTTTGCTGAAGAAGTTTCCGCGTGAGGAGCAATATGCTCTTTGCGACCAACTTCGCAGAGCTTCTACCTCAATAACTTCTAACATAGCTGAAGGGATGACCCGTCATTCGTCGAAAGACCGAAGCCATTTTCTTGAAATCAGCTATGGTAGCCTTATGGAGGTGTCGAGCCAGATGGATGTCGCTTGCGATTTAGGATATATAACGTCAGAAGAGTTGAAAGAGACGGACAGCCTCGTTGATGAAACTGCCCGTCTGATTTCAGGACTTCAAAGATCATGTAGTGAAAGAGTGCCTCTAAGAGAAGAGTGAAGAGTGAAGAGTGTAGAGAGAAGATTGGCCGTATTTTGGGGAAATAATGAGGTTGGAATTGAAAATATTGGGAATTTTTGATTGAAAATCTTGGGAATTTTGTATCTTTGCGTCGTCAAACTGATATAAAATGTATTACGAAAGACTTATAGAAGAGCAGATTACACTGAAATTAAAGACTTCGGGAGCAGTTGTTGTTGCGGGACCTAAGTTCTGCGGCAAGACTACTACGTGCATGCTATACCAGAAGAGTTTCGTGAAACTGAACACGAAACAAGCTATTGCTATGGCCAGGATGAACCCGAAGGCAGTGCTGGTAGGGGATAATCCAAGGCTGATAGACGAATGGCAGAAGGCTCCGGACATCTGGAATCAGGTTAAGGATGACCTGGACTTCAACTATGAGTTTGGGAAATACATTCTGACAGGCAGCAGCACACCGGCTGATAAGACAGAAGTGCATCATAGTGGTGCAGGCAGGATTGCTCCGCTGAATATGCGCCCCATGACGCTGTGGGAATCGAAGGAGTCGAAAGGAACGGTATCTCTTAATGACCTTTTTGAGGGTGGTGAGAACTTCCCGTGGGACATGAACCAAGACTTCACACTGGAAGATGTGGCATTCTTGTTATGCAGGGGTGGTTGGCCTATTGCTGTATTGGCACCACGCGATATTGCTTTGGAGATAACGAAGAACTACTATAACGGGCTATTTGTGTTTGAGGACAGTGAGAACGAGCGGTTTAGGAACAAGAAGCCTGAGGTGCTGCGTATGATTCTGAGGAGCTATGCCCGCAACATTTCATCAGAGGCGACTGTTTCAACCATCATCAGTGATATCCGTCAGAGTAATGAGCGGACCATGGATGCCAAGACGTATGATGACTATATGGAGGCGCTGAAGGACCTGTATATCATCGAAGATATGGAGGCGTGGAACCCGAATATTCGGTCAAAGACTTCTATAAGGAGTACACCGACACGGCATTTTGTGGATACCTCTATTGCTTGTAGAAGCTTGGGGGTGAGTCCTGGCGATTTGATGAATGACTTAGAGAGTTTTGGACTGTTCTTTGAGGATTTTGCCGTGAGAGACCTGAGGGTTTATGCTGACAGGCTGGGCGGAGTAGTGAAGCACTACAGGGACAATGCTGGTCTGGAATGCGATGCAGTGGTGCATCTGGAAGACGGCCGCTGGGGTGGTATTGAGATTAAGCTGGGCGGCGATGACCTGATAAATGATGGTGCAGAGTCGCTGAAGAAACTGCGTGACAAGATAGTGGAGAAGAGTGACGAGAAGGCTCCGTCATTCCTGCTGGTGCTGACTGCCGTGGGTGGTGCATACAAGCGAGAAGACGGGGTGTTTGTGGCTCCGATTAATTTGTTGAGGCCGTAAGGATTATTAGCTATTAATGATGAACAAAGAGAAACCGGTTTTCGGAACGACAGAGTGGGCTGCCTCAAATTTAAATTATATTAAAGGCTGTAGCAATGATTGTAAGTATTGCTTCAGCAAAGAAATGGCTATCCGTTTCAAGAGAAAAACGCCGGAGAACTGGAAAGAGGAAGAAATATACTGGGAGGCATATAACAAAAATATAAAACAGCGTGAGGGATTTATCATGTTTCCCTCAACGCACGACATTACACCGAAGCATCTTGACTTGGCGATAAACTTTTTGAAACGTTTGCTTGGGAATGGGAACAAGGTGCTGATTGTGTCCAAACCTTCATTTGAATGTATTAAGCGGATATGTGAAACCTTCTCCGACTACAAAGACCAGATATTGTTTCGCTTTACCATAGGTTCTACCAATAGCAAGACTTTGAAGTTTTGGGAACCGAATGCACCTGGCTATAAGGAAAGAAAAAAGGCTTTGATTTATGCCTTTGAGGCGGGATACCAGACAAGCATTTCATGTGAACCTATGCTGGATAATAAGATAGATAAGGTAATAGAAGACCTGTCTCAATACGTCACAGATGCCATTTGGCTAGGGAAAATGAATTTTGCCATTAGGCGTCTCAGAACTAACGGCCATTTGGATGCTGAAAACCAGGCGGCAGCAGAACAGTTGCTGGAATGGCAGAATGACGATGCAATCAAGATACTCTACAACCGGTATAAAGAAAATCCCAAAATCAAGTGGAAGGAGAGTATCAAGAAAGTGGTAGGAATTGAAGTATCAACAATAAAAGGGGAGGATAAGTAGTATGGCTGCAGATAATGATTTCTTCAAGAATCAAACGGCATCATCCCGTATTAAAGCCAGTATTGTGTCTGAGTACTTTCCGCAGTACTGTCAAATTATACGTCGTGCGCATGAACCGCAAATGTTCAGATACATAGACTTGTTTGCCGGTCCAGGTATTTACGAAGACGGGAACGTTTCAACGCCTATTATGCTGGCAAGAAATGTTGCTCAAATATCTTCGTTAAAAGAGAAAGTACAGTTTGTCTTCAATGATTTGTTTTTATGCGACGAACTGAAATCTAATTTTGAGTCAGAATTTCCTAATGGAACTTTCCCCAAGGGCGTTTTCTTTAGAAACAAGGAAGTAGGTGTTGATGAGAATATCTACAGATATCTCGAAGCTTCAACTATGAAACCTGGATTACGCGGTAAAGTATGGAATGAAAGTCCTTCTTTGCTTTTCTTTGATCCCTTTGGATACAGCGGAATGCGTACGGATGTGCTCGCTAAGTTTTTGAGGAATTGGGGGAATGAAATTTTCCTGTTCATCAATACCAAGCGTATTAATCCTGCCTTAGAGAATGAGAAATTTGAAGACCTGCTGCGGCTGTGGTTCCCATCTCGTTTTGATGTTCTAAAGAAAGAGGTGAGAACCAAGAGAACAGTACCTGAGAGACTGGATTTCATCCTGAATAATCTTGGTGATGAGTTTAGGTCGTTGATGGGTGATCGTAGTATTTATTGTTGCGCTTTCCGTTTCCAGGAAGAAGACAGCCATACGACCAGCCACTATATCCTTCATGTGACAAAAGGACTTAAGGGCTATGAATTGGTGAAAGGCGTGTACAACAAGTATGCAAATGAGGACTTGGCATTAACAGGAAGTAACACCTATACATTCGACCCGAAGAAGTGTGAAGGTTACATTCCAATGTTTGAAACCAACGACGCAGTAGAAACCTTGAGGGATACTTTATGCAAGGAATTTAAAGGCAAAACGATGAATGCGTTGTCCTTGTTCGAAACGCATCATAAAGATTCAAAAAACTGCCGTGAACATTACACGGCAGCACTACGTCTGGCGGTTAAAGAAGGAAAGGTAGAAGCATATTATACCGACGATAAGAAACATAAAGTATCTGTACTGATTGACTCCTCTTGTATTGTTCGGTTTCTTTAATTTACTTTGTATTAGAAAGGAGTGGCGCGTATGAACTTAAAAGAAATATTTGAAAATAAGCTGAAAATCGAGACCAAGGTGGTGTCGATAGAAAGTGTATTCAGCGAAGTGAAGGTCAAAAGGACGCAGTACGCACCTCCTTACCAGCGTAACTACGTGTGGGATGGAGAAAAGGCCACTTACTTCCTGGAAAGTATCTTGATAGGTACTGAAATCCCACCGCTCATTTTCTTTCGCAGTAAGGGAGGTGTGGAAATCATTGATGGTAGGCAGCGTTATGAAACCATACTGAAGTTTCTGAATGGCGAATTGCGTTTGAGCAAGTCTGGATTGAAGAAACTTGATGGCCTGAACATTGAGAAAAAGACATTCGGATCATTACCCGATGAGTTGAAGAATGATTTCCGTGAGACCAAACTGAGGGTAATAGAATTCAGCTTTGCCTCACACGACGGCATCACGCAGGCAGACGAAGACTCCGTAAAGCAGGAGATTTTTAAGCGTTACAACTCTGGCATTACTCCGCTCAAAGAAATAGAAATTGATAAGGCCATCTATTTTGACGATGATCTTAACAGTTTCTTTAAGGAAAAACTGCTGGAAACAGATTTCCACGACCAGTTTAACCGTCTGTTCAAATATGAGGAGAAAAAGATTGACGTTTCTCTGAAAAAGATACGACAATTGCTGGTTATCCACAAGATTCCCATCAAATACTACTCCATTGCCAAGCAGAAGATTACGGACAAGTATTATGATCTGCTGTCTGCCCGTATAGATAGCGAAGAGTTTGAAGGGCTGTTTAAGTCTTTCAAAAAGAAGATGGACTTGCTGGACGAGGTTCGTGAGGCGGTTGATACAGAAGAAACACCTTATAACCGCTTGATTTCGGAGGTGCTATTTTGGGGCTTCTCTATTATGGAGAGTAATGACATTGCGCTGCCGGAGAAAGACAGTGTTGAGCTGGCCGGCTTCTCAACGCTTATTGTGAATAACATTGGCGCATTTGAGATGGACCGTAGCTCTTTTGCCAACCAGATTGTGAATCGTTACCGGGTTGTGGCAGATTTTCTGGAAGATGTATATGACATCAATAAAGACCTGTATATTGAGACTGACGACCAGTTCAAGCAGAAAAACCGCGAGCTAAGCCAGACCAAGGAAAAGGGAACCACTAATTTCCAAGAGTTGCGTATCAACAAGCCGGAACCCAGTACATACACCATTGAAGATATCTGTCTGCTGATGGATCGGAATCGTTTTCTGGTGCGTCCGGCATATCAGCGTGAGGAAGTCATCAATAAGCGAAAGAGTTCCGAAATCATTGAGAGTCTGCTGCTTGGTATTAAACTGCCACCCATATTTATTTATAAAAATAATGCGGGCGTATCGGAAGTGATAGACGGTCAGCAACGCATTCTCTCTATACTGGCATTCATGGGACGCGAGTACATGAATGAGAAGGGGGAGAAGGTGAAATCCAATAAAGATGGTTTTGCCCTTCAACTGAAAGATAGTATACTGACAGACCTGCACGGAAAACACTTTGATCAGTTAGATGAATACCAACAAGAAATTATCACCAATTTTGATCTTTGGGTAATAGAGATTCACGAGCGCAACAATCCGGATTTTGAGCCTTTGGATTTGTTCATACGTCTGAATAACAAACCGTATCCTATCAAGGATGACACGTTTGAGATGTGGAACTCGTATCTTGACCGTGGTTTGATTGAAACCATCAAGGCATCATACAGTAACAATGCCAATTGGTTCTTTATGCGAAGGACAGGCAACCGTATGGAGAACGAAAACAATTACACGGTGCTTTCCTATTTCAATTACCTAGAGATGCATCCTGAAGAAGGTTCTGAGAAAGGCCCGTTGGACATATATAAACTGTTTGAAAGAATATCATTCCGTCTTCGCTCGAAACGTGAGATTAGCAAGATTCTGGAGAATGCCGAGAAAAAGGATGCCTTTGTAGAGGCTGTGAATAACTTTGAATTCTTTTTTATTGCCAATTTAAAGACATTGTTAAGTGACGACAAAGAAGACAATGACAAGACGCTAAGTAAGAATCTGGATGAGCTTTTAGGCGTGGAGAACAACAAAAGAACCCAGCAGAGCTTCTATGTGTTGTGGTACTTTCTTCACGGTTTGGATAGCCGGTGCTTTAAAGAGTATCGCTTGACTATACGTCAAGAGGTGCGGGAACTATTTAACAGTATGTCGGAGGATGGCATTACAGTTGATTCCTTCAAAAAGAAAGTGGACGATTTCCGTGGACTGTATAAGAGCTGCGGAGAGCAGGAAACAATGTTTGCCCGTTTGAAAGATATACTCTGCATTTTTTCTTTTGACCCAGAACATACGATAGGTGACCCATCTTGTGATTTCTACGTGCTGCGTGATAACAAGATGCTTCGCAGAGTTCAAATAATAGAAATACCCCCTATGTACAAGGATGACTATATAGGTATCCGTATTGGCAGAGAGGGTGTTACTCAGGGCTATATTGAGGCTATCTTGCAAAGCAGTTATGTTTTTAAGGAATATGACTTTATGAACAGAGCTGTGAGTACAAATAGCATTAGAAGCATCAAACTCCCTGTGATTCCTTTGGAGAAACAGCGGCTGTTTGATAAGGTGATGGTGTATGCGGAGAGTTTGAACAAGGATGTGCGGATGCTTTTTGAAGGCGTGCTAGACAGAATGGTGGAGGAGATTTATCACAAAGATGTTTTCCTTCTTCAAGATTTTACGCTCTTTGATATGGTCGCCCAATTGGAGGATTTGAGCGGATTGGGTGAAGAGGATCGTGAAATGAGGATGAAGATGATACGCAATGAAATTGTGCACGGCAGAACAGATCTTCTTTCAGGCCTTTCTGTAGCAACAGGTATAACGGGTACATACGGCGTTGAAAAAGATAAGTAAGATAGAACTGGAGAATTCCAGAGCCTACTTTGACAGGCAAGTATTCTCGCTTGAAAAAGGCGAGAACCTGCTTTTGTATGGTGAAAACGGCAGCGGCAAGACCTCGCTATACAAATCCCTAAGGGATTTCATACAAAGCTTTTACGCCCCCGTTGATTTTACGCCTAATCGCTACAAGACTGAAGGGGATTTGGGAGAAGTGGTACTGAGTATTGGTGACTTCGATGAGGCCACACAAAGTATGGACAATGTGGTGGAGTATCGTCTTGCTCATGGTGTGGATAATACGCAGGTTGCTGATACTGCCTTTATGAAGTCGCTGGCACTGACAAGAGGTTTCCTGAATTATAGGGATTTGTTGAAGGTGTACCTTTATGACGAAAAAGATCCGAACTTATTTGAGTTTTTTGTTGAGCGACTTCTCTCAAACTATGTTCCTGTAGCCCAGGGGCGGCGTGTTCCTATAAAGAAGGAATGGGAAGCCATCAAAAAATTGCTGTTTGAGGTCCACGACAGGAGGACGAAAGACCATAGACGAGGATTACGCCAATTAGGTGAATTTGAAGATATGTTGCGTTCGGTGCTGGAAAACCTCTTTGAAGAAGTGAACCGGTATCTTGCGGAATATTTTGATACGCTGGAACTTACCATCTCTTATGATTTGAAACCGATGGAGTTCCGTTACCATAAATGGAAATGGCAATGGGAAGTTATACAGGATCTAAGGTTGAAGATTGACCTTGGCCATTCAGCAGTAGCAGACTATACCGAAGGTTTGAACGAGGCAAGGTTGTCTGCAATTGCTATCTGCCTTTATCTTGCCGCTCTTCATTTCCATCCTGGGCAGGATATGCGTCTTATGTTTCTGGATGACATATTCATCGGGATTGACTCTGCAAACCGCTGGCCCATTCTGGAAATTCTGGACAATGAGTTCCGTGACTTCCAAATTATTATCGCAACCTATGATAGGTCATGGTATTGTTTGGCCAGAAATTATCTCTTAAGGCATAAGAATGAGCGATGGAAAGCGATAAACCTCTATTCTCTGCCTAAGAAATTGAATGATAAAACGATATATATGCCGGTGTTGACGGAGGGACTTTCTGATTATGACAAGGCAAAGGAATACCTGCACGGGCAAAGGCCTATTGACCTACCTGCTGCCGCCAACTATTTCCGGAAGGCATTAGAAGATCTTATCAGTGAAAAGAATCTTCCAAAAGAATTGTTCCTGAGTGAGGATTACACGTTGATACCCGGATATAAACTGACCAAACGTGTTAATGCTCTGGCGGACTTGTTTTTGAAGATAGGGGAGGATGCTACGGATATTCTGACCATTGATGCTTATTTGCATCCGCTGATACATCCTCTATCGCATTATGAGGAAGAGGCACAGGTATATCGTAGAGAATTGTTGGCAGTTGAGGATGCTATAGAAAGATTGTTCTCACAAGTTATGGAATACCAGAAGCGATGCAAATTGCTAATGGGAAAAGGAAACAAAGTGGAGATTCATTACGACACGTCAGACGGTAGTTATAAGACGCGCTACCAAATCTTGTTTGATGATAATGTATGGGCATTCAAGGATGGCGATGGTGTGGGGCATATTACTGATGCTGCTTGTCATTGTGTTCACTTGGAAGGGACATTGAACGGCAAAAAGCTCAAGGGGTGTTCTCCTAATGAGGATATGGATAAATATGAGGATTTCTGCTATCGTTCCATCGATGATGCCTTACAGAAGATATATGATTTTGAGGTCAATAATCTTCATCACGCTGTGGTTGCGCATAATGACTATGATATTGTTTTCAAGGTTTGTAACCACTCAGTCCTCGAGCCGTTTGCTCAAAAGAGGGATGAAGTATTAGCGACCATATAAGTCTTTATTTTTAAAGTGGCTGGCTATAGCGCATATTCCACCAATTTACGTGCAAAAATAGAAAAAACTTTTGGCAGTTGCAAGAAAATTTGTACTTTTGCACCCGCAAAATATAACAGAAAGGACATGAGTTCAATGAATGCAATTTACACATAACGAATAAAGACCCACCGAGGCGACGAACACGCTGATGTTCGCTGCCGGGAGGGTTTATTATATATAAGTATAAGCGGCGAACGTCGGAAGATAATTCTGGTGTTCGCCGCTTTTTTTATTCCCCCGTGACTAAAAGGCAGCAAACTCCGCTTTAAACAAAAGTGTAAGGACAACAAAAATGATTGGCTTATGAAACAGATTTTTTATTCACATCAAAAAATTATAGGAGGACCTGCCTATGACGAAAGTAAAACTGAAACAACACGCCAGCCGCGAGCTGGTGACCGACCCCGAGTGGGAGCTCGGGATGGAAGTAGCCGTAAAATTCGTTGCCAAGAAACTGGCCAAGATGAACTGTGGTGCGGCGATGGCTGAAGAGAACTTTGGTATGCCTGCAGCCGAGCACTTTGTGTATGGTGCATTTGATAAACTGTACACAGGTGTATGGGATTGGAACCCGCACTGCGCCGTGCACACGCAGATTATCAAGAAAATGACCGGTAGCAGCATAGAGGATTTAAGGGCAAGAATCAAGAAGCACGTGGAAGAGGCCAGACGCAAGGCTGGCAACGTGCAGCCCAGTAAATAACCAGATAGAATCGAAAGAGGACATCGACTCCCGCTCAAGTTTTTTGGGGCGGGAGTTTTTTTACTCCAAGATTTTAGCCTTGTGACTAAAACGGGGCGAGATCTGGCTATAAACGTAAGTGAGAAATGAAGCCGGATGCAATGGCATTGGGCTGACACCGCTTGTTGAGGGCGGGAGGGAAAGGCAGTTGGTGCTGCCGCTTTTGCGGCTGCACGGACTGCGTGGGGAGTGGAAAGTTGACTTCGTCGACTCTCGGACGCGACTCGGCAATACTCAAACAAGTTTGGCATTGCACTCGCTGCTCCCTCGGTTCTGTGGCTGTGCCTGGAACGGTGGCTGGTGCTGAGTGCACCGGCCTTTTTGATAGGAAACAGTAACGAATAAATATAGGAGGTTAAGGATATGAAATGGTTTAGTATGAACGAGTTTGAGTGTCATTGCGGCTGCAGGATGCCTGACAGCGCAAGGGCGAACATAGTGGCGCTGGTGGAGCAGGTGCTTGATTCGGCGCGAGAGGGGTACGGCAAACCGGTATGCGTGAACAGCGGATACAGGTGTGCCAGACACAATGCCGCTGTGGGCGGTGTGGCAAACAGCCAGCATACGCGCGGCGAGGCCGCTGACATACGTTGTGACAATAATAAGGAGTTGGAGAGAATCCTGACCCGGTTGGGGCGGTATGACCAACTGATTATCTACCCGACGTTTATTCATGTCTCGTGGAAGCAGGTGGGAGTGAATAGAAGAATGACGTTTAACAAATAAAAATATAGGAGGTCAAGAACATGGTGACAGGAATTAACTGGACAGAGATCATCCTGGGAGTGATGACTCTGTTGGGCGGGTTTGGGTGGTTCTTTGACCGCCGCAAACATCGTCAGGAGATTGAAAGTCTGATAGCCGACAACCGGCAGAAAGACATGAACTTGAGTAAGGACTACGTGAGCGAATGGCGCACCTACATAGCTGAACCCTTGCAGCGCGAGGTGGGTGAGTTACGCCAGGAAATCACACAACTGAGGTATGCCATTCAAAAGATTGACACCTGCCCTCATCGGGCTAACTGCCCTGTGGTTGACGGGCTGCGCAGTAAGCAGGACGGCAACTAGCGAGAGGGTGGAATCACGAGTGGCGGAAAAAAGAATCACGGAGGCAAGGGACTCGGTTGTGATAGAGTTTCGTGATACGCTGAAGGAGGTGACAACGGTGACGGTGCAACTGGATGCGGTGGGTGACACCGTGAAGGTGAGCACCGTTACTGATAGAACCAGAGCGAGTGACAGGTCTCAGTTACGAGATAAGAATGAAAAGATAATAGTTAGGGTGGACACTATTTACGTGGAACGGAGAGACTCGGTGATGGTGGAGACCCCTCGACAGGCTCGGGGTGACATCGGCAGGGCATCGGCCCTGAGCTATCTGAAATGGATCTTCTGGATTATAGTGAGTGTAACAGTACTGTTGATTGTAATAAAAATGTTTAACCTTTTTAGAGTATAGGAGGATTGACCAATGGCAAAGATTAGTGGTGTGGCCACGCAACTGAGTGGCAAGGTGGGTCAACTGATTTACAGGCAGACCAAGTATGGAACAGTGGTGTACGAGGCGCGTAAGACGAGTGTGCCGCAGCGTACGGAGGCGCAGATGCAGGTGCGCACGCAGTGGGGTAACCTGGCGGCGGTGTACAAGCAGTTTAACCAGACGCTGAAGAAGGGTTTTGAGGGCCTGAACGGAAAGATGAACGACTACAACGCGTTTATCCAGGCGAACACGAACGTGGTGAAGGTGTATGTGCCCAAGAGAGTGAGGCTGAACGGGGGCAGTGTGCTGGCTCCGTATCAGATTACGCGTGGCACGCTGCCGAGTGTGGCGATGACGAAGGGCGCGGGAGGCGTGCTGGTGAGTGATGTGCGCGTGGGCAGTCTGGTGATTGGGGCTGAGACCACGGTGGCGGATCTGGCGAATGCGGTGATTGCGCTGAACGATGGTTGGCAGGCGGGCGACCAGCTGACTTTCTTTTACGGCGTGCAGACGACGGATGCTGTGACGGGGATTCCGAGGGCCAGGATCTACGGTTACAAGGTGATGCTGAACCCGGGGGACAGCACGCCGCTGCTGGAGGTGGTAAATGGCGTGGGATTTACGTCGGTGGCTTCGGCGGGCTCGGGTTTTGTGCTGGGTATGGACCGCGCGATTGAGGACGGTGCTGCGGTGTGGATTCACAGTCGCGAGGACGGCACGGGCGGCCTGAAGGTGAGCACGCAGTTTATGTTTGTGGACAACAGTGTGCTGGCGGGCTACCAGACGAGTGCGGCTATGGCTGGCGCTGCGAACAGCTACGGCGGGATTAATGCTCAGGCGGTGTATCTGCAGCCCAGGAGCGGCGTGGGGCGCATTGGCGGAGGCGTGGTTCCTGTGGCGCCGGCGGGTGGCTCGGGAACCGGAACTACGGGTGGCGGATCTACGGAGCCTTCGGGAGGTGGTAACGGCAGTGTGACGCCAACTGACCCTAACACGGGTGATGATCCTTCGACAGGCTCAGGACAGGGCGGTAACGACAATCCTCCTGATACCGGTGGTGTGGATGAAGGGTAACCTGTAAAGGTTAAAGGTTATAGGTTAACGGTTATAGAGTGGGGCGGAAAGCCCGCCCTGCTCTTAACTTGAAGTCTGCGATTGAGCGAGAGTAGAGCTATGCTTGCTTAAGCATTGCCGAACCGAGTAAGCAGCGAGAGCCATGAGTGCTCGCACTCTGATGGCCGAGTCGCGTTCGAGGTCGATGAAATCAACATGAGCAGACTCGACCTAAGGTCAAACCTGAAACTTTAAACGTTAAACGTTAAACTTTAAACTTTACAAGGTTATGATGACACTGGATTACACCGCCATCGCGCTGGCAGTGCTGACAATGGTGAGCGGATGGGTGACCTACTGGTTTGACCGCCGCAAGCATCGGCAGGAGGTGGAAGGCCTGAAGGCAGACAACCGCCAGAAGGACCTGGACTTGAGTAAGGATTATGTGACGGAGTGGAGGACCTACATCGCTGAGCCCTTGCAGCGGGAGGTGAGCGAGCTCCGGAACGAGGTGGCACAGCTACGCCATGCGATACAGGCTATCGAGGCTTGCCCTCATCGCGACGGCTGCCCTGTTGTGGACAGGCTGCGCGAGCACGCGGACGGCTGTTAGCCGGAGCGAGGAGCTACGGACTACGGAACTACGGAGCACGGAGTCAAGGGACTCGGTAACGATAGAACTCCGTGACACGTTGAAGGAAGTTACTACGATTACGATAGACCGCAATGATGCAGGCGATACGCTGCGAGTGACACAAGTGACGGACAGGGAACGCGTTCGCTCGAGGGCTGATGTAAGAAGTAAGAAGGAAGAGGTGAGGGTGGTAAGGGACACGGTGTACATCGCTGTTCGCGATTCGGTTTCAAGTTCAAAGTTCAAGGTTTCAGGTGATTCCCTCAACCCTCGGCCATCAACCCTCCTCCTTACGTTGAAATGGATTTTTGCAGTAATTTGCGCGGTTGGGGTATTGGTGATCGTGGTTAAATTGAAAGGTTAAAGGTCTATTAATCGTTAAGAGTTAAGAGTTAAGAGTTGGGGGCGGGCTGACTGGCAGAGATGCTGGTCGGCCCTTTTTTTGTGTGGAGAATAGTGCGTTTGAGGGGTGTGAAAGGCATTTTTTTGTGTTTTTTCTCTTCTGTATGGAATAATTTTTGTACTTTTGCAACTAGAAATATGACCGTTATGTTGAAGGAGAGTCAGACATACGATAAGAAGTCGCTTCGAGCAGTTACGAGCAAGACGGCTGACTTTGATGAGATAGCAAAGGACTGTGTGGCTTTTGCTAATAGGGATGGTGGTCATCTGGCAATAGGTATAGAAGATGATGATGTACTGCCACCTCTATCTCAACGTGTGACTGACGCTCTGAAAGAGAAGGTTGTAAAGCGTATTAATGAGCTGACCATTAATGTAGCCGTTGTCCCCAGGATTATCACAGCAGAGAATGGCGGTGAATATCTTGATCTTGAAGTTTTGCGTTCTGCTGTATCTATTGCCTCAACTACAAAGGGCGGCTACTTTATTCGCGACAATGATGAAAGCAAACCTATAGCACCAGATGAACTGATGAGAGCGATAACTGATAAACCATCGTTCTCCTGGGAGACTAAAGTGTCAGTGAAATATAGATTGGAGCAATGTGATACAGCAAAACTTACTAGCCTGATAGAGAAAATCAGGAAGTCTGATAGGGTTTCTTCTTTTGTGAAGGAGAAAACAACAGAGGAGACACTTGAGTATTATTCTCTGATTAATGAGGAAGGCTATCTGACAAATTTAGGCATTCTATGGTTGGGAACTCAACCCCAGCGTGCAAGGCTGTTGTATAGCCCCACGGTTCAGTTTATCAAGTACGACACTGACGGAAATAAGGTGTTCAAGAAGGTCTGGGATGACTATGCCCTGAATCCGGATGAACTGTTGAAGGATATTTGGAACAATGTGCCGGATTGGAGGGAGAGTAATGAGGTGTCGGACGGACTATGGAGGAAAGAGATTCCTGCATACGACGAGAAGGTTGTAAGAGAGGTGCTCTGTAACTCTATTGCCCACAGGCCATATACTACCCGTGGTGATGTGTTTATCAACATTTACCCTGACAAGATGGTGGTGGTGAATCCCGGAAGGCTGCCGTTGGGGGTAACGCCAAATAATATCCTTAGGACAACGGTGAAAAGGAATCAAGAACTGTCGCGACTGTTCTTTGTCCTGCACATCATGGAGGGCGAGGGCTCGGGATATGATTTGATGTATGAGACGCAGTTGTCGTTAGGAAAGAGCATCCCGACTGTTCGAGAGGGCGAGGATAGCGTATCTGTTACGGTGGAAAGGAAAATCGTATCAAGAGAGGCGTCTCGCATATATGATTATTTGGGGTACGCTTATCCTGAGATTATACGCCACCAGAAGGCAATGATTGCGTTTGGCCTTATTTTGCAAGAAGAGATTATTGGGGCGGAAGCGTTATCTAAGAAGTTGCAGTTGCGGGAATCTGACAGGCTTCGCTCTTTTGTTGATATACTCTGCAATAAGAATATTGTGCTGACTCGTGGCCGTGGTAAGGGTACAAAATATTTCATAAATCCAGACCTTATCTCGAACTCGAAGGCAAATATCAGAACGACTCTTAAGACGATAGAGCCATATCGTCTGAAGGAGTTGATAAAGCAGGATTTGAAATACCATCCCAAGAGTCTTGTATCAGAAATGAGCCAGCGTTTGCCAGATGTTGCTATAGACGAGCTTCAGAAGCATGTGCGAAAGATGGCAATTGAAGGGGAGTTGGCGTATGAGGGTGGCAGGAAGTACAGGCGTTATAGTTTGCCTTAATCTTTTTCTTTTGATAAGTGGTAGAAAAACGGTGTTTTTTATGTTTTTGCAAAGAAAAAGAATACGTAAATAGCTGATAATCAGGACCCTTACGTATGTTTTGGGATCCGAATAAAAAAGAAAAGACAATGAAAAGGGCTGGTGCTTAGCATCGGCCTTTTTTTGTGTTGACATCGGCCAAACTCCCGAACGGAATTGCGCCAAACTCCCGAATGGAATTGCGCCAAATAACCAAATTGATGCTGAAAAATTTGTGGGATTCGGGAGAAATTTGTACTTTTGCAACCGAAACGCAGGGTTCGGAACTGCGGAGTTCGATTGTAAATAGCGGAATATGAAGTTCTTCGATAGAGAATATGAGATTAATAAGTTGCGAGAAATAAGAGATATCTCGCAACGGGCGGCTCAGTTTACAGTGTTGACAGGGCGTAGGCGTATAGGTAAGACTTCGCTGGTCATGAAGGCGTACGAGGATGAGACAATCCTTTATTTCTTTGTGACCAGGAGTACCGAAAGTGTGCTCTGTGAGGAATTTGTTGAGGAGTTGACATCAAAGTTGCAGATTCCCATTTTGGGAAAGGTGGAACGTTTCGCAGACATTTTTGAATATGTGATGGAACTCGCCAAGACCAAACCTCTGACACTGATGATTGACGAATTCCAGAATTTCAACAGGGTGAATAGCGCCATATTCTCGCAGATACAGAAGATATGGGATAAAAAGAAGGGAGATGCGAAGATCAACCTGATTGTGTGCGGATCGGTGTATTCGATGATGACCAAACTGTTTCGGGACAAGAAGGAGCCTCTGTATGGAAGGCAGACGGAGTTTATGATGATTGAACCTTTCGCCCCTTCGGTGGTTAAAGAGATTTTGGCGTATTATTATCCTGAATACGGTAAAGAGGATCTTCTGGCTTTATACACTTACACCGGCGGTGTGGCCAAGTATGTGGAGCTGTTGATGGATGCGGGAGCTACCACTGCAGAGAAGATGCTGGAACGCATCGTGTCCAAGAACTCGTATTTCATCTACGAGGGGAAGAACATGCTGATAGAAGAGTTCGGGCGTGACTACGGCCGCTACTTTGATATATTGAAACTGATATCTACGGGACATAATACCCGAGGTGACATAGAGGGTATTCTGCATGCGGAAGTCAGCGGCTATATGACCAGGTTGGAGAACGACTACGGACTGATAGTCAAGAACAAGCCCATGTTCCAGAAGTCAGCCAACAAGAATATTGTGTACGCGGTGAACGACTTGTTCTTGCAGTTCTGGTTCCGTTTTATCTACAAATACAACTATTTCATTGAAGCAAATGCCTATCAGAAATTGGTTGAGATTGTGAAGCGTGACTATGAGACATACAGCGGAAAGGTGCTTGAGAGGTATTTCAAGGAGGCGATGAAGGAAAGTGAACTTTATACTCACATTGACAGCTGGTGGGACCGCAAGGGTGAGAACGAGATTGACATCATTGCTGCTGACGACCTTGAGAAACGGGTGACCTTCTATGAGGTGAAACGGCAACGCAGCGAACTGGATATGAAGGTGCTGAAAGATAAGGTTCAGCGCTTTATGGAGTCAACAGGCATGTATGGAAAATATGAGGTGGGCGTTGATGGCCTGTGTATGGAGGAGATGTGAGATGGAAGAGGTAAGAGGTAAGAGGTAAGAGGTAAGAGGTAAGAGTTAAGAGGTAAGAGGTAAGAGGTAAGAGGTAAGAGGTAAGAGATAAGGGTTAAGAGTTGAGAGTTAAGAGTTAAGAGTTAAGGGTTAAGAGTTAAGAGTTAAGAGGTAAGAGTTAAGAGTTAAGAGATAAGAGTTAAGGGTTAAGGGTTAAGAGTTAACGCTTAATGGTTAAAGGTTAAGGGTTAAGAGTTAAGAGGTAAGAGTTAAGAGGTAAGAGGTAAGAGGTAAGAGATAAGAGGTAAGAGGTAAGGGTTAAGGGTTAAGAGTTTAGAGTTTAGAGTTTAGAGTTTAGAGATAAGAGTTAAGAGTTGGGGGCGGGCTGACTGGCAGGATGCTGGTCGGCTTTTTTTTATCGAAGGCGATTTACGAGGAAATGCTTTCGGGCATAGGCGAAGAAGAGGATAACACCGGCTACGTTGCCAAGCCAACCCATCCAGAAGGCTGTTCCATAGGAGAAGTACTCTGCTAAGATTCCCCCAAGAATGATACCGAAACCGACACCTGTCTCCCAGGCTGTGTAGAGGGTGCTGTTGGCTGTGCCGCGTTGGGAGTTTGGAGCCAAATTGATGAACATCGTCTGGAAGGCTGGGAACATATGTCCGTTGCCCAAGCCAACGATAAAGGCTGCTCCGTAAAAGCCCCAGGCATTGTGAAAGGCTGCAAAGACCAGATAACCGACAAAAGAGATGATGACGCCGCTGGTGGCATTCTCTGTGATACGACCTTTACGCAACCCTCGAGCTCCTACCAATCGGCTCGAGATGAGTCCTACGCAAAGCAGTGTGAAGAAGAGTCCTGTGCCGGTCGTGATGCCAAGTTCCTGCTTCGCATAGATGGCAATATAAGTGCTCACCACACCATAAGAGAAACTGTAACCGACTATACAAAGTGCTTCGGGCCAGCCTTTCAGCAAGAGGAAGCGGTCAAGAGAAACAGACCCTCCAACCCCCTTTAGGGGGAGAAGAGGCCGAGGCTTGAGTTTTAGGGTACTGTTTATAGCAAAGCCGAGGCCTGCTGTCAAGAGAGAGATGAGGAAGATGAGGTCGTAGCTCGCTGTCCATTGATAGATGAGCATGCCGACCGTTGGTGCAATGGCTGTGCCAAGATTGTTGCTTAGGCCATAATAGCCAATACCTTCAGCTCTTCGACTTGAGGGAAGGACATCGATGGCAATGGTACTGTTGGCAACTGTTGTCGCTCCAAACGGTGCTCCATGCAAAGTCCTCAGGATGCAGAAAGAGAGTAGGGAACCTGCCACGAGATAACCACCGAAGAAGAGGGCGAATAGTCCGTAGCAGACAAGCAGCACCAACTTTCGGGGAAATGAATCGACGAGGAAACCACTAAAGGGTCGAATGAGCAAGGCCGTCAGAGCATAACCGCTCAGCACCATACCTGTCTCGTCCTTCGTGGCACCAAACACTTCGCTCAGATAGAGCGGGAAGAGTGGCGTCACCACCATGAAGGAGAAGTAAAGCATGAAGTTCGCAGTCCATGCTTTCAGGTAGTTGCTGTTCCAAAGGCGCTCTGTTGTCATTGTTTCATCAGGAAAGCCTTGAAGTCGTTGAAGTTCTTGCTCATTGAGACAGACTGCTTTGTGCCTTTCATGAAGGCTTGCAAGCGTTCTGGTATCGCAACGTCGCCGCCACAGATATCGTCCACCGTTTGCTTGAACTTGGCTGGATGAGCTGTCTCGAGGAAGAATCCAACCTCATCTTCTTGCAGTCCATCTCGCAAGGCTTGATAACCGCATGCTCCATGAGGGTCAAGTTGATAACCTGTCTCTGCGAGACACCTCTTCATGGTCTCTGCAATCTGCTGGTCGGTATAAGTGGCACCACTGATGTCCTGACATATGGCTTCGTGACTCTTGCCATAGAGGTCGAGGATGCGTGCAAAATTGCTTGGGTCGCCCACATCCATCGCGTTGGCAATGGTCTGAACGCTTGGCTTTGGCTCATAACGGCCTGTCTGCAAATAGTTGTAGAAGATGTCGTTGGCATTGTTTGCGGCAATGAAACGGCTAATGGGCAGACCCATACGCTTGCCAAAGAGGGCAGAGCAGATGTTACCAAAGTTGCCCGAAGGGACACAACATACAACTTTTTTATTGAACATTGAACATTGTTCCGTCTGCGCCTGACCGAAGGGAAGAACATTGAACATTAACTGCTTCATCTGTGCATAGGCATAGAAGTAGTAGAAGCTTTGGGGCAGGAAGCGAGCCACGTTGATGCTATTGGCCGAGGTGAGTTGCATCTTGGCGTTAAGTTCTTCGTCCATGAAGGCATTCTTGACGAGGGCTTGGCAGTCATCGAAAACGCCATCCACCTCGATTGCTGTAATGTTCTGGCCAAGCGTTGTGAACTGGCACTCCTGAATAGGACTGACTTTTCCTTTGGGATAAAGCACATAGACGTGAATGCCTTCTACGCCCAGAAAACCATTGGCTACAGCAGAACCTGTATCGCCACTCGTGGCAACAAGGACATTAACAGACCCCTTCTGACTCCCCCGTAATGGGGAGAAATATGATAGCAGTCGTGCCATGAAGCGCGCACCAACATCCTTGAAGGCGAGGGTAGGGCCGTGGAAGAGTTCGAGCGAATAAATAGGAAGTTCCTTTTCACCTTTTAACTCTTTCACCTTTTCAACTTTTACCAGCGGTATGTCGAAGGAAAGTGTGTCATAGACAATCTTGCGAAGGCTCTCGGCATCCACATCTTCGCCAAAGAAACAGTCCGCAACTTGATAGGCTATCTCTTGAAGAGACATGTCCTGTATGTTGTCAAAAAACTTTTGTGGAAGGGGCTTGATGCGCTCGGGCATATAGAGCCCTTTGTCTTCAGCCAGACCTTTAACAACAGCTTTTTCGAGTGTAGCAAGTGGTGCCTTGCCGTTTGTGCTATAGTATCTCATATCTTCATAAATTCTTTAATGAATGCATCGCCTTCAAGGTTGCCATAGCTGCCTTCCTTTGCAGCCACTTCATCGAAAGTCTGAACCTGATCAGGCTCAATGCCTGGATAGTAGATGCAGAAAGGGATTGGTTCTGCTGTATGGGTGCGATGATGGATGGGTGTCGGATGGTCGGGTAGTAATGCGATAGAGGCCCCCTCTAACTCCCCCTTGGGGGAGGATAGTGCTTCCAAGATAGGGGCGAGAAGTTTCTTGTCGAGGTTCTCGATGCATCCCAACTTCAACTCCAAATCGCCATCGTGACCTGCTTCGTCACTTGCTTCTACATGGAGATAAACGAAGTCGTTCGTGCGCAAAGCCTCGATGGCTGCTTTTGCTTTGCCTTCGAAATCCGTATCCCAGAGACCTGTTGCTCCAGGCACATTGATAACGTCCAAACCTGCATAACGACCAATGCCACGAATCAGGTCAACTGCAGTGATGACTGCACCCTTCTTGATTTGCGGAAAGGTTTCTGTGAGGGGTGTCATCTTTGGTCGGTAGCCACCGCCCCAAGGCCAGATGCAATTCGCTGGGTCTAAACCTTGCTTTTGTCGTTCGATATTGAGTGGATGATTTGCAAGCAATTCTTGGCTGCGAAGGATAAGATCTGTGAGAAGCCTTGCTGTTTCCTCTGCTTCGGGACATTCTGCCTCGAGCATATAGTCGCGCCAAGGTTTGAGCGGGATATCGTGAGGAGGCGTGCAACGAAGATGCTTGTTGCCGCCTTTTATGACCAAGAGATGCCGGTATTGAACGCCTGTATAGAAATGAACTTTGTCCGAGCCAAGGTTTTCCTGGAGGAAACGAATCAACACATCACCTTCTTCCGTCTCAAGCCTGCCACAAGAGTGGTTCTTCAGGAGGTCGCCTTCGAGGCAAACCAGATTGCAACGCAGAGCAAGGTCGTCTTCCTGCAGCTCCACACCAATGCTTGCCGCTTCGAGTGGTCCACGACCCTCATAGACAAGGTGCTGGTCGTAACCAAGGATGCTTGAATTGGCAACCTCGCTGCCAGGATGAAATCCATCGGGAATTGTCTTCAATAAGCCATTGCGACCATGCTTTGCAAGCCAATCGAAATGAGGCGTGTCGGCATATTGGAGCAGAGTCTTACCTCCCAACTCTTCGCAAGGCCAATCGGCCATGCCATCGCCTAGAATAATGAGATGCTTCAACGGTAAAAAATTGAAATGGTGAAAGGTTAGGCTAGACTCATGATGTCTGCAAATACGCCTGCGGCAGTAACGCTGGCACCAGCTCCATAGCCCTGAATGAGCATCGGGTATTCGCGATAGCGTTCTGTCGTGAGCATAACGATGTTGTTGCTCCCCTCAAGTGCATAGAACGAGTGGTTGTTGTCGAATTCCTGCAAAGAGACGGTGGCTTTGCCGTTGTCGAGCTTTGCAACAAAGCGCCAAACCTTCTTCTGAGCCTCGAGATTCTGTCTGCGAGCCTCGAAATCAGCATCGAGCGAAGGTAGGTTCTTCCAGAAGTTCTCCAAAGACCCTTCGAAGAATGATTGAGGAATGAAGAGCTTTGCTTCCACATCTTCCTGGCTAATCTCGTAACCAGCTTCACGAGCCAAGATAACGAGTTTACGGATGACATCCTTGCCACTCAAATCGATGCGCGGATCGGGTTCGCTGTAACCTCTTTCCTTTGCCAGACGAACTGTCTCGCTGAAAGGAATATCCTTACTGATTGTATTGAAGATGAAGTTGAGCGTTCCACTCAGAACTGCCTCAATCTTAAGTATTTTGTCTCCAGAGTTACAGAGGTCGTTGATGGTTCTGATGATGGGGAGACCTGCACCGACATTCGTTTCGAAGAGGAATTTGACGCCTCGCTTTTGACTGGTCTCTTTGAGCAAGTGGTAGTTCGCGAAGTCGCTGCTTGCTGCAATCTTGTTGGCGGCAACGACGTTGATGTTGTGTTCGAGGAAGTCGGCATAGAGGCTGGCCACTTCTGGACTGGCAGTACAATCGACGAAGACGCTGTTGAAGATGTTCATGCCAATGACCTCGTCGTGAAGCCTTTGGATGTTACTCTTGGGCGATGCAGCGAGTTGTTCGCGGAAGTTCTCGAGATTGATACCTTCGCGAGTGAACATCGCGTTGTGTCCGCTTGCAATACCCACGACATTGAGCTTGAGCCGGAGTTCGCGCTTCAGTTTTTCCTGTTGCTGATGAATCTGTTCAATGAGGCTACCACCAACGGTTCCAACACCACAAATGAAGAGGTTCAGCACTTGGTATTCGGAAAGGAAGAACGAGTCGTGGATGACGTTAAGTGCTTTGCGGAGGAAGTTCTGATTGATGACGAAAGAGATGTTCGTCTCGCTGGCACCTTGCGCACAAGCAATGACGCTGATACCCGAGCGACCGAGCGTTCCGAAGAGCTTGCCGGCAATACCAGGCGTGTGCTTCATGTTCTCGCCAACGATAGCGACTGTTGCCAAGCCTTTCTCGGCAAGCATCGGGAACATTGCTCCATCCTCAATTTCCTTCTGGAACTCGAGGTCCAAGACACGACAAGCCTCGTCGGCATCTTCGTCCTGAACACCAATACTGGTACTGTTCTCACTGGAAGCCTGACTGACCATAAAGACGCTGATGCCGTTGTCTGCAAGGCAAGTAAAGATGCGGCGGTTGACACCAATCACACCCACCATCGAGAGGCCGGAAACCGTAATGAGCGTGGTTCCCTTGATGCTCGAAATACCCTTAATGCTTCTGGAATCGTCTTTTACGTCGTCCTTGATGATAGAACCTGGAGCGTCGGGATTGAAAGTGTTCTTGATGAGGATGGGAATGTGCTTGATGCATACAGGATAAATCGTTGGCGGGTAAATGACTTTAGCACCGAAGTTACTGAGCTCCATCGCTTCGATGTAGGTCAGTTCGGGGATGACGTAAGCAGAGCTGATGACCTTTGGGTCAGCCGTCATGAAGCCATCCACATCGGTCCAAATCTCAAGCACGCTTGCTTCAAGAGCCGCAGCAATGATGCTGGCAGTATAGTCGCTACCGCCTCGACCCAGGTTGGTCACCTCGCCGCTCTCGATATCTGTGCTGATGAAACCGCCAACGACAGCGCATTTGAGTGAAGAACGAAGAACGAAGAATGAAGAATCAGAGTTACTATTATTCTTCACTCTTAACTCTTCACTCTTAACTTCTCCAAAGGTCTTGCGAACCAGTTTGTTGGTCAGTTCGCGAACCAGTCTGTTCTTGCCAGCCTTGAATTCCGTCTTGATGAACTCGCGGCTGTCGAACCACTCTGCACCTTCGATGAGCGCTGCAACAATCTGACTACTAATGCGTTCGCCATAGGAAACGATGGCAGCTTGAATCTTTGGACTGAGGTCGCGAATGAGATAGACGCCCTGGAAGATGCTACGCAATTCCTCGAGCAACTCGCCTACGGTAGTCGTGAGTTTGTCGCGCTTCTCGCCGGCAGGGATGATGGCACCGATCATCTCTTCGTGTCGAGCCTTTATCTCCTCGAAAGATTGCTGATAAGAAGCATCGCCCATCACAGCCATTTGGCTGGTTTTGAGGAGTTTATCGGTGATGCCGCCCAAGGCACTTACCACGACGATGACAGGTTCGCTCTGCCCCTCGATAATCTTTTTTACGCTTAATATGCTATCTACAGAACCGACTGAAGTTCCGCCAAACTTAATTACTTTCATCCTTGATTGTTAAGATTTCGCGTGCAAAGGTACAAATAAGCGAGAGAAATACCAAATTTATTTGAGCATTTCCGAGTGAAAACGTAGCTCGACGACAGTCAAGGTACAAAATAATTCATAATTCATAATTCATAATTCATAATTATTTTATACTTTTGCACTGAAATGGTCAATGGTCAATAGTGAATGGTCAATGAATTGAACTTGCGTATTCTGCCGCAGCAAGCATATAACGAGCAGAGCATCTTGGCTTATCTTCGCCAGGAAAAGGGTATCAACGCCAAGGCCGTAAGGGTCGTCAAGCGTAGTATTGATGCTCGCCAACGAACCATTTTCGTCAACTTGACCGTTAGGGCTTATGTGGGCGAGGAACCACCTTTGCAAGACTTTGAGCCCTACGTCTATAAAGATGTGAGCGAACGCCCTTCGGTCATTGTTGTGGGCGCAGGTCCGGGCGGATTGTTTGCGGCTTTGCGTCTCATTGAACTAGGACTGAAACCGATTGTGATAGAGCGCGGCAAGGATGTTCGCGAGCGAAAGAAAGATATTGCCCGCATCCGGCCGGAACAACGCATTGACCCTGAGAGCAATTATTGCTTTGGCGAGGGTGGGGCAGGAGCCTATAGCGATGGAAAGCTCTATACAAGAAGCAAGAAACGCGGCAATACCGACCGCATCCTGCAAATCTTTGTGCAGCACGGAGCAAGCCCTGCCATTCTCTCTGATGCACATCCCCATATCGGAACAGACCGTTTGCCTCGGGTCATCGAGAATATGCGCAACACGATTCTAAGATGCGGCGGCGAAGTGCACTTCCAAACGAAGATGACGGAACTGATTGTTAGGAGCAAGGAGCAAGGGGCAAGGAGCGAGAGAATAGTTGTGGGAATAGAAGCAGAGGTAACCTCTTGCCCCTTGCCCCATGCCCCTCGCACCACATTTGACGGTCCCGTCATTCTTGCTACGGGCCATTCTGCCAGAGACGTTTATCGATACCTCGCCGAGAGCGGGATTGACATTGAGGCGAAGGGGCTGGCGATAGGTGTTCGTTTGGAGCATCCTGCAGAGCTTATCGACCAAATTCAGTACCACTCCAAGCAGGGACGTGGCAAGTGGTTGCCTGCTGCGGAGTATAGCATGGTCACGCAGGTTCAGGGTCGTGGCGTATATAGTTTCTGCATGTGTCCAGGTGGTTTCGTAGTACCTGCCGCAAGCGGTCCGGAGCAGGTTGTGGTGAACGGCATGAGTCCATCGAACCGGAATGGTCGTTGGAGCAATAGCGGAATGGTGGTGGAAGTGGACCCCCTAACCCCCTTTAGGGGGAATACGGAGTCTCCTCTTCGCATGATGCTTCTTCAAGAGGAACTCGAGCGGCAGTGCTGGCTGCAGGCAAATCGCTTGCAAACGGCTCCAGCACAGCGGATGACGGATTTTGTGAACGGTCGCCTTTCTGCCGACCTGAACGAATCGTCCTATGCTCCGGGCTTGATCGCGAGTCCTCTGCACTTCTGGTTGCCCGAGTTCATCAGTACGCGTCTTCGCGAGGCTTTCAAGCTTTGGGGAAAGCAGAAGCACGGCTTCCTGACCAGTGAAGCCACCGTTATCGGCATCGAGACGCGTACCAGCAGTCCTGTCCGCATTCTTCGCGATGGCGAGACCTTGCAGCACATCAGGGTTGAAGGCCTCTTTCCTTGTGGCGAAGGAGCAGGTTATGCAGGCGGTATTGTGAGTGCCGGAGTGGATGGCGAGCGCTGTGCCGAAGCAGTGGCGAACTACCTCACGAAATAGCTGACGAATCTGCTAATTTGCTGAACAATAGCTATTAAGCTTTACTTAATATCGTCCCAATCGTCTGTTCGGAAGGGTCCGACAGGAAGTCCGGAGACGGTCTTGAAGTCGCATTCCGGATTGTCGGCCCAGGCATAGCGAACGGCAACAGGGTGGGGCACTTCAGGACATTCCACCACAACCCTCCAGACAAACTGCCCATTGCCTTCTGTAAAGGCTTTTGCAACGTGCCATTGGTGGTCGGGACCTGCGATTGAGAAGCCCTTGATGTCGGAGTTTTCCTCCAGCATATCGCTACCGGGAGTGGGCAGGAACGAGAGGACGGCTTTTCCGTCGGTCACATTCATCCGAAGGAACTCTGGAGCGGCACAAGGCTCTTCCTTGCCATAAGTGCGATTGAGTGCCAACAAAGCTAGTCTGCGGCCCACCTCTTGCTTGTTTTTGGGGTGGATGTCGTTTGCCATACCGATATCGATATTAACCATCATCCCGACGCCATCCAACTGCTGAGCCTTGCGTTGAGCATCGCGCAGAGCAGCCCATCCGGATTTGGGTTGCAGGGGTTTGCGTTGCAAGTAATTGGCAAGTTGTACGAAGTAGAAAGGCAGTGCTTTCGAGTTGCTGTTTTGCATCATGAAGCGGCGAGGTCCCTCCTGTTGTGGCTTGGGGTAGGGAGCCACCTCGGAATTCTTGTTGAAGCGAGCCTGCCAGTCGAGAATCAAGGCTTGGAAGAGGCTCTCGTACTGAACGGCACGGCCCACATTCGAGCAACCTTGATACCAAAGGAAACCGCGAATCGGCATCGTCAGAAACGGCGCAACCATGCTGTTGTAAAGGCCTGCAGGATACCAGGCACTGCTGGGGTCAACAGGTTCTGTCTTGCTCTTCGGGTGTGAGATGTTTGCGGCATCGAGTCCTTTCTTCCAACTCCAATCACCAGCAAGCGATAGGGAAGTGGTTCCTGTACTAATAGCGAAGTCTTTTGCATCCTTATAGAAGCCGCCGTCGCCACCAGTATCATAGACGCGAATGGTCAGGACGTTCTTGCCAGCCTTCACCAGTTTGCCAGGAACAGTATAGGTGCGGTCGCGATTCCAACCGGCATTCATGCCGATGCGCTGGCCGTTCCAGTAGGTGATGTCCTCGTCGTCGATGGCACCAAGGTTCAGTTTCAAATCCTTGCCTGCCAAAGCGGCCGAAACGTCCACCACTTTGCGCATCCAGACGATGCCATCGAAGTCTTTCAGGGCATTAACTTTGCTCCAAAGAATGGGCAGAGCTAAAGTCTGCCAGCCAGTTTCGTTCAGGTCCGTAGCGGCCCAAATTGCCTGGTCGATATTGCCTTTGTCGAGACCTTGGTCGCCGGCAAACACATCCCGCATCCACTCTGCTTTTTCGTCTTGGTAAAGCTGATTGATTTTATCTTCGTCGAAACCCGTCTGTAGGTACCTTTTGATATGGTCTTGGAAACCCATTACATTCTGCAGAGCCTCGATGCTTGGCCAGCTCTCGGCAGGTGTTCCACCCCATGAACTGTTGACCACACCGACCGCGATGCCCAGCTTTTCCGACACCTCGCGAGCAAAGAAATAAGCCGCAGCACTGAATTCGGCCACCATCTCCGGCGAGCAGACAGCCCAGCCGTTCGTGTGTCCCAGAGGAACGCTTGTCTGAGGCGTGTGTGCCACAACCTTCTTGACCTGAAAAAGGCGGATGAGCGGATGGTTGGCGTTGGCCACCTCCTGCTCGTAGTTCAGTACTTGGCCCCATCCCTTTACGGGCATTTCCATGTTCGACTGACCACTGCAGAACCACACCTCACCAGCCATCACGTTGTCGAGAACAAGTTTCTTGCCGTCGTCGAAAGTCAATGTAAATGGACCGCCAGCAGACGGCACATCAAGGTCAAATCCGAATACTCCAGTTTGTTTGTCGGCAACCACCTTCACTGTTTTGCCGTCCCAGGAAGGTGTGATTTTCACGGTCGCACCTTTCTTGGCTGTTGCCTGCAGGTGGACCTTCGTCCGCTGTTGCAGAACCATGTTCGAGGTCATCCATCCGGGCAAAGTGACGTCTGCCCAAGTCAAAGCGGCACAAAGCGAAGCCGCAATCTGTAAAAAGAATCGTTTCATGATGTATAAATGTTAGTTTTATTACATACTAAACATAATTGCCATTATAACTTTTATAAGTAAAAGTCTTTTGTGAGTTCCTTGTATTGCTGACTTCTGGTTCCGTCATCGGCAACCAGGCACAGCGTTTGCATCTCGCAACTCCTGTTTTGCCGTGAAAACTCGAGCAAGGTTCTGCGGGGCGGTTTTCTGGCTGTTGTGTGGACTTGGCAACGACGAACGAGGTGCAGTCCGTTTTCCATGCAAAGCCCGACAATTTCTTGTGCGAGTCCGCTTGGAACGATGAGCGAAAATGTTCCGTTCTCGGCAAGCAGCACGGCCACTTTCCTAATGAGCTGCGGGAACGGCAGGCACTTGTTGTTGCGAGCCAAAGCGCGTCCCATATCGTCTGGCAAAGTGTCCTCTGTGAAGAACGGCGGATTGCAGAGAATCGCATCGAAAGGTGCCTCGGATTCGAACGTCAGTACATCTTGCAGGATGCATTCTATTCGCCTGCTGAAGGGACTTTCAGCCACATTCTCGCTTGCCTGAGCGACAGCCGATTCGTCAATGTCAATGCCCAGCACATCGGCTTCCGGATTCCTCTGTGCAGACATCAGTGCAATGAGTCCAGTTCCCGTGCCAATATCGAGGATTCGTTTGCCCTCAACCGAGCCCCAAGCGCCCAGCAGCACACCATCAGTACCCACTTTCATGGCACATCGGTCGTGCCGGACCGAGAATTGCTTGAAACGGAAAATGTCGTTTGACATTATTGATTAAGGATTAAGGATTAAAGATTATAGCTTTGTTGTTTTCCTGCTTTGGTTTTTCTATTTCTCTGCAAATTTACAATAATTAATTGTATGCGCGCACGAAAATTGGCTTTTTTTTTGTACTTTTGCCGCGCTAAAATGTATCGCAAGTGATATGTATATGTTTGAAAACAATAAGAAAACCTTTTCCTTCGTGGCCGAAGTGTCGGGCGAGACGGACAAGCTGATGCATGCCAATCATGGTGGCGATATGCCCGTCATCATGCTTCGCGACAACATCTTCTTCCCGGGTACCGTCTCCCCTATTACCGTTGGCCGCAAGCACAGCATAAAGACCCTGAACAAGCTGGAGCGAACAGACGGGCTGGTGGCACTTCTGACGCAAAAAGTGCCAGACGTGGAGACGCCACAAATCGACGACCTCTACCCCATTGGTGTCGTGGCCAAACTCGTCCACTCGATGAAGATGCCAGACGGCACGTATAATGCTCTTTTCCAAGCATTTAACCGCATCCGGATACAAGAACTCCGACAGGTTGCAGGCAGTTATGAAGGCCTAGTTGTAAGCATGACCGATTCCATGCCCGACAACATCGAGCAAACGGAGTACAAAGCCATGTTGGCCTTGCTCAAGGAACGCACGCAAAACCTGATGGGCATCCTCGACGACTATCCCGACGAGCTCATCCAGTACATCAACAACATGGAGCCAACCACCTTCATGCTCAACACGATATGCAGTTACCTGCCACTCACAATCGAGCAGAAGTACCAGCTCCTCTCCTGCCCCACCGAACTGTCAAGGCTCCAGCAAGCCATCCAGTTCACCAACAACATCATCGAGTTGATGAAACTCAAGCGCAAGATTGAGAACAAGACTCGAAGCGACCTCGACCAGCAACAGCGCGAGTACTTCCTTCGCCAGCAAGTCCAAAACATCCAAAGCGAGCTGGGCGACAAGGACGAGTCGAGTGTCAGGCAGGAAGATGTGTCGAACCTCAGAAAAAAAGCCGAGGGCAAGCATTGGAGCAAGCAGACGGCAGAGTTTTTCGACAAGGAACTCTCGAAGTTGAACCGCATCAACATCCAGTCGCCTGACTATAACGTGCAACTCCAATATCTCCAGACAGTTGTGGGGCTGCCTTGGGACGAATGTACCAAAGACAATACCGACATCAAACGCGCCGAAAAGAAGCTCAATCGCGACCATTACGGCATGGAGAAGGTCAAGGAACGCATCCTCGAGCATCTTGCTGTCCTGAAGATGCGCAAAGACCGCCAGAGCCCCATCATTTGCCTCTATGGCCCTCCAGGAGTGGGCAAGACAAGTCTGGGCAAAAGCATCGCAGAATCGCTAGGCCGCAAGTATGTCAGGATGAGTCTGGGCGGCGTTCACGACGAGAGCGAGATTCGCGGTCACAGACGCACCTATATCGGAGCGATGCCCGGTCGCATCATCCAAGGCATGCAGAGAGCAGGCAGTTCGAATCCCGTCTTCATCCTCGACGAGATAGACAAAGTGTCGGTCGGTTCCGTTCATGGCGACCCGTCATCGGCTCTGCTCGAAGTGCTTGATCCAGAGCAGAATGTGGCTTTCCACGACAACTACATCGACCTGGATTATGACCTCAGCAAAGTCATGTTCATCGCCACAGCCAACGACACGAGCACCATTCCCCGTCCCCTACTCGACCGCATGGAACTCATTGAGGTTGACGGATATATCACGGAAGAGAAGATTGAGATAGCCAGTCGCCACCTCGTCCCCAAGAACCGCGAGAAGAACGGATTGGAGGAGCATAAAGCCCTCAAGATTGGCAAGCCCGCTTTGGAGTTCATCATCGAACGCTACACTCGCGAAAGTGGTGTGCGTGGCCTCGAAAAACAGATAGACAAGCTCTTCCGCCGTGTTGCGCTCAGAGTCGCAAAAGAAGAGATGAAGAACGACCACACCATCTCGAAAGAAGAAGCCGAGGAACTGCTTGGCAAACCCATTTTCAGTCGCGATACCTATCAGGGCAATGGCTATGCAGGCGTTGTGACGGGTTTGGCTTGGACCAGTGTTGGCGGCGAGATTCTCTTCATCGAGACAAGCGTGAGCAAGGGCAAAGGCAGCAAGATAACCCTAACCGGCAACTTGGGCGACATCATGAAAGAAAGCGCTCTGCTGGCCCTCGAATACATCCGAGCCCATGCCGACCAGTTGAACATCGATAGCCGTATCTTCGAGAATTACAACCTCCATATCCACGTTCCGGAAGGCGCTGTCCCCAAGGACGGACCAAGTGCCGGCATCACGATGGCAACAAGCATCGCCTCTGCCCTTACCCAAAGGAAAGTGCGTCAGGAACTGGCCATGACGGGCGAGATAACGCTTCGCGGCAAAGTGCTTCCCGTAGGTGGTATCCGCGAAAAGATTCTCGCTGCAAAACGGGCTGGCATCAAGGACATTATCCTTTGCAAAGACAACAAGAAAGACATCGACGAGATTCCGGCAGAATACCTAAAGGGCGTGACTTTCCACTATGCCTCGGACATTCAGGATGTACTCGACTTTGCTTTGCTCGACGAGAAAGTGAAGAACCCCATAACATTCACCTTTGAGGAGGAAAAGGACAATGGTAAATCGTAAATCGTCAAATCGTAAATGTTATGACGTTTGAGATAAAGCAGACAGATAAACTTTCCAATGCTCGTGCTGGTCTCATCACGACCGACCACGGCCAAATCGAGACGCCCATCTTCATGCCTGTCGGTACGGTTGGCAGCGTGAAAGGTGTTACTGATCGTGACCTCCATAATGAGGTCAAGGCTCAGATTATTCTGGGCAACACCTATCATCTCTACCTTCGTCCAGGAACAGAGATACTGGAAAAAGCAGGAGGTCTGCACAAGTTCAATGGCTGGGACAGACCAATCCTGACCGATAGCGGCGGCTTTCAAGTCTTTTCGCTTGCTGGCATTCGCAAATTGACCGAAGAGGGTTGCACATTCCAAAGTCATATCGATGGAAGCAGACACACTTTCACACCCGAAAAGGTGATGGATATTGAGCGAAGCATCGGTGCCGACATCATTATGGCGCTCGACGAGTGTCCTCCTGGAACAAGCGACTACAACTACGCCAAGAAGAGTCTCGGATTGACCCATCGTTGGCTGGACCGTTGCATCAAACGCATCGAAGAGACGGAACCGCTTTATGGATACAGCCAGAGCCTCTTCCCTATCGTTCAAGGTTGCACCTTTAAGGACCTCAGGGAGCAAAGTGCTGAATTTGTTGCTTCGAAAGGTGCTGACGGCAATGCAATAGGCGGTCTTGCAGTAGGAGAACCTACGGACGTTATGTACGAAATGATTGAAGTGGTCAATGCCATTCTGCCAAAAGACAAGCCTCGCTACCTGATGGGAGTCGGAACGCCAGCCAATCTGCTCGAAGCCATTGAGCGAGGCGTGGATATGTTCGACTGCGTGATGCCTACCCGCAATGGCCGCAACGCCATGCTCTTCACGAGTCAGGGCATTATGAACATGCGCAACAAGAAATGGGAAGACGACTTCTCTCCCATCGATCCGGCAGGAACGGCTTGGGTGGACACATTCTACAGCAAAGCATACCTACACCATCTCTTCAAGGCACAGGAATTGCTTGCCCTGCAAATAGGCAGTATCCACAACCTCGCCTTCTATCTCTGGCTCGTCGGAGAAGCCCGCAAACACATCATTGCAGGCGACTTCTCGACCTGGAAAACGGGAATGTTGAAACAAGTAACGCAGAGACTATAAGTGAAGAGAATTGACCGTTACATAATCGCCAAGTTCCTCGGGACTTACTTCTTCTCCATCGTGCTGATAATCAGCATCGGTGTGGTGTTCGATTTCAATGAGAATATCGACCGCTTCACCGAATCACAAGCACCATGGAAAGCGATTGCGGTGGACTATTACCTCAACTTCATCCCCTACTACGCCAACCTATTCAGCGCACTTTTCGTCTTTATAAGTGTTATCTTCTTCACCACCAAACTGGCCGACCACAGCGAAATCATTGCAATGATAAGTGCTGGCATTAGTCGCCGCCGACTTATGGTGCCCTACATGATTAGTGCCGCCATTATTGCCGCTTTAACCTTTTATCTTGGCGCGGAAGTCATTCCACGAAGCAGCGTTAAGCGACTCGCCTTCGAGAATACTTATAAGAAACGCGTCAAGGACCCCACCTATGCAGAGAAGGTTCAGTTGCAGGTCGATACTGGCGTAATTGCTTATATGGAACATTTCGATGGGATGAGCAAGACAGGCATGCACTTCTCGCTCGATAAGTTCGAGAACAAGAAACTCGTCTCCCATCTCTCGGCCAATACTGCTGTCTATGACACTTTGAGCGATGTACGTTACCAATGGCATCTGAGGGATGTGACCATTCGAGAGTTGCGCGGAATGAAGGAGAAGATAACGAACTACAATCAGATTGATTCCGTCATCCGAATGGAACCTCGCGACTTCCTCTTTATTCGCAACCAGCAAGAGACCATGACCAATGCCGAACTGAAAGACTACATCGAGAAGCAACGCAACCGTGGAAGCGGCAATCTAAGCATCTTTGAGGTGGAATATCACAAACGCTTTGCCTCACCTTTTGCTGCATTCATTCTTTCAACAATCGGCATGTCGCTCTCATCGAGGAAACGCAAGGGCGGAATGGGATTCTCGCTTGGCATAGGAATCGCGTTAAGTGCCACATATATCCTGCTTCAAGGCATATCTGCAACTTTCTCGACCAATGCAGGCATGCATCCAGCTCTGGCAGCATGGATGCCTAACATACTTTACACAATCATCGCAATCTGGCTCTACAAGAGAGCACCGACATAGCAGCAACAATCTTACCTTAATTCATTCACGGGAATGTTGTCTTTGTCGTTGTAGTTGAGGTTCTCGCCTGCCATACCCCAGATGAAGGTGTAGTAGTAGGTGGCCGAGGCGCAATGGATGCTCCACTCGGGGCTCATGATGGCTTGTTCGTTCTTCAGCCATATGACTCGTGTTTCCTGAGGCTCGCCCATGATGTGGCTCACTTGCTGACCTTCTGGCAGATTGAAGTAGTAGTAGGCTTCTATTCTGCGTCCGTGAGTATGTGGCGGCATAGTGTTCCAGACGCTTCCCTCTTGCAATTGTGTCAGTCCCATCTGCAACTGGCATGGACCTTCTTCGAGGGCTGTGTTGACGATGAGCTGATTGATGGTACGCAGGTTACTCTCGGCTTTTGTGCCAAGCGGTTTCTCCTTGGTGCCTACGATGACGGCTTTGAGGCTCTGCACTTTTCCGTTCTTACGTCCGTCTAGAGTCACCCATTGCGTTTTGTAGTGCTGGTGTGCTGTGGCGCTATTGAGGTAGAATTTGGCGGGTTTCTTGCTGTCTTTCGAGCGGAATATCACTTCCTTATTGCTGTCGATGTCGTTGCCATTCTTGTCCTTGCCAAGCCATCCGCGCCCCACATAGAGCGCTTCGCTATAGCCCAAGGGGTATTCCTGCCCATCGACTATCACGATGCCGTCGCCACCTGTATTGATGATGCCGAGCTCGCGGTTGCGCATGAAATAATCGGCTCGCAACTGGGGATGTGTCTCGAGTTTCAGGTCTTTCGTGACGGGCATAGCGCCTCCGAAGATAAAGCGGTCGTAGTAGGAATAGGTCAGATTGATTTCGTCCGGAGCCATCACTTTCTCCATCACGAAGCGGCTGCGCAGCATCTGTGTGTCGTAGTGCTTCACGTCTTCGGGATGACAAGCTGTCTGGAATGTCATGTTTTGTTGGCCAAAGGCCGTCATCAGGTTGCCTATAAGCATTAGTGTGAGAAATGTTTTTTTCATCGTTTCAAGGGTTTAAGAGTTTTTTTCATCGGCTATGATGCGCTGGCGGTTCCACCACATCATGGCAAGGGTTATGACTGAGAGCAGGCCCATGCCTAACCATTGCAGGTTGTTGACGCATTTGTAGATGATCCATCCGAACAGGCTCGAGGCGAAGTCGAGTGCTCCCGCTTGGAACCCGTCGGGTATCTTGGCGGCATTGTCGCCTGTCTGCTCGAAGACACTGTGGGCTGCCATGGTGAATGCGGGAGCCATATCGGTGACGAACCAGAGTCCGATGGCAAGGGCGATAAGACCTACAATGAAGGTCTTCACAACGTTGCCCTTAGTGTAAGGCAAGACCATCACAAAGACATAGAACATGCCAGCAAGAGAGGCTAAAGGCAGGAACTCGTTGCCGGGAAGGATGACAGCCAAACCAAGCGTTACAGGTATCAGCAACAGGGAGACAACCAGCGTTGTAGGATGTCCGATGACAAGAGCTGGCGACATTCCGATGAAGACTTTCTTGCCGTTGAACCTGCGTTTCACCACCTCTTGTGTCTTCTCAGAAATGGGCATAAGTCCGTCGATGAAGAGCCGGGTAATGCGCGGAATGAGTTCCATCACAGCTCCCATTGTGACGCCGAGGAACAGTATCTTCTTGATGTCCATTTGAGCCAACACGCCAATCAGTGCTCCTACAATCACGCCCAAGACAAGGGGTTCGCCAAGCACGCCAAACTTCTTCTTCAAGCCCTCTGCATCGATGTCGAGCTTCGAGAACCCGGGTATGAGGTCGAGACCTTTGTTGACGAGTATGGCAAAGGCTGTGAAGCTCTGGCAGAAAGGCTGCGGGATGGATATGCCCTCCATGCCCTCGTAGTAGCTTTGGAACTTGGGAGCAGTCAGGTCGGCCATTACGAGTGTGTTGATGTAGCAAACGATTGCGGCAAAATAGCCCCAAACCAAGCTCTTGTCCATCACGAAATAAGCTACTGCTCCGATAAAGGCGTAGTGCCAATAGTTCCACAGGTCGATGTTGATTGTGCGTGTGGTTTTGGTGATGAGCATCAGGAAATTTATGCCCAGACAGATGGGGATGATGAGGGCTCCAACGGCAGTGTTATAAGCCACAGCAGCTGCAGCAGGCCAACCCATGTCGAACACGCCGAGCTGCAGGTCATAGAGGCGGGAAATCTCGCTTAAAGGACCACCGAAGTTGTTTGCAAGCAGGGCGGTTACAATGCCCAGTCCTACGAAGCCCACGCCGACGTAAAGTCCTGATTTCAATGACTTGCCGAATTTCAATCCGATGCAAAGTCCAATGATTGTGAACAAAATCGGCATCATGACCGATGCCCCAAGACTTATGATATAGCTGAATACTTGTTCCATACTACAATTTGGAGTTATTTAGGCTGTTTGCCAATGTAAGCAAGTATGCCGCCATCAACATAGAGGATATGACCATTCACACCATCGGAGGCATGGGATGCAAGGAAGACAGCAGGCCCTCCCAACTCTTCCGGGTCGAGCCAGCGTCCGGCTGGTGTCTTGGCACAGATGAAGGAATCGAACGGATGGCGGCTTCCATCGGGCTGAGGCTCGCGAAGTGGAGCGGTCTGAGGCGTGGCAATATAGCCTGGACCAATTCCGTTGCACTGAATGTTGTACTCGCCATACTCGGAACAGATGTTTCGCGTCAGCATCTTCAGTCCTCCTTTTGCAGCAGCATAAGCCGACACGGTCTCTCGTCCCAATTCCGACATCATCGAACAAACATTGATAATCTTACCTTCTCTGCGTTCCATCATCTCAGGCAAAACGGCAGACGCGCAGATGTAAGGGCCAACGAGGTCGATGTCGATAACCTGCTGAAACTCGGAACGCTTCATCTCGTGCATTGGAATACGTTTAATGATGCCCGCATTGTTGACCAGAATATCTATGTTGCCCACTTCTGCATGAATTTTCTCGACAAGCGCTTTCACAGCCCCTTCGTCCGTTACATCACAGATGTACCCCTTGATGTTGCTGATGCCAGCCTCTTTGTAAGCCTCGAGTGCTTTCTGCAAGGCTTCTTCGTGGCGAACATTGAAGACGATGGTCTTAGCACCAGCTTCTACAAATGCTTTGGCAATCGCAAAACCGATGCCGTATGCAGCTCCGGTAATCCAGGCATTTTTTCCTTCCAGTGAAAATGGATTTATCATGATTATATATTTTATTTGTTTAACTTGACACAATTGATACTTTTCTGCTACCAAAATTAATGAATTCTTTAGACATTTGAAAGTTTTTCAAAAAAAAATTCATGTTAAGGGTGTTAGATGTATTATTTGGGTCACAAAAGGAAATAAATCGAAATTAATTTTGAACTATGCTCGCTTATTTGTAACTTTGCAACGCAAAGGGCTTCGAGCCCAGCTATCAATATATGGATTTCTACGACTTAGACCTCAATGATTATGTCCTCGATGCGCTCGACGACATGAACTTCACCGACACGACTCCCATTCAGGAGCACGCCATCCCGCCTATTCTGGAAGGTCGCGATGTGATGGGTGTTGCCCAGACCGGTACGGGCAAGACTGCAGCCTATCTGCTTCCTGTCCTGAGCAAACTGGCTGATGGCGGCTATCCGAAGGATGCCATAAATTGCGTCATCATGTCCCCTACTCGTGAACTGGCACAACAGATTGACAGCGCTATGCAAGGCTTTGCCTATTATCTGGACGACATCAGCAGTGTGGCTGTTTATGGTGGTAACGATGGCGTTCGATACGAGCAAGAGAAGCGAGCCATGCAGAGCGGTGCAGATGTGGTGATTGCTACACCTGGTCGTCTCATCAGTCATTTGAGTTTGGGCAATATCGACCTGAGCCGTGTCTCGTTCTTTATCCTCGACGAAGCAGACCGCATGCTCGACATGGGCTTCTGCGATGACATCCTCCTCATAGCAAAAGCGCTCCCTAAGGAGCACCAGACAATCATGTTCAGCGCAACGATGCCTGGAGATATATTGAGCCTGGCACACAGCATCTTACGCAACCCTGTTGAAGTGAAGCTTGCAGTAAGTAAGCCTGCAGACAACATCAAACAGAGTGCTTATCTTTGCTATGAGCCACAAAAACTTATGGTGGTCAAGCGCATGTTCGAGGAAGAGCCACCTCACAGGGTTATCATCTTCGTGGGTTCCAAGAAGAAGACCAAGGAACTGGCCATCAGCATCATTCGTGCCGGATACAATGCAAGAGCCATGCACAGCGATTTGAGTCAGGCAGAAAGAGACGATGTGATGTTTGGGTTCCGCAGTGGAAAGATAGACATCCTCGTGGCAACGGATATTGTGGCTCGTGGTATAGACATCGACGACATTGCGCTCGTCATCAACTTCGATGTACCTCGTGATGAAGAGGATTACGTGCATCGCATTGGCAGAACAGCCAGAGCAGGTCGAGGCGGCAAAGCTGTTACTTTTGTTAACGACAAGGATATGCTTTTCTTCCGACAGATAGAGCGCTTCCTTGGCAAGGAAATCTACAAGGAGAAGATGCCTGAAGAGTTTGGCGAAACGCCTGCCTATCACTCAAAACCCAAGCAAAAGAGAAACTTCAGACATCATAATAATAAAAAGAAAGGTAAGAATGGCACGAAACCTAACAGGTGAGCAATACGCTGCAAGCAAATATATAAAGCTCGATGTCACTGAGCCTATGCCACTCATGGAGTTCCTGATGAAGGAAATGAGCGGCATCAGTCGCAACAAGGTCAAGGACTTGCTGCAAGGGCACGGCATTCAGGTTGACAGGAAACTCGTGACGCAATACGACTTCATGCTCTCGCCAGGACAAACCGTGCTAGTGAGCCGTCACAAGCGAAGCACAGAGCTGCTGAACAAGTACGTCAAGATAATCTACGAAGACAAAGACCTCATCGTCATCGAGAAGTCGGAAGGAATCCTCAGCATGGCCTCTGCGCCAGGTCAATACTGCGTAAAGACCATCCTCGACGAGTACTTCAAGAAGCGTCATTTCAATTGCACAGCTCATGTTGTGCATCGTCTCGACAGGGATACCAGCGGGTTGATGCTATACGCCAAGAGCATGGAAATCAGGAAGATGTTCGAGGAAGATTGGCACAACATCGTGTATGACCGCCGCTACGTTGCAGTCCTTTGTGGCGAGATGAAGCAGGAAGGCGGCACTGTTCACTCGTGGCTCAAGGACAACAAGGCTTACGTCACCTATAGCAGCCCTACGGACAACGGCGGCAAGGAAGCAATTACGCATTACAGACGTGTTGCCACAAATGGTCGATTCACGCTTGCTGAGATGCGACTCGAGACAGGACGCAAGAACCAGATACGCGTTCACATGAAGGACTTGGGCTATCCTGTTGCAGGAGACGACAAGTATGGAAACGGACTCAATCCGCTTCACAGACTCGCCCTTCATGCCTTCCGCCTCTACTTCTATCACCCCAGAACAGGCGAACCCATGCAGTTCGAAACGCCCCACCCCACTAGCTTTACAAGATTATTTCGAGTACAAAATAACTAATCACTAAATTCAAATTGAAGATGAAACGCATTAAATCATTCGCAGCCATTGTTGCTGCAAGTCTTACACTCGCTTCTTGCGGGTTCGGCACAACAGGTCAGACCGCCACAACCAACAATGGAACTGCTCTTGGCGGCGATGTTCTCCAGCAGGCTGGAGTAGGCATTCTCGGTACTATCCTCGGCAACATTCTGGGTGGCACCACTACCCAGCAGTCTCTTGTCGGCAGCTGGACCTATGCAGGCCCGAAGTTGGTCTTCGAGAGCGAGAATGTTCTCTCGCAGATTGGCGGACAAGTGCTGAGCAACAACATCGAGCAGAAGCTTGGCACATACCTCGAGAAGATGGGCTTCAAGGCTGGCAAGTCCGTACTGACCTTCGGTAATGACGGTAACTGCTCCTTCGCTCTTGGTTCAAGGACTTTGCCTGGAACTTACTCTTATGACCAGAAGACCAACAAGTTGACGCTGAATGGCCTCTTCGTTACAGGCCAATTGCCTTGCACCGTTACCGTGCAGAACGGCCAACTCCTGATGCTCTTCGATGCTGACAAACTGCTAAGCATCGCCACAGCCGTCGGTTCGAAAGGCTCAAGCTCTCTCGGTTCCATCCTGGGCAGCTACAAAGGCTTGAAGCTCGGTTGGGCAATGAACAGATAAGAGCATCCTGACGAAGGAACTCCTGCTATAAAGTGAACCCCGAAAGTCGAAATGCTTTCGGGGTTCATTTTGTATATTGACGAACGCAGGCAAATAGCTTCAAGTAGTCGGCGCTGCAGGGAGGGTTTTTCATTCCCCTATAGGGCGCCAGTCATTCCCCTATAGGGCGCCAGTCACTCCCCTATAGGGCGTTGTCTATTCCCCTATAGGGCGTTGGGCGTTCCCCTATAGGGCGTTTGAGACGCCCTCTGTTCAGAACTCTAAATCCAGCTTGATGGCGTCGCCATTCTCCTCTCTTTCAGGAGCTTCGCCTTGCTCGTCCTTGACGAAGTTCAATGCCTCGCGAAGGGCATCCTCGAACTTTCCGAAGTCCTCCTTGAAGAGGAAAATCTTGTGCTTCTCGTAGCTGACCTGTGGCATATCCTGAGGTCCGCTCAGCATCTTCTTGCTTTCCGTGATGCTCAGGTACATTTCGCCCTTGCGATTCTGCTTCACATCGATGTAGTAAATACGCTGTCCCGCCTTGACTGTTCGCGAGAATAGGATTTCGGCTTCTTTGCCTTCAAAGGGTTTCTTTTCTGTTTCCAACATGTCTTTTACCATTTAATCATTCTGCATTTACCATTTTGTTTTGGCAAATGTACAACTTTTTTTCATATTATCCTATTCTTTTCAAATTTCAATTTCCAATTTTCAATTATTATTCGTACCTTTGCACGCGAATTAAGTTAAAGCGCTCTATGATAAACCGAGAATTGATACGAATAAAGCTTGTGCAAGTGCTGTACTCTTATCTGCAGAAAGGAAGCCGCAACCCCGATGCCTGCGAGAAGGAACTTCTGCTGAGTCTGGACAAGGCCTACGACCTCTACAACTATCTTCTACTTCTTATGGTCGAGGTGAGCCGAATGTCAGTCCGCATGCTCGAAGTGCACGAGAATCGTAGCAAGAAACTCAAGGACGGCATCGTCTGGAGCCATAAGTTCGCAAACAACCGTTTCATCATTCAACTGGAATCGAACCGTCAGCTGCGTGACTACTGCTCGGAACATGAGCTCAGTTGGGCTGACCACGAGACTTTCGTACGCAATCTGTATAATAAGATAGAGGAAAGCGACTTCTACAAGAACTATATGGAGAGCGAGACCTCCAGTTACGAAGAGGACCGCGAAGTGTGGCGAGTCATCTACCGTCAGCTCATCTGTAACAACGACGAACTCTCCGAACTGCTGGAAGACAAGAATGTCTATTGGAACGACGACAAGGCAATCGTCGATACCTTTGTCCTCAAGACCATCAACCGCTTTAAGGAAAACAGCACTTCCACACATCCATTGATGCCTGAATACAAGAGCGATGCCGACCTCGACTTTGCGAAGAAACTGCTCTATCGTGCCATCATGGGTCAGGAACACTTCAATGAACTCGTTAGCAGCACGACTCGCAAGTGGGACTTCAAGCGCATCGCCCTGATGGACCGCATCATTCTGCAGTTGGGACTCGCAGAGATAACGACGTTCCCCAACATTCCATTGAGCGTCAGCATCAACGAATATGTCGATATCGCCAAGATGTACAGCACGCCCAAAAGCGACAAATACATCAACGCAACCCTCGACGCCATCGCAAAGAAACTGATGGAAGAAGGGAAACTCGTCAAGGAAGAAACAACAAATCAATAATAAAACTATATGCTCACATTACTTCAAGCACAAGGCGGCGGCAATATGTCGTTCCTTTTCATGATGGTCATCATCTTCGCCATCATGTGGTTCTTCATGATTCGTCCTCAGCAAAAGAGGCAGAAGGAAATCCAGAACTTCCGTAACAGCATTACCCGAGGCTCCAGAATCGTTACAGCCGGTGGTATCTACGGAACAGTGAAGGACATCGACGAGGCTGCCAACACGCTCAAGGTCGAGATTGCAAATGGCATTTGCATTACTGTCGATAAAGGCAGCGTCTTTGCTTCCCCGCAGGCAACAATACAGTAAAAGAAGATGTCGAAAGGCAAGAACCGGTTCAAGCAATGGAAGGACAAGTTGTTCGGACACAAGAGTCACGAACTGCTTGTCTTTTGCTTCTTTCTTGCCGTATCGTTCGGATTCTGGCTCCTTCAAGCATTGAACGAGACGCTCCTTCGCGAGGTGAACGTCCGTATGGAACTCGAGAATGTACCTTCCGACGTAGTCATCATCGACTCGCTCCCCCCTACCCTAAGCGTCACCCTGCAGAACAGAGGTCTTGCCCTTGCGCGACACAGCTTCTCGACCCTCTTTCGCCCCAATCGTTTGAAGATAGACTTCTCCAAATACGACACGGGAAAGAACGATGCTGAGGTATCTATCCCAAACTCCGAGATACAGAGGATGCTGGGACAAATCTTTGTGGCGTCCATGAAGATACAGTCCTTCCGACCCGACACGATTCGCTTTGCCTACAATCACGGCCTTTCGCGAAAACTGCCTGTCAAGTTTGCCGGCAAGCTCAAAGCGCACCAACAGAACTACATCCAAAGCATTCGTCTGGAACCGGATTCAGTCAAAGTGTTCGCTCCTGCATCTGTCCTCGACACGATGCACGCAGTCTATACCGAATCAGTCCTCTTCGACGAACTCCACGAGCCAAGCAGTTTCACGGTTCCCTTGCGACATCAGAAACTCTTGAAATACGAGCCATCGTTAGTCTCCATTAAGGTCGGCGTCGGTTATTACACAGAGAAGACCGTCAAAGTTCCTATCATCGGACTGAACTTCCCTGCTGAGAAGAAGCTCCGAACCTTCCCTGCACAAGCCAATATCACTTTCAGGATTGAGTCAGGACGATACAACAAAGTATCAGCTGACGATTTTGTCCTTGCAACGACCTACGAGGAATTGCTTCAAAACACAGAAAGTAGCAAGCTTGAATTGCACCTAAAGACCGTTCCGGAAGGTGTTTCGAATGTCAGGATATCACCACGAGAAGTGGATTATCTCATCGAACAAATTGCAGGGGGGACAGGCGAATAACAACAATGAACGGCATTCAAACGATAGGTATCACAGGAGGTATCGGTAGCGGGAAGAGCTACGTTTCGGCCATCCTTCGGGAGAAGTTCGGTATTCCCGTCTATGATTGCGACAAGGAAGCCAAACGACTGACTGCCTCGAACGAGGAGATTCGCCAGAAACTCATCGCCTTGGTTGGTCCCGAAGTGTTCGACGGGAACAAACTCAACAAGCAACTTCTGGCCGATTACCTCTTTGCTGATGTCGAGCACGCAAGCAAGGTGAACGCCATCATCCATCCTGTCGTCCTCCAGGACTTCAAGCGATGGGCTGAGGAACAACACGAAAAGCCAATAGTTGCCCTCGAGAGTGCCATTCTTTTCGAGAGCGGCTTGGGCGAGATGGTCGATAAAGTCCTCTTCGTTGATGCTCCAGAAGAGGTTCGCCTTCGCAGAGCAATGCTCCGCGACACAGCATCCGAGGCACAAATCCGCGCCCGAATGAAGATGCAGAGGCCTGAACTGCATCGCCTCCAAACTGATTTCATCATCAACAACAACCAAACAGATGACAGCCAACTGCTTAACCAGTTGGAAAAACTCTTAACTCTTAATTCTTAACTTTTAACTACATAAAAAGATGCTCGAAACAATCTTAGCAATCTCCGGAAAGCCCGGACTCTTCAAACTCGTCTCAAGAGGTAACAACAATCTCATCGTCGAAACACTCGACACACAGAAGAAACGTTTCCCTGCCTTCGCTGCAGACAAAATCATCTCTCTGGCCGACATCGCCATGTACACCGATGAAAAGGAAGTGCCCCTCCGCGAAGTCCTGAACAACATCAAGGCGAAGGAAAGCGGCAAAGCTACCTCCATCGACTATCGCAAAGCATCGAAGGACGAACTCTATGCTTTCCTCGGCGAAGTCCTTCCCAACTTCGATGGTGACCGCATCTATCCGAGCGACATCAAGAAGCTCATTCTGTGGTACAACATCCTCGTCGAAAACGGCTTGACCGACTTCGATGAGGCACTTAAGGAAACTGAAGGCAACAACATCGACGACAGGAAGGCATAAAAAAGATAACGTGTCAAGTTGCCAAACTTAACACGTTAACTTTACCGATTAAGCACGCTTAGTTTACAAACTAGGCGTGCTTAATTTCTTTTCCAGCAGTACTACGTTCTCGACGTGTTGCGTGTGTGGGAACATATCTACCGGCTGGACTCGCTTCACCTCGTACTTTTCGGAGAGCAACTGAAGGTCGCGGGCCTGCGTTGCTGGGTTGCAGCTAACATAAACGATACGCTGGGGGTCGGCAAAGAGGATGGTATCGATGACGTCCTGATGCATGCCGGCACGAGGCGGGTCGGTGATGATGATGTCGGGCTTGCCGTGCTTCTCGATGAAGTCTCGATTGAGGATGTCCTTCATGTCACCAGCGAAGAACTCAGTGTTCTCGATGCCATTTATCTTGGAATTCACTTTGGCATCCTCGATAGCCTCAGGCACGTACTCAATGCCAATGACTTTCCTTGCACGGTTTGCCACGAAGTTAGCGATGGTGCCGGTGCCCGTATAGAGGTCATAGACGAGTGGACCATCTCCCCGCTCCCCCATATGGGGGAGAGCCTCAAACGCCAGCTCGCGCGCTACCTTATATAATATATAGGCTTGTTCCGTGTTGGTTTGGTAGAAACTCTTCGGTCCGACTTTGAACTTGAGGCCTTCCATCTCCAGGAAGATATGGTCGGTGCCGCTAAAGAGCTGTACGTCGAGGTCACCAATGGTGTCGTTGAACTTCTCGTTATTCACCCAAAGCAGGCTCGACACCTCAGGGAACTCTTCGTGCATCCACTTCAACATCTCTAGGGCCTGCTCCTTTAATTCGGAGGCAGAAAGCGTGTCGAAGGGTGCGAAGCAGAATTGCATGAGCACCATCAGCTCGCCAGTATTGGAGAGGCGAATCATCATATTTCTGAGCAAGCCACGATGCTCGCGGGCATTGAAGAAGCTAAGCCCGTGCTCGTAGGCATACGCTTGGGCTCCGTTGCGCAGACGATTGTTGATGTCCTCCATAAGCTGGCAGTCCTGAATGGGCAATATCTTGTCGAACGCGCCTGATGTGTGGAAGCCGACTGCCCCAGGCTGTTCGAACTTCTTGCCTGAACGAATCTCTTCTTCGGTCAGCCAAATCTTGTCAGCAAACCCGAACTCAAGTTTGTTTCGATAGCATCTGGTCTTCTCCGAACCGAGGATGGGCGAACATTCTGGCAAGGGAATCTTGCCGATGCGCTCCAGGTTGTCCATAACTTGCTTCTGCTTGTAGCGCAACTGGTCCTCGTAGGGGAGTATCTGCCATTTGCATCCTCCGCAAACGCCATAATGCGGGCAGAAAGCATCCGTCCTGTGGTCGCTCTTCTTGTGAATGTATGTGCAAACGGCTTCGGCATAATGATGCTTCTTGCGCGTGACACGAAGGTCAACCACATCGCCAGGCACGACATACGGCACGAAGACCACCAGGTCGTCAATCCTCACAAGTGCTTTTCCCTCGGCTGCAACATCTTGAATCTCTACCTCTTTATATATAGGCAATTCCTTCTTCTTTCTTGACATGTTAATGCTTGTTTCGATGTGCAAAAGTACGAATTTTCACGCAAACGGCAAAATTATTCATCATGAATTATGATTTATGAATTATTTACTTTATCTTTGCCGATTGAATAAAAACAAAACATACTTAATATATTTTATTATGAGTCAAAAACGTGTTTATACCTTCGGCAACGGACAAGCTGAAGGTAATGCGCAGATGCGCGAGCTGCTGGGTGGCAAGGGTGCTAACCTAGCAGAGATGAACCACATTGGTGTCCCTGTTCCTCCCGGCTTCACCATCACCACAGACACTTGTAACGAGTACTACAAGGTCGGTCAGGAGAAGATTGTAGAAATCCTGCAGAAGGACGTAGATGCAGCCGTAGCTCACACCGAGAGCCTGATGCGCTGCAAGTTCGGCGACCCGAAGAACCCCCTGCTCGTCAGCGTTCGTTCTGGTGCACGCGCCTCAATGCCTGGCATGATGGACACCATCCTGAACCTCGGTCTTAACGATGAGGTTGCAGAAGGTATGGTAGCAAAGACTGGCAATCCTCATTTCGTATATGACAGCTATCGCCGCTTCGTACAGATGTACGGCGATGTCGTACTCGGCATGAAGCCCGAGAATAAGGAAGACATCGACCCGTTCGAGGCCATCATCGAGAAGGTGAAGGAAGAGCAGGGCGTTACCCTTGACAAGGACCTTTCCGTAGAGTCTCTGAAGAAACTCGTTGAGCTCTTCAAGAAAGCTATTAAGGAACAGACTGGTAAGGACTTCCCGACCGATCCGAAGGAACAGCTTTGGGGCGCTATCTGCGCTGTATTCCGCAGCTGGATGAACGAGCGTGCCATCCTCTATCGTAAGATGGAAGGCATTCCCGACGAATGGGGAACAGCCGTATCTGTTATGGCAATGGTATTCGGCAACATGGGCGACACTTCAGCAACTGGTGTTTGCTTCAGCCGCGACGCAGGTAATGGCGAGAACCTCTTCAACGGTGAGTACCTGATTAATGCTCAGGGCGAGGACGTTGTGGCAGGTATTCGTACTCCTCAGCAGATTACAAAGATTGGCAGTCAGCGTTGGGCAAAGCGTGCTGGCATCAGCGAAGAAGAGCGCGTTGCCAAGTATCCTTCCATGGAAGAGGCAATGCCCGAGCTCTACAAAGAACTGGATGCTCTGCAGGACAAGCTCGAGAAGCACTACCACGACATGCAGGATATGGAGTTCACCGTACAGGAAGGCAAACTCTGGTTCCTCCAGACACGTAACGGCAAGCGCACAGGCACAGCAATGGTTAAGATTGCAATGGACCTGCTCCACGAAGGCATGATTGACGAGAAGACTGCTATCCTTCGTTGCGAGCCACAGAAGCTCGACGAGCTGCTGCACCCCGTATTCGACAAGCTTGCTCTCAGCAAGGCAAAGGTTATCACTCAAGGTCTGCCCGCTTCTCCCGGTGCAGCTTGTGGTCAGATTGTCTTCCATGCTGATGACGCAGAGGCTTGGCATGCTGACGGACACAAGGTTATCATGGTCCGCATTGAGACAAGCCCCGAAGACCTTGCAGGTATGTCTGCAGCAGAAGGTATCCTGACCGCTCGCGGCGGCATGACCAGCCACGCAGCTGTTGTGGCTCGCGGCATGGGTAAGTGCTGCGTCAGTGGTGCCGGTGGCATTAATGTGAACTACAAAAACAAGACTGTCGAAATCGACGGCGTTGTATATAAGGAAGGCGACTACCTCTCTTTGAACGGTACAACAGGTCAAGTCTTCGCTGGCGAGATTCCTACAAAGGCTGCCGAGCTGAGTGGCGACTTCAAGGAACTGATGGACCTCTGCGACAAGTACACAAAGATGGAGGTTCGCACCAATGCAGATACACCTCACGATGCTGAGGTTGCACGTGCTTTCGGTGCAAAGGGCATCGGCTTGACCCGCACAGAGCACATGTTCTTCGACGGTCAGAAGATTATCGCTATGCGTGAGATGATTCTCGCCGACAGTGTTGAAGGTCGCGAGAAGGCTCTTGCTAAGCTTCTCCCCTATCAAAAGGCTGACTTCTACGGCATTCTGAAAGCAATGGACGGACTGCACGTGAACATCCGTCTGCTTGACCCCCCATTGCACGAGTTCGTGCCTCATGATGAGGCTGGTCAGCAGATGATGGCTAAGGAGATGGGCGTTAGTGTCGAGGACATCCAGAAGCGTGTTCTGTCTCTCTCAGAAAACAACCCGATGCTCGGCCATCGCGGCTGCCGTCTTGGCATCACCTTCCCCGAAATTACAGCTATGCAGACTCGCGCCATCCTTGGTGCCGCTTGCCAGCTGAAGAAGGAAGGCTTCGACCCTCATCCCGAAATCATGGTGCCTCTGATTGGTATCCTCTATGAGCTGAAGCAACAGAAGGAAATCATCCAGCGTGTTGCAGAGGAAGTCTTCGCAGAAGAAGGCGTTCGCATCGAATTCGAGATTGGCACGATGATTGAAATTCCTCGTGCTGCCCTCACAGCAGACCGCATCGCTACCGAAGCAGAATACTTCTCATTCGGCACAAACGACCTGACACAGATGACCTTCGGTTACAGCCGCGACGACATCGCAAGCTTCCTCCCCGCTTACCTCGAGAAGAAGATTCTGAAGGTTGACCCGTTCCAGGTTCTCGACCAGAATGGTGTAGGTCAGCTCATCAAGATGGCTGTCGAGAATGGCCGCAAGGTTCGTCCGAACCTGCGTACCGGCATCTGCGGCGAGCATGGTGGCGAGCCCAGCTCAGTTAAGTTCTGCGCTAAGGTTGGCATGAACTACGCTTCTTGCTCACCCTTCCGCGTGCCCATCGCACGCCTCGCCGCCGCCCAGGCAGCAGTAGAAGAGTAATCGCAAGGTTCCCATAATTAGCATTATTCGAGGCAAGGACTAAAAAAGTTCTTGCCTCGTTTTTTTTTTTATTTATATAATAGTTCATGACATTTGTATCTCATTATGTCTAATTTAAGACATTAATCTTAGAAATATTTAAAGGAATCTTGCCTATTTCGAATAAATAATTGTACCTTTACAAAGTGAAACTGCAATAATAACAATAGAAGACAATGAAAAAGAATCTCCTTTGGATGCTGGCTGCCATCCTTCTTTGCGGCACAATCGCACTCATATCGTGCAGCGACAACAACGACAACACGACTCCGAATCCAACACCTACGGAAGATTTGGCAGACTACACCCTGTTCATCTACGGCCATGCAGGCGGTAACATGGACGACATCATCGAGAACGTCTATGCAGGAGTGAAGCCACTGCTCGCCCAGCAGAAGAAGGTGCGTGTGCTCTTCTTCTACAAGTACGGGCACCATACGGAGAAAGACCCCTTCCGTGGCAGGTTTGCCGACGAAGACGAAGTGCTGCGCTTCGAACTGACGGCTGAGACCGACCTCTGGAAACTGCGCACCGCTGCATGCTTCGAGGAGAAATCGCAGTTCCAGCTCTACAGCCAGGAGAACCTGACCGCTCAGTTGAACTGGGCTGCCAGGACTGCACCCGCCAAGAACTACATCATCATGCTCTACGGCCACGGAGCAGGCTTCAATGCCAAGCACGACTTCTACAAGGAGCCCATTGCCGGCTCGCGTGCTGTGCTCTACGACGAGGGTTTCAGTGGCAGAGGCATGAACATGTATGAGTTCAAGAATGCCATTGAAGCCTCCGAAATCAAGCATCCGCAGATGATATACTTCCACAACTGCCTGATGGGCAACCTGGAGTCGCTCACCACCCTGCGCAACCTGACCGACTACTATGTCGGCTCGCAGCATGTGCTGGCCAGCGTGGGCCACATCATCATCGAGTTCGTCAAGGGCTTGGTGCAGACCACCGACATCGAGGCTGCCACAAAGCAGATGTTCGCGAACCTGGACGATTGGAAAGCCCAGTACAGGATGGGCGAGGAAATATGCAACGGCGACCTCTTCTTCATGAAAGCATTGGACATCGAGAACATCAACGAGCAGATGGACCGCCTCTGCAACCGCATCCGCGAAATCTATCCCACTCAGGGTGAAGCCATCGACCGTGCCGCTTGCAAGGTCTATCAGCCCTTCCAGGGCGCAACGCTTTTCGATGCCGCAGACTATGCCGACTGTCTTGCAAGCGAGACAGGTGATGCCCAGCTCCTGGCCATCAGCAAAGACCTCCGCCAGACGTTCAACAAAACATTCATCGCTCACGAACACGTCAACAATCGCCCTGATTTCCTCGATGACTACTCACTCTCCGTAACGCTTGTCGACAAAGCAACTTTCGCTCAGGAACTGAAGGACGACACGGACAACAAGTTCTTCTTCGGCGACTCCTACATGGCAACAGCCTTCCACGCCAACACAGGCTGGGGGCACTGGTTGGCCGAAAACAATCAGACGCCTACAGGCAACCCCTTCGGCCTTATCGATGATGATGACGATGAGTCTGGCGACGATTCCGACCAGAAATACGTACCTGGAACAGAGTACTTGATAGACTGGCGGGCAGGGGCAGTGGTCTCGCAGGAAGCCGTCGATGCCTATGGGATAGATATGTGCTTCACCACCGGAGATATAAGCGACGAAGTGTGGGAGAGCATGCAGGGCAAGACCTACAAGGAGAACCCCTACATAGGGCGCGACGACCTGCAGCACATCAAGGTACTCCATTGGGACTACGACAATCAGATACACCTCGGCGAGATGATTTGCAACCATCTGATAGCTGGTACCGTATGCAACATCATGCGTAAACTCTTCGAAGCCAAATACCCCATCCAGCGCATGCTCTTGCCTGACGTCTATGATGCCGACGACGAGGCACAGATGCGCGACAACAACTCGTCGTGCTTCTGCTATCGTCCCATCAGCGGCACCAGCAAGCTCTCGAAACACGCACGCGGACTGGCTGTGGACATCAACACGCTCTACAACCCCTACTACAAAGACCGCGAAGACGGCACTCGCTATGTGCAGCCCGCCACAGCTGTGGAGTATTGCGACCGCACAAAGTCCTTCCCCTACAAGATAGACCACGATGACCTTTGCTACAAGCTCTTCATCGAGGAAGGCTTCGAGTGGGGCGGCGACTGGACGTCTTGCAAGGACTTCCAGCACTTCGAACTGAAAGGAGAATAACTATTGACAGACAAATGCCCTATAGGGCGTTGGTCGTTCCCCTATAGGGGAGTTGACGTTCCTCTATAGGGGAGTTGATGTTCCCCTATAGGGCGTTACTTTACCCTTTGTGATGTGAACTTCAAGGAGCCGTTCTTCTGCTTCGTGACAACGAAGACTTGTCGGATGAGGGTGTTGCTTTCGTGGTCGAAGATTCGTGCCGAATCAAAAGCCTGACCCTTGACGCGCGTCTCAAAGTGGAGATGGTCGCCAGTGGCTCTGCCTGTCCTGCCTTCTAAGCCAACAGGGTCTCCAGGTTGCAACCACTGCCCTACTTTTACAAGATTGCGAGAGTGGTGACTGTAAAGTGTCTCCAGTCCATTCGCATGTCGAAGGATGACGCAGTTTCCGTAGGCAAAGTGCGGACCAGAGAGAATGACCTCGCCAGGAAAGGCTGCCCTCGTGGTGTCGCCAGCAAAGGTCTTGATGTCAGTCCCTCCATGATGCCGTTCGCCACCATACGGGCTGGTCACTCGGGCTCCAGGCAATGGATAACACCACTCTTCGACAGTATAGTTGGCAAAGTTTATCGTGAACTGATTGCGATGAGCAAATGGGTCTTTGGCTGCCGCAACCTTCATCACCTGCCACTCGTCAATGTCAGGAGTTCCATCCTGAGCCAATACCATTGAAAATGGAAGATTGAAGATTGAAAATTGAAGAAGCAGGGAAAGTAAAATTCTGTTCATCTCTTAACTATGGACTATGGACTAATAAAGATTCCGTTGTAGTTTCGCCCTGTATTGATAGTCTCGCGACGTGCACTATAGAAGTCTGTTGACGCGCGCGTGCACGTACCTTCTATATATATGTCACTGACACCCATCTGTTCAAGAAGCCAACGGTTCGCTTCCCAGAGGTCAATGTGCCAGCGTTCACCATCGGTTGAAGGAAAACGTTTGGCAATGCGTTCCATCGGAAATGCTTCGTCCCTGAAAGCCTCATAGACCTCGTCGCCAACCTCAAATTGCAGGAGCGAGATGCCTGGACCTATGATGGCGTGAAGGTCCTCAGGACTGACGGGGCGCATCTTTTCGATGGTCTTCTGAACAATTCTGCTGACTGTGCCTCGCCAACCCGCATGAATGGCTGCCACGATGCGCTGCCTTGTATCATAAAGAAGAACAGGAATGCAATCGGCAGTCTTCACACAAACACAGAGACCTGGCCTGTCTGTGATGACTGCATCGGTTGCTTCGGGACGCCCTGCTTCCTGCATCCACAAGACATTATCCGAGTGAACCTGACGTGGCAGAGCAAGGTCCTCGAGCCGAAGTCCAAGCGCCTCTACCCCACTGTCTCTGCCCGTCGTGAACGCTGTAAGCCAGGAGGGAGTCTTATAAATGATGAGGTTACCCTTCATCATCCTCGTCATATATGAAATCCTCCAACTCGTCGGCATCCTCGATGGCATCGTCATCAAGGATTTCAATCTCTTCGTCCTCACCTTCGTCAAGCAGTTCCTGACGGAAAGCAGCGAGGTCTTTGTTGCGATGCACAATAGTCTCCTGCTGAGTGATGGCTGCCAGCTTGTTGCTCTCGCTGTTAAGGGCCGTCCAAAGAAGGTCTTTGAGTTCTGTCAAGCCATTGCCAGTAACGGCACTTATGAAGACATGCGGCAGGTCATCAGGCAAGTCTTCCGAGAGCATCTCCTGCAGTTCGTCATCGAGGAGGTCGCTCTTCGTGATGGCAAGAACCCTTTGCTTGTCGAGCATCTCGGGATTGAAGTTGCGCAGTTCGCCAAGCAGCACCTCGTACTCATGACGGATGTCGTCCGTATCGCCAGGTACCATGAAAAGCAAGAGGGAGTTGCGTTCGATATGACGCAGGAAGCGAAGTCCCAGGCCACGGCCTTCGGAAGCGCCTTCGATGATGCCAGGAATGTCGGCCATCACAAAGGATTGTCCGTTTCTGTAAGGCACAATGCCGAGAGACGGTTCCATGGTGGTGAAAGGATAGCCTGCAATCTTTGGGCGAGCACTCGACAGGGAACTGAGCAACGTACTCTTTCCTGCATTCGGAAAGCCTACGAGACCGACGTCTGCCAACAACTTTAGCTCTAGAATGACAGTACGTTCAATCATCGGTTCTCCCGGCTGAGCATAGCGAGGAGCCTGATTGGTAGCAGTGGCAAAGTGCTTGTTACCCATGCCGCCTCGACCGCCCTTGAGGAGCATCACAACCTGTCCGTCGTCGGTTACATCGCAGATGTATTCACCCGTTTCAGCATCATAAACGACAGTGCCACAAGGAACATCAATGTATCGGTCCTCGCCATCTGCACCCGTGCTTCCGCTGGGACCTCCATTGCCACCATGTCCTGCAAAGACGTGACGCTCGAAGCGAAGATGCAGCAGCGTCCAGTAGTTGTGATTGCCTCGCAGATAGACATGACCGCCTCGCCCACCATCGCCACCATCTGGTCCGCCCATGGGGACATACTTGGCTCGGTGCATGTGCATAGAACCTCTGCCACCTTTACCCGAACGGCAGCATATCTTGACGTAATCTACGAAGTTACTTTCCATGTTTTGGGGAGTTAAGAGTTAAGAATTAAGAGTTAAGAAAAACACCTCGCACTATGAAAGTGAGCATCCAAAAATATCTTTCTTAAACTCATAACTTTTAATTCTTAACAGTCTTTCACTGTATCGAGGAACTTGAAGATGGAGGCAATCATGTCTTCCTTGTTAGGTGTGTCTGCCCAACGGAATGTGTGACGAATGCCCTCCTTCTCGAACCAGTCAATGAGGGGAGCCGTCTGGTTCTGATAAACTGCGAAGCGCTTCTTGATGGTCTCTTCGTTGTCATCTTCACGACCTTGTTCTTTGGCACGACGAAGCAAGCGGAACATCAGAATGTCCTCTTCGACGACGAGTTCAATCATGATGCCAAGTTCGTGTCCACGCTCCTGAAGCATCTTCTTGAGAGCCTCTGCCTGAGCGATTGTACGAGGGAAACCGTCGAAGATGACGCCTTTGCCTGCAGGTTGAGCGTCGTAGGTCTTAGCCAGAATCTCAATCATGAGGTCGTCGGGGATGAGTTGACCGTTTGAGATATAACCCTGAGCAATCTTTCCAAGCTCTGTTCCATTCTTGATTTCAGCACGAAGCACATCGCCTGTGCTGATGTGTCCCATGCCATAACGTTCTACAATCTCGTCGCTGTAAGTGCCTTTGCCACTGCCTGGGGCACCGAAAATGATGATGTTCTTCATTATTATATAATTGTATAAATGTCTTTCGTGTTACGTCCGAAGCCGTCGTAGTCGAGGCCATACCCCACTACGAAGTCGTCGGGAATCTGTTTGCAGCAATAACGTATATCGAGTTTCACCTGCAGTTTGCTTGGCTTGAGCAAGAGCGTACAGATGTCAATGCTCTCAGGGTTCTGCTTCTTAAGCGTGTCGAGCATGTGAGCCATCGTGAGACCTGTATCAACGATGTCCTCGACGATGATGACAGGTCGGCCTGTTATGTCGATGTTGAGGCCAATCACCTCACGAACGCTGCCAGTCGTGTTTGTGCCTTCGTAGCTAGCCAACTTGACGAAAGAGATTTCGCAAGGCAGGTCAATCTCGCGAAGCAGGTCGGCTGCAAAGATGAACGAACCGTTCAGAACAGCCAGGAAGACAGGTTTCTTGCCTTCGTAGTCGCGGTTGATTTGGTCGGCAATACGCTTTATCTGACGTTTGATTGCGCGCTCGGATATAGTTACTGTGAAGGATTTGTCCTTTACCTTAATGATTCTGCGTCTTTGCATAACTTATAGCTTTTATTTATTAGTTCTAGTCCACCATGGGTCGGTCAGTTCACGAGGAGGATTGGTTCTTGTTGCAGCAACACTTGCTCCACGAACACGGCTGAGCGTTTCGGGAGTCATCTGCAGGAAGCTGGCGATGTGAACCATCGGGGCTCGGAGAACGATTTCAGGCTTCTCTCTGAGCAGCCTTTCATAACGCTCGGCTGCATTCTCAAAGCGCTGACTGTCAGCATGTTCCTGACTGCTGATGGCAACGTGTTCGAGTATCTTCCTGTAGAGCATCTCCATCTCCTGGTTGCGAACCATCAGACCAAGGAGGATGTCATAAGGAATGGCATAGAGTGTCGTTTGTTCAAGAGCCTCGACGATGAGACGGCTGGGTTCCTGTTTGAGGAGGCTTTCGATGCAAAAGACGATTCGCCCTTCGAAAGAGAAGTGCTCGGTTACATCTTTCTTGTTCTTGTAGTAGTACTGTCTGACCATGCCTTTCTCGACGTAATAGAGGGCGTTGCAGACGTTTCCTTCCTTCAGGATGGTGTCGCCTTTCTGGAACTTCATTTGGACGAGAATACCTGCCAGCATATCGACTCCAAGTGGCGTCATGGGGCAATAGATACGGGCTATTTCCTTTGCTATGTCGCGACGATTGTCCATGTTTTGTGTAGTTTGAGGGTGGTTAGTTTAGGGTGGTTAGTCAAGTTTGAGGACAGCAAGGAAGGCTTTCTGCGGAACCTGCACATTGCCAATTTGCTTCATGCGTTTCTTGCCTTTCTTCTGCTTCTCGAGGAGTTTGCGCTTACGGCTTACGTCGCCGCCATAGCACTTTGCAAGGACGTCTTTGCGAACCTGCTTTACCGTTTCGCGAGCGATGATTTTGGCACCGATGGCGGCTTGTATGGCGATGTCGAACTGTTGACGTGGCAGGAGTTCCTTGAGTTTCTCGCACATCCTGCGACCGAAGCTTTCTGCGTTGTCGAAGTGGGTCAAAGTCGAGAGTGCATCGACAGGTTCGCCATTGAGCAGAATGTCCATCTTGATGAGCTTGCTTGGTCGGTAGCCTGCCTGATGATAGTCGAACGAAGCATAGCCTTTCGAGATGCTCTTGAGTTTGTCGTAGAAGTCGATGACAATCTCGCCAAGAGGCATCGCGTATTGCAGTTCGACACGATTGCCACTGATGTATTCCTGCTTGAGGAGTTCGCCTCGCTTGCCCAAACAGAGGGTCATGATGGGACCGATGTAGTTGGCTGTCGTGATGACGGAAGCGTGAATGTAAGGCTCTTCGATGTGGTCGATAAGTGTCTGGTCGGGCATTCCGCTTGGATTGTGAACTTCCGTGCAGACGCCTTGCTTGTCATAGACAAGATAGCTGACATTGGGGACCGTCGTGATGACGTCCATATTGAACTCGCGGTCGAGGCGTTCCTGAATGATTTCCATGTGCAGAAGGCCAAGGAAACCGCATCGGAAGCCGAATCCAAGTGCTACGGAACTCTCGGGGGTGAAGGTGAGAGAGGCATCGTTGAGTTGCAACTTCTCGAGCGAAGCACGCAGGTTCTCAAAGTCTTCTGTCTCAATGGGATAGACGCCTGCGAAGACCATAGGCTTCACTTCCTCGAAGCCCGAAATGGCTTCCTCGCAAGGGTTCTCGACCGTCGTAATCGTATCGCCGACCTTCACCTCAGTTGCCGTCTTGATGCCGCTGACGATGTAGCCCACGTCTCCACAATGAAGGACTTGACGGGGCACCATATCCATCTTCAGGACACCGATTTCGTCGGCTTTGTATTCCTTTCCCGTGTTGATGAACTGCACTTGGTCGCCGCTTCGCATCGTGCCGTTTACAATCTTGAAGTAAGCGATGATGCCGCGGAACGAGTTGAAAACTGAATCGAAAATGAGGGCTTGCAGAGGAGCCTTCTCGTCGCCCTTCGGACACGGAATGCGTTCCACAACGGCACGGAGAATGTCTTCCACACCCATACCTGTCTTGCCGCTCGCACGGATGATTTCCTCGCGTTTGCAACCGATTAGGTCCACGATTTCGTCCTCAACCTCTTCGGGCATTGCGTTTGGCATATCGCACTTGTTGATGACGGGTATTATCTCGAGGTCGTGGTCGATAGCCATGTAGAGGTTGCTAATGGTTTGAGCCTGAACGCCTTGAGTGGCATCCACGACAAGCAGGGCACCTTCGCAGGCGGCAATGCTTCGCGAGACCTCGTAGCTGAAGTCCACGTGTCCTGGAGTGTCGATAAGATTGAGGATATACGTCTTCCGCTCTCCCCCTAAAGGGGGTTGGGGGGTCCACTCCATCTGAATGGCGTGGCTCTTGATGGTGATGCCACGCTCTTGTTCGAGGTCCATATCGTCGAGCATCTGGCCCTTCGTCACGGTAATGGTCTTAGTGTACTCTAACAGTCGGTCTGCCAGCGTACTTTTTCCGTGGTCGATATGGGCAATGATGCAGAAGTTTCTAATGTGTTGCATGAAATAAGCCTATATTTTGCTTTGCAAAGTTACGAAAAAAGCGAGAGTATTGCAAATAAAAGACAATAATTTTGTCGCTTAATGTAAATCTCAAACTAGACACGCCATGTTTGCAAAGATGGCATGCCTCGTTTGCAAAGATGGCATGCCGAGTTTTGTCAGATAACTAAGCTTGCCAGGAAATACCGCATCGAATAGCATCGGACGGGCAAAGGCAGGAAACCCTCTTTTCGCAGTTCTTTCTTACGACGACGCAGTTCTCGAAGGCTGGTCAATGTCCATGTCTTCTGCAAATAATCCAACGTCAACTGTCTTATTCGACGTTCAAGCACTGGATTACCAAGTGACTTCAACTCCTTGATGATGAAATGAATATCATCAAGCCGTTTTTGTGCTTTGAGGGGCGATTTCGAGTGCGTAATGGTGCCTTCGTGCTGACGATAGTAATAGGCTTTTGCATCGAGCTCGACAAGTGTTTCAGCCCTCATGAAGAGCTGCGGAGTGAAGAGTTCATCCTCGTGAAGCAAGTCAGGACAGAACCGCAAATCACCAAGTATCTCTCGCCTGAAAGCATATCCCCAAGCAGCAGCTCGAAGGTTACGATGCTGAAGGAAGTATTCTCCAAGATGTTTATCTTTTGAGGAAGAACTGTTAGCAGGGAACTTAACCTTGACACGAATTGGCTCTGTAGAAGGCTTGTAGATGGGTTTGTCCGTCATCCTGAACATCACCACATCAGGTCGCTCTGTCCTTATTTTCTCGAGAATCGCTTCATAGACCGATGGTAAAAGGTAATCGTCGGCATCAACAAATTGCAGATATTGACCGCGAGAGTGCTTGATTCCTGTGTTTCGAGCCACACTGAGCCCCGATTGTTCCTGCCTGAGATAACGGATGCCTTCCCTTCCAACAAAGGTGGGCGGCACTTCGCTACCGTCGTCCACAACGACAATCTCGGCTTCTTCGGGCGTAAGACGAAGTGCCTGAATGCTCTCCAAACAAGCTTGCAGAAAGGCTTCTGGCTCGTTGTGATAGGTAACAATGAAAGAGATGAGTGTCTCCATAATTAGCACAAAGGTACGAAAATTATTGAACATTGAACATTGAACATTGAAAAATTATTTGTATTTTTGCACAGAAATAGTAAATCGTAAATCGTCAAATCATAAATTATGATTGTTTGTATAGCCGAGAAACCCTCTGTGGCGCGTGAAATAGCGAATGTCTTGGGTGCCAAGAGTCAAAAGGACGGTTACCTGGAAGGCAATGGATATCAGGTGACGTGGACTTTCGGACACCTTTGCGAGCTGAAGGAGCCACACGAATACACGTCGATGTGGAAGAGTTGGAGCCTCAGTCAACTGCCCATGATTCCGCCTCGATTCGGCATCAAACTCAAAGAAGACAAAGGCATCGAGAAACAGTTCAACATCATCGAAGGACTTTTCCAAAAGGCCGATGAAATCATCAACTGCGGTGATGCGGGTCAGGAGGGTGAACTCATCCAGCGATGGGTGATGCAGAAGGCTGCGGCAAAGTGTCCCGTCAAGCGACTTTGGGTGAACAGTCTGACCGAAGAAGCTATCAAGGAAGGCTTTCAAACACTCAAAGACCAAAGTGCTTATCAAGGTCTCTACGAAGCAGGATTGATGCGAGCCATCGGCGATTGGTTGCTCGGTATGAACGCCACACGCCTTTACACGCTGAAATATGCTGCTGGAAAACGTCAGGTGCTCAGCGTCGGTAGAGTTCAGACCCCCACCCTCGCCCTTGTTGTGACACGTCAGCGAGAGATAGATAACTTCGTTCCACGTCAGTCTTGGGTGCTCTCAACGCTTTACCGCGACACAAAGTTCAATGCGATAGAACGCGACGAAGAAGCCGAAGCAGAAGACGCCGCAGCCGTTGCAGCCGCTGCCGAAAAGGGCAAGAAGCAGAAACCGAAGGGCATCATCTACAAGCCCATCGAATACGCTACAGAAGCCGAAGGCAAGGCTATCATCGAGGACATCAAGGAAAAGCCTTTCACAGTACTTTCCGTCGAAAAGAAGAAAGGCACGGAAGCACCTCCAAGACTCTACGACTTGACTGGTCTTCAGGTTGATTGCAACAAGAAACTCGGACTTTCGGCAGAGCAGACTTTATCCATCATACAAAGTCTTTACGAGAAGAAAGTCACGACTTATCCGCGCGTGGATACAACGTTTCTGCCCGACGATGTCTATCCGAAGTGCCCTCAAACGATGAACGGTCTCTACCAGACCAAGTTCGCAGGTGTGGCTCCCTATGCCGACCTGATTCGTCCGCTTGGCGGTGGAAAGCCTCTCCGCAAGTCGAAGAAGGTGTTTGAAAACTCGAAGGTGACCGACCACCACGCCATCATCCCGACGGGCATCATTCCACAAGGCTTGACAGAACTCGAACAGAAGGTGTTCGACCTCGTTGCAAGAGCCTTCATTGCGGCGTTCTACGACGATTGCAAATTCGAGACAACAACCGTGATGGGCGAAGTGAAACCCTCCGACGACAAGCAAATCCTTTTCCGCACAACAGGCAAAGTCATCATCGAAGAAGGTTGGAAGGTTGTCTTCAAGAAGAAGGTTGAAACAAGTGAGGATGACGAAGAACCTGACACACTTCCCGTCTTCACGAAAGGCGAAAGCGGACCTCACGTTCTTTCGCTGACCGAGAAGTGGACAACGCCTCCGAAGCCTTACACCGATGCCACTCTGTTGCGAGCTATGGAAACAGCTGGTAAGACTGTCGAAGATGAAGAACTCCGTGATGCCATGAAAGAGAACGGCATTGGACGCCCAAGCACCCGAGCCGCTATCATCGAGACACTTATCCGTCGCAACTACATACGTCGTGAACGTTCTTCGCTACACCCCACTCCGACGGGCTTTGAACTCATCGACCTCATTCACGAAGAGTTGCTTAAGAGTGCCGAACTGACAGGTCGTTGGGAGAAGAAGTTGCGTCAGATAGAACGCCACGAATACGAAGCCAAGACATTCCTCGATGAACTAAAACAGATGGTTTCGGACATCGTTCTTGCCGTCCTGAAAGAACAAAAGTCTCCTGCTTAAGAAAGAGATTTAGAAGGCTCCCTACAATAAAAGACGTCTTTATTCGTTATATATATAATGGTATATAAAATATGAAGACGCTTCTACGCTATATTCTCCTTTCGCTTCTTGTAGCGGCCTGCACGCCTGAGGTTCATGTCAAGAAGGGCGACCAGTTCTATGCCATCGGCGAGTACTTCGATGCTGCTGCCGAGTACAAGAAGGCTTACTCACGGACACAACCTAAAGATAAGGACAAACGTGGTCAGCGAGCATGGAAGATGGCACAATGTTACCGTCGTATCAACTATACGGCAAAGGCCATTGGTGCTTATCAGAATGCTGTTCGTTATGGTTATCCCGACTCGATGGCTTTGCTCTATCTCGGACAACTTCAACAGAAGAACGGTGACTACAAGAGTGCCATCAAGTCCTATACCGCCTTCCTCGAAAAGGTTCCTGGCGACACATTGGCTCTCAACGGCTTGAAAGGTTGCGAGCTGGCACCCAAATGGAAGAACACGTTCTCGCTTTACAGCGTCAAAAAGGAACCTATCCTGACAAGTCGAAGAAGCGATTTCTGTCCTGCTTTGCTTGGCGACGAGAGCGATATGCTTTATTTCAGCAGCACCAGGAACGATGCCAAAGGTAACGAGATAAGTGGCATCACGGGCACAAAGAGTGCGGACATCTTCTTCACGAAGAAAGACGACAAGGGCAAATGGGAACCCGTGGAAGTCCTTGAAGGTGAATTGAATAGCGAATACGAGGAAGGTGCTTGTTGTTTCTCGCCTGATGGCAAGACGATGTACCTGACAGTCTGCACGTTCGACAGCGATTATCCACGTTATGCACAGATTTATACCAGCCAGAGAAGCGATGCTTCCTGGTCGAAGCCACAACTCCTGGAAATAAGTAAGGACACACTTTCCAGCTTTGCCCATCCAGCCGTCTCGCCTGATGGCATGTGGCTTTACTTCACAAGCGATATGCCTGGCGGTCAAGGCGGTTTCGACATCTGGAAGATAATGATTACGGAGCACGGACTTGGTGGTGTGGAGAACGCTGGCTGGCCCATCAATACGCCTGGCGACGAGATGTTTCCTGCTTTCCGACCCAACGGCGACTTCTATTTCTCCAGCAACGGACACGTGGGCATGGGCGGCTTGGACATTATCAAAGCCGTACAAGATAGTTTAGGTGTTTGGACGCTTGAGAACCTCAAATACCCCATGAACTCCAATGGAGATGATTTCGGAATGACCTTCGAGGGCCTTCACAATCGTGGTTACTTCAGTACGAATAGAGGCGACGCCAGAGGTTGGGACCACATTATGCGCTTCGAGCATCCTGAAGTGATTCAGAGCGTCAAGGGTTGGGTTTACGAGAAGGACGGCTATGAATTGCCCGAAGGCCTTGTTTATATGGTTGGCGATGACGGCACTTATCTTAAGTTGAGTGTTCGCGGCGACGGCAGTTTCGAACAGGAAGTGAAGCCAAACGTCAACTACATCTTCCTCGGTACATGCAAAGGCTATCTCAATCATAAAGAGGAACTTAGCGTCGATACAAGCAGTGTCAGCAAAGAGTATGTGTTGCAGTTCCCGCTGGCAAGCATCGAGAATCCAGTGCTCATTCGCAACATCTTCTACGAGTTCGACTCGGCGGTACTCCTTGACAGTTCAAAGGTTGCCCTCGATAGCCTTGTTGTTCTCCTGAATGAGAATCCCAATGTCACCATTGAACTGGCTTCACATTGCGACTTCCGTGGGGCGGATGAATACAACGAAAAGTTGTCTCAACGTCGTGCTGAGAGTGTTGTGAACTACCTCATCGAGCATGGCATCGACACACTTCGACTTACGCCACGTGGCTATGGCGAGAAGCGACCGAAGGTTGTGACAAGAAGGATTGCTGCAACCTACGACTTCCTGAATGAAGGTGACACTTTGACCGAGGCTTATATCATGGCACTCGACACAGAAGAGAAACAAGAGATTTGTCATTCACTGAATCGAAGAACCGAGTTCAAAGTCCTTCGCACCACTTATAAGCTGTTCGATACACCAACTGCCCCAACGCCCGTCAAGGAAGAAATCGAGAAAACAGAGCAGCCCATAAGTGAAGAACAACCAGAAAAGCCTGATGGTGACAAAGTGGCAGTCAAGATGAACGAGCCGAAAGGAAGGGACGTCAAAGACCCCGAGACGGCCAAACGCGAAGAGGAAAAACGTCGGGAGGAGGAAAGGATGCTTGAAGACATGAAACCCGAAGAGCGTGAGAAGTACCTCGAAAAGAAGGCTGCTATCGAAGAGGCTTCAAAGAAGACTTTCAAGACACTTCAAACAAGCAAAACCGCCGAAGCAGTAAAGAAAACGGAGCAAAAGAAATAAAGCAACAAGCTCCCCTTGTTTTTCTGGTTTTCTTTTGAAAGTTTGAAGTCCGCAGGATTGTTCGGCTGCTGGCAGGAGATGGCGAAAGTTTGTCTTCAGCCTACAACTGACGAAAACAGGACAAGCACAAAGTGCCAAGGTTTCAAAAAGGTTTTCTCGGTTTTTGTCCAATTAACAATGAAAATGTGGGTCTTCAGAACGTCGAGAACCTGAGTGGCAACAAGGCATCAATGCCATTCACTACAACCACACCATCACTGCCATAGAGCAATATGCGGATAGCCTTTCCGAAACGGTCTTCAACACCAGCAATGACCTGACGGCAGGCCCCGCAAGGCGGTGTGGCTTGCTTTGTGAAACTCCTACCCTTCTTCGCTGCAATAGCCAGTGCCACAACAGGTTCGCTCGGGAATTGAGCACCAGCAGCAAAGAGTGCTGTCCTTTCTGCACAAAGCCCTGATGGATAAGCCGCATTCTCCTGATTCGAACCAATCACAATCAGTCCATTCCTCAGTCGAACTGCTGCACCAACTTTGAACCCGCTGTAAGGCGCATAACTGCCTTTCGTAGAACGCTTTGCAGCCTCCACAAGTTCACGGTCGGCTTCGTTCAATTCCGCCATCTTACAAGTCTGCACGACTATCTCAATCTTATGTTCTTTCATTTGCTCAACGCCATTTATCGTTACTAATCCAGCGCAAAGATACAAATAATTTTTAATTCTTAATTTTTAACTTTTAATTTTTTTTCGTACCTTTGCGCCCGCATATGAAAAAATACATTATTATATGTCTGTTGTCATTAGTCAGTCTATTGTCTTTCGGACAGCGAACGAATCAGGCTTACTGGACATACATCGACAAGTACAAAGACTGGGCAATCGAACAGATGCACCAGTATGGCATCCCTGCAAGCATTACTTTGGCACAAGGTCTGCTCGAAAGCAACGCTGGTCGGAGTTCACTTGCGACTCAAGCCAACAACCACTTCGGCATCAAAGTCGGTGGCTCTTGGACTGGGCCTTATGTCGTCAAAAGTGATGACCGCCCAAATGACCGTTTCCGCAAGTACAAGAGTGCCAGAGACAGTTACATCGACCACTCAAAGTTCCTCCAGCAAAGGCGTTATCAAGACCTTTACCGTCTCAGCAAGACCGACTACAAAGGCTGGGCAAGAGGCTTGAAGGCAGCAGGTTATGCCACCTCGCCAACCTATGCCGAGTCACTGATTCGCGTCATCGAGATGTATAGCCTGCATCAATTCGACACAGGCAAATATCGTTCGGCAAGGCCAGCAACAGCTCCATCGCAAACCGCTGCAACAGCAACTCCCGTCGATGAATTCTTCCGCCGACACATTGTCTATCAAGGCAACAAGAACTACTTCATCATCGTGGAGATAGGTGACGACATGGCCACCATCAGCAAGATGACAGGACTTAGCCTGCGTAAACTATACAAATACAACGACTTACCAAGAGACTATGCTCCGACCGAAGGCGACATCATCTACCTAAAGAAGAAACGCAGCTCGGCCAGCAAAGAGTTCAAGAAGAACCCCATTCACATCGTCGAAGTCAACCAAAGCCTTCACGACATCAGCCAACTCTATGGCATCCGCCTCGAGTCACTCTGCAAACTGAATGGTTGGGAAGAGCCACAGGCTGTCCAAGTCGGTGAAATATTACGAATAAGGTAACAAACACATATGATAACACTATCCAACATCGCCGTTCAATTCGGCAAACGCGTTCTGTATAAGGACGTTAATATGAAATTCACCAGCGGTAACATCTATGGCATCATCGGTGCAAACGGTGCTGGCAAATCAACCCTCCTGAAAGCCATCAGCGGCGAACTGGAGCCAACAAAAGGCACCGTTGAACTCGGACCTGGCGAAAGACTCAGTGTCCTCAGTCAAGACCACTTCCAGTACGACCAGGAAACTGTGCTCAACACAGTTCTGATGGGACATACCACGATGTGGGACGTCATGAAGGAACGTGAGGCGCTTTACTCGAAAGAAGAGTTCTCGGACGAAGATGGAATCCGTGTTGCCGAACTCGAAGAGAAGTTTGCCGAGATGGGTGGTTATGAAGCAGAAAGCGATGCAGCTGCTTTGTTATCAGGCCTTGGCATCAAAGAAGCAAAGCATTATCAGTTGATGGGCGAACTCAGTGGTAAGGAAAAGGTGCGTGTCATGCTGGCAAAAGCACTCTTTGGCAACCCCGACAACCTGCTTCTCGACGAGCCCACCAACGACCTCGACTTGGACACCGTGCAATGGCTCGAGCAGTACTTGAGCGAGTTCGAACATACCGTGCTTGTAGTCAGCCACGACCGTCACTTCCTCGATTGCGTCTGCACGCATACCGTCGATATCGACTTTGGCAAAGTAACGATGTTTGCAGGCAACTACAGCTTCTGGTACCAGAGCTCACAGCTTGCCCTCCGTCAGGCTCAGAACCAGAAGGCAAAGGCAGAAGAAAAGAAGAAAGAACTCGAAGAGTTTATTCGTCGCTTCTCTGCAAACGTGGCCAAGAGCAAACAGACCACGAGTCGCAAGAAGATGCTGGAGAAGCTCAACATCGAGGAAATCAAGCCTTCGACCCGCAAGTATCCTGGCATCATCTTCCAGATGGACCGCGAACCAGGTAACCAAATCCTTGAAGTGGAAGGACTTAAAGCAGTCAGCGACGACGGAACAGTGCTCTTTGATAATGTTAGTTTCACGGTTGAAAAGGGCGATAAAGTAGTCTTCTTGAGTCGAGACCCAAGGGCTATGACAGCGCTTTTCGAAATCATCAACGGCAACCGAGAAGCCCAAGCAGGAACCTACAACTGGGGCATCACCATCACAACAGCTTATCTGCCGCTCGACAACACAGAATTCTTCCAAAGCAATCTCAACCTCGTCGATTGGCTGAGTCAATTCGGCGAAGGCAACGAAGTGTATTTCAAGGCTTTCCTTGGCAGAATGCTCTTCTCGGGTGAAGAAGTACTGAAGAAAGTCAATGTGCTTTCTGGTGGTGAAAAGATGCGTTGTATGATAGCTCGTATGCAGCTGAAGAACGCCAACTGCCTCATTCTCGACACACCCACTAACCACCTCGACCTGGAAAGCATCCAAGCCTTCAACAACAACCTCAAACTCTTCAAGGGTAACATCCTCTTTGCCAGCCACGACCACGAGTTCATCCAGACCGTTGCAACCCGCATCATCGAACTCACACCAACAGGCATCATCGACAAGCTCATGGACTACGACGACTACATCAGTAGCGATGCCATCCATGAACAAAAAGAGAGAATGTACGGCACAAATGCCTGACAAATCGTCGATTGGCACGTTTCTTGTAGCTGTTTAAGCAAAACAAAACCTTATCACAATGAAAGAGGAAAAGAAAGACGAAGAATTGAAAGAAACACAGCAGGAGGCAGTTGAGGGAACCGCTTCCGAAGCAGAACAGAACGTTCAGGAAGAAAAAGAACTTACAGTTGAGACTCCGCCTGCGCCTGAGGCTTCAGCCGAAGAACAGCTCGAAGCAGCTAATGCCGAGATTGCAAGCCTCAAAGACCAACTGCTACGTAAGATAGCAGAGTTCGATAACTATCGCAAACGCACCATCAAGGAGAAGACCGACCTCATCCTCAATGGCGGCGAGAAAACCATCATCACCATACTGCCTGTCATCGACGACCTGGAACGTGCTCTCAAAAACATGAAGAGTGCCGACGATGTTAATGCCGTGCTTGAAGGAGTTGAGCTTATCTATAAGAAATTCATGGACATACTTGCAAAACAAGGTGTCAGCATTATAGAGACCAAAGAAGCCGACTTCGATGTTGATGTTCATGAAGCTGTAGCACAATTGCCAGCTCCGACCCCCGAACTCAAAGGCAAAGTGATGGACTGCACTTTGACAGGTTACAAGCTTAACGAGAAGGTCATCCGTCATGCACAAGTTGTTGTAGGAGTTTAAGCATTATGGCAGAGAAAAGAGATTACTACGAAGTCCTTGGTGTCAGCAAGACAGCAAGTGATGCCGAGATAAAGGCCGCTTACAAGAAGATGGCCATCAAATACCACCCTGACCGCAACCCAGGCAACAAAGAAGCTGAGGAGAAGTTCAAGGAGGCTGCCGAAGCTTATGATGTGCTTCGCGACCCAGAGAAACGCCAACGCTATGACCAGTTCGGTTTTGCCGGCATGAATGGTCAAGGTGGCTTCGGAGGTGGTGCCAGCATGTCAATGGATGACATCTTCAGCATGTTTGGCGACATCTTTGGAGGAGGCAGCTTTGGTGGAGGCTTTGGTGGCTTCAGCGGCTTCGGTGGGTTTGGTGGAGGCGGTGGCAAGCATGTTGAGAAAGGTGCCGACCTTCGCCTCAAAGTTCGTGTCAACCTGAAAGAAGTCGCTTCTGGCGTCACCAAGAAGTTCAAGATAAACAAATATGTCACATGTCCTCATTGTCAAGGCAGTGGCAGCGAAGATGGCAAGAAAGAGACCTGTTCGAAGTGTAAAGGCTCGGGTGTAACCTATCGGAACGTGAACACCATGTTCGGTCACATGCAGACGCAGACGCAATGTGATGCTTGTGGTGGAACAGGTAGTGTCATTCGCAACAAGTGTAAGCATTGCGCTGGAACGGGCATCGTCAAAGGCGAAGAGATTGTTGAAATCAAGATACCAGCAGGTGTTCAGGAAGGCATGGTGGTCAACGAGAAAGGCAAGGGTAATGCTGCCCGTTGGAATGGTGTACCTGGCGACATTCATGTCTATATCGAGGAAGAACCACACCCAGAACTTCTTCGCGACGGACAAAACCTGCAATACCAGCTCTTGCTCGATGTTCCGACAGCCATACTTGGTGGCTCTGCTGAGGTTCCAACCATCGACGGCAAGGTCAAGATAAAGATTGAGCCAGGCACTCAACCAGGCAAGACCATGCGACTTAGAGGTAAAGGACTGCCTGTTGTGCAAGGTTATGGTTATGGCACAGGCGACCTCATTGTTCAGATTGGCGTCTATATCCCCGAGAACTTGTCTCGCGAAGAGAAAGAAGCCTTCGAGAAACTCCGCACCAGCGAAAACATGAAGCCAGGCGCAACAGCAAAGAGCAACTTCTTCAACAAGTTTAAGAAGATGTTTGAATGACCTACAATCAAGCTGTTCAATATCTATTCGACTCTGCCCCCATGTTTCAGAATGTTGGGGCAGCAGCGTATAAGGAGGGTCTTGGAGGCACACTCTTCCTTGATGAGCATTTCGGCCATCCACATCGCAGCTACAGGACAATTCATGTTGGCGGCACGAATGGCAAAGGTTCTGTCTGTCATACACTTGCAGCCATTCTTCAGGCACAAGGCTATCGTGTAGGCCTCTACACCTCGCCCCATCTCGTTGACTTCAGGGAAAGGATTCGCGTCAACGGTAAGATGATAAGCAAGAAACGAGTCATCGAGTTCGTAGAAGACCTAAAAGCCTCTCTCCTTGAGGGAAGGCCAGAGGGTGGATATTCTTTCTTCGAGCTTGCCACAGCTCTTGCCTTCAAATACTTCGAAGAGCAGAAAGTGGACTTCGCAGTCATAGAAGTGGGCTTGGGCGGCAGGCTGGACTGCACAAACATTATCACGCCCATCCTTTCCGTCATTACCAACATCAGCTTCGACCATGTTCAGTTCCTTGGCGACACGCTTCCCAAGATAGCCAGCGAGAAAGCAGGCATCATCAAGCCAGGCATTCCCGTCTGCATTGGCGAGAACATCAACCCAGAGGTAAAGGCTGTCTTCCAGAACAAAGCAGACGAAGTTGGTGCTCCCATTACCTTTGCTGAGGAAAGTCCCCTCCAGTTCCCCTTTTGGGGGAGCGACTTTAAGCCTGCGTTGACTGGCTTGTGTCAGGAGAAAAACACGCGCACTATCCTCACCTCCGTTCGTTTGCTTCGCGAAAGCGGCATTGAGATAAGCGAGAAAGCCATCGAGAGAGGTTTTGCCGAGGTTTGCACCATGACAGGTTTGATGGGACGTTGGCAAATCCTGAGCAAGAAGCCCCTCACCATTTGCGATACGGCCCACAATGTCGGCGGACTCGAATACATTTTCCGACATCTGGCATCCATACCCCATCAGCGCTTGCATCTTGTCATAGGAATGGTAAGCGACAAGGATGTCAATACCGTCCTGACTTTAGTACCTAAAGACGCTATTTGCTACTTCACCCAAGCTTCAGTCAATCGCGCCATGCCAGCAAAAGAGCTCACTCGCAGAGCTAATGCTGTCGGCATGCAAGGCACGACATATACTAATGTGGCTTCTGCCTACGACACAGCCCTTTCCAATGCTTCGGCCAACGACATTATATATATTGGTGGTAGCACATTTGTCGTAGCAGATTTACTTGCCTACCTGAACACAAAACACTAAGTTGCCCTACCCCACTAAGGCTCTTGGAAAACTCGGCGTGCCATCCTTGCTGTTTCGACGTGCCGAGTTTAGCGATTCGACGTGCCATCTTTGCGAACTTAACGTGCCTATTTTTAATTATAAGGTAATATAGGCTCTTCTACTCATGCCCTTTAACATCTTTTAGCAAGTTTGGATATAAGTTTTTCGGCGTTTTCCTTTGAAGCAATTACTTTTTTTGCTATATTTGCAAGGAAATTAATCATTTTAACGATATAATACGCCTATGGACAAAGTACTTATTTCCGGACTAAAGAGAGAGAACTTCCAGGCTGTCATTCAGGGCAAGGAGACTGACCTCTTCGTACTCACGAACACTAACGGTATGGAAGTTTGCATCACCAACTACGGAGGTGCTATAATGGCCATCATGGTTCCCGACAAGGAAGGCAAGATGGCCAATGTTATACAAGGACATGACTCCATACAGAACATGGTGAACAGTCCTGAACCTTTCCTCAGCACCCTTGTGGGCCGCTATGGTAACCGCATTGCCAAGGGACACTTCACCATGAATGGCAAGGACTACAGCCTGGCTGTCAACAACGGCCCGAACCATCTGCATGGCGGTCCTACGGGTTTCCATGCCCGTGTGTGGGACGCTGAACAAATCAACGAGCACGAACTGGTGCTTCGCTACATCTCTGCTTATTATGAGGAAGGCTTCCCAGGCGAACTCCACATGAATGTGAAGTACAGCCTGACAGAAGACGACGAACTCATCATCGACTATCGTGGTACGACGAACAAGAAGACTCCGGTGAACATGACCAGTCATGGCTTCTTCTCGCTGGCCGGCATTGCCAACCCGACACCAGAAGCGCTGAACAACATCCTGACAATCAATGCCGACTTCTTCATCCCCATCGACGAGACAAGTATCCCAACTGGCGAAATCCTGAAGGTGGAAGGCACACCGTTCGACTTCCGCACACCTCATGCTGTGGGAGAACGCATTGGCGACACCAGCTGTCAGCAGATTGTCAACGGCACTGGCTATGACCACTGCTTTGTGCTCAACAAGAAGGAGCCAGGCGAACTGTCGTATGCTGTGAAGTGCGTAGAGCCTATTAGCGGCAGGAAGATGGAGATGTGGACTACAGAGCCAGGTGTACAGTTCTACAGTTCGAACTGGCACAGCGGCTTCACAGGCAATCAGGGCGCAACTTATCCGAAGTACTCAGCCCTCTGCTTCGAGGCACAGCACTTCCCCGACTCGCCCAACCGTCCGTACTTCCCCAGCACTATCCTAAAGGCAGGCGACATCTACAGACAGAAAACCATCTATAAGTTTGGAGTAGAATAAACAAGAAATAGACAATAAACATTAATCAATAACTAATAACCTTTTAATTAAATGGCACAAAAATCTAAACAATGGGGTGCGATTATCGTTATGATTGCACTCTTCGCAATGATTGCCTTCGTGACGAACCTGTGTACTCCGATGGCAACAATCATCAAGAACCAGGGCGAAATCAGTAACGCTCTCGCTCAAATCGGTAACATCGGCAACTTCATCGCTTACCTGGTAATGGGTATTCCCGCAGGTATGCTGATTGCCAAGTACGGCTACAAGAAGACTGCCCTCATCGGTCTTGTGATTGGTATCGTGGGTATCCTCATCCAGTGGTGCAGCGGTCTGATTGATGCAGGCGATGGCTCCAACATTGGTGTTGTATTCGGTGTTTACCTGCTTGGTGCTTTCATCGCAGGTCTGACCATGTGTATCTTGAACTGTGTTGTCAACCCGATGCTGAACCTCCTCGGTGGTGGTGGCAACAAGGGCAACCAGTTGATTCAGGTAGGTGGCGTGTTCAACAGCTCTGCTGCTGTGGCTTGCTACATCCTGATGGGTGCTCTCATTGCTGATGCTTCGAAAGCCAAGATTGCCGATGCTACTCCCGCTCTGTGGATTGCTCTGGCTATCTTCGCAATCGCATTTGTCGTAATCCTCTTCACCAAGATTGACGAACCCGAACAGGCTCCTGTTGACTTCAGCCTCGTCAAGGGTGCTCTGAAGTTCCGTCACTTTGCTCTCGGCGCTCTGGCCATCTTCCTGTATATGGGTGTTGAGGTAGGTACCCCAAATGCAGTGCAGCAGTTCCTCAACGAGCCTGACAATCCACTGCACATTCCTTCTGCAACCGTTGGTATGATTGTGGCTGTTTACTGGTTCATGATGCTGATTGGTCGTTTCACTGGTGCTGCCATCGGTAGCAAGGTGAGCAGCCGTGCCATGGTAACCACCGTTGCCACCATCACGCTCGCCCTCGTGCTCTTCGGCATGTATGCACCCATGGATGTGCTTGTTAACTTCCCCGGCGTCGATTGGGGCAAGCTCGAACTGATTTGGCAACCCATTCCCATCGGCATCTTTGCATTCCTGTTGGTAGGTCTTTGCACAAGTGTGATGTGGGGTGCTATCTTCAACATGGCTGTTGAAGGTCTTGGCAAATACACTGCTGTTGCCAGTGGTATCTTCATGACAATGGTATTCGGTTGTGCAGTGATGATGCCTCTGCAGGGTTGGGTGGCTGACCTCTTCGGTTGGATTCCCAGCTTCTGGGTAGTATTTGCATGTGCAGCTTACATCCTCTTCTATGCCCTCATTGGCAGCCGTGTAAGCAAGACTGCAGCAGAATAATTAATTCAAAATCTTAACTCTTAATATATAAATAAGAAATGAGACTAACTATTGACGACGTAAGAAGTCGTTTTATCAAGCACTTCGACGGCACTACAGGTTCTGTTTATGCATCACCTGGCCGCATCAATCTTATTGGCGAACACACAGACTATAACAATGGCTTCGTATTTCCCGGAGCCGTAGAACAAGGCATTATTGCAGAGATTAAACCCAATGGCACTCGCAACGTTGACGCTTACAGCATCGACCTCAAGGACCGAGTTCAGTTCTCTCTTGATGATGATAAGGGTCCAAATGCAACATGGGCTCGCTACATCTACGGTGTTTGCCGCGAGATGATGGCTCTTGGCGTTCCTGTTGAAGGCTTCAACACTGCTTTTGCAGGTGATGTTCCCCTCGGTGCAGGCATGAGTTCAAGTGCCGCTCTCGAGAGCACATATGCTTTTGCGCTGAACGATTTGTTCGGTGACAACAAGATTGAGAAGATGGAACTTGCTAAGGTTGGTCAGCGCACAGAGCACAAGTATGTTGGTGTGAACTGCGGTATCATGGACCAGGCAATCAGCGTCCTCGGCAAGAAGGGAGCTCTGCTCCGTCTCGACTGCCGCAGCGGTGAGTATGAGTATTTCCCCTGGAATCCAAAGGGCTATCAGCTCATCCTTGTCAACAGCTGTGTTAAGCATGAGCTGAAGGGCAGTCCTTACAACGAGCGCCGCCTCCAGTGCGAACACGTTGCTGAAGTTATCGGAAAGACTCATCCTGAGGTAAAGAGCCTGCGCGATGCCAACTATGACATGCTCGAAGAGGTTAAGAGCCAAATCACGGAGGACGAGTACAAGCGTGCTCGCTATGTCATTGGTGAGGTATTCCGCGTGCTTGCAGTCTGCGATGCCCTTCAGAAGGACGACTACGAGACTGTTGGCAAGATGATGTATGAGACTCACTATGGCCTCTCGAAGGAGTATGAAGTAAGCTGCGAAGAGCTTGACTTCCTCAACGAGGTAGCAAAGGAAGAGGGCGTGACTGGCTCTCGCATCATGGGTGGCGGCTTCGGTGGCTGCACCATCAACCTTGTTGCCGATGAACTGGCTGCCAACTTCAAGAAAGTTGTTGTAGAGAAGTTCCAGAAGAAGTATGGCAAGAAGCCCATCGTCATCGATGTAGTCATTGGCGACGGCTCTCGCAAACTTTGCTAAGCAAGACTTCTAACGTCAAAAAAGAGCCTTCTTCCCGTGGATGGGAAGAAGGCTTATTTTTTTGGGGGGCACGTTAAGTTTGCAAAGATGGCACGTCGAATTGCCAAACTCGGCACGTCGAATCAGCAAAGATGGCACGTCGAATCAACAAACTCGACGTGCCATCTTTGACGGATTGGTTAAGCGCTTTTCCCTCAGAGCTCTACAGCGTCCCAACCAAAGTCCTGATAATACTTTATGGGAAGTTGGTGCTTCTGAATGTACTGCAGCAGCTGCTCTTGTCGAACAGCCTCTCGTACCTCCTCGCTGGAATGCATGCCTTGGAAAACATCAAAGTGTTTACCGAAGATTCTCTTTGCACTTGCCATGTTTCCTGCGCCGTCAACAGTCTGTTCAAAACCCGTCACAACAAGGCTTTCGCCGTTCTTCTCTATAGACATACAGCCGGAATGATTGCCTCCTGAAACCGTCTTGAGCGTGTCGCCAACGAGGTTATAGTTGAACACCCAGAAGTCGCCCCAAACGCTGGCATGAGCAGGGTCATCTTCTTCAGTTGCCACAAGCATCAGAACTGGTATGCAAAACTCACCCATTTGGTAGTGAGTACCAACTTCTTTCACAAGATATTGGCTGATTGCTTGCCTCAAAGCCTCTTCCTTACGCCAGTTCGCAATACCGTTGATGCAGTCCTGCTTGTGCTCGTCAAAATCGGAGATGAGCCACTTGCCACCAACCTTTTCCATATAAAGCCTGTGCTCTTCGATGTCTTCCTCAGGACAGAAGGAACCATCTTCCCACTGCTGACGAACATTGAGGATAGCAACAGCGTGCTTCTTGTCCTTCTGTTCGACAGTATCAACCTCGAAAACTGCAATTGTGCCACCATTGCCTGTCACAAAGTAGTAAAGCCATTCGTGGTCCATAGCCTCATGTTCCGGCAGATTGAACATTGTGTCGAGAACAGCATAGAAGTCACTTGTCATATACTCTTTCGACTTCTCCAGAAGTTGATGGTCAGGGATATACTGGCAAAGCTCAAGAGCAATGCTGTTCAAGTCCTCGTCTGCTTTGTTGCAAGACAACAGGCAACAAACAAGAGACAACAGACAAATTAATGCTGTAGGTCTGCGATTCATAGTTATTCGAAGTTGAATGTCAAAACAATCATATTGCTGTGACCACCATTAACGCCTTTCGTGAACTTCATCAAAGAGGTGTCAATAAGGTCAGAACGATTCTTATGGATGATATCGAGCAAGCCGAAACAGAACTTGAGCTCAGGATTGAGCTTGAAGAAAGGCAAGTAAATGTCGCACCCCATGCCAACCTCCAGATAGAGGTCGAAAGGTTTAAGCCGCAATGCATCATGCTTACGGGCAGTAAGGTCCACCATCGGATTTAGGCCTGCGATGAGGTAAGGGCGGAAGTTATTATAGCGAGGAGCTGCAAACTTCACATCAAGAGGAACCGAGATATAAGTACTCTTGAAGACCTGAGTGCTGTCTGCCCCACTCTTCTGCTCATGATAGACGCCATGTTTCTGACCGAAATGAATCGTGGGAGCCAGTCGAAGTGAAAAGTACTTGTTCAGCCTGAGTTCTCCAAACACACCAACTGTGAAGCCCGGACCAAAGTTATCAATCTCGGCATACCACTGCTCACCCGTTTCCGGATCGATATATCCGTTATTCTCTATCTCCAGATCCTGTATATGCATACCCAACAAAAAACCATAGTGAAGCTTCCGCTGGTCGATATACGGGCGGTTCTGCACCTTGCGTTCCTGTGCAAACAGACTTACAGCAAGTGCAAAGAAGATGAGCGACAGAATGCTCTTCAGTACGTTTCTACGCATCACATTAATAACGTAAATAAGCCGCTTTTTATTGCACAAATCATTGTTTTTGGTGATTAAGAAGAAAAAAGTCTGCTTTTTCTATAGCACTATCACTAAAAATAATTATCTTTGCATCCGAAAACGAACAAAATACTAACTAAAAAGTAAATAAAGACTATGGCTTACGTAATTAGTGATGATTGTGTTGCTTGCGGCACATGTATCGACGAATGTCCCGTAGGAGCTATCTCCGAAGGCGAAAAGTATTCAATTGACCCTGAACAGTGCACTGAATGCGGCACTTGCGCTGATGCATGCCCCAGCGGTGCCATCTCTCTCTAATAGAGAATCACACTTATACCAAAAAGCCTCTCCTGTTGGAGGGGCTTTTTGTTTATTCCTTCTGGAAGCCAGTCATTACTTCAATTGTCCCAAGGAATCGGGCATTTTTGCCTTGATGGTCAACCAGGACTTCATGTCCTTTCTTGTCGAGGAGATACTGGGGCTCATTAAAATAAGTATGCGAATGACCTCCCAGAACAATGTCAAGACCTGTGGTGTTGGCAATGAAATCTGGGTCCATATCGGGATTGTTACCCCACCCAAGATGGCTTAGGCAAACTACGACATCACAATGTTCCTCGTTCCTTAGATAATCTATGACAGGCTGAGCTGCTTCAGCTGGCTTTGTATAGCGCATGCCTTCATAGTTCTTCCCTGTGACAAGACCTTCCGGCTGAGGGCAGACACCAAGTATCCCTACGCGCACGCCCGCGCGTTCCTTTATTATATAAGGCTTTACCAAACCCTCACAAACAGTTCCTGTAAAGTCATAGTTGCAGCAAACAAAGGGAAACTCGGCCATTCGAATCAAACGAGCCAAGTTCTCTAGTCCGAAGTCAAACTCATGATTACCAATTGTACAAGCATCATATTTCATGAGGTTCATGAGTTTTACCTCCACTTCACCCTTGAAGAGATTATAGTAGGCAGAACCTTGGCTAAAGTCGCCACAATCAAACAGAAGCATGTCATCTGGATGGTCTTTGCGTAATTGTTCGAGGAGAACGACTCGACGCAAATAGCCACCCTTATTGGCTTGAGCCGTATCGCTGAAATTAACGGAAATAGGCTCTATGCAAGAATGTGTGTCACTCGTGTGAACAACAAATATCTTATTATTTTGCGCAAAACAAAGTTGCACAAGGGAAAGAGCCCCAAGTAGTGTAAATATGTATCTTCTCATGTGTTTATTTGATTATTATACGACCTTCAATCTTGCTATCGATAACACGGTGTTTAATCACATATTCCATCATAATGTCACGAGCAAGGATACCGATATCATGGCGTTTCACAGCCTTTTTTAGGGCATACATCTTGTCGTTCCCTTCTGCCAGATAGTCAATTGTTGCAACCGTGTAAATACGATTCGGGTCAATCTCCTTGCCGCCAATGGTACAAGAGAGCAAATCCCCATCGGGACTTATTTCCATACGAACGCTACTGCTCACGCCTTCGCCTTTCACAGCAGCAATGTTACGCATCAGTTCAAGCAAATCCTTGCCTTTCATTTCGAGTACAACAACATAGTTCTCGAATGGAGAAATGAGCATAATATCGCCTCTACGCACAATACCTTCAGGCATATTGTTACGCAGACCACCAATATTGACGAGCCCCATGTCGGCAGGTTCCAAACCAGTTGCTGTGCCGCCTTCAATCATCACGTCTGCAGCCCAGTTGCTCAACAGACTTTCTGGTCGTTTAGGACTCATCGCCACCCTGCTTAATCCAAGCGGAGGAGCCATCATGCTATCCACACTTGCCTTATATGGAGCTACGATATTGGCAGCCTCGGCTGAGGGCGTCGCATCCAAATCCGACGTAACTTCAATGCGTTCCCAACAAAAAGAACGAACCTTATAATCCTGCGCTTGCAAACCAACAAATGGGAGCAAAAGCAGCAAAAAAGACTTTATCTTATACATCGTATAACATGTTTTAATGCACAAAAGTACATAATTTTGCGTAAAAAGCAAAAATTCTTTGTTCTTAATTCTTCATTCTTAATTTTATTTGTATCTTTGCACCCGCTTTCCCGTAGGTCGCTGGCAGGAAAAGAGAGACCTGTTATGCCTACGTGCGATCGACAAAACAATTTTATAACAAAAAAAGCATTATGGCTGATTTAATCAAAATTGCTGAAGAAGCATTTGCAACAGGCAAGAGTCATCCCACTTTCAAGGCTGGCGATACCATTACCGTTGCATACAAAATTGTCGAAGGTAACAAGGAGCGTATCCAGCTCTATCGTGGTGTCTGCATTAAGATTAGCGGTCACGGAGAAAACAAGCGCTTCACTGTTCGCAAGATGTCTGGTACTGTAGGTGTAGAACGTATCTTCCCTATCAGCAGCCCAAACATCGACAGCATCCAGGTGAACAAGGTTGGTAAGGTTCGTCGTGCTAAGCTCTACTACCTGCGCAACCTCACCGGTAAGAAGGCACGTATCGCTGAAAAGCGTGTTTCTGTGCTCAAGGAGGATTAATCCCTACCCTTTCTTACAAATAAAAAAGCACTCGGCCAAGAGGTTGGGTGCTTTTTTTACATTTCTTATTTAATTATCTTTATCCCGTTGTGGATATTTACACCTCGTTGTAAACTACCGATGCGTTGCCCTGCAAGGTTATAATAAAGATTGCCACCCGATGAAGAACCATCAATGGACCTGATCCCATCCTCGATATCACTGAAACGAAGTGTGAAAGTTTGGGCGACAGGATTATTAGGCATTAAGTATGCGCTGTTCGGCATAATTGTCTCATCAAGAAAAGAACTGAAGACTGGCACATCGTCTTGCGCTTGAAGAGTAAGTGCGCTTGTTGGATTAGCAGGAAGATATAGACCTGTCAATGCAGTTGAAGTGGAGGGCTGTATGGCAAAACCGTCGCCATAAGTCAGCGTAACATTTCCCGTTTCGCTCCTCAACAGCACAGGCGTTCCTGCAGGAACATTATCTTCAACTTTCGTGAGCAACAGACAGTTCTCATCGATGTCTTTGAGAGCCGGAGCAAGGGCAATGTCACCGCTTACCAGATAAGTTGATATTGGCAGCCTAATGTCATCTGCTTCTGCCTCATCCCATTTTTCAAGGATATATGCATTAGCACCGTTCACTGTAACATCATAAGGCAGGCAAAGCGTCGAATAGTATCCATCTCCAATCTGTGTCATCGGAACAGTTGCATCAGGAACTGCTTCTGCGATAATTTGCGAACCAAGGTCTGTCTTGGCATTTGCTGTTTCCCAAACTTGCAAAAAACCATGAGGCCCTCCATGTGTATTGACAAAAAAGTTATCGTGATCATTAAGGCTTAGCGAAAAGCCATTGTTGTTCGCGTGTGCTGTCCAACGAAAATCACCTTCACGCAGAACTGTGTTCTTGATATTCTCTGTACCTTGAACGGATGGAGCAGTTCCGTCAACTGTCAATGAATAGTCCTCGCCCTTTTGTTTATTAATAATGTTGAATCCCTCAACTGGATTTCCCACGAAAGCCCACTGATATGCATCACTGGCACGGACAAGTGGTGTAGCATATAATTCTTTCTCTGGATACTGTTCAACGGAAGCATCGTCGTAGGCATGCGGATGATACGGCTCACGGTCTTCCATGCCGACATAACGTTGCAAACGACCAACTTTCAGGTTGTACCAGTTCATTGTGCCTCCAAGGGTAGATATCTTGAAAGGTGCGCTCGTTGCCCACTTAACCGTGACCCTGACGCTGGTGCCTGTGATAGTCTTTGGCGAGTAAGTATAGCTACAGAAGTCATTGATGTATTCATCGGGCAAAGCCGATGTACTGTTCCTTTCGCAGGCAGCAATGATTTCTTTCACTTTCTTCCCTCCAAAATAAATATTGAAAGTGACATTGACTATCGGCGAAGGTTCTTCCACATTCCAAATGTAGTTCTTCTCGCTGGAATATTCTGCAACAGGACCACTGCTACCATCATTAACAGTCCAGAATGTATTTGTGGCTGCTACCCAGTTGCCTGTTCCATTAGCATTAGTGGCACGGACGGCATACCTGCCATCAGTGTTCAGGAAGAAGACTTGAGCTTCCCAATCAGAACGCTTGCTGCTCGAATCTGTTCTAATGCGACCGGAATTGAAGACCACATTGCCACCGATTTGACTAGGATTTGTAAAGTACGAGTTCAGGAGATTGAAACCGAAATGATAGGCAGCCCCTTCAACACGAGAGAATGTAAACAAGCCTCCTTTCGACTCGACGTCTGTAAGTTGTCCTGTCGTGGTTAAGTAGTACTTCGTGCCATTATATATTGTCGTTACATAGTACTTACTACCAGGATTGATAGCACCCAAAGCCCGAAAATAATCGGCATGAGGACCTGCCTTCGAGTTGTTTGCAACAATGGCATTGGTCAACGTTTGTCCTTTAACCTGATAACTCCCAGAAGCATCTTCACCAGCAAAGTCCATCATTATGATACCTGTAGAGCCTGGATGACTGTTGATATATGTGGCAGCAGCGGGATTCTGCGTCTGTGCATTGTCGCGGTAACCGTCACTGGTAGCCGCTGTATTGCCAAGTATGTCTGCAGTTTTGGAGTAACCTGATGTTTGATTGATGACCCATAAGCCAGGATTCGTATTTTCCGAAGTGGAGAACTGTAGCATTCTCTGTATGCTTGCTTTCTTCGTGTCAGGAGCACCGCTTGCAGATACGTCATAGTAGTCCTGTACATAAAGCGGACCCTGTGTGCCGACACCTGTAATTTTGCCCCCCTGCTGATTGGCAAAATTGGGATTAAAGCCCCAACCAGTAACATATCCACCAACAGGATTCGTATCGTAATTGTCACGGCTGAGAATGATAAGTTTGCCACGAACATCGCCCAACTTAGCCATTGGATCAAAATTAACAGCATGAGTATTTGTTGGAGCACTGCTAAGCAACGACTTCATCTTAGCTGCCCATTCGGAACTATTGCTGTCGGCTTCAGACTCATGTCGAACAATGACGATGCACGTCTCTGTTGGATGACTGTCCAAAAGTCCGCAAAGTGTCGTGAGCGCATTGTCCATATAAAGATTCGTTGAGATGATACCGTGATAGATACGTAGTCGTGAATTGTCCACAGCAGGACGCAGGTCGAAAGCACGAATGCCACTATTCCATTGATCTGTCAACGTCTTTTCCTGTGTTATGGCGTATTTGCTGCCGCTCACAAATACCAGATAATTGTTCACGCCATGACCTGTTCCTGCATCATGGGAGCCGGGTATTGAAAGCTGGCTTACGAATGTATTGTCTGGAACGCTTGCCATCCAGTTTTCATTGCCAGCTCGTAATTGAAGTGCATACAAGGCTACAGCCATAGCTGCACAGATAGATTTGCAATTGATTCTCATAAGTTAGTTTTAGCTTCTAATTCTTCGCAAAATTATGAATAATAATAATTCTCACCAAACTTTTTCGTACATAATTAATGTCTATGAGCAGAACTCGCCATAATTATACAACTAACTCAGAAAAAAATATTGGAAATGTCGCACTAATTAAAAAGAAATATGTAACTTTGCCCTAAAAGTTATAAAAAACTAAAAACGCGACACAATGAAAACAATTAGAACATTACTCATCGGTGCGCTTGCACTGCTCACGGCAGCATGCGGCACTACGAACACTGTACCCATCACTGGTCGAAAGACTCGTCTTCTTGTTGATGATGCCCAGATTCTCAGTCTCAGCACTCAACAATATCAAGATTACATGAAGAGTGCTAAACTCTCGACCAACGCAACTAACACTGCTCTCGTGAAACGAGTTGGGCAGCGTCTTTCTACTGCCGTCGAGAACTTCCTCAAGAACAATGGTTATGCCCAGGAACTGCAGAACTTCCAGTGGGAATTCAATCTCGTAAACAGCAATGAAGTCAATGCCTTCTGTATGCCTGGCGGTAAGATTGTCGTTTATGAGGGACTTCTTCCAATCACCCAGGACGAGACAAGTCTTGCTATAGTGCTCGGACACGAGATAGCCCATGCTGTGGCAAAGCACTCAGCAGAGCAACTCTCAAAGCAGACACGTCAGCAATATGCAGCCCAAATAGGAGGTTCGGTACTCTCGTCGGTTGCTCAGGCAAAAGGTATGGGTAATGCTGCATCCATCATCGACATGGCAGCACAAATCGGCTTCAACTTTGCCAACCTCAAGTACTCTCGCGACAACGAAACAGAAGCCGATCGACTTGGTCTCATCTTTGCTGCAATGGCAGGTTACGACCCACAACTGGCCATTCCTTTCTGGCAGCGTATGGCTCAACAAAGTGGAGGCAGCACGAAGAGCGAAATCTTCAGCGACCATCCATCTGACGAGAAGCGCATAGCTGAATTGCAGAAGCGCATGCCAGAAGCTCTCAAATACTATGTTCCGCCTACACCAGAACCCAAGACAACCACAACAAAGAAAAAGGCCACAACAAAGAAGAAATAGCGAAGCATCAGTGTATTCAATACTAACACTTAACATATAAAAGCAGGTGGTCGAAAAATTCGACCACCTGCTTTGTTTACAACAGATTATAAATAAAGGGAAAGGCCTTTAAGGAATGAGGTATTAGTATTATACTCCAAGTAGAAGTTTTTGTTTAATCATCGCACACAAAACGAAAAGGGGGACAAACCTTTGCAGGTCTGTCCCCCTTCATTGTTATCTGTTATCGGAACAGGGGCTTATTCCTCGTTCCAGATGTTCCAGGATGTATCTTCTTTTGTGAGAGCGTTGCTGCCGTCAACTGTGTCGTTGCTGATAGTAAGGCTCTCAGCCAGCATCTGTGATGCCATAGCCGACTCAACCTGCATTGCAGGGATTAAATATGTCTTTTTCATTAGAACAGAACTTTTTTACCGTTAATAATGTTAATGCCCTTCTGCATCTTCTGGATGCGCTGACCAGCGATATTATAGATAGCACCGTCTTCCATCTGACTTCTTCCATCTTCCATCAGGCTTATGCCTGTTGCATCGTCACCGTCGAAGAAGAATGCCTTCACGCCGCTTGTGCTCTGGAAGTAAGCCTTGCCTGCAGGAATAGTACCCTCAGCCTTGTAGAAGCCTACACCGTCTGCACCGTTGGCGAGGATATACATCGTGCCATCGGCTGCGGTATCTACGTCAGTGCCCTTGAGGTCGTTGGCAATGTTGATGGCAGGAAGGTCAGCAGCAAGCTTATTGTAATATGTACCCTTCAGAACAACTGCGTTACCTGCAGGAACCTCATTTCCGATTTCGCTAAGGTCGAGCCATGTGTTGTTGAGGACAGCTGCATAAGCCTTGACATCGCCATTTAGACCATAACCAGTCGTGGTGTCGTAAAGAGTTGCATATCCTGCATCACCAACATAGCTAACCTCTGTTTCGTTAAGAGGAGTGGGATATGCATCTGTACCGAGGAACTGGCCCCAACCTACGGTGTAGGCAAGCTTACCGCTGGCGATGTCATCAGTTGTCAGACCTGAATCTTTGCCCTGAGTCTTGTCGGCTGTATCAGAGAGGTCGATGAGGTTCGTTACATCACCAATATTATGACGGCCTATATTGCCACCGTTGTGACCATTTACTGTGCCGAGGTTAACGAAGTTCTCAATCTTCGAACCGGCTCCTACTCCCAGATAGCAACAGAGAGCACCTGCAAATGGAGCAGAGTTCTTAGCGGTGATGGTACCAGTGTTCAGCACATTCTTGATGATGATGGTTGGGTTACCACTTTCGTGACCACCAAAGATACCGCCTGCATCCTGATGCTCGGCAATGACGGTTGCTTCGTTGACAACATTCTCGATGGTAATGGTGTTGCCTCCGTTCTGATAACTGCCAGTAAGGCCACCTACACGGTTATAGCCTTGTATTGTGCATGACCTGTCAATAATCAAGTTCTTGACCGTTGTAGATGCATTCCCTTGCAAAAATCCGAAGAAACCGATGTTGGAGACAGCAGGTTTATTGATAATCATGTTCTTGATGCGGAAGCCCTGACCGTCGAATTCACCCTTGAACTTGGTGCCTGTTGAAGGACCGATGGGACTGTGAAGGTTCTCGATACTGAGGAAGTCGATGTCGTTCATCAACTTTGCATAGAAAGCAGCACCGCCACCATTCTTTACTTTTTCGGAGAACCATTCCACGTTGCCTGCGTTCTTCAGTTCGTACCAGCCGTCAACAAGTGCTGGCTCTTGGAACTGCGTGTGGCAGACGTCGCACATGCCAATCTCAGCGTTGATGTTGTGGGGAAGCACGGTGGTCTCGCCGCTTGTATTATTATAGGTAATGCCACCTACAGCTGCACCTAAGCAATCGACAGTACCTGCCTGATAAACTTGGCTGTGAGAAGCGTTGCGATAAACGGGCATCTCGTCTGTGCCGAGGTTCTGAGTGTAAACGATTTCAGACTGGTCGCCGTTCAGGAGGTAACATAGCTCACCGCTTGCGATGGGGTCTGCTGTGTTGAGGACAGCAACCTTGCCCTGATTGCCGGCATTAGTTGTGCAGAGGTCAACGATGTTGCGAGGAACGATGTTCGTGTTGCGACGGATGAGGTTGTAACCGTTGCCGTCAACGCCTGTTACTTCGCCGATGTTCCAGCAGCCTTCTACATCCACTTCGCCATTCACATTGCGCTGACCAGTCCAAGCGCAGATGGCTGCACTCTCGCCGCCGTTGCCTGTGATGTTACCTTTGTTCCAGAGGTTGTAGAGCTTCAGGCCAACGTTTGTAGAAGCGACGCAACCAAGAATACCTGCAGCGTTTTTGCCTGTTGTCGATATGTTGGCCTCGTTACCGCAATTACGGATGATGATGTTGCTATTTTCATCGTTTCGTGCATTAATACGACCAACAACACCTGCAACAAAAAATTGGTCGTGCTGAACAGAGCAACTTGCATCGATGATGAGGTTCTCGATGATGACTTCGTTTACTGTTACACCATTGGCTGTGCCGCCACCACGAACTGAGCCAAAGAAGCCCTGACCGTCGTTGTTGCGATTGACAAGCTTGCTGGCTGTGGTCAGCACCATGCCTTTAATGCGATGGCCTTGTCCATCAAAATGACCGAAGTACTTTTGTGTGTCAATACCGATGGGCATGTGAGCGTCGGGCACACCTTGGTAGTCGATGTCGGCAGTCAGTTTGGCATTCATTGCGCCGTAACCGGCTCTTACCATTGCGGAGAACCACTCAACCTGAGCAGGTGTGCCAAGATAGAAGAAACCGTCGGCTTCTGCACTCATCCAATCCTCTTTAGGATAGGAGCAATTATTGCAAAGACCTGTCGTAGAATTGAAATCATGAGCGTCTTTGGTTGAGGCATCGGTATTACTATAAGCTACAGAACCCTTAGGTGTAACACCGTCGCAATAATAGTCAGCAACTTCATACACCAACGGGCCGTCAGTAACAGGCATCGGAATTGAAGTTGGATCAGAGAGATCTTGCTTGTAAGGAATACCGTTGGTACTCATATCGCCATGATTGAGTACATAGCAAAGTTCACCGCTATGAAGAGGATCAGCTGTAACCCAGTCGGTTTTCAAGCCTTGTGTACCAGTCTTTCCCTGAGCAGTTGTGTTAACGAGGTCATAGCAGTTGGGCATTGAGCGATTAGTACCGCGGAACAGGTTGTTTACACCATCAAGAGGTGTACATTCGCCGATGTTGTAACATGCCTTTAATGTGCTGATAGAAGCACTTTTGTTCCATCCCAAAAGACCAGCGGCTTTGTCACCTCCTGTACTTTTGACTAGGCCTGCATTAACGCAGTTTGCCATGTTGATAACAGGGTGGTCATTGTTTGTATGACCTGCTGCAACAATACCACCAGCCACCTTTGAGCCAGAAGTCACGCTACCGAAGTTCACGATATTGTTAAGCGTAATTACACCACCAGCCTTTGCCTGAACAAATCCGATTAGGGAGCCACAACGCTCGTCTGCAGAGAAATGACAAGTTGAATCGAAGATAATGTTCTGAATTGTTGTACCTCCACGAACGAAACCGAAGAAACCTGTGTTGGTTCCTGTCATTGTCAAGTTCTTGATATGATGATGTTGACCATCGAAGAAACCATTGAACTTATTAGTTTGATTTTGTCCAATTGGTGTATGAGTTTGACCTTCATAATCGATATCTGCTGTAAGGACAGCATTTGCTGTAGTGTTGCCAGCCTCGACATAGTCGGCAAACCATTCCACATCGTTGACAGAACCTAGCTGCCAAACATCATTTGCATCTTTTGTTGGCTCATCCCATGCCTGGGCGGAGCCACTTGCGAGCCATGCTGCTGCTAAGAGAGCAAGGCTGAAGAGTTTTGTTCTTCTCATGTTTAATAATTAAAAGTTAGTAACTATAGTTTGTTTAATCTTTCAGGTTAATTAAATACCATCATGTGATATTCGACCGCAAAGATATACAAATTAACGTTATATAACTATACAATACGAGTTAAGAAGTGTTAAAACCTGCAATTATTACACATATTATATATAATAATGTAAAAGTAAGCACATGTATCGTTTAATTTGAGACAATTTTAACCTAAACAGGAAAGTGTGTTGCACTTTATTATTTGACGCGACGAAATTGTCATGAAAATTCGTGATTCTGACCCATTTCCCTTGCGATATTTTCGGCCAAATAGTGCCGATGCCGAATAGAATGCGCATAATCGAGATTTGCTATCTGCTTGATATACAAACGCAGCAGTTTCATATGCACGGAACATTCGCTAAATATGCGTAAAATATGCGTGTTTTGTGCAATAATTACACGTGTCGAAACACTCAACTTCACGTGTGAAGTTTGCAAAATCGACGTGTCGAGTTGGAAAAGTTCACGTGTGAAGTTTGAAATTTCCTTGTTTCGAGCTTGAAAAGTTGACATTTTTTGTGATCAGGAAAAATTCTTTACAAGATTTTGTACAACTTGTCGATCATGCATTTGTAAAGTTTTTTGCCAACATTCCTGACTTTTCGAATTAGGGAGTTTGAAACTTATCTTCGAAAAAAATCTTAAATTCCTTTGCTGCAATAGATAATTGTTCTATATTTGCACCCCGAAAAGATGTTCCTTTGGAGTTTTAACTCGAAGAAGTCAACATTGACCATTAAACACATTAAACATTAATGGAAGCAAAAGAACCAATAGTGAAGCTCATCAAGGCGCTGCTGGAAATCAATATGCCAGCCCAGCGTCAACTGCTCATCGACTTCATGATGGGCAGAAGGAGCCGCCAGATAGAAGAATACGAACTCTTTGATAAAGAATACTTTGGCGTAGGCGAAACCAACGACGAAGACTTCTGGGCTACAATCATTGACACTGCCTACGAGAATGGCTTGCTCAAACAGATAGTCACGAAGAAAAACGCTTTGGAGCCAACTGCAGCGGGCAAGAAGTTCGCCAAGAAGCCGAAGTCTTTCACGATTCCTGACGACGAATCCATCAACGAAACTGAATCGGAGGTGCCAGAAATCGACTCTATCCTGGAACAGGCTCAGACTGACCGGCCAGCCAACGGTCATACTGTCTCACAACTTGCCAAGCAGCAAATCAAACTCATCACAGCCATAGACCGCCATCTCGCACTCGACTCTTATGCCGAAACCGAGGGCCTTGGACTGGATGAAGTGCTCGACGAACTCGAGTTGCTTGCCGAACAGAAACGTCACCTCGACATAACTTACTTCACAGACGAGGTGTTGGGAGACGATTGCATGAACGAACTGCTCGACTACTTCGAGAATGCTAAGTCCGACAGCATGGACAAAGCCATGAAGGAATACGGCGACATCTACAAGGAAGAAGAGCTCCGACTGGCAAGAATCGTGTTTAGAATGAACAAAATCAGTTAATATATTATGGAAATACTCAAGTTTAGTCCTATCTTCAAGCCCACTCTTTGGGGCTCTGAAACATGGGTCGTGTCCGCAGTAAAAGGTTCAGAATCCATTGCCACAAACGGCATAGACAAAGGTCTGACTCTGCCTGAAATCGTATCTCGCTATGGTGCCGACTTCCTCGGTAAGAAGAACTTCGAGAAGTTCGGAAACGATTTCCCCCTGCTTATCAAGTTCATCGATGCCCGTCAGGACCTCTCCATTCAGGTTCACCCCGATGATGCCCTCAGTGCAAAAAGGCATGGCAAGATGGGTAAGAACGAAATGTGGTACGTTGTTGACGCAGACCGTGGCAGCCAACTCATAGCAGGTTTCCGCCAGAAAATTGAGACGAGCGATTACGCACAAAAGGTCGCAGACGGAAGCATAGAGGATGACCTCAATAAGGTTAACGTCAGCGAAGGCGACTGCTTCTACATCCCAGCAGGTCGCGTGCATGGAATCGGTGCAGGAATGGTCATCGCAGAGATTCAGCAGACCAGCGACGTGACCTATCGCATCTACGATTATCTGCGTCGTGACCGAGACGGAAACCTCCGCGAACTACATACCGAGCTCGCACTCGAAGCAATAAACTTCCAGGACATTACGACCGATCCCAAGGTCGCCTATACCGAAAGTCGTGACGCCATCGTGAGTCTCGTGGAGTGTCCCTTCTTCACGACCAACGAGTTGAAGTTGACCAAACCCTTCAAACGCGACTATTCAAGTATTGACAGCTTCCGCGTCTATATGTGTCTCGACGGCCAATGCTGCTTCCTCAGCCCAGCCGGACAAGGTATCTTCCTGCATCAGGGCGAGTCACTCGTCGTACCTGCTTCCATCAAGGAAGTAACCATCCTGCCCGACGAAAATACCAAGCTGCTGGAAAGCTACGTGGAATGATAAATCATTGAAGATTGAAGATTGAGAATTGAAAATTAGGATAGGAGATTGAATCTTATGGGATGAACATTAATGATTTACCTTTCAATATTCAATCTACAATTTTCAATTACATAAAAAATCTTGCCCAAAAATTTGGCAGATAAGCAGAAAAAGTGTACCTTTGCACCCGATTTATGCCGTAGAGGCTCGAAAAAGTGGGTCACGAGTTGGCTCCGCCCCGCGGTCAAACCCGTTATAATAATTAATTAAAAAATGTACGCAATCGTAGAGATTAACGGTCAGCAGTTCCGTGTTGAGGAGGGTCAGAAGCTCTTCGTTCATCACATGCCCGAAGCAGAAGCAGGCAAGACTGTTGAATTTGAGAATGTGTTATTGGTCGACAATGGCACCATCACAGTGGGAGCTCCCACCGTTGAAGGCGCAAAGGTAACGGCCGAAGTCGTTTCACCCCTGGTAAAGGGCGACAAGGTGCTCGTCTTCCACAAGAAGCGTCGCAAGGGCTATCGCAAGCTCAACGGCCATCGCCAGCAGTTCACAGAACTGACCATCAAGGGTATCAACGCTTAATGTTTAACGCTAAAGACTAAACAAAATGGCACATAAAAAAGGTGTAGGTAGTTCAAAGAACGGACGCGAATCACACGCTCAAAGACTGGGCGTCAAGATTTTTGGTGGTGAAAAGTGCGTTGCTGGCAACATTATCGTTCGTCAGCGTGGCACACGTCACTATCCCGGCACTAACGTTGCTATGGGCAAGGACAACACTCTCTATGCTCTCGTTGATGGAACCGTACAGTTCAGGAAGGGTCGTCTCGACCGCAGTACTGTAAGTGTCGTTCCCGTCACCGCTGAGGCATAAGGGCATCCAAGCTCACCTGAAACAGACAATCACAACTCAAATCAAGGTCCCCTCATGCTTTCAGCACTGAGGGGACTATGTTTTTAAAGCATTATGAGAGGTCATACAATAACAGAATGGGTGCTGGCAACAAGGCCTTGGTCCTTCCCCGCCTCTACAATGCCTGTCTTCGTGACGATGATGTTCCTTTGGAGCAAAGGCATAGAAGTCAATTGGTGGCTGGGCATCATGGCTCTCGTGAACATTGTTCTCGTGCATGCTGCCGGCAATGTTTGGAGCGACTATCACGACTACAAACGAGACGTGGATGCTCCTGATACTTATGGCGTCCGCATCCTGACCGACAAACAGTTCACACCAAAGGAAGTTTTGACCCTTTCCGTCAGCCTACAAATCGCAGCCATTCTGATGGGTTTGCTGATGGTGTGGCTTACAGGCATCACTTTGCTTTGGTTTGGCCTGGCAGGTATCGCCCTCTCCTTGCTCTATCCGCCATTGAAGTATGCTGCTCTTGGCGACCTCGTCATCATGGCTTGCTATGCACTCTTACCCATGCTTGGCACCACATTCATCTGCTCAGGTAATATCGTACCACAGGTACTTTGGCTTGCCGTTCCTGTTGGAAGCATCACGGTTGCCATCCTTCATGCCAATAATGCGCGAGACATCGAGACCGACAAAAGGGCTCACATTAGCACATTTGCCATGCTGACAGGCAGGCCTGCTGCAATCAACGTTTATCTCTTCGAGATGGTTCTGCCCTATTGTTGGCTGCTGGCTGTTGCTTTGCTCGGTTATGTTAGCCTATGGACGCTGGTTACCTTCATCACATTACCCATAGCTCTTGGCAACTGCAAACAGATGCTATCCTGTAAGACAGAAGGTATCAAAGCAATTGCCAACCTTGACGAAGCGACGGCCAAACTGCAGTTAGCCTTCAGCATGACACTCGCCATCGGACTTATCATTGAGGCTCTAACATAAAGGCACATGACGACAAGCAATACCATAAAGATACGCGACAAAAGCAAACTCGTGATGGGTCTGCTTGTGGCTGCTTTGCTATGGTTCATCATGTTCTCGCCCTGGACATCGCCCCACGTTAACTTCTGGGTTTGCATGACTGCTTCGGCACTCATCCTCACTTGCCTCGCCTTCGCTTTTGGCGGAAGTAAGAGCATCGGAACTGGCGTTTCTCCAGAAGATACGCCACCAGCCACCTATACTTGCATCCTTGCTATTCTCATCGCAGTCCTGCTTTGGGGAGTATTCTTTGTTGGTGACAAAGTATCACAACTCCTTTTTTCTTTTTCGCGCGCGCAGGTGAACCTTATATATAATATTAAGGGAGATGCCTCTCCTACCCTGCTTGCTTTACTCCTGCTCTTTGTCATAGGACCTGCAGAAGAGATA
>JAEEGI010000320.1_pt1 | contig 193838 bp, 157 predicted proteins | sample 8958751 | NCBI WGS metagenome assembly JAEEGI01 (sample SAMN16246545, study PRJNA631951) | gut metagenome | biome: gut microbiome; feature: rumen; material: KS-attached | host: Bos | place: Iran: Karaj | collected 2018-10 | reverse complement strand
TTCTGCAGAAGGAAATGTGAACAATATATCCGGAATTATCGAACGATCTATCGACGAACATATTCGTGCGTATATTCGAATTCCGGATGGGTATCGGTATAGAGAAGAGTGACAAATTCAGATTTGTTGGGCTGATGTGTTAGTAAGTTATATCGGAAGGATAACAGGCTAAGAGGATGACTATGGTGATGGATAAAGACTTCAGAGGAAATGCATATATAGTTAAAGGCGGCGAAGTTCTGCTGAATTACAGCGGCGGATTTGCTGATCTGGCAAATGAGATCCCGAATACGATCGATACCAGATTTGCATCTGCATCTATGGGCAAGACTTTTGTAGCTGTGGGCATCCTTCAGCTGATCGAAGAAGAGAAACTGGGATTCGAAGATACTATCGGCAAGATCCTGGATTTTGATCTGAAAGACATCGATCCCTGCGTTACAGTGAGACAGCTTTTGAATCACACATCCGGTGTCCCGGATTATTTTGATGAATCGGTAATGGATGATTATGAGGAATTGTGGACCGATTATCCCAATTACAGGATCAGACATAACAAAGATATGCTGCCCCTGTTTATCGATAAGCCGATGATGTACAGCAGAGGAGAGAAGTTTCAGTACAATAATTCCGGATATGTTTTACTCGCATTGATCATCGAAAAGATTACCGGTATGGATTTTGATGTTTATCTTAAGCAGAATGTTTTCGACAGATGCGGCATGAGTAATACGGGTTATTATTCTTTCGATAAGCTCCCATCGAAATGTGCAAACAGTTACATCTATTGTCCTGATACAGATGATTACCGTACAAATATATATTCAGTCGGTGCAAAAGGCACAGGTGATGGTGGTGCATTCGTAACTGTGGAAGATATTGTAAAGTTCTGGAAAGGCCTTCTTGAACACAAGCTTCTATCTGAGCAGATGGTAACGCAGATGTTTTCCAAGCAGAGCGGGGACGGGAAGGACCCGGAAGAAGGGTATTACGGTTATGGAGTCTGGATCATTGACAATCCCAAAGGGAAGGACTATGTGTATATGCAAGGGTGTGACGATGGAATAAGCGCCATCTCTGAATATAATCCCAACAATGGAATGATAACGGTCCTGCTCAGTAATTACGGAGATAATGTGTGGTCGAGGATGAGAAAAATAAGGGAAGAAGCGATCTTTGCAAACAAAACCAAATTAGATGTGAAAAAGTGAGAGTAACAAAGACAGCGAAGGAGAATCCCAATGATCTCGGCAGAAGAAGCGATCAAACGTCTAAAAGAGGGAAATAAGCAATATGTTGCCGCGGATACTTTTCAGATGGATGTATCGCCGACGACGCTGGAGCATTTTGCGAAGAACGGGCAGGAGCCGTATGCCATTATTATCGGCTGCTCAGATTCCCGCGTGATCCCGGAGAGGATCTTCCACGCGGCCATTGGAGATCTGTTTACGATACGTGTGGCCGGAAATGTGATCGACGATCATCAGCTGGGAAGCATCGAATACGCGGCGGGGCATCTGGGAACGAATCTGATCGTTGTGCTCGGGCATACCCAGTGCGGTGCCGTTACGGCGGCGATCCACCACGATCCGGAGGGCTACATCAAGTTCATCACGGATGAGATCAAGCAGGCGATCGGAAATGAAACCAACGATTATCAGGCGGCTCTTCTCAATGTGAGAAGAAGTGTGGAGATCATAAAGTCCAGCCTTCAGATCCAGAAAGACGTGGAAACCGGACTGAAAGTAGTCGGCGCGATCTATCGGATCGAAGACGGCACAGTGGAGTTTGACGTGTAACTACCGTCAACGGTATTCTTTTCATTAGAGTATAGGAAGAAGTCAACAGACAATCATTACAGAGTATAAGCACTATGTGTGGAAGGGGCGAATATGAAGAAGAATAATAAAATGCCTACTATAGCTATTCTCGTGTCTATGAGCATTATGTTGTGTTCATGCTCAAATTCTGACGGCACATCTACCAGTACTTCTACTACGCATGCTCCTGCTTCCCGTGTTGAGCATGCTCCTGCTACATACGAGAAAAACATCACCGGAAGTGATGTGTATAACAACGGATGGTATTATGAATCTCTGGATATTCACAGGAACGTGGAAGTCAGAAACTATGAACCCAATAAGGGCGTGACGTGGAAAGTATATTTCTCTGAGGAATCGTTGTCGGAAGAAGAGATGGAGAAACTGAAAGAACGGGAGCCGGATATAATCAACAGTGGCGAGTTTAATGCTTCCCAATATGACTGGATCTATGTATATTGCGACGTGAATTCTACAAATTCTCCGGCACCGACAAGCGATATGCTTAAGATATCGTATCAGACCCAGTAGGCTGCACTTCAACATCCTAAAATCGGCAATTTTTCTCGGGGCAAACATCCTAAAGGCGGCAAATCCTATCGGCGCGGCTTTCTGGCAAGTTCCAGGTCCAGTGTGTCGCTGATCGTGATCGTGCCGCCATGGCGGTCGATCGCATCCTCGATTCTACTGAAAAACACTTTACGGATGCTTTCTTCGATGGCGATTTTATCCGATCACCTAAAGGTCGTTTTCGAGTTGCCTGTCCGCTTTTAGACATTATACTCTTTCTTGCCGCCGTGTCCGCCGAAGATCTGCCAGGACCCGGTTCCCAGCCGCTGGAAAAGCGCCTGCCGTTCTTCGGTGCAGAGCTCCTTATCCGTATCTACGGAAGTCATCAGGATCGGCGCATAAGTATTATACTGCAGCTGGCGGGGAGTCATATCCTTGAGGTTTACGAAGATATCTCCGGTAAAAGCGATGTGATGCTCATAATCCAGAAGGACGGTCTCGCCTTTGAGGTGACCGCCGCGGCCTTCGTATAGTTCGAAATGCAGATCGCCGAAATCGAAGAATCCGGTCTGTTCGAGCGGATGACGGATCTGCCTGTCATCTCCGATGACCGTGATCTTCTCCGGGGATACCGGAGTGTAGGAAGTCAGAGCTTTGCAAATACGGACATAGGGCTTATGGAGAGGATTGACCTCTCGATACCCGTCCTTACCTTCGTACTCGAGGCGGATGCAGGCAGCGCTCTTGGCGCTGGCGTAAACCTCATCAAAGAGAGGAAGAAGTCCGCAGTGATCCACGTCAGCATGAGTGATCAGGGCCGACTTTCTGACTGTGTCGAAATCCGGGATCAGCTTCTTAAAAATCTCCAGCATCTCTTCCTGATAGCACGCATAGCCGGTATCGATGAACAGGTATTCGTTTCCGCTTCGGATAATGGCTGTATTACTTCCGCATGGCGGTTCGATGAGCGTGATGGCCGTGTCGTCTGAGATCTTGTGCTCCGAGATCCTGGGTTCGAAGGAAGACTTTCTGGAAAGTGCCAGTAATTCGGCAAACCGGCTGATGCTGTCAAACGTCCGATATGGGGAAACGCCCGTCTCGTCCAGGATCTGCATGGCCAGATTCGTATTGATCAGAAGTTCATTTTTTGAGTCAGGAGAGATCTCCATGGAAGAACTCAGTTCATCCACAAAGGTATGGTAGAAGATACTGTTATCGTAGATCTTATCGGCATGGTTATAGTCGATCAGGCGGACATCGCAGAGTTTCTTCGCTTCTTCGATGAATTCCTTGATCCGGTCCTGCTTATCCACGATCAGCCCCATCTTAAAAAGCTGGTATTCGGTTCCGTTTTCCTGGGAGCTGATATAGGAGATGTTGAAGTTATAGGCACTGATCAGTTCCAGTACCGATGTAACGCTTCCCGGTTCATCCTTGAGCTTAAACTCGAGAAGAACGACGCTTCTGTCTTCCTCATCACACTGCAGATACCCGATCGCGGTAAGTTCTTCCGTTGCTTTAGAAAGCTGTTCCGGTGTGCCCTCGGCGTCGATAAAAAGCATATGGGAGTCCACGGCCTTATTGTAACTGACGCGGGTAATGTTGATCCCAAGTGACGCGAAGCAACGGCTTGCCTTTAGAAAAGCACCGATATGGTTGGGCATTTTTGTAACGAAAGTCTTATTCATAGCTCTTTCTCCTCGACTATAAAATGCTCTGAAGAGTCATTTCCCGGAATCGGTTGACTCATTATAACATCCGGACGGAATGGGTCCTATACCATTCTGGTATAAAAAACTGGATGAAAACGGTGTTGACAATCTCGTATCACAGAAGTAAGATAACGGTGTTACGTAACAGCGTTATGTAAATAGCGCATTTTGTGAGGATGATCATGAAAAACGAAAAAGAAACGAGAGAAAAGCTTCTTTCCTGTGCGAAAGAGGAATTCATGGAGAAGGGCTTTCAGAATGCCTCGCTTCGTCAGATCTGCAGTAAAGCAGGGGTGACGACGGGCGCGGTCTATTTCTTCTTTAAGGATAAGGACGGTCTCTTTTCAGCCCTGGTGGAACCTACCTATCAGGGTGTGTTGGGGGCGCTTATCCATCACCTTCAGGAAGATATGGAAGAAGATCTGGCGACCTATGTCCATAAGCCCGGTGACCACGATCCTTTTGTCGAAGAACTGATCCATGTTCTTTATCAGAACCACGATGCGGTGACTCTCCTGATTTCGAAATCGGCCGGCTCGAAATATGAGCATGTGGTAGATGAGTTTATCGGGATGATCGAGAAGAACTTCATGGGACTTGCGGAGAACTATGCCAACTCAGTTCCCGGGAAACAGCTGAACCGTCCGATGGTCCACTGGCTCTCGCATCTTTCGATCATGACATTCGTCCATCTCCTGTCTCACGAAAAAGATGAGAAACAGGCGTTACGGTTCATGAAGCCGGCGATGGATCATCTGATCCTCGGATGGATGAACTACATTCTCGAAGACAAGGAAAAGTAAGGAGAAAGAGTATCCGAGAGGCGTGAGACCCGGGATAACAGAAAAAGGTACAACTATTTAACATGGTTAGCAATAACTAACTAATAATTTGTGAAGGAGAAGCGACAGCAATGTATTTGACGATTCAAGATGTGAAGAAGAGCTACGGTGAAAACGGGAGTTATATTCAGGTGCTGAAAGGGATCAGTACCAGTGTGGAGAAAGGGCAGATGTGCGTGATCCAGGGAACCAGCGGTTCCGGTAAATCGACACTTCTGAACTGTATCGGAGGTCTGGATACGATGGATTCCGGATCTGTGAAAGTCGAAGGAAAAGAGATCTTCGGATTAAAGCCGATGGCGCTGTCCGAGTACAGAAGAGAGAACCTGGGATTTGTGTTCCAGTTTTATAACCTGGTACCGAATCTGACCGTTCGGGAGAATATCCAGATCTGTCAGCATATTGCGGAAGATCCGCTGGATCTGGATGAGCTTCTGGATACGCTGGGATTGGCGGAGCATCAGAATAAGTTTCCGTCCCAGTTAAGTGGCGGACAGCAGCAGAGGTGCGCGATCGCCAGAGCCCTGATCAAGAACCCGAAGCTCCTTCTTTGCGATGAGCCGACGGGAGCACTGGATTCAAAGACTTCCAGGGATATTCTGGTTCTTCTGGAGAAGATCAATGCCAAATACAATACCACCATGCTGATCGTTACCCACAATAACTCCATCAAAAACATGGTGCATAAGGTGATCCTACTAAAAGACGGCGTGATCAGGAAAGACTACGAAAACGAAGTCCGGACTCCTGCGGCAGAACTGGAGGATCTCTGATGAATCGTGTATTGAATAAAAGACTCCTTCGGGATCTGAAATCGAACTTAGGCCGTTATCTGGCGCTGATGTTCATGATTTTCCTGGGTATTTATATCGTAGTGGGAATAGTAGGCTCAGCTGAGACTGTTATTGTCGGAACAGAAAAATGGAAAGAGAAGAATCAGGTGGAAGACGGACAGTTTTCTGTTTTCCTTCCGCTGAGTGAAGAAAAAGAAAAGGAGATCACCTCGAAGGGAACAAGCATTGAGAAGATGTTTTCCATGGATCTTCGTGCCGGCGACGGATCGGAGCTTCGCGTATTTGCCGTAAGAGAAAAGATCGATCTGATCATGCTCGATGAAGGCCGCCTTCCTTCTTCTGAAAATGAAGTGGTACTCGAAAAGAACTATGCCCGTGTCCACGATCTTTCTATCGGAGATCTCATCACGATCGAGAACAGTGCTTTTTCCGTAGTCGGAACCGGTTCTGTTCCGGACTATGACCAGATGCTGAAGACATTTGCCTCACCTGCCGTAGATGCGGAGAGTTTCGGCGTCATGTTCGTTTCAAAGGAAGGCTACAGAAAACTGACAGAAGATCTTCCGGAGAAAGTAGAGACATATACCTATGCGTATCGCCTCGGAAATGAGACCTCCGATGAGCTGAAAGACCGGATCGAAGGGCTGACTTCCTTTGTGACCTATGAGGACAACATCCGTATCGAGGGCGCGGCGGGAGATGTCATCATGGATAAAAAGGTAGGCTTGATCGCCGGTGTGATCGTGCTGTTCCTCTTCGCCTACGTGATCTCGGTGTTCGTCGTTCACCAGATCGAAAGAGAACAGCCGGTGATCGGTGCCCTTTACGCTCTCGGAGTCAAAAAGAGAAATCTTTTAGCGCATTATGTGATCCTTCCGACAGTGACTGCGCTCATGGGCGGACTCCTCGGTCTTCTGGCCGGATTCTCGCCGCTGGGCGTCGGTTTTATGGGAAGGACCCATTACGAATACTTTTCGATTCCACAGTTTCCGATCGTATATGCCCCTTACCTGATCATATACGGAGCAGTGCTGCCAGCTTTCATCTGCCTGATCGTCAATCTCTGGACAGTAAACCGCAAGCTTTCTAAGACCGCGCTGTCACTTCTCCGGAATGAACAGACGGCTGGAAACTACAAGCAGGTGAATCTCAAGGTGAAGAACTTCAGCGCGCTCTTTAGCATCCGCCAGCTTCTTCGCGAAAAGCGCTCGGCGATCACGATCGTGGTCGGTATGCTGATCACCTTTATGATCGTCTCCCTCGGCATCAATACGTATGTGCTCTGTTCATCCGTGAAGGAAAAGAATACGGAAGATACGAGATATGAATACATGTATCTGTATAAATATCCGGATGAGAAGGCGCCGGAAGGCGGGGAAGCCACTTTTGTGAAGAACCTTTCGATCGACTGCCTCGGATATACACTGGATGTATCTGTCATCGGAATCGACGGCGAAAGCCGGTACTTCGATGCACATCCGGAAAACGGGAAGAATAAGTGCGTGATCAACCGTTCCATGGTGCAAAGATATGGCTATAAAGTCGGAGATGAGATCTCTCTTACCGACTCGGTGGAAGATATGGAGTATACCTTTACCGTTACCGGCATCAGCGAGTATTCTGTCGGCTTTACCATCTTTATGGATACAGCAAGTATGAGAGAACTCTTCGGTGAGAAGGAAGACTACTTTAATGCCGTGTATTCAAATACAGCACTTCCGATCGAGGAAAACCGGCTATATTCAGTCACAACCAAGCAGGATATCGAAAAGAGCTCATCCATTTTCCTGGAGACGATGGCGCCGCTTACGGTAACTCTTCTTTCTGCCGGATCGGTGATCTTCATGGTAGTGATGTATCTGATGCTCGCCGTCATGATCGACCGGTCTACGATGGGTATCTCACTGATCAAGATCTTCGGATACCGCCCCGGAGAGATCCGTAAACTGTATCTGAACGGGAACTTCTATGTAGTCCTCATTGGCGGTATACTGGCTTTTCCGATCGCAAAGAAGATCATAGATACGATCTATCCGAGTTTTATCGCAAATGTTGCATGCTCGATGAATCTTTCGTACTCCTGGTATCTGTATCTTCTGATCGCCATCGGTGTGATACTGATCTATTTTGCCGTAAGCTCTCTTCTGGTTAGAAAGATCAAGCGGATCTCGCCCGCGGAAATTTTGAAAAACAGAGAGTGAAAAAAGTTAGCCAAAGCTAACCAATTGTGATACAATGCTCTGCAGAGAAAAAAAGGAGCATTGAAAACTATGGGTCTTTATAAGAAGTTTGTAAACCAGACGCGAAAGCCGGAAGGTGTCTTAGGAAAGCTGATGGTGAACGGGATGAACGGAGGTCATGCCAAACTTGCTGACTGGGGGATGTCGTATCTTCCGAATATCACACCGGATGATATCGTGGATCTCGGTTGCGGCGGAGGAAGAAATGCCGGAGAACTGGCAAACCGCTATCAGAATGCGCATGTGATCGCTATCGACTATTCGCCGGTATCGGTCAAAAAAGCTTCTTCGCATAACCGAAAATGGATCGAGGGCGGACGAATGCTGGTAAAGCAAGGAGATGTCAGTCATCTGCGTCTGCCTTCCGGAAAAACCGACCTGGCCACGGCTTTTGAAACGATCTATTTCTGGCCGGGACTAGAGAGATGTTTTTCTGAAGTATATAAGATCTTAAAGCCCGGTGGCACATTTCTGATCGTCAATGAATCGGATGGTACAGATGAAACAAGCCTGAAATTTCAGAAAATCATTGACGGGATGCATTGCTACACGGCATATGAGATCGATGCAGCACTAAAGAGTGCAGGTTTTTCCGATGTACAGGTCAATCATCATGAAAAAAAGCCGTGGATTTCCGTGGTAGCGAGGAAAGGAGCAAGAGTATGAAACCGGATTATAAGAACTGGATGCCGAAAGGAATGGTAATGGGAAGTGCGATCGGAGCGGGAGTTTGTATCCTGCTGCTTGTGCTATTCGGATGTACTCCGTTGCTTTCGTCCGGAAGTGTGAAGACTGTTTTGACGATCGTTTTTGCGGTTATTTCGGTCTTTATGACTGTTATGACCATTTGGATGTTCATGATGTACCGGGCCTTTTCCTATAACGGGAAAAGACAGATGTCCAGACAGATCATTGAAGGATTGGCGCACTATGTGCATATTCCTGACGGGGGCATCGGGCTTGACGTCGGTTGCGGAAGCGGGGCGCTGACTATTGCCTGCGCGAAAAGAAATCCCAAAGCATCGATGGTCGGTATCGACCGCTGGGGAAAAGAATATGCTTCTTTCAATCTCCCTCTTTGCGTGAAAAATGCTTCCGCCGAAGGAGTCAGCTCAAATACCGAGTTTAAAAAAGGAGATGCGGTAAAACTGGATTTCGATGATGAGGTCTTTGACGCAGTCACCAGTAATTATGTGTACCATAATATTCCATCTTCCGATCGCCAGAAGATCCTTCTTGAAACTCTTAGAACACTGAAAAAGGGCGGTATATTTGTGATCCACGATATCATGTCGAGAGCAAAGTATGGAGACATGGAGGCCTTCGCCGGAAAACTCCGCGCAATGGGATACGAGAAAGTTGAACTGATCGATACCACCAAAGGCAAGTTCATGACACCTTTTGAAGCGATGTGGATGGGACTTTCCGGATCGAAGATACTGATAGGGAAAAAGTAAAGAAAAGCAATTAAATGAAAAGAAGAAAGAAGTGATCCTTAGCCGGTGGCAAGGATCACTTTTTTGCCTACTAAGCGGATACAGCCATCGTCCTGCATGCGTCCGAGTTCACGACAGACAGAAGATCTTTCCGAACTTACATAAGCAGCCAGTTCCTCACGGGTCAGAGTTAAACGGCAGGTTTTCCCTTCGGGCCCCTCAGTAGCACCTTCTTCAAAAAAGAGAAGAAGCTTATCGCGAAGTGATTTCTGAGTCAGAAGACAGATCTTCTTGTTCAGTTGGATATTCGTGGCAGCCAGGATCCTCATGAGATTGACAGAGAGCTTCCCGAGGATCGGATCGATCTCAGGTTTAGAGAAGAGCAGATCAAGATTCATGAAGAGGATCTCAGTATCTCCGACAGAACGGAAATGTATAAAAGAGTTTTCTGTTTTGGTCAGAGAGAATGCCTGTCCGATCAGCTCACCGGGCGTTTCCCGAACGACCAGTTCCTCTTTGCCGGAAAAGCCGGAAAACTGAACATCTATGTTACCCGACAGGATCATCCCGGTATGGCATATGACTTCACCGGGAGAAAAGATATCGACATTCTTCGTGTATTTCCTTCGGCAAGAGCAGGTCCGTGACAGGATATCATCGATCTCGTCCGGGGTGAATCCTCGAAACAGATCTGATTGTAATTCGTGTATTTCGTTTTTTAACATTTTTTTTGAGATGTTGCGCAGGCAACTTTTTTTGAAACTCCTTTTTAGTATACTGTCACAGTTAGCAATGGCTAACCGATTGAGATTATTATATTCAATTTTATAGAAAAGGCAATACTGGGGACGAAAAATGTTAAAGATAGCTATTTATGGTAAAGGCGGAATAGGTAAATCAACCACAACGTCGAATCTTGCAGCCGCTCTTTCGCGCCGTTATAAAGTCATGCAGATCGGATGCGATCCGAAAGCGGACTCAACTAAAAACCTGATGGGGGGCGAGAAGATCAGCACGGTTCTCGGAATGATCAAGGAGAAGGGTGAAGACGTCGAGCTTTCTGATCTTGTCCACGAAGGATATAACGGTGTCCTCTGTGTAGAATCGGGTGGACCGACGCCCGGTATCGGATGTGCTGGTCTTGGTATCATTTCGGCTCTCCAGAAATTGGAAGAACTCGGTGCTTTTGAAAAATACGACCCGGATATCGTTCTCTATGACGTGCTCGGCGATGTCGTCTGTGGCGGATTTGCCATGCCGATCCGTGACGGATATGCAGAACATGTCTTTATTGTTACTTCTGGTGAGATGATGGCTCTTTTTGCCGCAGATAATATCTCCCGTGCCGTGGACAATTTCAAAGAACGCGGGTACGCCCGTGTACGTGGCCTGATTTTAAATGAGCGGCTTGTTGAGAATGAAACGGATCTTGTTACCCGCTTTGCCAGAGAACACGACCTTCCGGTTATTTCCCATATACATAGAAGTAAGATGGTGCAGGCGGCGGAACAGGAGGGAAAGACTGTTATCGAGAAGTTCCCCCAATCGTCGATCGCTAAGGATTATGAAGAATTGGCAGACAGAATAATCAGTCTCTGCCATGGGGATGATACGTCCATACAAAAAGATCCGTATACCGAAGAATTGAATTATCTGCTTCGGAGGTGATGACCATGCGATTTGAACCGAACCTTTGTTACTGCAATCCTGCGCATGGTGGATGGGGAATCATCCGTGTCGCAGCACTTATCCCCGGATCCTATCTTCTGTTTGTCTGCCCGTCGGCGTGCTTCCGGCATGGGGCACTCGGAGCGATCCAGCATCACTATAAAGACCGTATTTCTTATCTTTATATTGACCAGAGCGACATCGTGGAAGGATACGATCAGGAGATCCTCGATGGCGTGGATGAGCTTCTGGAAAGAACGGAAAAGGACATCCGTCTTCTCTTTATTTATGTTTCCTGCCTGGATGATTTTATCGGTACGGATATGGAGAAAGTGACCGCGATCCTCGGGAAAAGATATCCGGATATCCTTTTCCGTGCAGGACATATGAATCCGATTGCATCTTCCACCAAGATGCCGCCGGCTGTCACGACGTTTGATGCGATGTTAAGTGTGCTGCCCGATTGGGAGAAGACGGATGATGGCGTAACGCTCTGGGGAAACTTCGTCGGAATCCCGGAAGATAACGAACTGATCCGGGTCCTGAATCAAAATGGCCATATGGTCCGCCAGATTTCCTCGTGCAGTACTTTTTCAGAGTATGAGGAGATGTCCCGCTCCGGAAGATCTATAGTGATAAAACCATTTGTGAGATATGCGCTGAATCGTCTGGAGAAAAGAACCGGAGCTACACACGTGGAAATGCCGATATCCTATGATATCGATACTGTCGCTAAAGAGTATCAGGATCTGTCTGACTTTTTGGGAGAAGATCTTTCTGAAAAGATTAAAGACGACCGTTTCTTATGTGAACAGGCGATCCATTATGCCAGAGAAGAAGTTGCGGATGTGCCGGTCTTTGTTTCTGACAGTGCGACCGTATTTCCCCTATCTCTGGCCGTAGCACTTCTGAAATACGGGTTCCGCGTAACGCGTGTCTATCTTTCTGAAGTGGTGGGCCCCGATCAGAAGTATGCCGATATCCTTCTTAACGAGTATCCGCAGGTCGAGATCATTCAGGGGGATCATCCGGATTCGGTTTTCCGTTCGGAAACGGAAACGATAGCTCTGGCAGTAGGCGAAGAAGCTGCCTACTTAAGCAATGCGCGATATGTTGCAGATATCTCTTCTGATGAAGGAATGCTCGGATATCAGGGAATAAGGATCCTTATGGATACTATGCGGCTCGCGATGAAAGAAAAAGCGGATATCCGAAAACTGATCGATGAATACGGAGGAATCGTCTGATGAATAAAAAACATAAAGTTTGTATGTATCTTCCTCCTTTTGCAGGAGATTATTCAGGGGTATGTTCCGCGCTTTTTGATCTCGGCGGTATGATCTGCATTCATGATGCGGCAGGCTGCACGGGAAATTATACCCATTTCGATGAGCCAAGATGGTACGGCAGTCATTCTATGGTGTATTGTACAAGCCTTCGAAAAGTGGATGCTATCCTTGGTGACGATGAGAAACTGATCGGGAAGATCACAAAGAATGCTTTGGAACGACATCCGAAGTTTATAGCCATTGTCGGAAGTCCGGTACCGAATGTCATCGGTTTTGATTTTAACGGAGTCGCCAGAGCGGTCGAAAATAGAACCGGTATCCCTTGTTTCGGATTTCCGACCGCGGGAATTAAAGGTTCTTACTATGACGGTATTCTTATGGCTTACACCGCACTTACAGAATATTACGAGAAAAACCCGGAGAAGCGCGACCCCTGGAAAGATGAAGGATCAGTAGCTGTCCCGGGCATTTCACCTCTGGATATGCATCAGGAAGTGTATGACGAACTGTGTGGAACGTTAACTGAAAACGGTGTCGCTCTGATGCAGGAAAAGGGAATGTACGGCTCCCTTTTGTTGTACCAGTATCCGGAAAAAGTCACGCTGAACCTGGTCTGGAATCAGGCGGGACTTGCGATCGCCAAAGCTATGGAAAAGAAATATCAGACTCCTTATATCGTGAATTTCCCGATAGGACAGAAACAGATGAGTTCGTATCTTGAACTGGTCCGCGAGGGGAAGACCGCTGTGTTTAAGGTGCTTAGTCCTAAGACTTCCCGACGATCCGGAGTCATTATTGCTGACTCGGTGATCGGGGACTCGATACGAAACTTCCTGCGGTCAGAAAATATAGACTGCAAGTTATATACGATCGAACATGAAGATGATGTATCCACTTATCTAAGTGATGAAGATACGATCCTTTCCGTAGTGAAGGATCAGAAGGATCTTCTGATCGCAGACCCGTTATTTATAGAGTTTTCGGGAGGGGTAAAAGATCAGATACCTTTTCCGCAGTACTCCGTCTCAAGCCGTGTAGGAAAAAACAGTTACTGGAATTACCTGGATGAAAATAAATGGCTTGAACTTGATCTGTAAGCCCGTTCGGCGCTTTTAAACGACCGGCTTAAAAATATACATAATTCTTACTAAAGTAAGTAGAAAGAGGATTATTATGAAGAAAAAACTTCTTGCCGGCTTAATGTCGGTAGCTATTGCACTTTGTGCCCTCTCGGCCTGTGCAAAGAAAGATGAGGAAACGAGCGCTTCATCTGCTTCTGAGACGCAAACGATCGAGGAGACCAGTGCGGAGACGTCGGAGAGTGTTTCCGAAAGTTCTTCGGAGGAGTCTTCCGAGACCAGCGCAGAGGTCAAAGGAGAAAGCAAAGCTTCTGAGAACCCGTTTGGTGATCCCAATGGCACACATACTGTCGTCGATCATGCCGGAGATACCGTTGAAGTTCCTAACACGATCAATCGAATTGCAGTAGGTTCTTTCTATCCGCTGGCATCTGTTATTGCGGAGTATCTGGGTTCTGCAGAAAAGATCGTGGGTATTCATCCGGTATCTATGAGTGCTGCGGAAAACGGTCTTCTTGGACAGATCTACCCGGAGATCTTAAATGCGAATACAGCTTTTATCAGTGGAGATGAGGTAAATCTGGAGGAACTCCTGATCCTTAAGCCGGATATTGTCATCGGTGTCGGACAGGAACAGGCAAAAGCGATCCGTGAAGCCGGCATCCCGGCGGTTACCACCTCTGCTTCTGCATGGAAGTATGACATTATCGAGACCTATGAACACTGGATCGACCTTCTCGACCAGATCTTCGGCGGTTCGGATTTTGCAAAGAAAGCTATGGAGAAGAGTGATGCTGTCCATGCAGATATCATCGAGAAAACAAAGAATATTCCCGACGATCAGAAGGCACGCGTCCTGGTTCTCTTTAAGTACACAGATGCGGCGATGGTGGCTTCCGGTGTGAACTTCTTCGGCCAGTGGTGGTGCGAGTCCGTAAATGCATACAATGTTGCCAGCGAAGTGCCGGATGGTTCTATCCTGAAGATATCGATGGAACAGGTATATGAATGGAATCCGGATATTATCATTATCACCAATTTCTGCGGCACACAGCCGGAAGATCTCTATAACAATGCTATCGGTACAGATGATTGGAGCACGATCAATGCAGTAAAGAACAAGCGTGTCTATAAGATGCCTCTTGGTCTTTATAGAAGCTATACACCGGGTGGAGATTCTCCGGTTACTATGCAGTGGATGGCATCTGTGATCTATCCGGATCTTTTCAAGGATACAGATATCCGTAAGATCGCAAAGGAATACTATAAGGAAATGTGCGGATACGATCTTTCTGACGAGCAGCTGGATATGATGTTCATTCCGTCACGTGATGCGGCAAGAGGCCTCTGATCCGGGGACATAGGTGAACATGTGAAAAAGAAAACAGAATTAATCTGGGTGATCGGCATTACTATTGCACTTGTCGCATCTTTTCTGATCGCGTTAGGTGTGGGCCGGTACTCGATCCCCATCAAAGACTGCGTAAAAGTCCTCCTGGGCATGAAGGTCGATGATCCGAATGTGAAGACGGTGCTGTTTAATATTCGTCTTCCCAGATCGATCCTGGCGATTATCGCAGGCGCGGGTCTGGCCGTTGCCGGTGCAGCCTTTCAGAGTATGTTTTCCAACCCCCTGGCGACTCCTGATACTCTAGGAGTCGCCACGGGCGCTTCTTTTGGGGCAACGCTCGGAATTATGCTGCGGCTTCCTTCTCTCGGAATTCAGGGAACAGCTTTTGCTATGGGCCTTATATCCGTAGGTCTGGTGTATATGATCAGCCGCGTGAAAGGCGAATCTTCGCTTGTCATGCTGATCCTTTCCGGTATGGTGATCAGCTCGCTTTTTGAAGCTCTGGTTTCATTGATAAAGTATGTGGCGGATCCACAGGATGTGCTGCCGGAGATCACATACTGGCTTATGGGCAGTTTATCCGGAACCAGTTTCAAAAAACTGTGGATCGGAACGATCCCGATGCTTATTGGTATTATCATTCTCTTCTGTTTGAGATGGAAACTGAATGTGCTGTCGCTGAATGATGATGAAGCACGGGCGATGGGAATCAATCTGAAACTGATGAGGGGACTTACGATCGTATCTTCAACAATGATTACCGGATCTGTTATTGCCATGTGCGGTAAGGTCGGCTGGATCGGTATTTTGATCCCGCATATCTCCCGCATGATGTTCGGAAACAATAATAAATATGTTATTCCGGCCAGCATCGGACTGGGAGCGACGTACCTTCTGCTTATTGATACAGTTGCGAGATCTGCAACCGCTGCGGAACTTCCGATTTCGATCCTTACAGCGATTATCGGCGCTCCGGTATTTATTATTCTGCTTCGTCGGACAGGAGGTGTAAAAACATGATTTTTGAGGTGAAAGATGCATCATTCGGATATAAGAAAGGACCTGACATCCTTAAAAATCTTTCTTTCTCTGTCAATGAGGGAGAGATCCTTTCGATCCTGGGATCAAATGGTGTCGGCAAGACGACTCTGCTGAAATGCACGCTCGGTTTTCTTCCATGGCGTACCGGCTGCACATATATCAATGGTAAACCATGGCACGAATGGAAGAACCAGGAGATCTGGAAGAAGATTGGATATGTGCCGCAGGCGAAGCGCTCCGCCTTTTCCTATACCACGGAAGAGATGGTCCTTCTCGGACGAAATGCCCACCTGGGAATACTTGCACAGCCGACGAAGAAAGACTACCGCTTTGCGGAAGAATGTCTGGATATGGTCGGGATGAGCCGGCTTCGCGGGAAGCTGTGTAATGAGATCTCCGGCGGTGAACTGCAGATGGTCCTTATTGCCAGAGCATTAGCTACAGATCCGGAACTTTTGATACTGGATGAACCGGAATCAAATCTCGACTTTAAGAATCAGCTGATCGTTATCAGTACGATCCATAAGCTGTGCAGAGAGCGGGGCATCTCATCCATTGTAAATACCCACTATCCGGAGCACGCGCTGGCGATATCCGATAAGGCCCTGATCCTGAATCGTGATGGAAGCAATTCATTCGGAAATGCAAACAAAGTGATTTCCGAAGAAAACCTTTGCAGGGCGTTTGATGTTGCTGTGCGGATCCGTGATTTTATGATCGAAGAGAAAAAGCATGTATGTGTGCTGCCCATTGATGTGCTCAGTCGGGACATAAACGAACAGGTGACAGTTGTCGAAGGGAGGAATCGATTTCGTGAGAGAAGAAGAACTGCATTACACAGCAGAAAATAAAGAGGCAAAGCTTGTCGGCCGTGTTCCTTGTGTGGTACAGCTTCCTTTCCAGGATTATCTGGATGAGCATATCTCTGACAGGAAAGAGTACAACATCGCGTTAGCGGAGTTTGGTTTATCCTGGGTCGATGATATCTTTCGGGAATGTGATCCGGATGTTTTCATGGGAACCGGTATCGAAGGACTTGTCCATCATCCGGCTATAAAGGAAAAAGGGTATCGCACATCGGGAAAAACACTTCTCGGGAATGCGGACTTTTCTTCCTTTTCAGATCCGAGAGAAATGTTTGATATATATTCGTGTATTCCTCTGGTAATGGTCGTGGATACCGCTCAGTCGAAGGGAAGAAATGAGCCGGAGACTTTTTCTGATCTCCTCTCTTCCGCGTTTGAAAACAGTATTGCATTCCCGGATGACGGACACATGTTTGACGGGATCATTCTGACTTATGTTCATCAAGTAGCCGGAGATGACGGAATCAGACGATTAAGAAAGAATATCCGTGCGATCGTACATCCCTCTCAGATGATCAAGCCGGGCGGAATCGAAGGCGAAAAACCATATATCTACCTGATGCCATGGATCTTCGGGGAGATCAAAGCACGACAGAAGGGGATGAAACTCATTTGGTTTTCCGATGGTGCTCCGATCCTGCCTCTTGTTGTAACTTCAAAACCCAATCCGGAGGCGGAAAGGATCATGGCCATTCTTTGCCAGCCTGAGGCCGGTAGGATCTTTCGCGAGAAGGGATTCTTTCCGAGCAATATCACAGGTGTGAAAAATGCACTTCCCGGAAGCCTCCGATTTGTCGGATGGGATTATATATATGATCCCGCCCTTCCCGAGATCATTCGAAGATGCAAGAAAATCATGACGGAGAATGAATGATGAAACTTGTTACTTTTGCGGGACCTCCCGCTACAGGAAAAACGTCCGTAATGACGCGCATTCTGAAAGTATTCATGAGAGACGGAAATAAAGTAGGGGCCTGTAAATTTGATTGTCTTCAGACGGAAGATGACAAAATCTATAAAGAAGCAGGAATTCCGTCGGCAAAGGGACTGTCTTCAGAACTCTGCCCTGACCATTATTACATTACGAATATTCAGACTGTATATGATTGGGGCAGGAAGGAAAACTTAGACTATTTGTTTACGGAGAGTGCCGGTCTGTGTAACCGCTGTTCGCCATATATCAAGAATGTACTGTCTGTCTGTGTGATCGATCAGCTAAGTGGAATCCGTGCCCCACGAAAGATCGGACCTCTTTTGAAGCTTGCGGATATTATCATTATCACAAAGGGCGATATCGTTTCTCAAGCAGAAAGAGAAGTGTTCATGCGAAGAGTCGAAACTTCCAATCCCAAGGCCCTTATTCTTCCAGTCAATGGACTAACCGGACAGGGTGTTTCTGAGGTTGCTTCCGTAATCCGTAGAATGGCAATGGAAAGAGAAATCGAGCATGAGACACTTCGCTTTCCCATGCCTATGGCGCTCTGTTCCTATTGCTTAGGTGAGACGAAGATAGGGAAAGAGTACCAGATCGGAAATGTTAAACACATCAGGATCTGAGAAAGAAGGTGCATACATGTTGACGATCCCGCTTTTGCAACTGGAGAAAGAATATCCCTACCTGCCCTACTATCTGGATGACTTCGAAGTGATCTGGAATAAAGAAAAAAGTTTCTCTGAGAATCTTGAAAAACTGCCGGAGTCCTTCTATGAACAGAGAAAGATGTCCAGAAAAGAAGTAGAGAAGGAATTTGTGATCTATATTCAGAGTGCATCACAGTGCCTCTCTGAAGAGATCTGCAGTGTCGAATCTATTACGATCATTCCGGGAGTAGGAAAGGATGGAACGAAAGAATCCTTCGATCCGATTACAATCTGTAAAGGCCAGATGATCGCCATCGTCGGAGAGACAGGATCCGGGAAGAGCAGGCTTCTGGAAGATATCGAGTGGCAGGCTCAAAATGACACCCCGACGCAAAGAACGATCCTGATCGATGGTAAAACCAAAGAAGAATGGCGGGAAACAGGATCGAGAAGACGTTCTATCGCCCAGCTGTCACAGAATATGAATTTCGTTCTGGATATGAATGTGGAAGAATTCCTGAGACTGCATGCGGAATGTTTTGTTCATCAAGAGGATGCAGAAACTCTGGTTGAAAAGGTATATCAGATTGCCGTTTCCTTGGCCGGAGAGACCTTTGATAAGAAGACAGCCGTTACATCCTTAAGCGGCGGTCAGTCGAGAGCGTTGATGATTGCAGACTGTGCGTATCTTTCGAAAGCTCCGATCGTATTGATCGATGAGATCGAGAATGCAGGTATTGACAGAAGAAAGGCGATGGATCTTCTGACCGGTAACGATAAGATCGTGCTTATTGCGACGCATGACCCTATCCTTTCCCTGATGGCGCCGAAACGAATCGTGATCCGAAATGGCCGTATTGATAAGATCCTCCATCGTGATGCGCGTGAGGAGGCGGTACTGCTCCTTGCGGAGAAAAAAGACCGGGAACTGATGACTCTGCGGAATGCAATCCGAAGAGGTGAACATGTTTCCATCTTATGAACAGACGAGAGAACACAGTCACAGCATGCTTCATGTCTTCTTCGGCAAAGAGCTCCCGGGGCAAACCTTTTGACATCACAGCCCCCAAAAGTATTCGTGGATGAGCTGTTGACAGAAGTATTTACAAATGATATAAATATTCATAGTTAGCAATGGCTAACTGTGTCTTGATCTTTAATTCCTCTCCATACGCGCTGCTTTTCCAATTCCCGGCGCAGGAGAGGAATTAGTATGTATGAAAGGAGCCTTTTTATGGCAAAACTAACAATTGAAAAAGTAATCGGCAGAGAGATCCTGGATTCAAGAGGAAATCCGACTGTAGAAGCAGAGATCTATCTGGCAGACGGTACTGTCGCAAGCGGTACAGCTCCAAGTGGTGCTTCAACCGGTGAGTTTGAAGCACTCGAGCTGCGTGACGGAGATAAGAGCCGGTATCTCGGAAAGGGTGTCCAGAAAGCCGTAAATAATATCAATACTACAATTAACGATGCGATCAAAGGCCTTGATGCTTTTGATACATATGCAGTCGATGCTGCGATGATCAAGGCCGATGGTACGAAAGATAAATCCAATCTCGGCGCAAATGCGATCCTTGCCGTATCGATCGCCGCAGCAAGAGCCGCTTCGAAGTCTCTTGATATCCCGCTTTATCGCTTTCTCGGCGGTGCAGCAGGAAACCGTCTTCCGGTTCCAATGATGAACATTTTAAACGGTGGTGCGCATGCGACCAATACGGTAGATGTTCAGGAATTTATGATCATGCCGGTCGGTGCCCCGACATTTAAGGAAGCACTCAGGTGGTGTGCGGAAGTATTCCATGCTCTGGCTAAGATCCTGAAGGGAAAAGGTCTTGCTACCTCTGTTGGTGACGAAGGCGGATTTGCGCCGAACCTTTCTTCCGATGAAGAAACCATCGAGACGATCCTCGAGGCAGTGAAAGCGGCAGGATATGAACCCGGTAAGGACTTCATGATCGCTATGGATGCGGCTTCTTCCGAGTGGAAGAGTGAAAAGGGCAAAGGCTTCTATAAGCAGCCGAAGTCCGGAAAAGAGTTCACATCTAATGAACTGATCGCTCACTGGGAGAATCTTGTTGATAAGTATCCGATCATCTCTATCGAGGATGGACTGGATGAAGAAGATTGGGACGGCTGGAAGAAGATGACAGAGAAGATCGGCCATAAAGTACAGCTTGTTGGCGATGATCTATTTGTTACCAATACAGAACGCCTCAGCAAGGGTATCTCACTTGGTGCCGGAAATTCTATCCTCATCAAGCTCAATCAGATCGGTTCAGTATCTGAGACGCTCGAAGCGATCAAGATGGCGCATAATGCCGGATATACAGCGATTGCTTCCCACCGTTCCGGTGAGACCGCTGATACAACGATCGCAGATCTCGCTGTAGCTCTGAATACCTGCCAGATCAAGACCGGTGCTCCGAGCCGTTCCGAACGTGTTGCGAAGTACAATCAGCTTCTCCGCATTGAAGAGATGCTGGGAGAGTCTTCTGTCTATCCGAAGATGGATGCATTTCATGTAAAAAAGTAAAACCCTCCTTGAAAATGTTTTACGCTAGAACTGCCCTGCCTGTGATGACCGCACAGTCAGGGCAGTTCTTTTGAGTTGATAATACGGATGAGATTTCTTTTCCAAAATTTAATTCCCTCCCTGTGCCCATTCCAGAAAGACACATGTGGGAGGGAATATTGAATTAGACATGAGTTAGCATACGCTAACTACTTCTTTATACCATCGATGATGTTTTTTGTCAATCGTTATTCGATAGAATAATATTATTGAGGACACCTTCGAGGTATTCCTGTTTACCGGAGACAGGATTCTTCGGAGCCTTCATTTCAGCTGCTCTTGCAGCGAGTTCTTCAAGCGTGGATTCGCCGGATCTTACCTTCTGTCCAAGTTCGGATGAGAAAGAGGAGTAGCGCTCTTCGATATTCTTTTCGAGCCTTCCGTCCTCAATCATTTCGGCCGCTTTCAGAAGACCATAGGCAAAGGAATCCATTCCCAGGATGAACGCATAGAACATATCCTCATAGGTGTTACTCGGACGTCTGTTCTTCGAGTCGAAGTTGATGCCGACCGGAAGACCATCGTTCTTCAGGATCTCATACATGGCAAGTGTCGTATCATATACATTGCTCGGGAAGCAGTCGGTATCCCAGCCCAGCATGATATCGCCCTGGTTTGCATCGATCGAGCCGAGCATGTTATTGATGCGGCTGATACGCAGTTCGTGCTGGAATGTATGACCGGCCAGAGTTGCATGATTGGCTTCGATATTCATCATGAAGTCTTTTTCCAGGCCATATTCTTTCAGGAATCCGATCGCGGTTGCCGCATCGAAGTCATACTGGTGCTTCATCGGTTCCTTCGGCTTCGGTTCGATCAGGAAGGTTCCGGTAAAACCGATCTTTCTACCGTAATCCCTTGCCATTTTCATCAGGTTTGCGATGTTTTCCTGTTCGAATTTCACCTTAGTATTCAGAAGTGTCTCATAACCTTCTCTGCCACCCCAGAAAACGTATCCGCGTCCTCCGAGTTTTACTGTAAGTTCGATGGCTTTCTTTACCTGTGCAGCAGCAAAACAATATACATCCAGATCATTCGTGCTGCCGGCTCCATTCATGAAGCGGGGATTACTGAACATATTTGCAGTACCCCAGAGACACTTAATGTCGGTTCCTGCGGTTTTTTCAAGAATGTAATCTGTGATCTCATCCAGTCTTTTATTGGTTTCGTTAATGTCATCTGCTTCCGGAACGAGGTCGACATCATGGAAACAGAAGTATTTGATACCGAGTTTTTTCATAAACTCGATACCGGCGTCTACTTTTGCCTTTGCATGTTCCATTGTTCCTTCGGCTTCGGCACCGAACCGTTTGTCGGCGGTACCGCGACCGAACATATCCACTCCATTGGCACAAAGGTTATGCCACCATGCCATGGCAAACGGGAGCTGTTCGCTCATCTTCTTTCCCAGAACGACTCTGTCCGGATCATAGTACTTAAATGCCATCGGGTTCTTGCTTTTAGGTCCCTCGTATTTGATCTCAGGGATACCTTTAAAGATTTCACTCATAGTGATACCTCCATTTGTTAATAGTGAATTTGCACAACAAGTTAGTGTATGCTAACTACAATCTTATCGGGTTCATCCAATTCCGTCAATGATTTCCTGATGGAATAAAAAACATGTTGACAATATTTAGCGAACGTTGTACTCTAACTACGGTTAGCAAACACTGTTCGCTAAATTTGTTTTGATCTTCTGGAAAGAAAGAGTAATGGTTCGCGATAAGAAAGCACATCACGATATGATCATGAAGGCAGCATTCGAGGAATTCCGCACGCACGGGTTTCCGGATGCTTCTATGCGCAGGATCGCATCTGCTGCAGGTATGAGTGCATCCGGACTCTACAAGCATTTTGAGAGTAAAGAGGAGATGTTCTCGGCACTGGTGGATCCGGCTATTGACGGGATGATGGTTCTTTATGAGGATCTGGCAAAGAAAGAAAATGAGACTTTGAATCTTCAGACAACTACACGCGCGTGGGAAGATCAATCATCAACTTCGATCATGCTGGATTACATCTATTCGCACCTCGACGCATTTAAACTGATCATCTGTTCTTCCCAAGGAACACGGTATGCGAATTTCGTCCATGATATTGCACTCATGGAGGAAAAAAACACCCGTGAATACATAGCGAATGCGAGGAGGAACGGCTTTGCTGTCAACGAGATTTCAGATGAGGAAATGCATCTTTTAGTGACTATGAATATCAATGCCGTTGTAGCAGCGGTTGAACATGATTTTTCAAAAGATCAGGCAAAACGCTATGCAAAAACCCTCGAAAAGTTCTTCATCCCCGGATGGCGGGCGGTGCTTGGAATCTGAAATCGATAGAAGCGACGCAGTCGCTTTTCTTTTTATGAGTGAGTTAGCGCACGCTAACTTTAAAGTGTTCGCTAAACCATATGCACGGCGTTCCATCTGCCGGCCAAAAATACACAAGGAGGGGTGAGTGATGGAAAAAAACACATCAGCGGCAAAACCACGGTCGACAATAAGCTGGATCGTAGAGTTTGCCGGATCTAAGAAGAGTTACTATATCCTAAGCGTGATTCTTGCGATCTTAAGTGTCGGATTCGGATTCCTGCCGTACATTTTTGTCGGCCGGATCGTTAAAGAACTGTTAAGCGGAGCGGCGAGCGAGTCGTTCTGCTACCGGCAGTGTATCTGGATCGCGATCGCATGGATCCTTAACCGTATTCTTCATACGGCCTCCACAGGCCTTTCGCACAGGGCAACTTTTGAAGTGCTCGGTAATATTCGAAGAAGGATCACGAAGCATATGTCGAAAATGCCTTTAGGTGATGTCCTGGATCAGTCTTCGGGAACCTATAAGAATATTATCATTGAGCGCGTCGATTCCGTGGAAACGACAATGGCGCATATCCTCCCGGAAGTCTCCTCGAACCTTCTGATTCCTATCCTGGTATTCGGATATATGCTTTCCATTAACTGGAAGCTGGCGCTGCTTTCTTTGCTCTCTCTTCCGATCGGTGCAATCTTCTTCTGCTGCGAGTTTATCGGTGCAAATGAGAGTTTCCAGAACACGATCGATAAGACCAAGGCCTTGAATGATACAGCCGTTGAATATATTAACGGTATTGAAGTTATTAAGGCTTTCGGTAAAGCGAAGACATCTTACGCCAAGTTCGAAACTGCGGCGAAAGAAGGCGCAGATTGTTTTATCGAATGGATGAGAAGATGTAATGTTTTCCAGAATGTTGCAATGACCATGCTTCCGGCGCAGTTGCTGTCACTTGTGCCGTTTGCAGGATGGTTTTACAGCAAAGGCTGTGTCAGCGGAAGTGATGCATTTATGCTGATCATCCTGGCACTCGGTCTTGTTTCCCCGTTCCTGATTATTGCTAACTACCTTGATGATCTGAAAAAATGTCAGGTCATTATCGGTGAAGCAACATCGATTATCGTTAAGCCGGAGCTTGTCCGTCCGGAAAAGAGCACAGAGGTCCCGAACGGAAATGATATTGAACTGAAAAATGTGCATTTCGCATATAAGCAGGAAGAAGTGCTTCATGGTGTAAATCTCATGATCAAAGAAGGCACGGTCAATGCTCTGGTTGGTCCTTCCGGATCAGGAAAGTCCACTATCGCAAAACTGGTTGCATCCTTCTGGGATGTCGATGAAGGTACGATCCTTTTCGGCGGTGTCGATATCAGAAAGATCCCGCTGGAAGAATATAACCGTAATATCGCCTATGTTTCTCAGGATAACTATCTGTTTGACGAGACCGTTATGGAGAATATCCGAATGGGTAACCCGAATGCGACGGACGAGCAGGTAGTCGAAGCAGCAAAAAAGTGCGGATGCCACGATTTTATCATGAAACTTGAAAACGGCTACAAGACTGTATGCGGTGGAGCCGGATCTCATCTGTCCGGAGGTGAACGCCAAAGGATCTCGATCGCAAGAGCGATGCTAAAAGATGCTCCTGTTGTGATCCTGGATGAAGCAACCGCCTATACTGACCCGGAAAATGAAGCGCTGGTGCAGAGAAGTGTGGCCAAACTGGTAGCAGGAAAAACGCTTATCGTTATTGCACACAGGCTTTCCACGATCGCTTCTGCAGACAACATCATTCTGATCAACGAAGGCCGAGTGGAGTGCAGCGGTACGCAAGAGGAACTGCTCGCGGGAAGTCCGCTCTACCGCAGTATGTGGGAAGCCCACAATCTTTCGAAGGAGGTGGAGTAAGATGTTTTCTACACTGAAGAAATTCTTTGATTTCTGTAATGAAGAAGATCGGAAGAAACTATATCTGGCCATCGTACTCAATGTTTTCAAGGCGGTATTTACCGCACTTCGGATTTCTGCGATTGCTGTCTTCGCCCAGGGCGTGATCGAAGATGATATGACAAGTGAAAGGATATTCCTTTCTCTTGGGATCATGATCGTCTCCGTGATCGGACAGATCCTGATCGGCTTGAAGACCACGATGCTGCAGACGGAAGCAGGTTATCACTCCTGTGCCCATAAGCGAATGGAGATTGCCGAGCACCTTCGTTATCTGCCGATGGGATTTTTCAATCACAACAGCCTCGGTTCGATCACAAATGTAACGACAAATGTGATGGAAGGTCTTTCTGATATTGCCACACGAATCGTCATGGTCGTGTCGCAGGGTATCCTCACAACTGCGGTCATTACTGCTTTCGTTTTTGCTTTTGACTGGAGGATCGGGCTCATACTTCTTGCCGGTATTGTCGTATTTGTAATGTGGAATACAGTCATGCAGAAGAGCACCAAATCCGTTGCCCCTCAGAAGCATGCAGCCGACGAAGCAATCGTTACTGCCGTTATCGAGTATGTGCAGGGTATTGCCGAAGTGAAAAACTTCAACCTGACCGATAAAACGGCAAGGAAACTGGAAAGCTCGATCGCAGGAAAAGTGAAAACAGATACGAAACTGGAATTTGCGGTCATGCCCGGAGTCTTTTTCCAGGGCCTGACAACCAAACTGACCGGAGTCCTCATGTGTTTGGCGTCGCTGTACTTCTATTTCGATGGAAGCATGTCACTTCTTTACTGCATCATGATGATGATCTCTGCATTTATGGTCTATGACAGTCTGGAGATCATGGGTATCTTCTCGGCCTTGATCCGTAATGTCGATATTGCCGTAACCAAAGCCAAGGAGATCATGGATATGCCGCCGATGGATATTGACGGAGAAGAGATCACACCGGAGAACCATACGATTTCTGTCGAGCATATCGGCTTCTCGTATGACAAAAAGAAGATCATCAACGATGTTTCTCTTACGATCCCGGAGAAGACGACCACGGCGTTCGTCGGCCCGTCCGGAGGCGGAAAGACGACACTATGTAATCTTCTTGCCCGCTTCTGGGATGTGGATGAAGGTGTGGTCAAACTGGGCGGAAGAAACGTGAAAGACTATAGTTTCGATTCGCTGATGAGAAACTTCAGCTTCGTGTTCCAGAGAGTGTATCTTTTCGAAGATACGATCGCCAATAACATCCGTTTCGGAAAGCCGGAGGCAAGCATGGAGGAAGTGATCGCTGCCGCGAAGAAAGCACGTTGCCATGATTTCATCCAGATGCTTCCGGACGGTTACGATACAATGATCGGCGAAGGCGGTGCCAGCCTTTCCGGAGGTGAGAAGCAGAGGATCAGTATCGCCCGCGCGATCTTAAAGGATTCTCCGATCATCATCCTCGATGAAGCAACGGCAAATGTGGATCCGGAAAATGAAGCGGAGCTTACTTCCGCCATCGAGGAACTGACTCGCGAAAAGACGATCATCATGATCGCGCACCGTCTGAAGACCGTGCGTCACGCAGATCAGATCTTCGTCATCGACGACGGTAAAATCGTCCAGCATGGTACGCATGACGAACTTGTGAAGGAAGAAGGCATCTATAAGCAGTTCATTCTTGACCGAAAAGAAGCTGCTTCCTGGAAGATCACAGAATAAGAAAAAAACAGTTAAAAAACGCGCTATACAAGGGAAGGTGAAGGTGAAAAAACACCTTCCCGGGTATAGTACGCGAAAAAAACAGCAGAAAGGATATACGAAAATGTTTGTTGAAGTAAAGGATTTGAAAAAAGATTATGGCATTGGTGAGAACATCGTTCATGTGCTGAAGGGACTGAACTTCCAGCTCGAAAAAGGCGAGATCTGCACAGTTCTGGGACCGTCCGGCGCAGGTAAGTCGACACTTCTTAACCTGATCGGCGGCATCGATACTCTCACTTCCGGTGAGATCCGTATTAACGGGAAGAAGATCGAGCTGGATGACAAGGACGGACTTCTCGAATACAGAAGAGATCACCTGGGGTTTGTGTTCCAGTTTTATAACCTTATTCCGGATCTTACGGTTAAAGAGAATATTGAAGTATGTGGGTTCCTGGGAAAAAAGTCGCTGGACATCCAAAAACTTCTTAAGGATCTGGGTTTGAAAGAACACCAGAATAAGTACCCGAGACAGCTATCCGGCGGACAGCAGCAGAGAACCTCGATCGGAAGAGCCCTGATCAAAGCGCCGACACTCCTTCTTTGTGACGAGCCGACCGGAGCGCTTGATTATGATACATCCAAAGAAATACTGGAACTCATTGAAAATGTAAACAAGGAATACAACACGACCATCCTGATCGTAACCCACAACGAAGCGATCAGCCGCATGTCTGACCGTATCATCCATCTCAAAGACGGCCGGATCACCAAAAACGAGATGAATCCGTCTAAGACTTCTGCAAAGAATCTGGCCTGGTAATAGGGAAGAGGTGTCATCATGAAAAATGTTCTAAAGAAAAGACTTCCCAGGTTCCTAAAAAGAAATATCGGGATCTACGGCGGTATCGCATTGTTCATTATCCTTGTGATCTGCCTGTCTGCAGCCTATGTCATCGGTAATCAGGGTATCCGGAAAGCGTTCCATGATATGGAAGATAATAATCGCCTGGAAGATGGATTTTTCGCGCTTTCCGTACCTATGGACAAAGATGAGGTCTCTGATCTTTTAGGAGATTCTCTCGAACTTGAATATCAGCCGTATGCAGATCTTTTGTCCTCAGATGAGTCAGAAATCCGTGTGTTCAAAATGCGCCAGTCCATTGACATTCCTTTTGTGCTGGAAGGAAGCATTCCGGACAGCGATAATGAGATCGCGCTGGATCGCCTTTATTGCGAAGCACATGACCTTGAACTCGGAGACAAGGTCCTGGTCGGATCTGAGGATATGGAAGTGTCCGGCATTATCGGCCTTCCCGAGTATATCGTCAGCTTTAAGGAACTGGGAGATCTTCTGGCGGACCGTGAAGTATTTGGTGTTTCGATCGTCAGCGACGGATTCTTCTCAACTCTTGATGAAGAGATGATGACTTATCAGTATGCTTATAAGTTAAAAAACGAGCTTACCAGAGAAGAGGTCAACCAGGCAAACAGAGACATCATTAAGATACTGGGCGACAAAGGTGTGCTTTCCGATTTCTGCGCAATCGGAGATAACAATCGAGTGAATAATATGATTTCCAAGATGGAACTGAACATCAATATGGCGACCTATTTCATGGTCCTTGCCATGGTGATCGTTGCCTTCCTATTCGCGCTGGTGTCGGTGCATACCTTCGAGGACGAGTGTTCGTTTGTCGGTGTTCTGATCGCCACCGGGTATAAGAAAAAGACTATCCTTCGCCATTATCTGACGATCCCGGTACTGGTTACACTGGTTTCTACTGGTATCGGTATGGCGCTGGCTTTGTCTTTCGTCTATAAGCTCCCGACACAAAGCGTATATGACTATTATGTTTGCCCGAGAATGCTCTATACGATCGATCCGGCCAGAATGACCTTCATGATCGGATTTCCGATCTTGGCCGTTATCCTGATCAATCTGATCGTTTTTGGCAGGAAACTCAATCTTACGCCGCTTCGTCTGATCCGCAGGGACACGAAAAAAGAAAAGCGTGTGAAGAACGCGCATGAGATGAAAAAACTCGGATTTCTCAGCCGTTTCCGTATCCGTACAGTCGTTCGAAGCAAGGGCCAGTATATCTCCCTGATCATCGGGGTTTTCCTTGCAGGTCTTCTTTGCATGTTCGGACTGGGCATGCGCTCCTCCTTCGATAAATATATCGACAGCCTTCCGGATTCTGCGATATCTGAGTATCAGTATGTTCTGAAAGCACCGCTTCCGGAGCCTTCGGTCCTGCCTTCCGATGCGGAAAAAGATACGATAAGCACCTACGAAACCGAGTATAACGGCAGAATGCTTCCGGTAAATGTTCTCGGTATCAGTAGTGATACGAAGTATTTGAAGGATTTCAACGTAGCTTCCCTTGGAGAGGATGAGATCATCATCTCTGATATTATGGCGGCGAAACTCGGTGTTCATAAAGGTGACACCATCGAACTCGATAATAAGCTGACACTTCATAAATGGAATGCCAAGATTGTGGAAGTTGCCGATTTTGAACTCGGAGTTTATGTATTTACATCCCAGGAAACACTGAATACTTATCTTGAAAAAGAAGAAGGCTACTATAATACTGTTTTTGCCGATGGTGAGATCTCTGGAATCGATGAACGCTTCGTATCCACGGTAGTGACAAAAGAGAAAGTGGCAGACAGTGCCAAGCAGATGAAGACCCTTATGGCCTCGCTGATCGTAATGCTCACTGCCGTAGGAATCATCTGCTATATCATCGTCATGTTTATGCTGACAAAGATGGTCATTGATAAGAATGCACTGAACATCTCGCTACTGAAAGTATTCGGCTATCGGAATAAAGAAGTCAATAAACTGTATCTTTCCCAGACACAGTGGATCATCATCCTTTCCGTGATCCTTTTCCTGCCTCTTCAGTATTTCCTGATCGGTAAGATCTGGCCCGGAATGCTTAACTCGATGAGTGGGTTCTTCTACTTCCGTGTAACCCCTCTCGTTATGGCGATCATCGTCGTGCTTGGTACGGCAACCTGTCTGATCACAAATGCGATCCATGTTAAGCATGTCCGTAAGATCGATATGACCGAGGCACTGAAGAATAGAGAATAGTATTCTCTTTCAAATACGAAAAGAACATATTCCCCTCTCCCTCTTGTAAATAGGTCCCTTGAAATCCATCCGGTTTCAAGGGACCTGATCTTTGGCCGGAAACCATAGCCGGAACTATTTTATCTGATGATTCGATAAGTCGCAATATTTGGAGGGTTGCCATCCTGATGAGTAAGTGGCATTATAGCCTATGTGGTTAGCAGGTGCTAACGCTGTTGCATGGATAATAGTGATAAAGGAGATATAGATATGCTGATTACGTTTTTACTTTCACTTATGATGATGGCAGGGCTTTTTCTGATGCTCTGGAGTGGCGTCGGGTTTATCCAGGACAAGAAGTTTTTCTCTTCCGCTCCCAAAGAAGCCATTGTGGTGACACCTGACTATGTCCCGGAACGGTTTAAGGGACAGCACGCTGTGGGCTATGTTATGGCAGCGCTATCGCTGGTTCTAATGGGCGGTGCTGTTATTCTGGGTGCATGGGACGGCATAAAGAATGAATACGGCTTCTGGCAGTTTTTCGTAAGATTTCTGGTCATGCTGCTTTTGCTTAAGGCATTTGATGTGATCTTCTTTGACTGGGTGCTTCTTTGTAATCAGGGGTTCGGATTCTTTGCCCGTTACTATCCGCAGGTCGGATCTGTCTATAACAGAAGCCTGTTCGGATACAACAAAAAGACACATATTACCCATGTGATCTGCTTTTTCCCTGCTTGTGCGATCCTTGCATGGATCTGTACATTATTGTGATATCATTTGGATTATTTTTGTTCAAATGGAGTAAACATCTGCTAACTTCTATGCTACAATGCGATCATAACGAAGCAAGGAGCAGAAGATGTTTGAAGATCTGGTCAAAAAAGTTTCCCCGGTTCCATTGGATGATGTAGTGCATTTTTCGCGTGCATCTGAATGGATTACTAAGATGGAATTGAAAGCTTCGCCCCGTGATGACAAACCGGTCGATGCATATGTGGTGATGCCCTTCGAAGGTATGGGGATCTTCTACTACACGATCCCAAGAGAACTGGAATTTGGTGCACATATAGATGGTCGTCGTCCTGTTCTTACGGACCGGCTCCGTTTCTTTAAGTTGAACTATTGCATGGAAGGCCGTGTCGAAGTGTTCATGAGGGGGAAAGGGAAGTATGCCTATCTGGATAAAGGAATGGTCGGCTTTGATGAAAATGATCCCCAGGTCCTTCTGACGTTCCGGAAAGAGTATTATCAGGGATTTGGTCTGTATTTCAATTTCGAGCTCATGAGCGAAAGTGACCGGACCACGCTTTCTTACTATGGCATCACAAAAGAAGCCTGTATGAAACTGATCGAAAGAGAAAAAGAGTGCTTCCTGGGAAATGCATCGCAGGAATTCCGCCTGATCGTGGAGGATCTGGCAAAGGGGATCGAGGACCGGTCTTTGGATCTTCCGCGGGCGAGGATGCAGAGCACAAGGCTTCTATATCTTCTTCTTCACGAAGATGTCGAACCGCTTCGGAAAAGTGAATATACCACTTCCGGTCAGAGAAAGATCGCAGAAGAAGCGAAAAAGCGGATATTACAGGATCCGAGCATACATCTGACGGCGGAAGAACTGGCAGAAGAACTCCACTGTACGGCACCGGCGCTGAAGATGTATTTCCGGAAAGTGTATGGTGTTCCAATCTATACATTCCTTCAGAATGTCCGGTTGCAAAAGGCGGAAGAAGACCTTCGGAAAACGAGAAAGAGTATCGCGGATCTGGCAGAAGAAGCAGGATACAGCAATCCGAGCAAATTCTGCGCGCTGTTTAAAAAGGCATATGGCGTGACACCGACCGAATATCGCCGGTTACATTCATAGAAAACAATGAAAGCTGATTGAAACAGGAACCTTCACTCAGGTGGGGGCTGAGTTTCTTGTGGCCCAAAATGGGGAAAAGGAGAATGAAGATGTTTATTGAAGTGAAAAATGCAGTGAAACAGTACGGGAGCGGAGAGAGTCTGATCCGTGCCATGGACGGGGTGGACTTTACCGCAGAAAAGGGCGAGATCACGGTGATCTTAGGACCTTCCGGTTCCGGAAAATCCACACTTCTGAATATGCTGGGAGGGATCGATTCACCGGATTCGGGGTTGATCCGCATCGGAGAAACGGAACTCACTTCACAAGGAAAGAGCGGGCTTTCCGAGTATAGAAGAAAACATGTGGGATTTGTTTTTCAATCCTATAATCTGATCCCGGATCTGACGGTCCGTGAGAATGTGGAAGTTGTGGCGGATATCTCAAAGGATCCGCTTTCCATCGATGAACTTCTGGAAACACTGAATCTTACCAAACATAAGCATAAGTTTCCCAGGGAGCTGTCCGGCGGGCAGCAGCAGCGCTGTGCGATCGCACGTGCTCTGGTCAAGAATCCGCAGCTCCTCCTGTGTGATGAGCTGACCGGCGCCCTGGACTCAAAATCTTCCCGGGATGTGCTGACGATGCTCGAGAAGATCAACCGCGAATACAAAACGACGATCGTGATCATCACCCACAATGAAGGTATTTCCCAAATGGCGGACCGGATCATACGGATCCACGACGGTAAAATCGTCGAGAACAGTATGAATAGTAAGAAACTTCCGGTTTCGGAACTTCAGATCTGAGGTGACGGAGTATGGTACTGAATAAACGATATATCCGGAATTTCCGGAGCAATCTGTCATTTTTCTTAAGCATTACGATCCTGACCGCGCTGGTTTCCTGTCTGCATGTAGCTTTTGATTCCTCGTATGGCGTGCAGCAGGAAAGCTTTCAGAACCTTCTGGATGAAGCGCAGCTCGAAGATGCGGAGTTTATGACGCTTCGCCCGCTCGACGATGAAAAAGCCTTAGAGGAGCAGCATCACGTCACGATCGAAAAACAGCCGTATATTGATCTTCGTATGGAGGAGAAAGAGGCGGAGGTCCGTATCTTTGCTCCATCTTCAGAGATCAATCTGTATCGTGTCCAGGAGGGAAGAGATGTTGAATCGGATACGGATATTCTTCTCAACGGGCTTTTCATGGAGCGGCAGGATCTTTCTATCGGCGATAGCATTACTCTCTCCGGCAGGACGTACAACATCTGTGGCGAAGTCATCCGTACTGACTATCTTTTCTGCCTGAAAAACATCACGGATACCTTCTCCGACAGTGACCGGTTTGGTATCGGCGTGGTGAAGGACAGTGCTTTTTCTCAATATGAGCAAGAAGATATGGCGACTGTCTATGCCGTAAGATACGAAGAAAGTACTGATGTAAGTGCTTTTCGAAAAGCACTTAACGAGGCGTACGGGACGCTGTCTTATGTGGATGTCGGTAATAACTCCCGTATCCAGAGCCCGAAAGATCAGTTCGATGAATTAAGCTATACGGTACAGATCATCCTGCCGACAACGATGGTGTTCATGGTCCTTCTGATCGCAGTCGTGCTTGGACGTAAGATCCGAAACGAGAGAAAGATGATCGGTGTCCTTCATGCGCTCGGGTATAAGCGCTATGAACTCGCTCTGCACTATAGTGTTCTTGGCGCGATTCCGGGGATCCTGGGTGGGCTTCTTGGTATCCTTCTGGCGATACCTGCGCTTACTCCACTTTCGGACATGCTGATCGAAGATAAGATGGAAGTCTTCTATAAGGTGACACATATAACCTGGAAGTCCTCTCTGGTGGCGCTTATTCTCCCAACGGTATGCTATGTGATCGCAGTCTTTATTACGGCGCTTATCAATATGCGCGGGTCGGCGATCGACATGATCAAGGGACTTGCGAAGAATAAAAAGAAGAGGATGGGACTTCGTAAAGCAAAGATGAGCTTCCGGACGAAATATAAGCTTCGCGCCGTATTCGGCCATCTTCCCCGAACACTTCTGGTCATCGCCGGTATCGCACTGGGCGGGACGCTGGTGGCATTTACCTTCGCATGCGTGGACTCGATCCAGCGATATGTCGATACGAGCGTGAAAGAGACAGGTGACTTTGAATATGAATATTTCCTTTCCTCTGTAAATACAGGAATACCGGATAAAGGCGCACCGGTGATGGCCGCCTCCTTTGAAGTCAAGGACAACCCGGATCTGATCACGCTGATGGGGATCGACGATACTTCGATGATCCGGGTCCAAGACACGCATGGGAATGATCTGCCGCTTCTTGTGGATAAGTTCTATATCTCCGAGATGAGTGCCTATGCGTATCACGTAAAAGCCGGAGATACCATTACGATAAGGAACATCGCGGATCTCAAAGAGTATCCGGTCCACGTCGACGGCATCTTCGTGAATGGTTCCCAATCGCTGATGGTCGCATCCAGGACAACTGTCAATAAACTCCTTTCTATGCCTGAAGATGCCTATACACTTGTTATGAGCAAAGAAAAACTGCCATATAGAGATTCGGAGCTCTTAAGAGAAGTGAGTAAGACTTCTCTTTCGGAAGCGCTGGATAAGACGATCAATCAGGGCATGAAGGACCTTCTGATGCCGATCACGGCGATCGCGGTCATCATTTCGGTCATCACGACATACCTGATGGTCAATATCCTTCTTAATGAGAGCACTTCGGTGATCTCGATGCTGAAGGTGCTGGGCTATAGGGACGGGGAGATCAACCGGATCGTGACATATATATATCATCTGCTTCTGCCGATCGGTATCGCTCTTGGGATCTGGCTGGGCACGGTCCTGAACAGGTTGAACTTTGAATCGCAGACGGCGAAGTATAACTCTTTTATCGAAAACTATGTTACGCCGAAGTCAATCATGATCTGCGTGGGCATTACCCTTGCATCCTACGTAATCTCTATGTTCCTTTTGTCCTCTAAGGTGAAAAAGGTGGAGATGGTGGAGAGTCTGAAGAATAATGCGGAGTAAAGCCCTTCCTTTTCGGAGAAACCGAGATGTCCATGCTTTTCGTTCAGAAAAGCACTGTATTCATGCCTTTTTGTTATTTACGTCACGTTGAGAAAAAGATACAATGTTGGCAATTTAGAAGAAAAGGACGGATCTTCGCAGGATGCTTCCTCTGACGGGTATGCTCTTGCGGGCGAATATACAAGATGAAAGGAAAAGGCCACGGGATAAAACTTCAGAGTTCGGATGCCAAGGGGATCGCCTGTATCTTAGCGGCAGCGCTGGGGTTTGCCCTGATGACCTTTTTCGTAAAGCTGAGCGGGGATGTGCCGACTATGGAGAAAGCCTTCTTCCGCAATGCTTTTGCCGCCGTGATCGCGGCGGTGACGCTTCTTCGGTCGGAAGACAAGTTTAAGATGAAGAAGGGAAACGGGAAGTATGTGTTCCTTCGCTGCCTTTTCGGAACGACAGGACTTCTTTGCAATTTCTACGCCATCGATCATCTTCCTCTGGCAGATGCGAATATGCTCAATAAGCTTTCTCCGTTCTTTGCGATCCTGGCGTCGATCCCGATCCTTAAGGAAAAACCGACAAAAATCGACATTCTGACGACACTTGTGGCATTCTCGGGTGTGCTTCTCATAGCAAGGCCCTCTGCGGATGTATCCATGATCCCGGCACTTGCCGGTATCTGGGGCGGTGCCGGAGCCGGAATTGCCTATTCTTTCGTGCGGCTTCTGGGAAGAAGAAAGGAGAGGACATCGATCATTGTTTTGTGTTTCTCACTCTTTTCGTGCCTTCTGTCCCTTCCTTTCATGATCTTCGACTTCAAAGTGATGGCCGCCTGGCAGCTTCTGTGCCTGATCGCTGCAGGTATCTTCGCAGCGATCGCGCAGTTTTCCATTACTTCCGCTTATAAGTTCGCCCCGGCCAGAAAGATCGGTGTTTTTGACAATACACAGGTGGTGTTCTCGGCGCTTTTGGGCATCTTTTTCTTCGACGAGATCCCGGCAGCCTTAAGTATCTGCGGATATGTGGTCATCATCGGGATGGCCGTCTTCCGCTGGTACTGGAACCTGCATCACGACAAGAGCGAAGATACCCCGGCTTGACATACTTCGGAAAAAAGATTTTCAGTGCGATTTAAAAAAATGCAATTGTGCGCTTGCTTTTTGGTTGAAGTTAGCATATACTAACTGCGAATTTCCATGAAACAGAGCATATTGACTATCGGTGAACGCCGTTATGTGCGCGATGGTTAGCTAATGCTAACGGAAGGAACATGCGTGCAGGTCGTCCGAAATGATAAGAAGATGCCGCTAAGGAGGTAAGGTATGTATCAGATCACGATGAAGATAGAAGGTATGTCCTGCAGCATGTGCGAGGCACATATCAATGATGTGATCCGGAGAGTGGTTCCGGGAGCAAAGAAAGTAAAGAGTTCCCATGTGAAGGGGGAGAGTTCTTTTGTTGCGGAAAATCAGCCGGAAATGAATGTGCTGGAAAGAGCGATCGAGGATACGGGATATCAGGTCCTCTCGGTCTCGGCGGCGCCATATGAGAAGAAGCGTTTCGGACTTGTCTGAAATGGAATGAACAGAAATTTATTAAACGAAAAGGAGATCTGAAAAATGATGAAACTGGTTTTGATCCGACATGGAGAAAGTGAGTGGAACAAGCTTAATCTGTTTACCGGATGGACGGATGTGGACTTAAGCGAGAAAGGAAGAGAAGAGGCAAAAGCAGCAGGTCAGGTGCTTCTTGCTGAAGGATATGACTTCGATATCTGCTTTACTTCGTATCTGAAGCGTGCGATCCATACACTGAATATCGCGCTTGATGAGATGGACCGCGCATGGCTTCCGGTCGTAAAATCCTGGAAACTCAATGAACGCCACTACGGTGCCCTTCAGGGACTGAATAAGTCAGAGACGGCAGAAAAGTACGGTGAGGAGCAGGTCAAGATCTGGAGACGTTCTTTTGACGTGAAACCGCCGGAACTGGAAGATAATGATGAGCGTTCCGCGACAAAGCAGGCTATGTTCCGTGATGTCGATGCTTCGCTCCTTCCAAAAAATGAGAGTCTCGAGACAACGATAGAGCGCGTGATCCCGTATTTTGAAGAAGTGATCAAGCCGGAAATGAAAGCAGGTAAGCGTGTAGTTATTGCAGCTCACGGTAATTCTCTTCGTGCTCTTGTAAAGTATTTCGATAACCTGTCTTCGGAAGATATCATCGGCGTCAATATTCCGACAGCGGTTCCGCTGGTCTATGAATTTGATGATGATTTCAATGTGATCCGCCACTATTACCTCGGAGATCAGGAAGCGCTGAAAGCGAAGATGGAAGCTGTAGCAAATCAGGGAAAAAAGAAATAAGAAAACCCTTGACATCTGAAGTATTCTGATGCATGATATCGGTGTTAGTTATCAATGATAGCTAACGCCGATCACTATGAAGGAACAGCAGAGCTACATGCCGAGAGACAAGTCTATAAGCCATGGAAAAGTGAATCAGGCCATCAAGGCTGAATTCATTGAAAAGGGATATGAAGCGGCTTCGATCCGCAGTATCGGCGCCCGTGCAGGCATGACCTCTGCCGGACTATACAGACACTATGAGGATAAGGCGGCGATGTTTGATGCGATCGTTTCTCCACTGGTTTCTGAGATCCGTGACTGGACAGAAAGACATATCCGCCAGAAGTATGAGATGGCCGTAAGAAACAAAGACGGCGGCGGACTTTTCGGGGAAACGATCATGGATCTGATCAAGTCGGTGATCCTTCCGAGAAAGGAAGAGTTCCGGCTTCTCCTGAATGGCTCCAAGGGTACGAGATATGAGAGTTTCGTACATGATTTTGTTAAAGAGAACCAGAAAGAATATATGCGTGCTCTCGAATTTTTTCGTGAAAAAGGGTATGCGGTGCGTGATGTGAGCGAAGGAGAGGTACATATGCTTCTTTCCGCATATCTGACTGCATGTTTCGAGCCGATCGTCCATGAAGATGACGATGAAAAGATTCTTAGATATCTGGATACACTGGAGGAATTCTTCATGCCGGGATGGCTGAAGCTCATGGGAATGAATTAGAAAAGAGCCGCAAGGCTCTTTTTTAATATATAAGTTATCGATCAGCGGTTAGCGATAGCTAACCAATTAAAAGGAGTGATTGAATTTGGCAAAAGTAGAGAAGTATGATCACATGAAGCTCATACGGAATTATGCCGGCGGGCATAAGAATCTGATCCTGCTGGGAAGATTCCTGGCGGCGGTAAGCGCTGTTATGTCGCTGATTCCGTTTTATGAACTGTGGAGGATCATTAAGATCGCGGTGGAAGGACAGGATCCGGATCTGATCAAAGGACATGCCTGGATCGCAGTAGGTGTGACAGTAGGCGCACTGCTGGTCTATATTCTGGCTCTCTTATGTACGCATATCGCGGCATTCCGTGTACAGGCGAATATGAGAAGTGCGCTGATGAGACGGATCATCACCCTGCCGCTCGGAGTCTTTGATGAGGACGGTACCGGCAAGATCCGAAGAATCGTGAATGATTCCACTGCGGCAACGGAAACCTATATCGCGCATAATCTTGCAGATAAGACTGTAGCGGCCATCACTCCTGTCGGATTGATCGTCCTGGTGCTTGCTTTTAACTGGAAGATCGGCCTGATCTGCACGATCCCGGCAATCATCGGATTCTGCTGCATGATGAGAATGATGGGAAAGAACATGCAGGAGAAAATGAAAGAATACCAGAATGCTCTTGAAGTCATGAGCAGTGAAGCGACAGAATATGTCCGCGGAGTTCCGGTCGTAAAGACCTTCGGACAGACGGTCCATTCTTTTGCCCGATTTAAATCTTCTATCGACGGGTTCGGAAAATGGTCCACGGATTATACGCTTATGCTGCGTAAACCGATGATCGAGTTTATGACATGCATCAACGCGATCTTCCTGGCGCTTGTTATCGCGGCATTCCTGATTACGGGAAATGGAACATCAAGCGCCGATATTCTGAATATCATGTACTACATTATCGTAACGCCTCTGATCACGGTGGCACTGACAAAGGTGGCATATTCAGGGGAGGCGGAGATGACTTTGATCGATGCACTTAAGCGTGTGGATCAGATCCTGGAGATAAAGCCGCTTCCGGAAACCCAGTCTGCATCTTCTCCCAAAGACAGCAGTGTGAAGCTTGAACACGTCAGCTACCGTTATAAGGATGCGACCAGAGAGGCTGTTTCTGATGTGACACTGTCGATCCGCTCCGGGGAACATGTGGCGCTGGTCGGGCCTTCCGGATCGGGAAAAACAACTCTTGCAGAACTTCTGGTCCGCTTCTTCGATGTTTCAGAAGGAAAGATCATGATCGGCGGAGTGGATATCAAGGATATGTCTTCTTCGGAACTTATGAATCAGGTCTCCTTTGTTTTCCAGGATAGCCGCCTTATCAAGACTTCGATCCTGGAAAATGTCCGGATGGGAAGACCTTCTGCTACTGAGAAAGAGGTGCTGGCTGCGCTGGAAAAAGCACAGTGTATGGATATCATCAATAAACTTCCGAACGGGATCCATACGATCATCGGCGAGAAAGGGACTTATCTTTCAGGAGGTGAGCAGCAGAGGATCACGATCGCCAGAGCCGTACTGAAAGATGCGCCGATCCTGATCCTGGATGAGGCAACGGCATTTGCGGACCCGGATAATGAAACGAAAGTACAGGCGGCATTCTCGGAAATGGCAAAAGATAAGACAGTGATCATGATCGCACACCGTCTGAGTACGGTGGCGGATGCCGACCGGATCTTCGTCCTTTCGGACGGACAGCTGGCCGAACAGGGGACCCATGACGAACTTATGAGTCTGGAAGGCCTTTATAAGCGGATGTTTGATGAATACAGCCGATCGATCGAGTGGAAGGTAGGTGTTTGAAAATGATAAAGAAACTCATGCACAAATATGCACTCTCTGAACAAGGTGCAAAAGATCTGGTAAAAGCCTGTCTTTTCTGTATGATGACCAATCTCTGCCTGATGATGCCGTCCGGTGTGCTCTACATGCTGATCAAGGATCTGCTTAATGATGAACTTTCCAAGAACAGGATCGGGGTCTATCTGATCGCAAGTGCAGTCATTTTAGCGCTTATCGCATTTACTAACTACCTTCAGTACAATGCTACTTTCTTGTCTACATATCGTGAGAGCGGGGTAAGGCGGACCGCGATTGCCGAGAAGTTAAGAAAACTTCCTCTTTCTTATTTCGGGAAGAAGAATATTGCCGATCTTACTACCAATATTATGGGAGACTGTGCTTCCATCGAGACGGCTTCCAGCCACTGGATCCCGGAACTGATCGGCGCGATCATATCTACCGGCTTTGTCGGTATCAGCCTTTTCCTTTTCTTCGACTGGCGTATGGCACTTGCCAGTTTCTGGGTGATCCCGGTTGCTTTCCTGATCGTGATCAGCTGTTCCGGAGCGGAGAAAAGAGCCGTAAGAAAAAACACGGCCGTAAAGATGGATATGACGGACGGCATCCAGGAATGTCTTGAATCGATCCGTGACCTTCGTGCAAACAATGCACAGGATAAATATATGGATGGTCTGGAGAAGAAGATCAAAAGAGTAGAAAAGATGGCTCTTTTTACTGAGTTAAAGATGGCAGTGTATGTGAACTCTGCTGCGATCATTCTCAAGATCGGTATCGGAACGACAGCTCTCGTTGGCGGTGCTCTTTTTGCGGATGGTACGATCTCTATCCTGACTTTCTTTATGTTCCTGATGATCGTTTCCCGTCTTTATGATCCGATGCAGATCACTCTTCAGAACTTTGCGGCGATCATCGCAACCGGAATCCAGTGCGAGCGTTTGGATGAAGTGCTTTCCCATGAGATCCAGACAGGGTCGGATAAGATGACCAATTCCGGATATGATATAACATTTGACCATGTCGGATTCCATTATTCCGATGATACGACGGTCCTCAAAGATGTCAGTTTCACGGCAAAGCAGGGAGAAGTAACTGCCTTGATCGGTCCTTCCGGCGGAGGGAAAACAACGATCTCGCGTCTGGCTGCAAGATTCTGGGATCCGACATCCGGAAGGATCACTCTTGGAGGAACCGATATCTCAGGGATCGATCCGGAGACTCTCCTTCAGAATTACTCTATCGTGTTCCAGGACGTGACACTTTTTAACAACAGCGTGATGGAGAATATCCGTATCGGTAAGGCAGGAGCTACGGATGAAGAAGTTATCGAAGCTGCAAGAATGGCCAATTGCGAGGATTTCGTTTCGCTTCTTCCGGAGGGGTACAACACCCGGATCGGAGAAAACGGAAGCGAGCTTTCCGGAGGTGAACGTCAGCGTATTTCCATCGCGAGAGCTTTCCTGAAAGATGCGCCGATCATTCTTCTTGACGAAGCAACGGCTTCTCTCGATGCGGAAAACGAGACAGTGATCCAGGAAGCGCTTTCCCGACTGATCAGGAATAAGACCGTAATGATCATCGCCCACCGTATGAGAACGATTGCAAATGCCGATCATATCGTTGTGCTGAAGGATGGTGCCGTTGCAGAAGACGGTTCTCCTTCAGAATTGATGGAAAAAGATAGTCTTTATCGGCATATGACACAGCAGCAGATGCTTTCACAGAATTGGAAGATGGATTGATGAGCAGAGAAAGAAAAAAATTGATCAGCACAGATGATCTGTATCAGTACATGGATGGAACAAAAGGTTTCCCCGAAGAGATCGGTACGGCCAAGATCCGGAAAGAAAAATCCAGAAATGATGTCCTGTACTACAGTTGGGATCTGTCCTTTTCACAGGATACGGCTGCAAAGAAATGTGATAATGCGGGACTGGATGAAGTGCAGATCATTTTCAACCTAAATCAGGATATCGAGTGGCAGGTGGGAGAGGATCCCGCCTCGCCGCGTTTCCAGAAGGTGGTCATGAAGCGGGGAGAAGTGTGTATCTACAGAAATGATAACATCGGTACTTCTATGTTCTATCCCAGCGGACGGCATTACCGGTTCCGAAGCCTGCAGATGAAAACGGAACGGTTTTCCGGGCTTCTGCATATGCTCTTTTCGGAGAAGGAGGCTTTACGGATAGAGCAGATGGTATTTGCCCGCGTGGAGAAGACGAGGATCACTCCGGAAATGTTCAGGATCCTTTCTGAAATCGACAGCGCTGACCGTTATGCGGAATATAAGGATGTCTATCTGGAAACCAAGATGATCGAGCTTACCGCCCAGATACTCATGAAGATCGCCAACGGGGAAGACAAGGACATACAGAAAAAGGAACAGAATATCGATCCGCAGGACCGCCTTTCCATCGAGCATCTTCGGGAGAAGATCCAGCTGGTTCCGTATGAGGATTATGATGCCCCTTCTGTGGCGGTGAAACTTGCGATGAGTCTTTCGAAACTCAACCGTCTGTTCCGGCAGATGTACGATACCTCATTGCATGCCTACGTTCAGGAAATGCGTCTGGAATACGCGGCTGCGCTTCTCGTGCGTGAAAAGATAAACGTTTCCGAGGCAGCGTCGCGCTCCGGGTATTCCAATATGAGTTATTTTTCCAAGTCTTTCAAGGAACGGTTCGGAATAAGTCCTAAAGATTACCGTGAGCGAAAAGTGTTAGAAAACGATTTGTAAATGGTGGAATCGAAAAGTGAAATGAGTATAATCCACATAGTTAGCGAACGCTAACCATGTGGATTTTCTTTTTGGAAAGGACGTGCTTATGTTTAAGAAAGTTGCTCCCTATATCGGGAAATATAAGAAGTACACGATCTTGGCCGTGATCTGTATGAGCCTGGGCATCATTGCGAATGTGCTTCCGTATTTCTTTATGTATCAGATCATTTCTCCGCTGATCCGCGGAGAATCCGTCAGTACCTCCTATATCATTTACCGGGTCGCTGCAGTTACTGTCTGTAAGATCCTCTTTGCGGTCTTATATACTCAGGGTCTGTCATTTTCACATTACAGTGCCTATCACACGCTGAAAAATCTACGTGTATCTCTTCAGGGTAAACTGGAAAAACAGCCTCTCGGCCATATCCAGGATATGGGAACCGGACGGATCAAGAAAGTGTTTGCAGATGATATCGATCAGGTCGAACTTCTGCTGGCTCATGCGATCCCGGAAGGAATCGCCAATATAGCGATTCCGGTCCTGATACTTGTTTTAATGTTTGTTGCTGACTGGAGACTGGGCCTTTTGTCGCTGGTCCCGCTTTTCGTCGGAATGCTTGCCATGGGAATGATGATGAAGGCCGGCATGACGATGATGAACGACTATTATGCTTCGGCAACGAAAATGAACAACACGATCATCGAATACGTCAATGGTATGGAAGTTGTGAAAGTCTTCAATAAAGACGGCGATTCTTATAAACGGTTCGGAGAAGTAGTCAGAAGCTACAGGGACTTCACGCTTGCCTGGTATAAGGTCTGCTGGCCGTGGATGGCAGTATATGCCAGTGTACTTCCCTGTCTGGCGCTCCTGATCCTGCCCTTCGGCTCACTCATGGTGATCCATGAAGTGATCGCACTGGATAAACTGGTACTGGTCCTCTGCATGTCGTTTGCGGTTGGTCCTTCCGTGCTAAAAGCACTGAACTTCGCGGGAAAGTTCCCTCAGCTGAACTATAAGATCGATGCGCTGGAGAAGATGATGGAATTTCCACCTCTTCAGGAAGGAACTTCCGGGTTTTCCGGGAACAGCTCGGATGTTGTTTTTGAAGATATTCACTTCGGCTATGATGAAAAGGAAGTGCTTCACGGCGTATCCCTGTCGTTAAAACAGGGGACGACCACCGCGCTGGTTGGAGAATCCGGATCCGGAAAATCCACGCTGGCTAAGCTTCTGGTCCACTACTATGATCTTTCTTCCGGCCATATTTCGATCGGAGGGCAGGATATTACGGATATGTCGCTTCGGGCATTAAATGACCAGGTCGCCTTTGTATCTCAGGAACAGTTCCTTTTCAATACGTCCCTTTATGAGAATATCCGTATCGGAAAGCCGGATGCGAGCAGGGAGGAAGTACTCGAAGCTGCATCAAGGGCGCAATGTGATGAATTTCTGGAAAGACTTCCGAATGGTATCGAGACTTTGGCCGGAGATAGCGGAAAGCAATTATCCGGCGGCGAGCGCCAGCGTATTTCACTGGCAAGAGCGATCCTGAAAAATGCACCGATCATCGTACTTGATGAAGCGACGGCATTTATGGATCCGGAAAATGAAGAAAAGATGAACCGGGCCATCGATGAAATCATGAAGAATAAGACGGTCCTGGTCATCGCGCACCGTCTGTCTACGATCAAGAATGCGGATACGATCTGCGTGATGAAAGATGGCGAGTGTATCGCTTCCGACAGACATGAAGCACTTCTTATCTCATGTCCTGAGTATAAGAATCTGTGGGACGCATCGGTAAGTGCCAGCACATGGAGAATCAAGGAGGAAAAGAACGTATGATTAAGATCATGCATCGACTGATCCGTATGACGGGAAAATATAAGAAACCGATCCGTGCATCCTATATAACTTCCTTTTTCAAGGGATGCCTGATGAAAATGCCACTGATGCTGAGTTTTCTGATGATCAAGTTTTTTATGGAAGGAACCATGGATAAGAAGACATGCCTGATTTTCGGTATCGTTCTTGTAGCAAGTGTGATCCTTCAGGCGGTTTTCGAACATCTGACGAATATACTTCAGTCTGCGGCAGGTTATAAAGTATTCGCGGATATGCGTATCCGTCTGGGTGACCATCTGAGAAAACTTCCCATGGGATATTTTACAGAAGGAAATATCGGGAGAATCAGTTCGATCCTTTCCACCGATATGGTATTTATAGAAGAAAACTGCATGGGCGTGCTTTCTGAACTTGTGTCTTTCATCATCTCACAGGCACTGATGATCCTCATGATGTTCTTTATGGATTTCCGGCTGGGCCTTCTGTCTCTGTTTATATTGCTCGTATTCTTTGTGGTCGGAAACCTGATGCTCCGCTATACCATGGATCATTCGCACAAAAAGCAGGAATACAGTGAATCTCTGACAAACGAAGTCCTGGATTTTGCAGAAGGGATCGGAATCATTAAGAGCTACAATCTTTTGGGCGAAAACTCAAAGAAACTGACTGACGAGTTTGAGAAGAACTGTCAGGAAAGCATCGCGTTTGAAGTAGACTATACACCCTGGTCAAGAGCTCTGCACCTGACCTATGGAATCGGTACCGCCCTTGTGCTTTTGCTTTGCGCCTATCTTTTCCATATGGAATTGATCTCAAATGTGTATATGGTCGGTATGGCGCTGTTCCTCTTCGACCTTTTTAATGCGGTCAAAAGTTACTATTCCCAAATGGCAAGACTTACTGTGACCTCGGCAAGTCTCGACCGTATCGAAGCCCTGTTCGCGGAAGAAGAAATGGCAGATAACGGAAAAGAAAAACTCCCTGACGAATCCTCACTGAGCGGAAGTGTGGCGGCGATCGAATATGATGATGTCACCTTCGGATATACAGAAAAAGACGTGCTGAAGCATGTGTCTTTTAAAGTAAATAGTGGAGAAATGTGCGCTCTGGTCGGACCTTCCGGCGGCGGTAAATCAACGATCGCTTCGCTTCTTGCACGGTTCTGGGATATCGGGGATGGAAAGATCCTGGTAAACGGAAAAGATATCCGTAATGTTCCGATGGGAGATCTGATGGATCATATCAGTATGGTGTTCCAGAGAGTATATCTTTTCCAGGATACGATCTATAACAATATCGCGATGGCACGCCCGGATGCTTCGAAAGAGGAAGTTTACGAAGCTGCCCGAAAAGCACGCTGCTATGACTTTATCATGGCACTTCCGGATGGTTTTGATACCGTGATCGGCGAGGGAGGAGCATCTCTCTCCGGAGGGGAAAAGCAGCGAATCTCCATTGCCAGATGTATCTTAAAAGATGCACCGATCGTCATTCTTGATGAGGCAACCGCCAGTGTGGATGCCGATAATGAGCGTGCGATCCAGGAAGCGATATCGGAGCTTTGCCGAAATAAGACTCTTCTGGTCATTGCACACCGGCTGAAAACGATCAAAGATGCAGATCAGATCCTGGTCGTTTCTGATGGGAAAATCATTGAGCGAGGAAGTCATGAGGAACTGCTTTCGAAAAACGGGACGTATGCGAGAATGGTTGCACTTCAATCCGGCACATGAGTTTTCGTGCAATTTGACGAATTGCTGAACAATTCAATGAAAATGTTCACTAACTACTGGATTTCTTCTCTGAAATACTATATTATTGGTTAGCAAAAGCTAACCAAACTGTTATCGAAGGTTAGCAAATGATAACTAAAAGGCAGAGAGGGTTAATATGAACAGTAGTAAATTAAAGGCAAAAGATTTTATCACGGTCGGTATTTTTACGGCAATTTTGATCGTTGTGGAGTTTCTGTGTGGAATGCTCGGATATATCCATCCGTACATTGTGGCATCTTATGTAGTCATGATCCCGCTGGTGGGCGCGATCCCGATGATGCTCTTCTACACGAAGGTCGAAAAGTTCGGCATGATCACGATCATGTCGGTACTTATCGCGATCATCATGTTCGTTCTCGGCATGGGCTATCTGGGTGCACCCCTGATCGTTGCTGCAGGTGTGATCGCGGATCTGATCGCCAAGTCCGGAAAATATAAGAGCTTCAAGAAAACGATCCTGAGCAACGGGGTTTTCAGCCTGTGGATCTGTGCGAACTATTTCCCGGTCATCGTGACTGCCGATTCTTATCGTCAGGATCTGATCGATGAAGGATATTCCACGGAATACTGTGACAATCTCTTCGGCGCGATCAACGGAAAGACGATCGCCGTGCTTCTTATCCTTTGCTTCGTATTTGGCTGTATCGGCGCTGTAGTCGGAAAGAAAGCCGTAAAGAAGCACTTCGAGAAGGCAGGCATCGTCTGATGCGGATGAAGCTGGATCCTCGCACGAAACTGTATATGGTCCTTATGGTGTCGATGGTGGTCCTGATGCCTGCTGCAACTTCACTTTTATGGGGCGTTCGTCTACTCATCACGCTATTTCCGATCATACTTCTTATTTCGGAAAAACGGTATAAAAGCGCTGTGCGTTTCCTGATTTTCTATGGTATAGCTCTTGTGCTGACGTTCTTTGTTCTGAAAAAAGAAATGCAGGGGATTCTTGCCGCAGTGCTGATCGGATATTGCGGGATCGTGGTGCAGTTTGCGCCAGCGATCATTACTGCCTGGTATTGCGTGAGAACGACAAAGATCGATGAATTTATGTCTGCCATGCAGAAGATGCATATGCCTGACGGGATCGCCATCTCGCTTGCCGTTGTGATGCGTTTCTTCCCAACGATCAAAGAAGAATACGGATCGATCCAAGATGCCATGAAAATGAGGGGGATCTCTTTTGGGGGCGGCAATGCCCTGAAGATGGTGGAATACCGTATGATCCCTCTTCTATTCTCGTGTGTGAATATCGGAGATGAACTTTCGGCAGCCGCCATTACCCGCGGCCTGGGGGGGAATGTAAAAAGAACAAGTGTAGTGGAACTGAAACTCCGGCTTTGGGATATCCTGCTGATGGTTCTTTTTACCGCAGCCCTGGGAGTATTCGTCTATAACAAGTATTTCGGATAATTGTCCGCATTTGTAAATGAAGATAAGGACAGCTGCCATCGGGCGGAACAATCGTATGTGTAATCAACAAGCAATCATTGAGATCAATCATGTTTCATTCAAATATAAAGGAAGTGCCGAAGGGCTCCTTTGCGATGTTTCTCTCTCTTTTAAAAAAGGAGAGACGGTACTTCTGTGCGGAGCATCCGGATGCGGAAAGACGACGATCCTCCGTCTCATTAACGGACTGATCCCACACTATTATTCCGGAGATCTGGAAGGGAATGTGACCGTGGCGGAACACAATATCCGCGAGACGGAACTATATGAACTGGCCGGAATTGTGGGGACGGTCTTTCAAAACCCGAGATCACAGTTCTTCTCTGTGGATACGGATGGAGAGATCGTTTTCGGACCGGAGAATATAGGACTTGCCCCGAAGGATATTTCAGAGAGAAAAGATATGGTCGTTTCCGAGATGAAGATCGAGACACTACTGAACCGCTCGCTCTTTGAACTTTCCGGAGGAGAGAAGCAGAAGATCGCCTGTGCCTCGGTGTCCGCGCTTCTTCCGGAGATCATCCTCCTGGATGAGCCGTCTTCGAATCTGGACTGGAATGCGATCTCCGATCTTCGGGATTCGGTCAGAAGGTGGAAGGAAGAAGGAAAGACGATCATCATCTCTGAACACAGGCTGTGGTATGTGAAAGACCTGATCGACCGGGTCCTGTATCTTTCGGACGGAGCAGTGGAAAAGGAATGGAGCGGTGAAGAATTCCAGAATCTTTCGGAAGCGGAAGTGGCAGAACTGAAGCTTCGGCCGGTAACGATCGAAGAAAAGTATATCAGTGCTTTTACCGATGAAAAAGGAAAGATCACATCAGGAAAATCGGCCAAGATCAGCGGTCAGCCCTCTGATGTGAAACAGAGAAACAGCCTCTCCTCGGAAAACGATATTATCCTTTCGGAGTTCTGTTTTTCTTATGATAAAAGGCACAGCGGACGGCATCTCCGTAAATGTATGCGTGAAGGCGGCATAGGTGAGTGCGACGGACTTCAGTTATGCATCCCGGAGCTTGCACTTTCATCAGGAAAAGTGATCGGAGTCATCGGCAGAAACGGAACCGGGAAATCTACATTCTTGCGATGTGTCTGTGGACTCGAAAAGCGCTGTCCCGGGAAAATCACGATCGACGGAAAGACCTATTCCGGAAAGGATTGTCTGAAACTGACCTACATGGTCATGCAGGATGTCAATCACCAGCTTTTCACCGACAGCGTAAAAGCGGAAGTGATGCTGTCTATGGAAAAAGAAGATGAGAAGCGCTGTGATGAGATCCTTGACCGGCTGGGACTTCTTCCTTTTAAGGAGAAACACCCGATGGCCTTGTCCGGAGGACAAAAACAGAGGGTCGCCATTGCCTCCGCGATTGCGGCCGGCGCAAAGATCCTTTTGTTCGATGAGCCGACATCCGGCCTGGATTATGCCCATATGAAGCAGGTCGGCGATATGCTTCAAAATCTGGCAAAAACGGGAAGTACGATCCTGGTAAGCACGCATGATCCGGAGCTTTTGGCACTGTGCTGTGATGAGGTGATCCACATTAAGAACGGCCGTGTGACCGGATAAGACCGTATGAAGTGCCGTGTCCGGATCCCCTCATGGCATTTGGTATTGACTAAGAAAATCAATCATGTTAAGTTAATGAGTGCATTCCATGGGGGAGTAGCAAGCGATCATCGTGGCAAGTCAACATACTGGTCGATAGGCCTGGCTTGCATTAAATTGCGAGACTCATGTATAGATGAACTATACGTGAGGTCTGTTTATTTTCGTAGATTACCCAGGTATAGTGAAAACTGTACTTGGGTTTTTTGATGGGGAGTAATATATGGGCTTATTTGAATTGCTGCTTTTGGCGGTCGGTCTGGCAATGGATGCTTTTGCCGTATCGATCTGTAAAGGCCTTTCGGTGAAAAAACTGACGGCCAGAGAGTGCCTTCTGTGCGGTATCTGGTTCGGTGCTTTTCAGGGGATCATGCCTTTTATCGGGTATTTGATCGGTTCTCGTTTTGAAAAGTGGATCAGTATCGTCGCTCCCTGGGTCGCATTTATTCTGCTGTTCCTGATCGGATTCAATATGATCCGCGAAGCCTTTTCCGAAGAAGAAGAGGAAAAGGAAGGATTCGATATTAAGACCATGTTCATGATGGCTGTAGCCACCAGCATCGACGCGCTTGCGGTCGGTATTACCTTCGTGGCCGTTCCTGTTTCGGTCCTGAATGCGGGAAACCTTGTAAATGTGCTGTTTGCCGTATCTGTGATCGCAGTGGTCACTTTCTTTATTTCCGTACTGGGCGTAAAGATCGGAAATGTTTTCGGAACACGATATAAATCCGGTGCCGAGGTGGCCGGCGGAACGATCCTTATTTTCATCGGCCTGAAAACTCTTATCGAGGCGCTGGATACGTCGGGTGCCATGAAGGATTCAGATACCATTTTCGGTATGCTTATCCCGCTTCTGGGAACCGTCCTTGGCGCGGCTTTTGTATATGCGAAGAAATGGAAGCTATCCGACAAGATCCGCATCGCTTTGGCCGGTACCTGCTCAGGTATCATGTTCTCCACTGCGGTGTGGGGAATGCTCGAGCCTTCTGTCAAAGGCTTTGACGGCATGACGATCCTCGGGATCCAGCCGATGTTTCTCTGCTTTTGTGCCGGCGTGGCGGTACAGTTTCTCCTGGATGTTTTTGTTCCGCATACCCATGCATATGTCAACATTACGGAGGGTCCGAAAAGCAGCCTTCGGTCCGAGACGAGGATGATGCTGGCGGAACTGATCCACCATGTGCCGGAAGGCATTGCTCTGGGCGCGATCTTCGCGGCGCATTTTATGCAGACGGAATGGATCCCTGAGTCCACACCTCTCATTCTGGCCATTGCCATAGCGGTCCAGAACTTCCCGGAGGCGCTGTTTGTCTCGCTTCCGATCATGGAGCAGGGAACCGGAAAAGGAAAAGCTTTCTTCATGGGAGTGGTTTCCGGCATGTCTATCCCGCTGCTCGCCGTGTTTGTGCTGGTCATCGTAACACTGTTCCCCTCGTTTCTCCCTTATATCATGGGACTTGCAGGCGGCGCGCTGATCTATACCGTGATCGAAGAGACTCCGGTCATGATCAGCAAAAAAGATAACGACAGCGGCGCCATTCCTTTCGTGATCGGATTTGCGGTCATCATGCTTCTGATATTTAAGTGACGGAAAAACGAGTATAATGAAAGAAAAACGAGGTGGTCAAATGATCAGAGAAGCGAGAAAAGAAGATCTGGATCAGATGCTGGAATTGTATCTGTATCTGCACGAGGACGGTATTCCGGAACATGATGATCATCTTTACGAAGTATGGGATAAGATCATAGGCGATGAAGATTATCACGTGATCGTATGTGAGATCGACGGGAAGATCGTTTCTTCCTGCTGCTGTTACATCATTTATAATCTTACGCATAATGTGCGCCCGTTCGCTCTTGTGGAATATGTCGTGACCCATGAGGACTACCGCTGCAAAGGATATGCCGGCGAATGTCTTGCGAAAGCAAAAGAGATCGCTATTTCCAAGAACTGCTATAAGATCATGCTGATGACCGGCTCGAAAAAAGAATCCACTTTGAACTTTTATCGGAAAGCAGGTTATAGAAGTGACGATAAGACCGGCTTTAACCAGAAACTCTGAACCTTCCGGGAAGCGGAATTAGAAAGGATTTTATATGGATGTATTTATCGGGTTGATGATCCCGTTTTTAGGAACGGCGCTGGGTGCCGCATGTGTGTTTTTTATGAAAAAAGAACTGAGCATGCAGGTCCAGCGTGCGCTTACGGGATTTGCCGCAGGCGTCATGGTGGCGGCTTCGATCTGGAGCCTTCTGATCCCCGCGATGGATCAGTCCTCGGATAAAGGAAGACTGGCTTTCCTTCCGGCGGCGGTCGGGTTCTGGGCAGGTATTCTTTTCCTTTTGCTTTTGGATCATATCATCCCGCACCTTCATATGGATACGGATAAGGCTGAGGGCCCGAAGACTAAGCTTGCCAAGACCACGATGATGGTACTTGCAGTAACTCTTCACAATATCCCGGAAGGTATGGCGGTCGGTGTGGTCTATGCCGGATTTCTTTCGAAAAACAGCGCGATGACGCTCGGTGGAGCGCTGGCACTTTCTATCGGTATCGCGATCCAGAATTTCCCGGAAGGTGCGATCATCTCCATGCCGCTTCATGCACAGGGGAAAAGTAAAAGTAAAGCGTTTGCCCTGGGTGTCGGATCCGGTGCGGTCGAACCGATCGGAGGGCTGCTGACGATCCTTGCCGCGGGTGTCCTCGTTCCTGCGATGCCGTATCTTCTTTCCTTTGCCGCTGGTGCCATGCTGTATGTCGTAGTCGAGGAACTGATCCCTGAAATGTCTTCCGGTGAGCATTCCAATATCGGTGTTCTGATGTTTTCATTCGGATTCACGGTCATGATGGCGCTGGATGTGGCGCTGGGCTGAGGGCAATAAAAAAGTTTTCAAAAACCTATTGACATGGTAGGTGAAGTGGTATATCATTCAAACAACCTAGTTAGTCACTAGGCGAAACGAAACGCAAAGGATGAGCAACCATGAGAGAGCTTCTTATCCAACTGAATAGAAAGAATTATCGTTTCGGACGAATGTGTCGATGTTGTTGACCGGTCCCGCTCCGATTTGATATCGGTGTGAAAGTTCGGCCATCAACGGACCAGATAAGATGGCATTTTCCCACATTGCGTGATCTCACGCATCCCAACAAGAAAAGCATAGAAATGCATAGCGCAGCACGCGTGACGTATTCTCCTTAAGTCTACATATGTCGCGCCACGTGATGCATACGCTTCAGCACACAACACATTTGATTTCGAAAGGATAATAAAACTATGAGCAACTATAAATTTGAAACTTTACAGATCCATGTAGGCCAGGAAAATCCGGATTCCGCAACCGACGCACGTGCGGTCCCGATCTATGCCACCACTTCTTACGTATTTAAAGATGCAGCACAGGCTGCCAACCGCTTCGGTCTTGCTGAAGGCGGTAACATCTACACAAGACTCATGAATCCGACATCCGATGTTCTCGAGCAGAGGATCGCAGCACTCGAAGGTGGTGTGGCCGCTCTTGCAGTTGCATCCGGTGCCGCAGCTATCACATATGCAATTACAAACATCGCTGTAGCAGGTGACCACGTTGTTGCTTCCAAGAACATCTACGGCGGTTCCTATAACCTTCTCGAGCACACACTCGAAGATCAGGGCATCAAGACAACATTCGTTGATCCGGCAGATCCGGAAAACTTTAGAAAAGCAGTTCAGCCGAACACCAAGCTGTTCTTTGCTGAGACACTCGGCAACCCGAACTCCGATGTCCTTGATATCGAAGCAGTTTCGAAGATCGCTCACGAGAACGGTGTTCCGCTTATCGTAGATAACACATTCGCAACACCTTATAACCTCCGTCCGATCGAGCACGGTGCCGACATCGTCGTACACTCTGCTACGAAGTTTATCGGCGGTCACGGTACCACAATGGGCGGTCTCATCATCGACGGCGGTAAGTTCGACTGGGCACAGAACGATAAGTTCCCGGGTCTTTCTAAGCCGAACCCGTCCTACCACGGCGTGGTATTTACACAGGCTGTAGGTAACATCGCTTACATCATCAAGGCAAGAACAACACTCCTCAGAGACGAGGGCGCAGCGATCTCTCCGTTCAACTCCTTCCTGCTCCTGCAGGGCCTTGAGACACTGTCTCTCCGTGTTGAGCGTCATGTAGAGAATGCTCTGAAGGTCGTTGACTTCCTGAAGAATCATCCGAAGGTAGAAAAGGTCAACCATCCGGCGATCGATCCTTCGCAAAAAGCACTTTACGACCGCTACTTCCCGAACGGTGCCGGTTCTATCTTCACTTTCGAACTGAAGGGAACAGCTGATCAGGCAAGAAAGTTCACTGAGGATCTCGAACTGTTCTCGCTCCTGGCTAACGTTGCTGACGTCAAGTCTCTGGTTATCCACCCTGCTTCCACGACACACTCCCAGCTTTCCGAGGAAGAACTTCTGAATGCAGGCATCAAGCCGACCACGATCCGTCTGTCCATCGGTACAGAGCACATCGACGATATCATCGCGGATCTTGAGAGTGCTTTTGCCAAGGTATAAGAGTAAAATCATAAATATAAATAAGTGAGATGAAAGTCCCGGTGCATATGCTCCGGGCAAGAAAAAACGAAGGAAGGATCATAATTATGGCTAACATTTACACATCTGCAGATCAGCTGATCGGAAAAACACCGATCCTGGAACTGACACATCTGGAAAAGTCCACCGGCGCTGTAGCAAAGGTCTTCGCAAAACTCGAATACTTCAATCCGGGCGGATCCGTTAAGGATCGTATCGCTAAGGCAATGCTTGATGACGCGGAGGCAAAGGGTATCCTGAAGCCGACCACAACGATCATCGAACCGACTTCCGGCAACACGGGTATCGGACTGGCAGCAGTGGCTACCGCCCGCGGCTATAGATCCATCATCGTAATGCCGGACACGATGTCCGTCGAAAGAAGAAAGCTCATGAAAGCTTACGGTGCCGAGCTCGTTCTTTCTGAAGGCGCAAAGGGCATGAAGGGTGCGATCGCCAAAGCAGAAGAACTGCATCAGGAAATCAAAGACAGCCTGATCCCGTCCCAGTTCACCAACCCGGCAAACCCGGCGATCCATAAGGCAACCACAGGTCCGGAGATCTGGGAAGACCTCGACGGAAAAGTAGATATTTTCGTGGCAGGTGTCGGTACAGGCGGAACGATCACAGGTACAGGAGCTTTTCTCAAGGAAAAGAACCCGGGCGTGAAGATCGTCGCTGTTGAGCCGAAGGATTCCCCGGTACTCTCTGAGGGCCGTTCCGGTTCCCATAAGATCCAGGGCATCGGCGCAGGCTTCGTTCCGGAGACACTCGACACGAGCATCTATGACGAAGTATTCCCGGTCAGCAATGAAGATGCATTCGATATCGGAAGAAAGATCGGAAGACAGGAAGGTGTACTCGTAGGTATATCTTCCGGTGCCGCCGCTTTCGCAGCTCTCGAGCTTGCGAAGCGTCCGGAAAATGCCGGTAAGAACATCGTCGTTCTGCTCCCGGACTCCGGTGACAGATATCTTTCCACAGCACTTTACGAAGAGTGATCTTCGAAAAGTATATTGATCTCCTCCTTATTGGGAGATCCTAAACCTCACAAGTGAAAAGCGTCAGGATCAGGCGATGTGCGAGAATTCGGAATTGCACCGCCGAAGATCGACATCGATCTGATCCTGTCGTTTTTTTCTTTTTATGCCCTTTTCATCATCGGCGCAGTGCTTCTTCACGGCGATACATGTTTACTTGATCAGTGAGACATGATAAGCTAAAAAGCGAAAAGATTGGCATGCATTGGGGCCAAGACATCATAGTAAATAGCATTATCATCGTGGCCTAACGGAGGATTTGTTATGTTGGGGAATCGCTGGTTAAGGTGTCTTTGTGTTTTGTTATCGTTTTCTTTGATTGGGTTTATCTCGCCTAAATGGCTTTATGCTGAATACGAAACTGTAGATTGTTTTTCGGTGACCGATGGACTTGAGTTCAATGTTGACGCAAGTATAGTATCTGCCTGGGATACATATGCTAATCTGGAGTTTACTATTACCAATACAGGTACCGATACCATCCACAACTGGTACTTCACTGCTGATCTTGGATCCGCTATTGTGGGAATCTGGGGAGCTATAGAATATGATCGAGATAACACAGGTATGTACACGCTGAAAAATGCTGGTTGGAATCAAGATATTCTTCCGGGAAGTACAATAAGCTTTGGAATGACAGTATCTTCGCTGAATGGACAAGCTATTAGCAAGCTTCCGTCTTTTTATTTGCTAAACACAAAAGTATGCGAGGTAGATCAAAGCAAGTATTCGCTATCATATCATGAATACTCTAGTTGGGGGACAGGATATAATGGTGCACTTGTTTTGTCTAATTTATCCTCTGATCCGATAGAGGATTGGAGCATTTCTTTTTCTGCTAATAGAAGTATTAATACAGTATCAGGTGCCGAACTAAGTGTTTCTGAAGAAACCATTACAATTGCAAATGATGGAACAAATCAAAACATCGGGCCAACTTCAACACTAACTTTGACAGTCGTTGGAGGATTGCAGAATAACGATGTCGGCTTTGAGACGAGTGATATTTTAATGCATTCAGTAAGTTGTGCATTTGGCCTTGCTGATGACGCTGATAATAGCGGTAAAGCAGACTTCATGGATTTCATTCATGATGCAAAAGAAAGTCAGATTATCTCTCCAACTCCTTCAACTACACCAGTTGAAACGCCAAAACCAAGCGTTACAGTGACTTCAACGCCTGTGCCAACTCCCGATATACAGATTGATTCAGATGAGGATGGCATACCAGATTATTACGAGCAGATGATAGGTTCAGATATTTATTCTAAAGATTCTGACAATGATGGAATCGAAGATGCAATTGAAATCATTCTAGGATTAGATCCTCTATCTCAGGACAGCGATGACGATGGAATTTCTGATAGCCAAGAAGACAATGATAACGACGGATTGACAATTCTGCAGGAGATATATTATGGCACCTACACTTGGACAAATGACTCTGATGTTGATGGTGTTTCAGATGGAGATGAGATCAGCGTCTATCAGTCAAATCCCGTAAACCCTGATAGCGATGGAGACGGAATAGAAGATGGAGATGAAGTTAAATTGAATCTGGATCCTACGAATTCTGACAGTGATGGAGATGGAATTCCAGACGGACAAGAGCGTTTTTTTCAAACAAGAAAAGAAGAAATATCCAATTCAGAGCATCCAGCTGTCAATAGGGTTGAAGTATCCGTCGAAGGAACTGGTTGCTTGGATTCGGCGATGATAATCGAAGATGTCTATGATACGGATGCTTATTCAAGAGAAATCGTGGGACTTATTGGTTCTCCTGTCAATATTGAGTATGACGGAGATTTTGAACAGGCGCTGATTTCATTCCATTATGATGAAAACCGTCTTTCTTCAACAAAACCCAATATCCCCGATGCTTTACCAATTGAAGACAATTATGTAACTAATCCTCAATCATTAGGAATTTTCTATTTTGACGAGGATACGGGGCTTTATGTTGATTGTGATGCAACTGTGGATACAATTAATCATACTGTTTCTTGTGCGACTACACACTTCAGCACATATATGGTCATGGATAAAGCTATTTGGTACTATTGGTGGTCTAGTCTTAAGTATTCAGGTGAGATGAGACCGTCCCATGAAGGATATAAAGGAATTGACTATGTGTTGGAAATACCATATGTCGACTCTATGACAGAATCTGATATTCGCGAAATGAATGCTATTGCTACCAGAATCATTGATAATATGCAAGATGGTGATCGCATGGTTATACGTGGATACAACACAGGTGGAATATACACCTATGATTATACTGACGACAAAGATCTGCTAAAGTCTCAAGTAATTAACTGGCCATGGAACGAAGATGAAACCTGGGTCGGATACAATTATGGACCGATGGATTTGATTGGTACAGAATTGAGTGGACTGGAAATATTCAATATTGCCTATAGCACAAATAATCATAATCCGGATAATGAATTGATTGTTATAGCTTTCCATAATTCTGCTGATATAGAGTGCCAGTTCTACAGTACTTATCATCGAACTCGACAGGAGATGACAGCGTATATTTTTACGCTTTCTAGCGGCAATTCCAATACCCCATCTCTTAAATGGTTGAATCATGTTGCAGGTGGGGGTGTAATCGATTGTGGAGGAAAGACAGCAGATGAAGTATATGAAGAATATGTAAATCTGTATGGCTTGCGGCAGGGATTAGATCTTGATCCTCGCGATGACGGAAAGTTTGGAGACGGGCTTTGGGATATTTATGAAAAACAAGGCATGCTTGGTGCAAATGGGAGATTCTATTATGCTAATCCAATGAAAGTTGATACCGATAATGACAAACTTATTGATTCGGATGAGATGGGGACGTTCTATAGAATTTCTGTAGACGAAGACAGTCAAGTGTTCCTTAATGGAAAAGAGCTTTATTCAAATTCTCCACTATCTTGTTTAATTAACATTTTTACAGTGTACGGCAAAGGAGAATGGACAGTTTTCGGTGTGCCTACAGATCCTTCAAATCCAGACACAGATGGAGATGATGCTTTAGATGGGATGGATGAAACACCTTCCAAATGTAATCCATATGCGAGCTATATTCTTTATGGTCCTGAATCTGCTTTTAATGATCTCGAAGAAGAAGTGCTATTCCGTAAAAAAACATACGAGAAAAATGGTAGATTAGTGTTCTGTTACAGAGTGTATAACAATTCGGATTTTAAACCATTATGGGATAAAATGGGATATAACGAAACTGGTGAAAAGAAAAAATTTAGAATCGATGAGGTTATAATATCCTCGCATGGTGTTATTGAGGGTGATATGATGGAAATTGGAGCGGCAACTTTTTCTTATGAAGGGGAATATGGAACTCTTTACAAACCCAATGAACTTGAGCGAAAGAGTATGAATCTGCTTTATTTATCTTGTTGTTATTCTGGATCTCTCTCTGCCCATTTAACGGCGGATCCTAATTCGCCAATGTGGAATGTGGCTCTTGCTTTTCTTTTTTCGCATCACGATATAGGTGAAGTAGTTGGATGGGATGGACAGACGAAATTTGCGTCTAGCCTAGTGCTAAGTTGGGATGATCTATCCTTCCATTATGGGGAGACATATACAGCAGAAACATTAAAAAGCGATTATAAAGGAGAAATCCGATATAGAAAAATTACCGAAGACACATATGAGTATACATGGAAAGAAGGTATTATCTCATGAGAGACAAATTATCAAAAAGAAAGATCGCTTTCTTTAGTCTTGCAATAATCATTCTTGTCGCTCTTCTATTTTTGTGCAGAGATCCGTTGAATGCGTTGTATCATTCTGTCACATATCAGATTCGCTTCGGGAAAGAAATCTCGTTTTGCAAGTCTGTGGATAATGATGAGGTGCAGTTTCGATATGTAAGGATTCCCCAATCGGGTGTTAAACAAATAGTTTTTGAGGTTAGAGAGAGTACTTCATGGGAAGATGTTGCTTCTGTTGTAACGAAAGTTTCAGAGTATTACAAGCAACGAACAGACGGAGATGAAATCTGGCAGATAGTTTTAAGTAAAGGAGTTTCCAAAGAATATCCGGTTGGTTATATACCTTATGCGATTTTTACAAATCAAATGGCGATTTCAGAAATGATAAGTAACGAGGAAACATGTCTGCATATCTGTCGTTTGGATGAGACAAGTTCTTGGGATTTGTCCCATCTGGAAGGAAGTCGATTTGACTTTGTGGAAGAACTGGTTTTGTGTGGCTCTTTTGAAGACTTGGATCCGCTCAAGAACTGGAATGGGTTATCCTTATGTGCCTACGCTACTGGTGAGTATTGCACATACAGAATTAGTCAAGAGTTTCCCAATCTTTCTGAAGAAGTATGGGAAAGATTGTGTGCTCAAATGGACGACGCAATTCAATTTGTTCCACTCACAAATTCCAAAATAGAAAAACCAAAATTAGGAGCAACATATCTATAGATTGTTGAATGTTTGACAATTCCAAATTGTGGCGTTATTCATGAATACTAAATGATTTGAAGTTTATATGCCCTTTAAAAAAATATTTTGAAGGTCAAAAAAATTCCTCGGGTCGTGTGTCTAATTAATGAAACCCGGGAAGTTTTTTAGTTGGAGGGCATTCTCATGAAAAGCAAAATCATCTCTCTTATATTAGCAGGTTCCATGATCCTTTCTCTCGGCGCATGTGCGAAAAAAGATCCTGTGGATGGATCTTCGGAAAGCACTGTGGCGACTGAAACAACAGCAAAGAAGGAGACGACGTCGAAGAAGGAAACGACGGAAACGCCAGATCCGATCCCTGAAACGTCTCCTACGCCGGCTGTTCCATCGGTTTCGGAGCAGGATCCGACGGAAGCTCCCACGTATGGTCCGCAGGAATACTCATTTACCAAAATCAACTATCCGGTGATCGATGGTTCGACTTCTACCAAGCCGATGGCTGCCGCGCTTACGTCGATCATGCTCGGCATCCCGAGAAGCGAAGCGGATGAGATGCTGAAATTTCATAAGACTTCCTCGTCGTTTTCCTATCTGGTGGAAGGTCATGCGGATCTTCTGATCTGTGCGGAACCGGCTGACTCCGTGTTCGACATGATGAAGGAAAACCATTTCGATTATGAGATGGAACCTTTTGCCGCAGAAGCGCTTGTCTTCGTAGTCAATGCGTCAAATCCGGTGGACTCCCTGACGATCGAGCAGATCCAGAAGATCTATACAGGTGAGATCAAAAACTGGAAGGAAGTCGGTGGCGAAGATAAAGAGATCGTTCCCGTGCAGAGAAATGAGACGGCGGGTTCTCAGGTCATGATGGAAAAACTGGTCATGAAGGATCTTCAGATGATGGAGGCGCCGACGGAACTGAGACCTGAGGAGATGGGCGGCCTGATCGAAGTCGTTAAATCCTACGACAATTCTGCCGGAGCGATCGGCTATACTCCTTACTATTACGCGACGAACATGAAGATGGCAGATGGACTGAAGATCATCAAGGTCGGAGGTATTGAGCCGAATAAGGAAACGATCGGAAAAGGGGAGTACCCCTTCCGCACTTCCTACTATGTCGTGATCTCGAAGATGATGCCTGAAGGATGGGCCCCGCGCGTTCTTTATAACTGGATCTTAAGTGAAGAAGGACAGAAACTGGCGGAGATGGAAGGCTATGTTCCGGCGGCAGAAAAGAAAGAAATGGATACCGTCGTGAATGTAAACTGGAATTATTATCAGCCCGCAATTGTTGGAGACCCGGTATTTACGCGCTTGAAGGAAGGGGAGATGGGTGATTTTACACCGTCTTCCGAATACGGACAGGTGTTCGTCCTCCCCTGCATCTATAAGGATGATTTCTACTATGAAGAATCGCCCGATATCGCATACGGTATCTTCGACAAAAACGGAACGCTGCTTTGTGATCCGGTCTTTGATTACGGATTCGAATTTACAGATGGCATTTATGTCGTAGGAAAAGATGAGGAAGGAATGGGTCTTCTTACCACAGATGGTTCTATCTATACCGGAACGAAATATGACGGATATGATCACTTATCTGATACAGACAGATTTGCTCTCTATAATAGATCACATACATCTCTCGAAATCTATTATTTTGACAGGGAAAACGGAGTATCAAAGGATCCAATCAAAGTGACAGTTCCCGATAGATATGATGTGGAAGATATTTGGCCATGTGTCTCCGAGGTGATCGATGACCGGTATATTATCATTTCATATGGCTTTACGGGAGAAGGTTTCCTTTACGACATTAAGACAGGAGAACTAGAGCAGATCCCGAATTATTCGCATTGTTACCAGAGGGTCGGAAAAAACATGGTGATCTATAGCGATGGTTACTCTGATTTATACTGCCAGAATGTTTTCGGAAAGAAGCTATCTGAATATGTGTATGAGGATCATCAGATCCTTTCTACAGGAGAGATCCTTCTGACGAGACTAGGCAGGATGGCATGGGATATCCTTGATGAAAAGGGCAATGTCCGGACCGTGTGCAAGCCTGCGCCGAATGGATACATTTCTATGGAGGTCGTGAAAGATTATATTATCCTCTACTGGAGCGATCACATTGAACTTCTGGATCTTGATTTTCAGACGGTTTCTTCTGTGAAAGTGGAAAACGCGGCAAACTACAGCAGTGTGAATTTTGAACAACCGATCGTTTCCAATCAGTTTGATGATGGGAAAAAGTACGTTCTGAATCTTTTGAATGAAAAGAAGATGGAGATTGAAAACGTAAGTTGTATGTACATCGAGTCGGAATACCTGTTTATCATCGAATTCCAGAATAATGGACCGCAAAAATGGACGATTCTAAACGTTGAGGATATGACGACAGTTCGCTCCGGAGAAGGTGAAGCGCGAATGATTGAAGATACTAAGGATCACAAGTATTATCTGGCATATTCTTCCTCCGAGGGTAATAATGACATTATCGTGATGGATCCGGCTTCCGGGGAAGTCATCTTTAAAGATCTCCCGAATCCCAGAATGGATGAAGTGCAGGTGGAGTGTATTTACGATGGGAAACTGATCTACAACACATATGCCCGCCTGCCATATGACAACCGCCGTATTTCCAGCACGACCATGATCGATCGGGAGGGTAATATCCTGTTCCTTTATAACACGCTCTATCTTCCGGAAGATTAACTGAAAAATTATTGAAACTGCAAAAAAAGAATTCGCTTGTTGTGTCTAATTATTGAAACAAGCGAAAAGGACGGAAACCATTATGAAAAAGAAATTACTCTCCATTTTACTGGCTTTTGGTATGATCATCTCATGCGCGGGATGCAAAGCTAAGAGTAGCGGATCCGGAAAAGACGGCTCTGAGAAGATCAGTAAGACCCGCATTTCAAAGGACGAAACGGAAGATACGGATCCTTCAGAAAGTGAGACGGATCCGTCTGTGTCCGATTCTTCTGAAAAAGATACGTTTCAATTGAACTTCACCCGGGAGACCTTCCCGCGAATCCGGTATTCCTATACGACATATCCCTTCGCCGCCGCACTGGCGACGGTCCTCATCGGGATGGATCGGGGCGAAACAAACGCTTTCCTCAATTCGATCCTGTGGGATGATTCTGCGAGAGATGAACTCGTGCTCACGAATGATTTTAATGCTTCATACCGGACCAACGACTCCTTTGATGAATACGATAAAGAAGTGATTGCAAAAGATGCGCTGGTATTTATCGTAAATAAGGATAATCCGGTCGATTCGCTCACCGGCGAACAGCTCAAAAAGATCTACAAAGGCGAGATCGAAAACTGGAAGGAAGTCGGCGGCAGGGATCAGAAGATCAGAGCTTTTGAAAACGGCGTGAATGCGGTCTCGCAGAAAATGCTCGAGGACATGGTCGTTGGCGGCAGTACCAAAGTGAAATCCCCTTATTTCCTGGCTGGCGGGGATGACTATGCTGTGTTAAAGGCAAGAAAGACTTATGACAACGGAACTTCTTCCATCGGCTTTGTGCAGTACTCGTGTCTCAAGGATATTTCGATCCGCGATCAGATCAAGATCTTAAAGATCGACGGTGTCGCTGCGGATGAAGAAACGATCAGCAAGGGCGAGTATCCGTATTCCTATAATGAGTATGTCATGATGCCGCATACGACCCCGGAAAAAAGCTCGGCCGGAAGTGTTTATGCCTGGATCTTAAGTGAGGAAGGAAAGACTCTTCTTCAAAAAGAAGGATATATCCTGCCTTCGGACGGATCTTTTACCAAAGATGCATCCTTTATCAAGACGAACTGGGATGCCTACCGGGAACCGCAATCTCCTGAGGATGTATTCACAAGAGCATCGGATGAACCGATCAAAGAGTTTACGGCCTCCGAAGAGTACGGGAAGATCTATCCTTTCCTCGGTGTAGAAAATGAAAACCTCAACTACGAGGGAGAACATCTCTACGGTTTTGTCGATGAGAACGGAAAGATCATATGCGATCCTGTATTTAATTATGTCAATCGTTTATCGGACGGTAGTTACATTGTATGGCAGTATGTGACTGATTCGAAGTCGCAAGATTTTGACGACCGGGTCGGCATTATCTCCCGCGATGGCTCGATGTTTACGGGACTCCTTTATAATTCTCTGTACGAAGTGGACGGGCAGGTATATTTCTACAGTATTGAAAGTGACGGGATCACGATCTTCTCTTATGATGTGAAAACCGGGAAGACTTCTTCCGGAAAGCAACTGAAGAAGAATACGGACATGCTTTACAGCTTCTATACGGTCGTGGACGAAAGATATGTCGTGACGTGTGATTTCCTTGGCGGAGGAAACCATGTATATGACGGAACCACGGGCAAAGATGTGTTTCCTGAGATCGACGACGACGGCTACCTTTATGTTTGTAATAATGTCCTCCTGGTGGCGGATCCGCAGATCGATTATCGTATGCGTCTTTTCAGCATCGACGGTAATCCTATAAATGAGAAAGAATATAGGGAAGAGCCTGAAGAACTTCCTAACGGGACTTTCCTTGTAGAGAATGGAAAGAATCAGGATTTCTGGGATCTTATCGGGAAAGACGGCAAGATCCTCGGATCGATCGACAATAAAGATCATACGATCCTGGACATGGAGGTGTCAGATGACTATATCATCGCGGTAAAAGAGGCCTCTATCGATCTTTATGACCTCGATCTCCATCTTGTAAAAACTGTCGAGACCGAGAAGAATACCTCCTGCTATTTCCTGACACCACCTTCGGCATATTTTACAGGCGAAGAAATGACACGCCTTCCGTCAGATCCGATCGTTGAAATCGTACCGGATGACCGCAATCCGAATTACTACCATTCGAAAGCACTTCTAAACCTGAAAACGGAGACCGGTCTTACGTTCGAATCTGATTTCGACTGCGATATCATGGGCAGCCGCATTCTGTTAAGGTATACCGGAGACCGAAACAACGAGGGAGCCAAGTGGAAGATCCTTGATTCTTCCGACTTCCACGTGATCTCCGAAGGTACAGGTTATGTCGAGGCGGTCGAAGATAAAGCGACGCATGAGTTCTACCTTGTTTCCTCACTTACCGATACTTCGGCCGAGATCAAAGTGCTCTCCGTAGAAGATGGAAAGGTCGTTTTCGAGAATCTTCCGAATCCGGAAATGAAAGCGATCCGGGTCACGGGTATTGAGGATGGAAAGATCTTTTTCCATACAGAACAGCCGGGAGCTTTCTGGTCAGTTTCTAATGGCGTGACGATCATGGAGAAAGATGGAAAAGTACTGTTCCACTATACTCCTTTCGTTCTGCCGAAGTGATAGTATTAAAACAGGGAAGACCTGATGGAGGTATTTATGAATAAAAAATGGATCGCTGCTTTGCTTGCTGCAGCAATGATCATTCCGACGGCTTCGTGCGGAAAGAAAGAGACAAGTTCCGAAGGAACGACCACGGAAACAGAGAGTATAAGTTCCAAGGTCGAACCATCGGAAAGCAAGAGTTCATCAACAAGTGATACAGAGGTCACGGATCCGACAAGTGCGCCGGATCCGGGCCTTTCGGAGTTTGCTTTTACGAAAGACAACTATCCGGTGATCGATGGTTCGACATCGACCCGCCCGATGGCTGCGGCGATCACGTCCGTCATGCTCGGGATCACAAGAGAAGAAGCGGACGAGATGCTGGATTTTCATAAGACATCGGCTTCATTCGAATTTCTGATGAAAGGCTCGGCAGATATGCTGATCTGCGCGCAACCTGCTGATTCGATCATTGAAGAACTGGAACGCAAAAACTTCAAATATGCGATCGAACCGTTCGCTGCCGAAGCGCTCGTTTTTGTCGTCAACACAAACAATCCGGTCGATTCTCTGACAACGGAACAGATCCAGAAGATCTACACAGGCGAGATCAAAAACTGGAAGGAAGTCGGAGGCGAAGATAAAGAGATCGTCGCTGTGCAGAGAAATGAGACGGCGGGATCTCAGGTCATGATGGAAAAACTCGTCATGAAGGACCTTAAGATGATGGAAGCGCCGAAGGAACTCATGCCGCTGGATATGGGCGGCTTGATCGACGTCGTCAAATCCTTCGATAACTCTGCCGGAGCGATCGGTTATACCCCGTATTACTACGCGACGAACATGAAGATGGCTGACGGCCTGAAGATCTTAAAAGTCGACGATACCATGCCTGAAAGCAGTACGATCGCAAGTGGTGCGTATCCGTTCTGCACAAACTACTTCGTCGTGCTGCCGGATCGAGCGGCGCAGGACGATCCGGCCAGGATCCTCTTTCAATGGATCTTAGGCGAAGAAGGGCAGAAGCTTGCGGAAATGGAAGGGTATGTCCCCGCGGCCCAACCGGTCGATACGAAGGTGAAAGTCACTACCGACTGGACAAAGTATCAGCCGGCCAATGCGATGGATGCGGTCTATAAAAGGATCTCTGATGACTTTATCCCGGATTTCGTTGCTTCGCCGGACTATGAACGGGTATTCCCGATGCCGGGTGTCGTGAAGATCGGCTTTTACAACGAAAGCGAAGTGGATTTCGGATTCGTAGATATGTCCGGACGGATCGTGTGCGATCCCGTGTTCCATACCGTGGAGAGGATCGACAGTGAGCACTATCTCGTCTCGAAGATCTCAGGTGGAAATAAGTTCAAGGAGGACTATTCCTACGGGATCCTTTCCGTGGACGGAAAGTACTACACCGGATTGAAGTTTGACCAAGTCAATTACTCGGATGACAACTTCACCTTGCTGCTTTCCAAGAGCACGGCCGAAGGCTCGGATGTGTATAAATTCAATACAAAGACCAGTGAGCTTTCGGAACCTGTGTCCTACAAGTACGACCGTTCCCGCCTTTCTGACTATGATGATCCGAGCTGGGTCCGCATTTTGGCAGATAGATATCTCTACTTCGTCGATGATTATGGTGACAGTTTCTGTATCTTTGACGGAACGACCGGAGAGATGCTCCCGTTCCCGAAGGACCTTACGATCTTTAACTGTTTCGGAAACTGCGTCATGGTCGAGTCGTCAGCGCGAGACGGAAGTCATTATCTTTGTGACTTTACCGGCAAGAAACTCAGAGATCAGGATTACTGGATCAGCGAGTATCTAAGCACCGGCAACTATCTTCTTACCTATAGGGATTTTTCCGGAGTGGATCTGGTCGACAAGGACGGGAAGATCATCCGTTCGATAGAAAGCAAACCGGAGAATATGGGCGCATCGTTGGTCGCGGACAAACTCATCATTTTAAAAAGAGACGCGATCGATGTTTACGACCTGGATCTAAACCTCGAAAAAACCGTGAAGCTGGAGGATGCGAATAATTACCAAAAGGTCTATGACGAACATGACTTCTACTGGAATCTGGATGCCGCGGATTGCGACCTCGACCCGATCGTCTCAAAATGCAGTGGCGGAAAGACGTATCTTATGAACCTCCAAAGCGAGAAGACGGCGGTCATCGACGGAAGTTATTCGGCGATCGAGCTTCCGGGATTTGTCCAGCTGACCATGACCACGAAAAAAGAAGAATATAAGTGGAAGATCCTGGACAGCAGAACTTTTGAAGAGATCTGCAGCGGCGAGGGCTATACGACATGGATCAAAGACCAAAAGAACGGGAACTTCTATCTGGTGGTCGGCGAGGGATACCAGACGCATACGATCTCCATCATCGACGCAAAGACCGGTGAGATCATTTTCAAGGATCTTCCGAATCCGGGGGGCGACCTTCTGACGGTGCAGGAGATCTACGACGGAAAGCTCTGCTACATTATGGAGCACGATTACTCGAACCAGCATATGGAAGCACCTTCCAGTGCGACGATCCTCGACAAGGACGGCAATGTCATTTTCCACTATAATGCGGTCGCCATCGTCGATGACTGATCGATCAAAATAGCAAAGAACTGTTATTAAGTGAAAAGAAAAGGCGGTTTTCTAAACGAAAATCGCCTTTTTTCTATAAACCCCTTTCTTTTGAAAGGATCGTGTGAGAAAATGAGCGGCAGTTAAAATGGGTTAACTATGGAGGCCGAATGACGAAGATGCAGGGTAAAATCGCATACAGCGGAATCGAAGGTTCTTTTGCCGCAATGGCCGTGGGAGAGATCTTTCCGGATGCGGAGAAGGTTTCCTGCCGCACGTTCCGCGAAGCGTATTCGATCGTCGAAAAGGGACAGGCCGATGCTGCCGTGCTTCCGATCGAGAACAGCTATGCCGGTGAAGTCGGTCAGGTCAGTGATCTGATGTTTTCCGGACCTCTTAAGGTCACCGGTGTCTATGAACTTTCCATTTCCCAGTGCCTTTTAGGTGTTGCCGGATCCTCGGTCGAGTCCATAAAGACCGTCATCTCCCACCCGCAGGCACTTGAGCAGTGTGGTGAATTCATTGCCAGGTGCGGATATGAGACGATCCCTTATGAGAATACCGCCCGCGCGGCGCAGGAAGTCGCCGGGAGAGCCGATCCTGCCGTAGGCGCTATCGCCAGTTCTGAAACAGCAAAGCTCTACGGTCTTACGATCCTCGAATACGATATCAACGAAAGTTCCCAGAATGTCACGCGGTTTGCGGTCTTTACCCGTCGCGATGAAACAAATGAATATGCGGAAAAAGCAGCGCAGAAGGCGAAAAATACGATCCTGATCTTTACGATCCGTGACTTCGCAGGAGCTCTTGCCCGTGCGATCTCCATCATTGGAAAGCATAACTACAACATGCGTGTCATCCGAAGCCGCCCGGTAAAAGAATATAACTGGCAGTATTACTTCTTTACCGAGATCGAGGGTGTCCTTGATTCGGAAGAGGGATGGCGTATGCTGGAGCAGCTCAAAACTGCATGCGAGAAGATCAAGGTCGTCGGCACCTATTCGCCGGATGTGCGGATCGGCAAGAAGCCGTGACCGCGATGTAGAAAGGAAAAGTATCCATGAATGCGGAATATGTAAAGAAACTGGCACTCCCTGAAGAGGTCAAGGAGATCTACCCGGTGACCCCGGAGATGGACCGTGCGGTGACATCCACCAAGCGGGAAGTCGAGAAGGTCATCGAAGGATTATCCGATAAGCTCATTCTGATCATCGGACCATGCTCGGCCGATAACGAGGATTCTGTCATCGACTATATCTCGAGACTTCGTCCGCTGCAGGAAAAAGTTCAGGAGAAGATCATCATCGTTCCGCGTATCTATACAAATAAGCCAAGAACGACCGGCGAGGGCTATAAGGGTATGCTCCACCAGCCGAATCCGAATGAGAGAGCGGATCTTTTCAAAGGGATCCTGGCAACAAGACACCTGCATATGCGCGCCATCGCCGAGACAGGCTTTGCCTGCGCAGATGAGATGCTCTATCCGGAAAACTACGCTTACCTTGACGATCTTCTGGCCTATGTTGCCGTGGGTGCAAGATCTGTTGAGGATCAGCAGCACCGCCTGACTGCCAGTGCGATCGCATCCCCGGTCGGCATGAAGAACCCGACATCCGGCGACTACGCTGTTATGCTCAACGCGATCCTTGCCGCATCACATCCTCATACCTTTATCTACAGAGGCTGGGAGATCGAATCGAAAGGAAATCCGCACGCGCATGCGATCCTTCGCGGATATACGAATAAGCACGGCGAAGCGCAGCCGAACTATCACTTCGAGGATCTGATCCGCTTAAGTGAGCAGTATGAGGAGCGAAATCTCCCGAACCCGGCAGCGATCATCGACACCAACCATGCAAACTCAAATAAGAATCCGTACGCCCAGCCGCGTATCATCAAGGAAGTCTTAAACTCCATGCGACTTTCGCCGGAGGTTCGAAACCTCGTCAAAGGATTCATGGTCGAGAGCTATATCGAAGACGGCTGCCAGAAAGTCGGCGGAGGTGTGTACGGCAAATCCATCACGGATCCGTGCCTCGGCTGGGAAAAGACGGAACGCCTGATCTTCGATATCGCCGAGATGCTCTGATACCTCTTGACGTACCTTTATTTCAAGTGGTATTATGCAGAAAAACCGTAGAGGAAGAGTGAGTAAGCTCTGTTTCATGCCATCCAGAGAGTTGCCGTTGGTGAGAGTGCAGCAGGAAAGAGCAGAGGTGAATGGACTTCCGAGGGCAAGGGGAAAGCGTTATCGCGAGTATCTGCGCCGGGGAAAGGAGCCCCGTCAACAAAATCCAGCATATGTCGGTATGCGTGAGTGGATCCGAAGTTTTGACGGAGGATCAAGCCGGGTGGCACCGCAGGAAAGAATATCATTCCTGTCCCAGCAGAAGTAAAAAAGCTGGGACAGGATTTTTGTTTTTCCGGCAGAAAACAAGATTTGGTCCCAAGAACTTATGACTTCGGGAGAAGAGCTTTTCCCGCAGACAGAGGTTCAGTAATTAAATTCGGGCAAGGGCCCTAAACGAAAGGAGACATAATATGTCTGAGAGAATTCCTTACAAAACATATCTTGATGAAAAGGAGATCCCTACCGCATGGTACAATGTCCGCGCGGACATGAAGAACAAGCCGGCTCCGCTTCTGAACCCGGGCACACATCAGCCGATGACCGCGGAAGAACTGGGCGGAGTATTCTGCGAAGAGCTCGTAAAGCAGGAGCTCGATAACGATACCGCTTTCTTCCCGATCCCGAAGGAGATCCTGGATTTCTACAAGATGTACCGTCCGTCCCCGCTGGTACGTGCTTATTTCCTTGAGAAGAAGCTCGGAACACCGGCGAAGATCTACTATAAGTTCGAGGGTAACAACACCAGCGGATCCCATAAGCTCAACTCCGCGATCGCCCAGGCTTACTACGCAAAGAAGCAGGGCCTTAAGGGTGTAACCACCGAGACCGGTGCAGGTCAGTGGGGTACCGCTCTTTCCATGGCATGCTCTTACTTCGATCTCGACTGTAAGGTATATATGGTTAAAGTTTCCTACGAGCAGAAGCCGTTCCGTCGTGAAGTCATGAGAACATACGGCGCTTCCGTTACACCTTCTCCGTCTGAGACGACCAATGTCGGCCGTGCGATCCTTGAAAAGCACCCGGGTACCACAGGTTCCCTCGGTTGCGCGATCTCTGAGGCGGTTGAAGTGGCTGTCGGCACACCGGGTTACCGTTATGTACTCGGTTCCGTTCTGAACCAGGTACTCCTCCACCAGTCCGTGATCGGTCTGGAGACAAAGGCTGCTCTTGATAAGCTCGGTGTAAAGCCGGACATGATCATCGGCTGCGCAGGCGGCGGATCGAACCTCGGCGGTCTTATCGCTCCGTTCATGGGTGAAAAACTGAGAGGTGAAGCAGACTATCAGATCATTGCAGTTGAGCCGGCTTCCTGCCCGTCCCTGACACGTGGTGTTTATGCATATGACTTCTGCGATACCGGTATGGTCTGCCCGCTCGCAAAGATGTACACACTCGGTTCCGACTTCATCCCGGCTCCGAACCACGCCGGAGGCCTCCGTTATCACGGCATGAGCTCGACACTGTCCCAGCTCTACGATGATGGATTCATGGAAGCAAGATCCGTGAAGCAGACAGATGTATTCGAAGCGGCTGAAATGTTTGCACGTGTCGAGGGTATCCTCCCGGCACCGGAGAGCTCTCACGCGATCCGCGTAGCGATCGACGAAGCTCTGAAGTGCAAAGAGACCGGTGAAGAGAAGACCATCGTATTCGGTCTGACCGGTACAGGTTACTTCGATCTCGTAGCTTACGAGAAGTTCCATAACGGTCAGATGGATGACTACATCCCGACGGATGAGGAACTGGCAAAGTATGCTGCTAACCTTCCGAAGGTCGACTAAAAGAAGACTGATAGAATTAAATAGCGAAAAGAGGAGCTGTCTCATTGCTTTGAGACAGCGCCTTTTTGTATCCTCTTTTATGTGACGATTTGCTTATGGTTTTATAGCCTTAGATGACAGTGTGTTTATATTTCGGGCGGACTTCCAATGTTACCATAAAGGCACAGTTTCGAACGAAAAGGAGGAATTGTAATGAAACGAAATGAGTATATGAGTAAGGCGATCGTGATCAGCTTAGTCATGTTCATGCTGGCTTTACCCGGATGTACGTCTGGTAAGAAAACAGATCAAGCGAAGAAGGACAAGGATGAATCCATCGAATCGAAATTGAAGAATCCGGATCGTCCTGACACCGATGGAAAAGACGTAATAGTAGTGACTCCGATACCGTCAGAAACAGTGAAGACAGAAGAATCAGAGAAAAAAGCAGATGATGCTGAGCAATCGCCGTCCGGCGAGACCGGAAAATCCGATCTTTATGTGAAAGCCAAGCCGTATATCGATGCATCGATCGCATTCTATAATCACCTTTACAGCAACGATATGAAGCTTGTCGCATTTGACAGTGAGATCGAGGAGACGAAAGAAGGATACAAGTTTGTCCTTCGCTCCCAGGCCAATGAGGACCAGGCCAATGTATTTATTGCCGAGGTCAAGGCCGATACGAAGTCCGATACCATGTATGGAGAGAACGGTTTTTCATGGAAGATCGGTGACACCTATGACGAGCCGTCTTCGGCAGAAGAGTCCTGAAAATCCTTCTTATGTAGAAGATCCGTTCGGCGGTACTGATTCCGCCAATTAATAGAAAACCAGACAAATACCGGCGGTTCCGCTCCAGAAGGGAGTTTGGGCCGCCGGTTTTCCTTTGCCATGATTGTTCACAAAACGTTTTTTGTATTTATAGCCTGCCGGTGTTAAAATATAGTTTGGAATATAGTATGTATCAGTATGATCACGCGAACAGCGTTTTCATTTTATAGTAAAGGACAGAATGGTATGAAGAAGAAAAGAATACGTATTATTTCAGTATTGATCAGTGTGATGCTCGTTGTGGGGAATGCGGGCGCAATGGTTATGGCAGATGATGATCCGCAGCAGCCTGTGACATATATTTACAGGGATAGTGAGGATTATAATACCAAGCAAAGGGAATGCACAGCTTATACATCGTTAAGTGAAACGATGCCGACTACCTGGACGGATGGCTTCTATTTCCTAGATGACAACGTAGAATATGACGAACCCATAGTGATCCAAGCTTCTGATAATGATGCTACTGTGTGTTTGATACTTGGCGATGGATTTACCTTGAAAGCGACGGAAGGCATTATCGTTAAGACAGGAAAACTCGCTGTTTATACGCAATCTGATGACAGTGGAAAGATCATTGCCAGTTCATCCGATAATGCAGGAATTGGATTTGATTCGCGAAACGCTGACTTTTATTTTGCTGGTGGCGTGCTTATAGCACAAGGTGCAGCAGATTGTGCGGGGATTGGTGGTAAAGCAGACGGCCCGGTGGGAGATATTATGTTTTATGGTGGTACTGTCACTTCCAAAGGCGGCGCAAATGGTGCGGGCATTGGAGCTGGAAAAGGGAACCGATCTTATTATGAATATATTAATGTGTATCGTGGCGAGGTAACTGCGATCGGCGGCCAGGATGGCGCAGGTATCGGTGGTGGTAAAGAAAGTTCGGCAGGCAATATGCTTTTTCAAGGCGGTGTGATCAACGCCACAGGAAAAGGTCTTGCTCCTGGAGTTGGTGGATATTATCAGTTCGTCATGATGCAGTTTGGCGGAGAATGCGAAGTATTTGCGCAGGGTGGTGATCAAGGTGGTGCCGCTTATGGATTTGCTGCTGGAGATTATACTGCAAGTGTCTTAGCTTCAGTTAACATTTACAATAGTAAAGTGACAGGTTTCGCTGGTCCGGGTGCGGCATGTTTCGGTGCCGGATATGGTGTTACCTTAGATGAAACATCCGGTTTTGTTATGATTTCTGCGAATGAAATGGAAGTGCTTGATATTACTGCAATAGCAGGCGAGTCGGAAATCGATGGTCAAGTCCTTGCGGGACAGGCATTCGGAAATGGCGCAGGTGTTGAAACAGGCTATCCTTCTGTAAACTCGATTTCGAACCCTGTTGCTGTTAAAGTCGGACTGGAAGGCACTTTGGTTTTAGAAGATGACCGTATGGAGGCCTGCAAAGAAAAGATCGTTAAGATTCAGCTTTGTGATCATCCGGACTGCACTACTTACACGGATCGTGGCGCTTATCATATGAAGGAAAGGTACTGTCCTTATTGTAAAGGTACTGATTTGTCAGCAGGACAGGCCCATTCCTTTGATCCGCAAACGCATATATGCATCTGTGGACGACAAGGATACAAGGTTACGGTGATTGGACTTGAAACTTCTGAATGGAGTATGTCCTCAGATGAAGGAATTCACATAGATTATAGTGCTGGGGATGCGCCGGGAAATTTATACTATTTCCTTGACTCAATCGACCGTGAGATTGTTGTGAAGAGTGCGACCTATGTCGATCCGGAAGATGGTCAGACAAAAGATTTTACGCAGTGGGTTTTGGTAACGGACGAATACGATCCTAGTAATCGATATATTAATATGTGGATGCCGGCCTCTGATGTTACTTTTGAAATCGCAGTCATGATGAATCTTTCCTTTGACTGCAATGGCGGTACTGGTGGAATGGATGAACCGGATCCGATCGAGCGTGGCACAGAATACACTCTCCCGGATTGTGGGTTTACAGCTCCTTCCGGCATGATCTTCGCCGGATGGAAGATCGGGGATTCCGATGAGATCCTGCCTGCAGGCGAGAAGATCACGGTCGATACGGATCTGACGCTGGTTGCTCAGTGGGTGGAAGCGAATCAGGCGACGATCAAGTCCGGTAATGTTGACTTTGACGGCTGCATCCGTCTGATGTTCAGAATGAACTTCTCTCCGGATCTTCTTTCTGATTCCGGTCTCTGTGTGGAAGTGGAAAAACACGGGGATACGACGTATGTCTACCTGGATGATACGAGCCTTGTTTCCCAGAAGAATGGTGATTACTATATCTCCCTTCCGGTACCGATCCCTGAGTTTGCGGATGACGTGACGATCAGGGTCGTGGATGGAACAGGAACTACGGTGAAACTCGTTACCTCTTCCGGAGAACGTCTGGAAAATGACAGCTTTACATATTCCGTCATGACATATGCCGAGAATAAGCAGAACTCTGAAGATCAGAATATGGCTACTCTGGCAAAGGCACTGTACTGGTACGGTGTCGCTTCCCAGAACTATTTCGGCTATGACAGCGGAAAGACATTTGTTTTTGATGAAAGCCTTTTCCCTGCCTCGATTCCGACTCGACTCGAGGAGTTTAAGTATGTGAAAGACGGGGAGTGTCCGGATGGTATTGAAAAGACAACGATCAAGGCCTATTTCGAGTCCGACAACACTCTGAGCATCACGTTCTATACGGATGGAAGCGTTCCTGTTTCCGACTATGAGATTATTGTGACAGATCATGATGATCCGAGTAATGATGTCAATGCCAATCTTCTTTATGGCAGCAGGAAAGTTTCTGTCGAGGTAGAGAATATCCCGGCTCCGATGCTCGGTAAGGCATACGACTTTACGATTTCATATGGTGACAAGACATATACGATCACGGCCAGCCCGATGACTTATGCGCTGACATCAACTAAGAGTTCCAATGTGGACAGACAGCATCTGGGAATTGCTTTCTTCTGCTATTATGCGGCTGCCTATGACTACTTCCATGGCAATGGGCAGATCTGAGGCAAGAAAGCATCTTATGATTTGGAAATGAGTGAAGGAGACCAGATATGAACGAATTATATGAACCAATAAAGATCGAGATCATCGCATTTGAGACCGAAGATGTGATCGTGACGAGCGATCTTTCCAGTCATGGCTATGGCGGCGAAGAGGATGAATTAAACGATTAACGGATCGGCTGATTCTTTCCTTTGTGATTTGGAGCGATACATGAAACGTCAAACATTGTGTGTGGCTGTACTTTCCCTGGCGATCATGCTGAGCGGATGTGACGGCTGTTCGAAAAAAGAAACCGAGGATCCTTCCGTTACGGAAGGATCTTCTTCGTCCGTCACTTCTTCGATAGAAGAAACTTCGTCGGAGGTCGAATCGTCTTCCGAAGAAGAGAAACCGACTGCTTCGAAAAAGGAGTCGACCACTAAAAAAGATGAGTCTTCCGATACTTCGGAGACGACAGGAAAAGAGAGTTCATCGGAAAAAGAGACCGGGCGCGATCCGGAAACTACGGTGACTTCGGAAAGCACAGAGCAGACGGAAACGACGGCGGAAACTAAAGATACAACGAAGGATTCTTCGGCACCGGAAGAAACGACGAAGGAAACTTCGGAAGTGACGAATACCCCGACGCCGGAACCGACGAAAGAGACTTCTTCCGAAACATCAGAGACCTCATCTTCGACACCTACACCGACGGTTACGCCTTCCGAGCATCACTACGAGGGAGAAGAAGATATTATTGGCTGATGTCCCTTTGGGAGACGCAGATATGTCTTTTGTCGATATCTTCAAAGATGAATTCGCGGTTCATATGAGAAATCGCGTCTGATTCTTCCAGCGTCTTTATAAGTTTTACTCCGCTGCTTTGAAGTTCCATCTGAAGCATCATGGGCTCGGAAACGTAGATATATAGATCGTACGGGGCGCCGGTGGAAACCGGTGAGCCCTTTACCAGATTGATCTCGATGTTATCCCGGGAGATACGGATATGCGGCATGGATTCGTCGTCGAGATGGGCGGCGTGGAATCCCAGATGGTCTTCGTAAAAGGCGGAAGTGAGGTAAGGATCCTCGCAGACGAAAACAGGCGCAAGGCTGTTCATCAGATGCAGATTGGAAGATCCGTCGGAATCCTCCGGTCCATTGGGCTCGATCTTCTCCGGATCGATTTTCCCTTCCGGAAGATCTTTGTTATAGGCAAATCCGAGAAGCGGCGTACAGAAAGATTCTTCGATCTTTCCGAGTTCTCCGTGCATCCGGATACGGCTCGTCAGTTCTTCCGGTGTCGGATTTTTCGGGATGTTTTCCATTGCCTCGATAAGCTCCGTATATTTCACCAGATTCAGAAAACGCATATAAAGCGGGAGGATCTCATCGCATGCTTTCGGGAGGTCTCTTTTTCCGTGCAGGAACTGCATTCCGTACTCCACGGCTTCCACAGGAAGTGCGGCGAACAGACGGTTTTGAAAACTCAACTCCTCCATGGCATTGTCGGCCACATTTCCGGAAGAGAGGACGCGGGAGATCTCATCAAAGACCAGATTGATGTCGTGCTGGGGGTATGTTTTGGAAAGCATGAAAAACTCCTTTGGATGTTTACTTGATCTCGGGTCTTTTGATCTCGTTCAGAGGTGTCAGATACAGCTCGAAGCTGTTTACCGTTCCGGTCTCGAAATCGTAGTCGAAGAGCGCAGCTTCACTGGGCCCGTAGGGTTCCCCGCTGTCGTCTAAGAGACGGATCTGTCCTGAAAGCCTGTACTTGCCATTGAGGAAGATTCCGGCGATCGGAACACCGTTGATCTGAAAATACTTGAATTGTTCGATCTGGTCGAATATCGCGAAAGTCCAGTTCTTTGCTTCCTCATCTGAAAACATGAGAGAGGAGAGGAATTCTTCGTTTGCAGACGGGAAATGGCCGAAATCAAAGTCTTTACTGTTTATGCAGCGAAGGATATGACAGAAGATCTTATCGGTTTTATAATCACCTGGCATGTTCTTTTCGTAAAGACGGATCAGAACATCTTCCGGACGAAGTACTTCTTCAGACGGAAGACGCTTATAGGTCATGCAGTCCATGGTGGTGTAGAAGGACCAGATCTCCTGGATCGAAAAACCGTTCTTCTGCAGAAGGTCGGCGAGGAACCAGGCGGAATCGTGACAGAAGAAAGCTTCATCGATGAGGTCGCTTCCGAAGATGTATTCCATTCCCGTCAGGAACTGTACCGCGCTCCTGTAAGACCAGGTGTAGTGCATGAAGTATTTCGCGGTATAAAGCTCCGCGCCTGCTTCCATGAAGAAGGCCGCTTCGTCAGAGTGTTCAATGATGGAATTGTCCGATGCAGGGATATCGTGGATCGGATAGACGTTTTCCTTGGTAAAAGATGCTTTCTCGAGAGGACCGTCAATATGCGAATCCACAAAATGCATCAGTTCGTGCATGATCGTGCTTTCGATAGGAATATTCTCGGCTGTCAGATAGGTCCTGTTCATCATCACGACATTTGTGGAAGAGGAATATTCTCCGGAATGCTTTTCGCTTATGACACCGAGCGTGATGCGAAGGCTGTTCACTTTCGCGAGAAAGTAAGATTCGTTTTCGGGCTTTAAGTGATCGGCAATGACCGGGAAAAGGTTATACATATATGGTACATAATCTCCGAGACGGCCATTGGTGTCGATCGCATTGGAGTAGCGGCGGAAAAGATCATATTTGCCGCGGAGGGATTCCTCCGGGATCCCGTATTTTCCAGCGGTCTCGAGTGCTTCTGCTTTGGCTTCTACATCCGGGTCCGGGGTCGGCGTCGGAGAAGGCGTCGGCGTGGAAGTGGCACGCGTCGTCGCAGGCGGAAGTGTCGGAATCTCCTGCTTTTCGGTCTCCGTGATCTTCGCAATTAAACTGCAGCCGGAAAAGCTTGAACTTAGCAGGATCGAAACTGAAAGAAGAAGGCTGATGAGTCGATTGTTCCGATGCATAAAATCTCTCTCCCAAGAAACATACTATATTCAGATTATAGTCTATTCATGCGTGTTTAGGAAATATCAGAAATGTTAGAGAAATATGTTGACAAAATCCTTATTAGGATGTAATATCAATAATGTAAAAGCACTTGGACAGAAAATGTAGTTCCCAAAGTGGTTTTCTTAAGATCTTCATGGCAGTATCAGCAAAGGAGTTAGTAGATGCAGGAGAGGAATACGCTTCAGAAAAGGATCGTACATGAGACCTTGATCTCGATGTGTAATCACCCGACCGCGGATGAGGTAGTGGCGGAAGTGCAGAGCAGTTATCCGTCGATCTCCCGTGCCACGGTGTACCGCATCCTAAACAAACTCGCCGATTCCGGTGAGGCTCTCCGAATCCGCATCAACAACGGAGCCGACCATTTCGATCACCAGACGTTCCCGCATTATCACGTGCATTGCAGCGTGTGCGGAAAAGTCGCGGATGTCGCGATGCCGGTGGAAGAACTTGCCGGTATGCTCTCGGATACTTCCGGATATAAGATCCTGGGATACTCGCTTCAGTTCGACGGACTTTGCCCGGAGTGCATGAAAGTGGAGGAAGAGCAGGGCGCGTAAGGGTGCCGGTTCTTTTTAAAAATCTATCTAAGACAAGGAGTTGCAATTATGACTAAGTTTGTATGTTCAGTATGTGGTTATGTGTATGAAGGACCTGACGCACCGGATGAGTGCCCGGTCTGCAAAGCCAAGAAAGCGGCTTTTAAGAAAATGGAAGAGGACATGGGTCTCGCGGCTGAGCATAAGTTCGGTGTATATGCAGAGACCGTGAAGAATAATCCTGATATTTCCGAGGAGGATAAGAAGTACATCTTCGACCAGCTGAAAGCAAACTTCACCGGTGAGTGCTCCGAGGTCGGCATGTACCTCTGCATGGCTCGTATCGCTTACCGCGAGGGCTATCCGGAGATCGGACTTTACTGGGAGAAGGCTGCATTTGAAGAGGCAGAGCATGCAGCGAAGTTTGCTGAGCTTTTAGGATCTGACCTGGAAGCAAACATGAAGGCATCCACCAAGGAGAACCTCAAGTGGCGTGTAGACTGTGAGTTCGGTGCGACAGCCGGTAAGACGGAGCTGGCGACCTGCGCGAAGAAGAATAACCTCGACGCGATCCACGACACCGTGCATGAGATGGCCCGTGATGAAGCCCGTCATGGTAAAGCCCTGAAGGGCCTTCTGGACAGATACTTCAAGTAAGTTTCTTAAGGCAAAAAGCCTGAAATTGCGTGTGGATTCTCAAAAATGGAGATTCCACACGTAATTTTTTTCGGCGGCGTGCTGCCATCGCAGAAACGTCGCTGAAATGTCAAAAACTGCGACGAATTGGCGACGGCGAAGCTTTTTGATTCGAGGCTTCTGACATGCTATACTGAAAGAGTATTTCGGGGGCGTCTTAGACGATGAAAAAGAAGGGAAGATTCCGCACCGAAGAGGAACTTCCCGGGCAGGATTGGAGGGTGGTCATATGAAGAGATTTCTAACAGGTTTAGTCGCAGGCATGATGCTTCTGCCGTCAATGGCTATCGCGGTTTGGGCGGATGAAGCGAAGCTTCCTTTTACACTCCAGGCACCGAAGGACGTGTCGGTTTCCTGGCTGGAAGGAAATGATTCGCCGACGACGATGGCATTTGCCGTAAGCCAGGATAATGAGATGGCGGCTTTCTATCAGCGGCTGGAACAGGCACGTCAGGACGAAAAGGCAGACGAGATATTCTCCCAGTATGACTTTGACGATATCTATACCCAGATACAGGTCGACTGGGCGATCGATGATGTAGAGGATCCGGTCAGCGGATGGCACTACGATCCGGCGTTCTGGGATGCAGATGAGACGCATGGTTTCGGTTATGATACGGATGGGAATTACCGCGTCAGTGACTGGGATATGGTTGACTGGGGACTTGGAAATGCGACAGAGACGGTTCAGGAATACTGGATCATGAGAGGCGTGCCCAATGATCAACGCTGGAACGGAAATCCGGATACGAAGACGCCGGGCGTGAAGGATCAGCTGAAGCCGGAACAGTATACTTATTCTGAAGAGGAAGAAGCCCTGTATATCGATTTCAATGAGCATACGGCATATTTTCGGGCACGCTGGGTGGTCGTGACATATGATTCCGGGACAGGTGTCACGAAGTACTACTTTTCCGACTGGTCGGATATGTGTGCCTATGGTAAGGATGCGCAGAAAGAGGAAGCTATCACCGCTTCGGATATTCCGGCTCCGAAGATCGTCGATCTCCGGATGACCGATGAGGATTTCAACGGACAGCCGGTCCTGGCGTTCACCCTCGAAGTACCGGATGAGGTCGCTACGATCAGCACGAAAGTCAGTGCCGCCGGAGGTGCTTTCTGGATCGATACGGAAGCCCGCCTGAAGGGGGATGAAGAATGGATCCTGATGAGCAATACGGACAGTGACGTAAAACCGGGAGAGATGAAGTGCGCCCTTGTCCATCTGGTGAAAGAAGATCAGACGATCCCGGACGGAGCAGAGGTGGAGATCCGCTGCCGCTACTTGTGCAGCCAGCCGGAACTGGACGATATTTCCTCCGAGTATTCGGAAGTGCTGACCTTCCAGACCAAGAAGATCGAGGACAAGAAAGATCCGACGCCGACACCGGAGCCGGATGACACTCCGACACCGACGAAGGCGCCGAAGAAGACCGAGGAGAAGAAGGAAGAGAAGAAATGCTGGCTTTGCGGATTCTGTCCGTGTCCGCTGGGACTGTGCATCTTTATCTGGATCGCGATCCTGATCGTGATCACGGTCGTAGTCATCGTGATCGTGAAGAAGACACGGGAAAAGAAGAAGGACACGCCGGATAAAGATTAAGAAGGAATGCGGGCGAAACGGAATCGCGAAATAATCAAATATGATATCAAAAGGATGAGGAAAATACTATGTTTATAAGTAACGATATCAAGTATGTAGGCGTAAACGACCACAAGATCGATCTTTTCGAGGGACAGTATGTGGTGCCGAACGGTATGGCATATAACTCCTATGTGATCTCGGATTATAAGGTCGCGGTCATGGATACGGTCGATAAGAATTTCACGCATGAGTGGCTCGATAATCTGGAAAAAGCACTTGAAGGCAAGGCTCCGGATTATCTCGTTGTACAGCACATGGAGCCGGACCACTCCGCCAATATCGTGAACTTCATGAAGAACTATCCGAATGCCGAGATCGTATCTTCCCAGAAAGCGTTCACCATGATGAAGAATTTCTTCGGAACGGAGTTCGAAGATAGAAGGATCGTGGTCGGGGAAGGCGACGAGCTTCCGCTCGGAAAGCACGTGCTGAAATTCGTCGCGGCACCGATGGTGCACTGGCCGGAAGTTCTCATGACATACGATACTTTCGATAAAGTGCTTTTCAGTGCGGACGGATTCGGAAAGTTCGGCGCGCTCGATGTGGAAGAGGACTGGGCATGTGAGGCCCGCCGCTACTATATCGGCATCGTCGGAAAATACGGCGCGCAGGTGCAGGCGGTCTTAAAGAAGGCGGCAAATCTTGAGATCAAGACGATCTGCCCGCTACACGGACCGGTTCTTACCGGAGATCTTTCCGAATATCTGAAACTTTATGACATCTGGTCTTCCTACGGTGTCGAGACAGACGGCATCGCGATCTTCTATACTTCCGTCTATGGCCACACAAAGGCGGCGGTCGAGCTTCTTGCCAACAAACTTAAGGAGAACGGCTGCCCGAAGGTCGTCGTCAATGACCTCGCCAGAGAGGATATGGCCGAGTGTGTCGAGGATGCTTTCCGCTACGGACGTATCGTTCTGGCGACCACAACATATAACGCAGATGTATTCCCGTTCATGAGAGAATTCATCCATCACCTCACGGAAAGACAGTTCCAGAATAAGACCATCGCCATGATCGAGAACGGTTCCTGGGCGCCACAGGCGATCCGCACCATGAAGGCGATGCTCGAAAAGAGCAAGAACATCACCTATACCGAGAACAACGTAAAGATCATGTCGGCCCTAAACGATGAATCGAAGGCACAGGTCGATGCTCTGGCCAAAGAACTGTGCCAGGATTACCTCGCGCAGAAGGATGACACCGCGAACAAGAACGATTTGACGGCGCTCTTTAATATCGGGTACGGTCTTTATGTTGTTACTTCCAACGATGGAAAGAAAGATAACGGTCTCATCGTCAATACCGTAACGCAGGTGACGAATACACCGAACCGCATCGCGGTCACGATCAACAAGCAGAACTATTCGCACCACGTCATCAAGCAGACGGGCGTTATGAACGTCAACTGCCTGTCTGTTGAAGCACCGTTCAAGGTATTCGAGAACTTCGGTTTCCAGAGCGGAAGAAATGTCGATAAGTTCGCAAACTGTGAGAATATTCTCCGTTCCGATAATGGTCTTATCTTCCTGCCGAAGTACATCAATTCCTTCATGTCATTGAAGGTCGAAGATTATATCGATCTGGATACGCACGGCATGTTCATCTGCTCCGTCACCGAGTCCCGAGTCCTTACGGACAAGGAGACCATGACGTACACCTACTACCAGAAGAACGTTAAGCCGAAGCCGGAGACGGAAGGAAAGAAGGGCTTCGTCTGCAAGGTCTGCGGATATGTCTATGAAGGCGATGAGCTGCCGGATGACATCGTCTGCCCGCTCTGTAAGCACGGTGCGGCGGACTTTGAGCCGATCGGCTGATTCGAATTAAAAAACTAAAAAATGGAGAGGGGTATCGCTCTTGCGACTCGGACAGTTTGCTTACTTAAACTCGTCGCTTGAGTGGATACCCCTCTTCTGTTTTTTCCTGTATACTTACATAGATAACAAACGATCGGATGGTATGTCCTATGAATAAACCTCAGCCCTATGTGCACAAGGTGCAGTACTACGAGACAGATAAGATGAGCATCACTCATCACAGTAATTACGTCAGATGGATGGAAGAAGCGAGAGTCGATTTTCTAAGTAAGATCGGATGGGATTTCGACAAACTCGAAGAAAGCGGCGTCGCATCCCCGGTCGTCTCTTTGGAAGTGCACTATAAGGGCACCACAACTTTTCCGGAGGAAGTGTCTGTCGAAGTGAAGATCCTTTCGGTCAAGGGCGTACGTCTGACTCTCGGCTATGAGATGAAAAACACTTCAGGGAAAGTGGTCTGCGAAGCAAAATCCGAGCATTGCTTCCTGAATATGGAGGGGCGCCCGATCCGTCTGGAAAAGGACTGCCCGGATTTTTATAAGGCATTATCGGAACTTGTCGCAGACGATTAAATTATCTTTTAGAAAAATGTGGACTCTATAGGTTTTTCCTCATATAATGGAGAAAAAGATGAGTGTTTTTGACACGCTTTGTGGGTTGGTTAAGTGAGGTATTTTTATGAACCAGAACTATGAAAAACTGGAGATCGAAGTGATCGAATTTGAAACCGATGACATCGTTGTCTGCAGTGACCCGAGATATCCCGGAGAAGAAGATCCGATCTGATCTTCTGGATCGTATAAGCCGCGAAAAAGCGGTGAAGAGGAGGTTTGAAAATGGGGAAGAAGAGGTTTTCACATATACTCTCGATCATTATAAGTGTGGCCATGTTGATTTCCGTAGTTCCTGCTTCTGTGTCAGCAGCAACGAGGATCTATTATCGGGATGAAAATGGTAATGAAGTAAATACAACAAGTTATACAACTTTATCCGCAAATACCACTCAATGGGATGAAGGAACATATTATCTGGGTTCGACGATCACCGTTTCGGATAGAATCGAAGTCAACGGGTATGTCAAACTGATCCTGGGTCCCCAGAAAACGCTCCATGCTTTAAGCGGCGTGCATGTTCCCTATGGCAGTTATCTGACGATCTATACATCCACGTCAGGAGCGGGAATACTGAACTGTTTTACCAACGCGGAAGGTCTGGAAGGATATTCAGCTCTGGGTGCAGATCCGAATGAAATGAACGGCCGTATCACGATCGCCGGAGGAAATGTCTACAGTAGATCCGGTTACGGAGCTGCCGGCATCGGATCCGGATGTTTTGATTCCAGAGAAGCTTTTGAACAGGTGGAGTGGAACGCCGGTGGCGAGTTCGATTTAATTCTTGGTGAAGACCCGACCCCGCCCGGACCGGACGCGGCCATTTATGTGTACGATGGAAATGTGGATGTCACAGGCGGAACGGATGCCGCAGGAATCGGCGGCGGACGTTTTTCTGATTCGGGCAGATTTATATGCTTCGGCGGTAAGGTGAAAGCCACAGGAAACGGTGACGGTGCCGGAATCGGCGGCGGTTATTGCGGCTGCGTAACTTTCGCATTTATCAGAGGGGCTGACGTCACGGCGGTGGCCAATGGCAAGGGTGCCGGCATTGGAGATGGAAATGAGGCCTCGTTCACATATCCGGGCAAACCACGTGTATATGTCATGGAAAAGACGCGCTTTGACTCGGAGCTTGGAGATACAGTTGTAACAAGAACCTCTACGGTCGAAGCGATCTCTGTGGGAAACGGATCTCCTTTTATCTTCGGAGCATCGGAATCTATGCCATCGGAGCTTACTGCGGGAGATCTGGTCTATGCCTTTGATGATGCCCTCATCTTCTTCTTCGATTATGTCGATGAAAACCACATCACGAATTATAATCCGACAATGAATATAGAGGATATTTTCAACTGTAACGGCGCACGTATCATGCGCTGCAGACATCACAATATCTCCTACGTGATGACGGAAACCGGGCATACGATGACCTGTCCGGTCTGCCATAAGACCTCGGAAGAGCAGGAGCATAAATGGGGCTCGGACGGCGTCTGTACTGTATGCGGATATTCGTATCCGGCGATGATCGTATCTGCCAATGTCTTCTTTGAAGGAAAGGTCCAGTTAAGATATACGATGTGTTTCTCGCAGACGATGAGAGAGGATCAGGAGGCATATGTCACATTTACAAGAAATGGAAAAGTGACGAAGCAGAAGATCAGTGATGTGGAAACGAAAAATGTCGAAGGTATGTATATGACTTACTTCTATCTTCCGGTTCCGGCTCCGGAATTCGGAGATGAGATCGTTATGAATGTCTATAACGGCGCAGGGGAGAAACAGTCTCTGGTAGCTCGCGACGGAACCAGCTTTACAGAAAACGGATTCCCTTATTCTGTAAAACAGTATGCGGAAAACATGCACAATAATCCGGCTTATCCGGCAATGGACGAACTGGCGATTGCGCTTTATGAATACGGCCGCGCGGCATGTACCTATTTCGGCGGGAACATCGGTTCCTGGACACCTTTGGACGGATACACACAGCGGGAGGTGCCTGAGTCGGAGCTTTCCGGATATGCGGTCGTGACCGACGGGGCCAGACCTTCCGGTATCGACCAAATGACGATCCGTGACTTCTTCGAGTCTGACAATACGCTCCGTATCACGGTGTATCTCAACGACGACGTCTCGAATTTCTCGTTCAAAGTGGACGATGAGGACGATTATACACCTATATGGATAAGTGAGAATGTCTATGCACTGGATGTGCCGAATATCGCGGCAGCGGAGCTTCATCTTCCGCACACGTTTATCATCACTAGGAACGATGCACCTGATGAAACATATACGGTCAGAGCGAGTGCGCTGTCCTACGCACTGACTTCGATGAAGAATGGATCTCCTGAGCGCCGTCAGCTCGGAATCGCACTGTATCTATATAACCTTGCGGCAGTGGATTACTTCAAAGGGAAAATTTAGAGAAGGAATGAATGGCCGGCCGGGCGGTCCCGGTACTGCTTCGGGGTCAGGCCGCAGTCCTTCTTCAGTAGATTCGTAAAGTAACTTTGGCTCGGGAAGGCGAGCGATGCGGAGATCTCGGCGATCGAATAGTCCGAGGACGTAAGCATCGACTTCGCCGTCTCGAGTTTTTTTGCCTGGATATATTCGCTTATGGAATATCCCGTTTCCTTCTTGAAAAGACGCGACAGATACGGTGCGGACAGATTCGTGACCGAGGCCAGCGTCGGGAGCGTGATCCTCGTGTGCAGATGCTCGTAGATGTAATTGATGCAGATCGTAACAGATCTCGAAGAGATGGTGCTGTTACGGATGCTCTGCATGCGAAGGGCATAGTTTAAACACATATCGTCGTGGATCTCGGAGATCTCTTCTTTCGTCGCCGCTTCGTCCGTAAGGCGGATATAGTAGTCACTTAAACTGTAGGCTTCGGCCACACTTAAGCCGCCGGCGATGCAGAAGCGGGCGACAAGTGCGATCGTGATGGTCAGATGGTATTTCAGATTCGAAAGAGGATTGGAAGAGAGGATCCCCAGTCCTTTTTTCTCGTGAAAAGGCTCGGTAAGAAGAGATCTGGTCTTCTTGATGTCGCCGGAGCGGATAGTCTCATAAAAGTCCATCTCGGGGGCTAAAGGGGCGTGCAGGAGCTCATATTCTCTATGCAGGAACTCCTGATAGGATATTTTCTTTTTTGTCGAAGGCATATTTCTTCTCCATGATCCTCCGCGCGATCCGAAGGGAAATCAAAAAAAAGCGAACGCGCGGATCTTTTCCATCGGTATTATAGCATGAAAACATAAAAAAAGATATGATAAGGCAATAATGAGACGCCGATAATTGATATTTTGAATTCAGCATAAATCTATTTCGAGAATGATTTAGGAGGACAATATGAAGAATAAGAAGATCCTGAGTTTCATCCTGGCGGTCAGCCTTCTTCTTTCCCTGACAGCCTGTGGCAAGAAAGAGACGACGCAGACGTCGGCATCTTCGGCAACAGAGACGACGGAAGAGACAAAAGCGGCGGCTCCGGAGATCGAGGGTTATAAGCTTCTTTGGAACGATGAGTTTTCCGGCGACAAGATGGACGAGAGCAAGTGGAACTACGAGCCGCATGAGCCGGGCTGGACGAACAATGAACTGCAGGAGTATACGACTTCGACCGACAACGTCTTCGTACGTGACGGCAAGCTGATCTTAAAGGCCATTAAGACCGAAAAGGACGGTAAGGATTACTATACTTCCGGAAAAGTAACCGGACAGAACAAGACCGATTTCCAGTATGGAAAAGTCGTAGTCTCTGCAAAAGTTCCGGAAGGACAGGGACTTTGGCCGGCTATCTGGATGATGCCGAAGGACGAGTCTTTTTACGGACAGTGGCCGAAGTGCGGTGAGATCGACATTATGGAGTCTCTCGGAAACGATACGACGATTTCCTATTCGACGATCCACTATGGTGAACCGCATGCCGAGCAGCAGGGCACGATCGAGAAGAAGGGCGCGGACAGTTTCTCTGCGAAGTTCCATGAATATTCTGTCGAGTGGGAGCCGGGCGAGATGCGCTTTTACACCGATAATGAACTGGTACTTACCGTAAATGACTGGTTCACCGCGGTCGAAGGCGAAGACGACAAGCCGTATCCGGCACCTTTCAACCAGCCGTTCTTCGTACAGATGAATCTCGCTGTCGGCGGTAACTGGCCGGGAAATCCGGATGCAACGACCGATTTTTCGAAGGCGGAGTTTGAGATCGACTATGTGCGTGTGTATCAGAAGCCTTCCTACGACATGAATGTCACAAAGCCGGAAAAGCCTTTCCGTGAGGCACTCCCGGATGGAAACTTCATCCGTAACGGCAACTTCTCCGAGCAGGAGGATCTGACCGACGATATCGACTGGAAGTTTCTTCTTTTCAATGGCGGTGAAGGCGCCGCGGAGATCAAGGACGGCGAGATGGTGATCACTTCCACCAACTGCGGTACCGAAGAGTATTCCGTACAGCTCGTACATCCGGATCTGCCGATGAGAAAGGGACATAAGTATAAGATCACCTTCGACATCCGCGCGGATGAAGATCGAAAGTGCATCGTCTGTGTATCCGCACCGAATGCCGGCTGGATCCGTTATTTCCCGGATACCTCCATCGATCTGACGACCGAGTGGAAGACATTCGAATTCGAATTCGATATGACCGAGAAGGACGATAACAACGGACGTCTCGAGTACAACATGGGCAAGCACGGCGATACGGCGACGATCCATATCAAGAACGTGCGTGTCGAAGATATAAGCGCATAAAGGGTAACCTTCTTAATTTGCAAAGTACGGCAGAGCAGAAAAACCGTAGAGATCCTTACGACCCTACACCAATGAGGACGCGACTGCTCTGCCGTCCTTTTGTGTCTTGATCCCAAAGCACCGAGTATATTGCGCGGTGCTTTTATTTCGCCTCCTTCTGAATTAAAATGTTGCTAAATAACACTATCAGGACCGGACAGAATATGAGTGCTCAAAATATCGAAAAGAATATCATCCGGATAAAGGAGATGGAAGCGATCCTCGATGAGGGAGCGAATCTTCTTTCGGGCGGAACAGAAGAGGAGATCAGATCTTTTCAGCCGGAAATAGAAAAGCTCGAGAAGTATTACACGGGACCTTTCTGGCGGGAAGATCTCGCGCTGGACGAAGAGGGGAAGCTCCCGAAAGATCTTAAGCGCGGTGTGCTTTCGGAAGATGCGGTCTATGACCTTCTGGACAGAAATAAGGAGATCCTTGATGAACTCGGGATGATTCAGGAAATGCCCGGGATCCTTCTTTGCGGCGCGCAGGAGATCGATACCGGACGACTGCTCCTCCGCTCTTTCCGAAAAGAGGATGCAGCATCCATGTTCCGCAACTTTTTATCCGATGAGCAGGTGCAAAGTATGTACGGAGAACCGACATACACATCGATCCCGCAGGTGGAAGAACTGATCGACAAATATATCGGGCAGACCGAGGCGGGAAGTGCTTTTCGCTGGGAAGTCATTGAAAAATCCTCAGGCGAATGCATCGGTCAGGCTTCGTATTTCCTCGTAGATAAAAACAACCTTTTCGGAGAGATCGAATACTGTATAGGAAGGGCTTTCCAGGGCAAAGGCTATGCGACCGAGGCGACCCGCGCCGTGATCGCCTACGGCTTTGAGAAGATCGGATTCCATAAAGTGCAGATCTGCTGCCGTCCATCCAACGTCTCTTCGAAAAGAGTCATCGATAAGTGCGGCTTTACGCACGAAGGCACTCTGCGTGATTATTTCTTCCGAAACGGCGGATATGAAGACCGAATGTTTTTCTCGATCCTAAAGTCGGAGTATAATATGCACGACAAGCCATAAAGGAGAGTCAGATCTATGAAGAATCATCTTATTGCTGTAGCAGCCGCTGTCCCGCCGATCAAGGTCGGAGACGTAAACTATAACACCGATGAGATCATCTCCGTGATAAAGTCTCAGACTGACTGCGGTGTGATCGTTTTCCCGGAACTGTCCATTACGGGTTATACGTGCGCAGACCTTTTCGAAAGCGACCTTCTGATCAATGAGTCTGAAAAAGCGCTTCTTGCGATTGCAGGCGCTACGGAAGGAACAGGCGTTACCGCTGTCGTCGGACTTCCTTTTGCTTATGAGAATAACCTTTATAACTGTGCCGCGATCCTTTCCGAAGGCTCGGTAAAAGCACTGATCCCGAAATCCTATATCCCGAATTATTCGGAGTTCTACGAGTGCCGCTGGTTCGCTTCCGGGAAAAAACTGAAAGGCAAGACGGTCTCTCTGGACGGATATGAGGTTCCGTTCGGCATCGATATTCTGGCCGAAGATCCGAAGACCGGCGCGGTCTTAAGTGCCGAAGTCTGTGAGGATCTCTGGATCCCCGATAAGCCGAGTACGCATGCGGCACTTGCCGGTGCGAACATTATCGTAAACCTTTCGGCATCCGACGAACTGATCGGCAAGCAGGAGTATAGAAAACAGCTCGTTTCCCAGCAGAGCGGTGCCTGCTACTGTGCATACCTCTATGTGTCTTCCGGCACATGTGAAAGCAGCACGGATCTGGTATTCTCCGGTCATACGATCATTGCACAGAACGGTAGTATCCTCGGTGAAGCGATCTTCCCGGAGTACCCGCATGTCGAAAAGAAACTGATCGATCTCGGTCCGATCATGCATGATAGAAGAAGACAGAATACATTTGATAACGATTTCTCCTTGAATTACCGGAGAGTCTCCGTACGTATGCAGGCGGCAGGATCAGATGAAGCCGACATCTCCAAAATGGCCGCCATCATGAAAAAGTACGAATATCCGATGGCTCGAAATCCGTTTGTTCCGGCCGGGGAAGCGGCAAGAGATGCCCGCTGCAGAAGGATCCTTCAGATCCAGGCTAACGGACTTGCGACACGTGTGCGTGCAACCGGTATCAAGAATCTCGTGCTCGGTATCTCCGGAGGCCTCGATTCGACGCTGGCGCTTCTGGTATGTGCCGAAGCAAGAAAGATCGTCCCGGATATCCGCATCATCTGCTATACGCTTCCGAGTGAGGGAAATACGACAGAGCATACCCTGAGCAATGCCTGGAAGCTTATGAATATCCTTTCCGACGAGTCGCACGAAGTGGCGATCGGTGAGGGGGTGAAGCTCCATCTTGCGCAGCTCGGTCATGAACAGACCTATCAGGGGGAAGGCGATGTCACCTATGAGAATGCTCAGGCGAGAATGCGCACCTATATCCTGATGGATTCCGCCAATATGAATAACGGACTCGTGGTCGGTACCGGCGACCTGTCGGAGCTTGCGCTCGGCTGGTGCACCTATAACGGCGACCATATGTCCATGTATGCGGTCAATACATCGATCCCGAAGACGCTGGTGCAGTACATCTGCAAGTCCTATGCCATGATCTGCGGAAATGAGGAATTAAAGGAAGTGATCTTCTCGATCTGCGATACACCGATCACACCGGAGCTGACGCCGAGTGAGAATGGCACGATCGCACAGAAGACAGAAGAGAAGATCGGAAAATACGATCTCAATGATTTCTTCCTCTATTACACGCTTCGTTACGGCTTTGAGCCTTCAAGATCTGCGGCCTATGCGATGCATGCCTATCCGGAACTCCCGAAGGAAGATGTTGTTGAGGCGGCCGGAAAGTTCTTCCGTCGTTTCTTCACCCAGCAGTTTAAGAGATCGTGCCTTCCGGACGGCCCGAAGGTCGGTTCCGTAACGCTGTCTCCGCGAGGCGACTGGCGTATGCCGAGTGATGCGACGGTATCGCTGTGGCTTAAGGATCTTGAGGAGAATTAATTATTCGAGTCCTTCGACTTCCGCTTTTACGTGATATTTCGAATGGCCTTCTTCTTCATTCCACTTCTCTTTGAGGCGGTTTATGATCGCTTCGTAGTTTTTCGGATCGCAGTCGGTGAAGATCGTGAAGAAGCAGCCCGCGTAGCGGTTGACGATGTCGTTCTTTTTGAGGTTGGTGATCAGCATGTCTTCAAATGCATCTTTGATCTCATCTGAAACTTCGGACCCATCTTCCGTTTCCAGGGTAAACTTTACGATGCTGCTCAGATTTCCCGTGACTTTGTTGTTCCGGTTTAAGAACTTATAGATGACCTGGAGCTTGTCGAAGTTTACGGAGAAAGCGCCCTTGCCTTCGTTTCTTTCGCCGATGATCTTCTTAATCTGTGTAAGGTTGTTCTTCTCCGAATTGGCGGCCTCCTGATCGCCGGTATCGCCTCTTTTCTGGAAGAAGGAATAACCGTGCTTTCCGTTCTGCTTGACGATGTACAGGGCTTTGTCCGCATACCGGAAAAGCTTACTGAAGTCACGTCCTTCGGCAGGGATGCGGACTGCTCCGACAGAAGCGCCCAGAGGAATATTCATATCGTCGCCCATGAATTCCTTGGCAGACTTGACGATCTCTCTATTGAGGAACTTCGTGATGCGTTCGACGTCTTCTTCACTTGATGTATTCTTGATGAATCCGATGAATTCATCGCCGCCGAGACGGCCGCCCATATTGCCTTCGCCGACCGCCTCTGTGATGAGTTCGGCGAAACGGATCAGGATCTTATCTCCCATATCGTGGCCGTAGAGGTCGTTAACGAGCTTGAAGCTGTCAAGGTCGATCATCATGAGGATACCGCTTTCGTCGCTGCAGATCTTCGTCAGGACCTTCTCCGAGGCGGCCTTGTTATAAAGTCCGGTCATCGGGTCAGTGGACATCTCCATCTGAAGGCCCCGGATCTTCTTCGCACGTCTGTTGATCGTCAGGAAGAGCCAGGCGATATAGAACATGAAACGTGCGAGCACGAACAGAAGATAGATGCGGAAGTAGAGGGTCTCATGCATCATGGCCTTCTTTTCGATCTTGAAGATCCCTTCGTTCTCGATATAGCCGTTCGATTCGTTGATGACCTCTACATGAAGTTCGTATTTGCCGGCACTTAAGTTGGTGTACTCAAGCGGCAAGATCTCATTCTGGTAGCACGTTATGCCTTCATCCTCGGCGCCCTTGAGATAGTAGTGGATCAGGGGATCTGTCAGCGTGTAGTTACTGATGCCGATATTAAAGGAGATACGTCCGGAGGAGGGCGGTATCACATACTTTCCGTCCTTTTCATAGATTACTTCATCTGCTGTCACTATGGACTCGAGATGGATCTGGTAGTTCGTATTTTTCTTCGAATACTGGTCGGTCTGAAGCGCGCGGACACCATCGGTACAGCAAAGATAAATAGTGCCGTCCATAATAAGGTTCCAGGAGTTGGCCGTAAACGAAGTATTGAGGCCCCAGTTTCTGTTTAAGAGAGTGTAGGTATAGTCTCCGTCCCCGATGAGCTCTTCCTCGTCGAGCATAAAGAGGCCCGCGCTCGAGGGGATCCAGCAGGTGCCGTTTTTCGTGATGATGATGTCGTAGTTGTTCGAGTACGGGAAATTCTTCAGCGCCCGGATGGACTGCCCGTCGTCGTAGTAGAGGGCATTGCTCGTGACGTAGAAGAATCCGCTGGTGCCTTTTACGATACGCATGACGACAGATGTCAGAAGTCCCTGCCTGGAACCGATGTTTCCGGAGACATGACCATCCTTGATGATGTAGATGCCGTCTCCGTCGGATCCGGCGAGGATCGTGCCGTCCTCCTTTTCGTACATCGTCAGGATGAACTGGTTCTTGAGACCATCCTTTTCGCCGATCGTTCCGACGACCTGATCGTCTTCGATATAGGAGAGGCCGCGGTTACTTGCCACGAGGATCCTTCCGTCGGAAAGCTCGATCGCCGAGCGCATCTCACCGCCGAGGACACCGCCGTTTTTTTCGCTGATGGAGTGGATGTTCCCGTCCTTGTCGATCCGCAGAAGACCGCCGACGCCGTATGTGGACAGCCAGATATTGCCCTTCGAGTCCACCATGATGTTTCTTATACGGTCGTGGCCGACGTTCGAAAGCCAGGGCAGATCCGCAAGTTTTTCCGTCGCCAGATCGATGACTTGAAGTCCGGTATCCATACCCACATAGAGCAGACCGTCGCTCTCTAAAACGGCATTTACGACGCCACCTGCTATCCCGGCCCGATGGAACAGATTCCGGAATGGAGTACGGCTGCACTTCATGAGACCGTGGGTGTTCGAGGCAAACCAGATATTGCCCTGCGCGTCGATACAAAGGTCGGAGACTGCGCCGTTAAAGTCGCTGTCCGCCATTTCCGATGCGGTATATGTGCCTTTATCGATATAACCGAAGCCGTTCTTGCTGCAGAAGAAGAACGCGTTATTGATGGCGGAGTACTCGATATAGTTAATATAGTTGTGCTCGGAAATGGTGATCGTATTTTTTCGGATAAGAGAATCTCCGTCGGCGCTATAGCGGGCGATATCGTGTCCCGTGGTCGCGACCAGGATCTCTTCCCAGGAACAGGCGACGGAACGGTAACTGATGTTGTCGGCTTCGTACGTTTCCGCGGACAGGACCTTACCGTCCTTCATGCGGAAGAAGATACCGCTGTTGGTCACGCCGAGGAGCGAGCCGTCGGCCATGCATGTCAGGGAAATGGTGTAGTAGAGATCTTTTTGATCGGAATAATTTTTCACGGTCCCGTCGGCGCTGATCCGGGCCAGGGAGCGCACTGTGCCGAGATAGATATTGCCTTCCTTATCCTCGCAGATCGTGCGGACCGAATCCGCCTCAAGGCCGCTCTGCATGTTGTAGGAAAGGACGTCGCCAGTCGCCGGATCGTATGAGAAGGCGCCACTGTCGTTGGTACCGATCCACAGTTTTCCTTCAGAATCGACGAACAGCTCGACGATGTTCCTGATGCGCTCATCGAGCATGACGGGAGAAAACTTTACGCCGTTGTACCTGTAAAGACCGGAATATGTGCCGATCCAGATATAGCCATCCGGCGTCTGGTTCACGGTGTTGATCTCATTAGTTAATAGGCCGTCCTCGGTGCCGTAGGTGACGACCTCAAAATCCGAGTCGTTGTCATAGGCACGGACCTTCGGAAAAGAGACCGTAAGGAATGATCCGGCGAGAATAAAGGTCAAAAGGAGGGTAAGCGTTCGCGTGATGCTCCGGTTCTTTTTCTTAAAAATGCGTGTCTCCTCAAGATCGACGAAGAACAGCGCGATAAAGACCGAGAGGACTCTGTCCGGGAAGTCAATAAAGGCTTCCGAAAGGAACGCATTCACGCCTTTGGAACTGACGGTCTGGGAGAGCATCTTAAAGAGTGCGTCGCCCCAGCTGTTTCCGGTAAGTCCGTTATAGTAGTAGAGATTCAGCGGGAAGCTGATGAGTGTAGATACGAGGGCACAGAGGACACCGGCAGTTACGATGGCGAAGATATCCTCGCGGTGCTTTTTCGGGAAGAAAAAGCCGATGACGATGCCGACAGAGATGGAAACGAGAAGATAGGCGATTGGGACACGTTCGGGGAGCCAGAGGATCAGGTGCGAAAAACCCCCGACGATGATGCTGGCCAGAGGACCTAAGGGAATCGCGACGATCATGGTGCCGACATTGTCGAGCCACAGCGGAAGACCAATGAGGGAAGAAAGGAAATGTCCGGCCACATTGATCAAAATGGCGAACAGGATCGTGATTATCCTGCTTCCATTGACCTTGAAAAGAACTATCTCTTTGAAGCTGCGCTTTGATGTATCTTTCATCTTCCCCTTGCCCCTCTTCAAGATGCTGAAAATACATATGTACTCCTATTATAACCGAAAACAGGGGAGTTTGGTAGATTAGGGCCCGGTATCCGAATGGAGCGGTTGAGGCATGAAGAGTTTGCATAAGATTACCAAAAAGCATTCTCTTATACAAAAAAGAAAAAGGGGAGGCTGCCTTGTGAGACAGCCTCCCCCTTAGAAGGTGATTGACATGTAGAAGATAAGACTTCTATCAAGCTTGCTTATGCAGGTTCTTGCCGGTGCCGTCACAGGCTCCGCAAACGCCGGTGCCATGACAGCCCTGGCATTCTTCGGAACCTTTGCCCTTACAGATATCGCAGTCGACGATTCCGGTGCCGTTGCAGGAATCACACGGGGTCTTTCCGGTGCCGCCACACTCTTTGTGATTGCCGGAACCGCCGCACGCATCACAGGGCTGACCCTGATCATCTGTGCCGGTGCCGTTACACTTATGGCATTTGCCGTTATCGCACGGACAGTCGAAGTATCCGTCCTGGCATCCGGGGCGGGTGCACTTGGCCTTGCCGGTACCGTTACAGTTCCGGCATGTCTCTCTGCCGGACCCGTCGCATCTGTCGCATACACCGGTGCCCCAGCATACCGGGCAGCCTTCTTCCTTTGTTCCTTCATGATGCTCATGAGTATCTTCCGGTTCCGGGTCGTTGGGGTCACCCGGATTGTTCGGGTCGCCAGGATTATTGGGATCTCCCGGGTCGTTCGGGTCTCCAGGATTATTGGGATCGCCCGGATTATTCGGGTCACCAGGATTATTGGGATCGCCCGGGTCATTTTGTGTCTCCGGGACGAATTTGATTCCTTCATCGATGTTCATGCCCGTCTGCAGGTTCATGTTATGTTCCTGGCCGGTGATCCTGACTTCTTCTTCGATATCGCCGAGGATCTCATGGGCTTTCTGCTCGGATTGTGTACTGTCGAGGATCGTTACATCTACAGCACCATTGTTCTGGATGAAGCCTTTATCGACGCAGATGCTGACGAGGTCATGCACGGAATTTCTGTAGGGCTTTCCGCTGAAGTCCTCGATCTTGGCGATCTCCCTGGCATCATCATTTAACGGCTCGACACAGAATACGACATCGTCTTCACCGGTATAGAAGATGAAGGATGGGTTGATCGAGATCAGGATGGCGTTCGCATAAACTTCCGGACGATTCTTCATCATTTCTTCCTTTTGAGGGAGAGTGTCCGAAGCTCCGGGATCCGGCTGGTGCGTATCTTCCTTTACCTGAGATTCTGTAGTCGTGGTCGGTGCTTCCGTCACCGTGGTTTCTTCCTTTTTACTGCAGGAGCACAGGTTTAATGTCATCGAGACGACCACAAGAAAGGTGGTCAGTCGTATTTTCTTCATATCTTTCATAGTGCCTCTCCTCCTTGATATATGTATATATGTTCATAGTAACATTACGTTTTATCAAAACTATTTCTAAAATGAAAACAGTTTTAATTGGAACACGGGCAAAAATGACAAATGTCATGTCCGGAAGTGATGCTTTACACTTTAGAGCCCTAAAGCCGTATGGGATAATGGTATCAGTAAAACAGAGGGCGGAAACGCCCGCGTAACAGTAAAAAAGAGAGGTCAATGAAATGAGTGAGATTATTAAAGTAGATGGCTTGGTAAAACGCTACAAAGAACTGATCGCTGTGGATAACTTCAGCATGAGTGTAAATGAAGGCGAGATCCTCGGTCTTCTCGGTCCGAATGGTTCCGGCAAGTCCACGACCATCAACTGCATCCTGTCACTTCTGGAGTTTGATAAGGGCACGATCACAATCATGGGGAAGGAGATGTCCCCAAAGGCATACGATCTGAAAAGCAGAATCGGTGTGGTCCCACAGGAAGTATCCGTTTTTGAAGAACTGAATGTATATGAGAATATCGATTTCTTCTGCGGTCTTTATGTTTCGGATAAGGACGAGCGGAAAAAGCTCGTACAGGAAGCGATCGATTTCGTCGGCCTCAATGAGTTCACGAAGTTCCGTCCGAAGAAGCTTTCCGGCGGTTTGAAAAGAAGACTCAACATCGCCTGCGGCATCGCCCATAAGCCGAAGATCATCTTCTTCGATGAGCCGACGGTCGCGGTCGACCCGCAGAGCCGGAACAAGATCCTCGAGGGGATCGAAGAACTGAGATCTGCCGGTGCGACGATCATCTACACCTCCCACTACATGGAAGAAGTTGAGCAGCTCGCGGACCGTGTCATCATCATCGACAAGGGACAGCTGATCGCCGAGGGTACTGTGGATAAGCTCAAAAGCATGATCAAGAAGAGCGAGATGATCAAGATCGAAGCCAAAGGCATTTCCGATGAGGATCTCGAAAAACTGAGAAGACTCGACAATATCTTCAGTGTCGATTACGACGGCAAATATCTGAAGGTCGAAGCCGGCAAGGGAAATAACGTGGTCGAGATCATCCGGGTACTGGAAGAAAAGGGCTACAAGATGAAGAATGTATACTCCGAGCAGCCGACGCTGAATGACGTTTTCCTCGAGCTGACGGGAAAAGAACTGAGAGACGATTGATCAGGAGGATTAGGAAAGATGATGTTTACATATTACCTGCGCAAGACTTTGCGCGATAAGGGCTATATCTTCTGGTCACTGGCCTTTCCACTCCTTCTGATGCTCTGCTTCAATGTGACATTCATGGGCCCGGCCAAAGGTGAAGTGGATTTCGAGCCCGTAAAGAGCAGCGTGATCGTAGAAAGCGAAAGTGAGTTCTCCAAAGAGTTTGAAACCGTGCTTTCAAATCTGGCGGATTCGGAAACTGTAAAGAACAGCAACATGGGGTATAACCATGCGATCGTCGAGCTTCTGGACAGCGGCTCTCGTGAAGAGGCGGAAAAGAAGATCCTCGACAAGGACATGGAAGTGCTTTACCTGGTAAACGGCGAGAAAGAGACCATCGAGGTGAAGGTGGGCGACGGCGCGAACATGACGACACTGATGGTTGCAAGATCCATCGTCGAGTCCTATAGAAGAAACTACACGATCATCAAAGATGCCGCGATCACAGCGCCGGACAAGATCGAGGCCGTGATGAAGAGTCTTTCGGAATCCGTTCCGGTCATGAAGGCAAAGACCACGTATCTCGGTGATGACGGTTCTTCCGCGAACGTGTATATGTGGTATTTTTACAGCACGATCGTCATGGGTATGTTCTTCAACGTGACTTCCGGTATCCGTACCGTGTTCGATATCCAGGGAAACCTGAGCGGCGCGGGTATGAGAACGAGCGTATCCCCGTCGAAAAAGGCGAAGATCCTTCTGTCGGCCTTCTTCTCCAGATATTCACTGGCCTGTGCGATGACCTTCTTCGAACTGTTCTGCATGAATAAGTTCTTCGATATTCCGGTCGGAAGCCGCCTTCCGGAGATCATTCTCTTCGTGCTGATCGGTAACCTCTTCTCCATGAGCCTTGGCTGCTGCTTCGGCCTCTTTACGAAGGGAGACGAAAATGCAAGAGAGAACAAAGCGACCGCATTTGTCATGCTGAGTGTGTTCTTAAGCGGTGAAATGATCGTACAGCTTCCGGGACTTCTCGAGAAATCCTTCCCGATCCTCAATCAGATCAACCCGGCGACCATCATGAACTTCGCGTTCTACCGTCTGGTCAACTATCCGACCTTGACCGGCTTCTGGATGAACCTTTTAAAGATCGCGATAGCGACAGTCGTATTCCTTGGGATCTCTATCATGAAATTAAGGAGAGAAAAGTATGCAGCTTTATAAGAATTTTTTCAAACTGCTGAAAGCAAATAAGGTCTCTGTTCTCATCGCGACGATCATCATGGTGATCTATGCGGTGGCCATGATCCTGTCCGCTCCGGCCATCGTGGATAAGACCGAAGAAACAGCAAGCGAGAAGAGCGTAGATTATAAGAATCTCGGAGTGCTTTTCCGCGATAACGATAACAGCGAACTGAGCAAGGGCGTAAGGACCCTGATCGATAAATATGGAAGCGTGGAAGATACGACCGCTTCGGAAGAGCGCATCAACGATATCCTGTATTTTTCCATCTCCGATTATTACATCGAAGTTCCGGAGAATTTCCAGCAGAGGATCGATGCCGGCGAGGAAGTCTCCCTCGACTATCAGTCTCACAGCCAGGTCTCCGGTAAGACCTTCAGCTTCGTCAACGATATCGATTCTTTCGTAAACATCTACAGAAGCTACCGCGCGATGGGCATGGATGATACATCTTCTGTGGCAAAAGCACTGGAAACGACCATTTCCGAAGTCACCTTCGGTGTCGTGACCGAGAAGCAGGAGGCGCAGCACTCTAACGCCAGAGAGTACGCGGTCTATATGATCCTTATGTACTTCTGCTTCATCTGCCTGTGGCTCCTCGGCATGTCGATCGCATCCGTTATCATCGCTGCCAATAAGAAGGAAGTCTCCCAGCGCATCGAGGCGGCTCCGGTAAAGCCGACGGAGAAGACATGGTCCCAGATGGCCGGCCTTCTGACCTGTGCGATCGTCCTGGTCGCGATCTATACGATCTTCAGCTTCCTTTATGCCGGATCTTCGGATATGATGAGCAAGTACGGATGGGTCGTCGTACTGAACCTGATCACGACCACCTTCTACATCAGCGGATTCACGCTCATGATCTCCTGCTTCCGCCTGAATGCGGGAACGCTGAGCCTCATCTGCAACTCGGTAGGTCTCTCCATGAGCTTCCTTTGCGGCATCTTCGTTCCTTTCTACTTCTTAAGCAAGGGAGTACAGACATTTGCTCACTTCCTGCCGTTCTTCTGGAGTGCAAAGGTCTTTAACACGGTGTACAGCGGCTCGGGTATGAACTATACCTTCAGCACAGGCGCGATCCTGTCTTCATTCGGGGTTCAGATCCTCTTCGGACTGGCTTTCATCTTGATCTCCATGGTGATCAAGAAAGCTCAGCAGGGAAAAGCAGCATAAAACAGAAAAGCATGTCGCCACGCGATTTCAAAGGACATTTGTCCGGAAAACTGCGAAGCGGCATGCTTTTTCTTTTTGCGTTATAATGTTGGCATGATCAATCGTTTACTGGATAAATCTATTCTCGCTGTTTTGTCGATCGCACTGATCCTGTTTTCCACAGAGTCTTACGGTGCGCTGTTTTTGTCGGAAAATCTCGGGACGAAGGAGGTCATAACGATCCTTTCCATCCTGATCCTTTCCCTGATCACAGAAGTACTTAGACAGCAGGTCCTGAGTGTGCTCCTCATCATAAGCTCCGGAGCGCTGGCTTTTTTCGTCCCGGAATATAGTGTATTCCTTCCGGTGTGTGTATATGCCCTGTTTTCCGACGAGACGGCAGAAGCCATGTTCAGATCTTTTCATATGGAAAAGGCCAGACGTGTGGCGGTTTCCGATCTCTTCTCGAAAAGATCCGTCTGGCTTAAGATCGTGCTTCTTTTAGGGGCGGCCGCGCTTTCGTTCCGGAACTGGACCGTCCTTCTGGTCATCGCTTCGGTGATCCTCGCGGTAAAGACAGTATATATGTGCACGCATGAGGCGCTGATGACCGATAAGTTCGATGAGGTCCGCTATGATGCCCAGCAGTCCATGCGGTTAAAGAACGAGATCTCCCAGAATATGGACATGCAGATCCGAAATGCGACGCTTTCCGAGAGAAACCGCATCGCGCGCGAGATCCACGATAACGTCGGACATATGCTTACGCGCGCGGTCGTTCAGCTGCAGGCGATCTCGGTGATAAATAAAGACGAGCAGATGAAGCCGTACCTCGAGTCCGTCAGCAGCACGGTCAACGAGGCCATGACGAATATCCGAAGAAGCGTGCATGAGCTTCATGACGATTCCATCGATCTTTCGATCGGTATCCATGAGATCGCTTCATCGATCCGGGACCGCTTCGATGTGACGGTATCGACCTCCATTGAGTCGCCGGTTCCGAATGACATTAAGAACGCGATCCTCGGCATCATTAAAGAAGGGGTCACGAATATCGCCAAGCATAGCAAAGGCAAGAATGTCCGCCTCGAAGTCGTCGAGAACGTGACCTTCTGGAGGATCCTGGTGTCCGATGACGGGAAGTGCAAGCCCATGGAACTGTCGAGGGCGGCGGATTTTGCGGCCCTCGAAGGGGAGCATGGCATCGGGCTTTATAACATCAACTCAAGAGCCGTTTCCTGCGGCGGACGCACATCCATCCGCGGCGGCGCAGACGGATTCCATATCACAGTAACGATCCCGAGAAAGGATCTTTTACCAAAGGAGGAAGAAAAATGAGGATCATGATCGTGGACGATGATCCACTCGTAACGCAGTCACTGAAGATCATTCTGGAACAGGATGAATCGATCGAGGTCGCAGGGCTCTTCGGAAGCGGAAGGGAAGCGATCGCGGCTTATCCGGATATCAAGCCGGACGTGGTGCTTTCGGACATCCGTATGGAGGATACTGACGGGCTTGACGCGACGGCGGAGATCTTAAAGATCGATCCGGAGGCGAAAGTGATCCTGCTTACGACTTTTCTCGATGATGAATACATCAACCGCGCACTCAAGGTCGGCGCGAAGGGGTATATCCTGAAACAGGACTGTGCGTCGCTTGCGACAGCGGTCCATGCCGTATTTGAAGGACAGACTGTCTTCGGCGGCAAGATCGTCGAAAGACTTCCGGATCTCCTTAACCGCAGCGAGTCTTTTTCCTGGGAGGAATTTGACATTACACCGAAGGAAAAAGAAGTCGTGGAGCTCGTGGCCGAGGGCCTTTCGAATAAAGAGATCGCCCAGAAGATGTTTCTCGGCGAAGGCACGGTCAGGAACATGATCAGTTCTGTCTTAAGCAAGCTCGATCTGCGCGACCGGACGCAGCTGGCCTGTTTTTACTATCAGAGGATCAAGATTTAAGAATCGTCACTTAACCCTATAATTTGTTTGATAAAATGAAACCATCGAGGGATATAAGGAGAGAGAATATATGAAGAAACAGACAGCACTGGCAGTCCTTTTAGCGTTCGGCCTTGCACTTTCCGCGTGCGGTTCGAAGGAAAAAGAAACGACAGCGAAGAAGACGGAAAAAGAATCTGCGGCAATCATGCCGATAGAGACGGTGAAACCGATCGATCTTGATTCAGATACATACAACTACTATAAAGAAGATACTTTCTTTCTTCCGGAGAAACTCTACGGTTATTTAAGTGCCATGACCGAGTGGGACACCGAACTGGATATATCCTTGAAGGATAACACTTTTGCCGGATCATACGAGAGCAGGTCTTTCACACTTGAAGGAGATGCCTACGATGTTCTCCGCTGTATCTTCAAAGGGAAGATCGACGGATTTAAACGTGTCAATGAATACTCTTTTTCCACGCATGTCACCGAATTTACGACGGACAAATTCGAACCGGTCGATGAAAAATACGGCGAGTATATGGCGCATGTCACATATTCGGAACCGTACGGATTTAAAGATGCGGACGAACTGATCCTCTATCTGCCGAATACACCGGTCTCCGAGTTGCCGCAGAAGACGATAGAGTGGCTCGAACCTTATATTGGAATTCCGACTCCCGAGCATCTCGGTTATTATGTCATCTGCAATAAAGCCGAAGAAACAGCCTTTGTGGTCTATTTCCAGAACGACACAGTCCCGGGCGGAATGCAGTTAGATCTTTTGTACGGTATTCCGGATACTACCGATCCGGATCCGGAGGTCCTTAAGGACTGGACAGGCGAGCTTGTGGATAATCACCTCGGCGCCAGACTGATCATCGATACTTCCGGAAGCACACCGAAAGCTTCTTTTGAAAGAGGCTCTTCCGTGTACAAGGATCTTCGGGTCTGTTCCAGTAAATACGGCTTCGAAGAACTGATCCTCTTCGGTACCGAAGAGCATGGTTTTTCTGTCGTTCTCATGCTTCGGTTTGAGAATACGGAAACAAAAGAAAATCAGATCATCCGCTGTATCGAGTCAACGGATCCGAGTCTTAGGCGAGGAATGAAATTCTCCATCAATAAGAAATAACAGGGGTCTTCTCAAAAACGGTCAATAGAGTGAAAATGGTATTAACCGATTCGGTCAATACCATTTTTTATGCGGGAAAAGAAAGGAGAAAGCTGTGAACGAGAAGTTTTGCCAGCTTCCGGAAGAAAAGCAGCTTCGCATCTTAAATGCGGGGTTTCGGGTCTTTTCGAAAAGTCCCTACCGGAAAAGTCCGATGAACGAGATCGCCGCCGAGGCCGGGATCAGTAAATCCCTCCTGTTCTTTTACTTCCGGAATAAAAAGGAGCTCTACCTCTTCCTGATGAAGAGGGCGGAGGAGCTGACGATGGAATACCTTTCGAAGTCCGGTTGCTATGAGGAAAGCGACATCTTCGAGATGATGTATAAGGGACTTCTGGCAAAGACAGAAATGATGCGGAAATATCCGGATATGAGTCTTTTCGCGCTGAAGGCCTACTATGAGGAGGACGAGGAAGTTAAGGATGAACTTCAGAAGATCATCGCGCCGTATCGAAAGCTCAGCACGAACAAGAGCCTTCCGAAGCTCGACCCGACACTCTTTAAGGACGGACTCGATCTGAATATGATGTATCAGGACATGTTCCTCGCATCCGAGGGATACATGTACCAGATGCAGAATCAGGGCAGGATCGACGTCGACCGGGTCCTTATGGACTACAGAAAACTTATCGATTTCTGGAAAGACCTTTATCTGAAATGAGGAATACTATGGAAAAAGAACTGGCTATCGAAACAAGAGCACTTACGAAGTTTTACGGCAAGAGCCTCGGGATCAGGGATCTCGATCTATCTGTGGAAAAAGGGGACTTCTTCGGCTTTATCGGCCCGAACGGCGCCGGTAAATCGACGACGATACGAACTCTCCTCGGTCTGATCCGGAAGACAAGAGGCGAAGCAAAGGTATTGGGCTACGATATCGTGGACGATAAGGAAGAGATATTAAAGAGAACGGGATACCTTCCGTCGGAGATCTGGTTTTATCACGACATGAAGGTCAAAGACGCCCTGAAATACTCCGCGGATCTTCGAAAGACGGACTGTAAAGAAAGGGCTTCCGAGCTCTGCAAGCGTCTTGATCTTGACCCGAACAGAAAAGTCGAGGATCTTTCTCTCGGAAATCGGAACAAAGTAGGCATCATCTGCGCGGTGCAGCATCACCCGGAGCTTCTGATCCTGGATGAACCAACTTCGGGGCTCGATCCTCTGATGCAGAAAGAGTTCTTTTCGATCCTGAAAGAAGAGAACCGGCGGGGAGCTACGATCTTCTTCTCGTCACACATCCTTTCGGAAGTGCAGGCCTACTGTAAGAGTGCGGCCTTCATCAAAGAAGGGAAGATCCTCCTTTCCGACAAGGTCGGCGAGCTCGGGCAGACAGGCGCGAGAAAGGTGACGATCCTCGGGGATGTCCCGAAGGAGCGGTTTTCCGATCTTCCCGGCGTGACATTTACCGAGAGCGAAAGAGACGAAGGCATAAGCTTCCTTTATAAAGGCGACATCAAGCTCCTTCTTTCCATTCTCTCCAAAGAAGAGATACGGGATCTGACTATCACGGAGCCGAGTCTCGAAGAGATCTTCATGCACTACTACGAATCGTAACGAGGTACCCCATATGACTATCTTTAAGCAGGAAATAAGATCACAGAAAAAGACCGTGCTGATCTGGAGCCTTTCCATCGGGCTTCTGATCGGGCTTTGCGTCCTGATGTTCCCCGAGATGGAATCGCAGATGGGCGATGTGAATGCGATTTTTTCGAAGATGGGAAGCTTCACCCAGGCTTTCGGCATGGATAAATTAAACTTCGGCACCCTGATCGGCTTTTACGGTGTGGAGGCCGGCAACATGCTCGGACTGGGCGGCGCGTTCTTCGCGGCCATTATCGCGGTATCTTCCCTCATGAAGGAAGAGCGTGACCACACAGCGGAGTTCCTCTTTACCCATCCGGTCCCGAGGATCCGAGTGATCACCGAGAAGCTCCTTTCCGTCTTTTCGAACATCCTCATCATGAACGCGATCGTCCTGATCCTCTCGATCTTATCGATCCTTCTGATCGGCGAGAGCATCTTCTGGAAAGAACTGCTTCTGATCCATTTTGCGTATCTTCTCATGCAGCTTGAGATCGCAGGTATCTGCTTCGGCGTGTCGGCTTTCCTGACACACGGCGGGATCGGCGTCGGTATCGGGATCGCAGGACTCATGTACTTTCTGAATATCGTAGCGAACATCACCGAGAAGGCAAAGCCTTTAAAGTATATCTCCGCTTTCAGCTACACGGAGACCTCGGACATTATAAGATCCGGAGATCTTGCGGTCCGCTATCTTGTTCCGGGATTGATCTTTATGGTCATCGGAATCGTCCTTTCTTATGCGAAGTATACGCGAAAAGATCTGCGCTGAGGTCATTTCCCGAAGATCCGTTCCACCTCTTTATCCTTCTGCTATAATAGGGAAGGAAAAGGAGGCAGGGTATGGCTGAGTATAACATCGACGAGCTCTCTTTCTGGCATTACGGTGATACAAAAGAAGAAGCGAATAAAGTCGTAGAAGAGATCCTGATGGGCAGGCGCACTGTATTCATCTCGGATTTCAGCTATCTATCGGATTACGATCCGTATGAGATCCGTCAGTATACCAATGAAGAACTTCAGAGCCTTATTTCCGAATACCGCGATATGTACCCGAGAAAAGGGGATCTCAATGTGATCACTGACTGGGACGGAAATCCCAAGGTCGTGATCCGGACCCTCGGCTTCGGCCTGATGCATTTTGAGGATGTTCCTCTGGATCTGGCCTCCTGTGAATATGGCGACATGAAGATCGAGGACTGGAGAAAAAGAAAAGAAGAGGAGATCCTGGAACACTCGTTAAGAGAGTATCTGGATCCCCGTGAAGTCCTTCAGATCGAGCTCTTCGAGGTGCTCGAAAAGCTCTGAACCGTAATATATTCCTTACTTAAAAAGTGAGCCGGCCAGATCGCCTAAGCTCTTACCGAGCTTGGTCGTATTGCCCTTGGCCAGAGAATCCAGGATCGAATCCAGACCGTCCGACTTCTTTTTCGAAGAAGTCTTTTTCGTCGTCTTCTTCGCAGTCGAGGATTTCTTCGTCGTGGAAGTGGATTTCTTCGCCGTCGTGGTCTTCCTGGCGGTGGAAGTCTTCTTGGCGGTGGTGGACTTCTTCGCAGTCGTCTTTTTTGCGGAGAAAGAAGAGGATGTGCCGCCGGTAGCCGCGCGGAATGCACTATAGACTTTGATCTCCTTGATGACTTTGCTCGGGTACTTGCTCTTATCTGCGGTGATCACGATGACATCATGCTTACTTGCCGTATGGTATCCGATCAGGTAGGATATCGCGCAGGAAAGCTCGGAAGCCGCAGCGATCTCAAAATACTCCACCTCGGCCTTGACCCCTTCGAGTGCTTCTTTTACCGACGCACTTAATGTCTTCTTTCCTTTTACGTAAACGAAGATGATGTGATCGGTCTTGGAAAGTTTTTCCGCTCCGGAAAAGTCGATCTTACTGCTTTCGGCCAAAGAGATGAGTACGTACTTCATAAGAAAATCCTCCCGATTTATGTCTGTCAGAATGCGCAAATGCCTGCGCGGACGGTATTTGCCGCCGATATACGGCAGCGGTTCCACCTATGCCCAGATTCATTATACCATTTCTAACATGCGGGATAAGAGAAAATAGGGCGACTTATTCAGTCGCTGCGCCGGTGTTTCTTTTTCACGGGGAAGGATAGAATATCTTCAAAGCAAGCAAATAATCGGAAACAGTAATTGAAGCAACAGGGGATGAGACTTCATGGACTTAGACAAACGACTTCAGATGATCCGCCTGTGTGAAGCGATGGAATGCTTCCCGGATTTCAGCAGACGGATCGGACTGATCAACAGATCCACCTTTCGGGGTCAGAGGATCTGCCAGGAAAAAAACACACCTCCACTTTCGACAGAAGAGCCCGCATGAGTGAGACATGCGGGCTCTGTTTTTCTTCTTATGGAAAAGATCCGTTCAGGATCTACTTGGCGAAGTCTTCCTTGCTGAGCTGACCTTCAGCGATGGCGTTATCGATCCACAGTCGTAAGGAATCGATGGTCAGGGCCATCTTATCGAGCTCATTTTTGATCTCAACGAAATCCGGAAGCTCGTGCTCCGCGATCTTACCGTCTACCGTGATCTCGATCAGGCGGTTCTTATTCTTCTCGATGGCATTTAATGTGGCGATCATCTCTAAAGTGATCTGCGAAAGCTCCTTCGGAACGACCTCAGGGACATATTCCTGTCCGATGGGGCACTCGTGAGAGCAGAAGTAATTGCACAAAGAAGGGTTCTTGTAGCAGTCTGCCATAGCCAGGATCTCTTCCGGATGCGGAAGTGTCTTCTCGTTCTCGATCTTCTCGATACGGTCCGCAGAGATGTACTGCAGTTTCTCGGAAGCAGCGTCGCGCGTAAGGTTTTGCGCCTCGCGGCTGATCTGGTAAATGTTCTTGTTCTCTTTAGTTGACCTACGTCCCATTTTTACACCCACACCTTATTTTGAACTTCAAAGCAAATTAGCAGAACTTAATGCAAAGTTCCCGCGGTTTTTTCCTTGACATGTTAGATTATAAACTATAGTCAGAACAAATCAAATGTTTCGTTACGGTTTAGACGAAATTTGTTCAATTAATTAAGAGGAATTAGGACGCCGTTCTCTTTTATTATTATAGTGAGAAAACATGAGTTAGAAACACATTTCGATTGTGCGTGAACTTAAATGTGCTACTGAGTGAACGCACTTCTTTGCAAAAGGAGGAGTTGCTTATGAGAAACTATGAGTATGTAAACGGTGTAAGAGTTAAGCCGAAGAAGGGCTTTTTCACAAGACTCTTTCACGGTGTCACAGCGATCTGCGCGATCGTCGGTGTGCTTGCCATCGTAGTGATGTGCACAGGATGGAAACCGCTCTCCGGTTCATCCAAGGTCAAGAATGCCGGATCCCGCGAAGCGATTATTGAAGAAGAAGAGAGATTCCACGGCATCATCCTGACTACAGATAACGTGGTCACGGAACTTCGGGCGATCTCAGAGCTGATGACTTATTCTGAAAAGTATGCAGGCACCGCAAGCGTAGTCGATTCCGTCGAGATCCCGTATACGGATTTTGAGATCTGGGGTACCCAGCACAAAATCGAGATCGTCTATTCGGGCACCATCAAGGTCGGATATGACTTAAATGACATCAAGACCGTCGTCAACAATCAGAAGAAGGAGATCTATATCACACTGCCGAAGCTCCCGATCGTGGACAACAATCTTCCGCAGGAAAGCGTTACCGTCGTTCAGGACAACAATGTATTCAATCCGATCCGTGCCGATGAAGTTACCGTCCGTCTGGCGGAAGTAAAAGAGAGACATCTCCAGGAAGCCATCAACAGCGGTCTCTATCAGAAAGCACAGACACATCTCAAAGAGATCATTATTGAACAGCTCGCACAGGTACACAGCGAGTACAAGGTTATTTTCGTTGACTCAGTAGCACTTTAATATATCTGAGTTTGCGCGGGGGGCTATTCCCCCTTCGGATGGCCCCACACCCACCGCGTGAAAAAAGGAGCCGCCCCAGCGGGCGGCTCCCTTTTTATCTTTTTTCGTTTTATCTCTTTAGGAGATGAGATCCGGCATCAGATCGGAACGAAGAACTTCAGCAGGAAGATCGCGGAAAGAACGTATGTCAGGATGGAAACGTCCTTGGCCTTACCGGTGAAGATCTTGATTACGGTGTAGCTGATGAGAGCAAGACCGATACCGTGTCCGATAGAGCCGGAGATCGGCATTGCCAGGATCATGATCGCTACAGGAACGAGCTGGGAAAGATCTGAGAAGTTGATGTCCTTTAAGTTACCGAACATCAGGATACCAACATAGATCAGAGCGGAAGATGTAGCCGGAGCCGGGATCACTGCTGCGAGAGGAGCGATAAACATACAAAGCAGGAACATGATCGCTGATGTGACCGCGGTAAGACCGGTTCTACCACCGGCTTCAACACCGGAAGCGGATTCTACGAATGTGGTAACGGTGGAAGTACCTGTAACGGAACCTGCAACCGTACCGATCGCGTCGGAAAGGAGAGCCTGCTTCATGTTCGGCATGTTGCCATCCTTATCGAGCATCTTCGCACGGGAAGCGGTACCAACGAGAGTTCCGATGGTATCGAACATGTCGATGATGCAGAAGGTGATGACGAGTGTTAAAATCGTGAACCAGGTGATCTGAGCGAAACCACTGAAGTTCAGTTTGAACAGTGTGGTGTCTGCCATATCCTTGAAAGGCGGAACAAAGGAAGCTGATTTCAGGCTTTCAAACGGGTTGGTATCAAAGAAGATCGCCTGACCTGCCCAGTAGCAGACGGAAGCGACCAGCATACCATAAAGCACAGAACCTTTGATCTTCTTGTGTGTCAGTGCGATGATCACGAACAGACCGATGAACATGGTAACAACGGAAAGGACCATGACGTCATAAGCAGATCCCATGGAATCCTTAGCGAACTTCGCGGTAAGAGAACCGAAGAAATCGCGCATTGCATAGAACGGTCCGCCATCCTCAGAATAGATGCTGACATTGGACCCGAAACCGATGTTCATAAGCATCAGACCGATAGCAGGTCCGATACCGAGGCGTACACCGAGCGGGATCGCTTCTACGATCTTCTCACGAACGTTAAAGATCGAGAGAACGATGAATACGATACCTTCGATGAAGATGATGACCAAAGCGCTCTGGAAAGATTCCAGATACGTCATACCGGTCATGGCGACGATGTTTGCCGTGACGATGGCAAAGAAACTGTTAAGGCCCATACCAGGTGCCATAACGAAAGGTTTGTTGGCTAAGAAAGCCATGGCCAGAGTACCGACTGCAGAGGCGATACATGTTGCCAGGAAGACGCCGTTCCAGAGCGGAGAACCTACATCGAATCCGGTGAGAAGATTCGGATTCAGTGCGATGATATACGCCATTGTCATGAATGTCGTAAGTCCCGCAACGATCTCCGTACGGACGGTCGTGCCGTTTTGTTTCAGCTTGAACAGCTTATCCATAAATGTCCCTCCTTGTTTTGTTTTGGATATATTTTTATGATACGCTATTTTCTTCAAATCGGACACCCGAATTTGAGAATTTTTTCTCGGATGTTTTTTCTTCGGACGTGACGAAAGTCATATGGAAAAACCTGTCTTTTTTCACTTATGTCATAGACATCGTATTGATATGCTGATATCGACAAAAAACTGATGGAGAAAAACACACATGGAAACGATTCTGAAACTTACTGACCTGACCAAAAAGTACGGTAACAAAGTCGTCGTGGACAATCTCAATATCGAGATCGAAAAGGGCGAGGTCTTCGGTCTTTTAGGACCGAACGGCGCCGGAAAGTCCACCACGATGAACATGATCTGCAACATCGTGCGTCCGACGATCGGCACGGTGGAATTTATGGGAAAAGATTTCCGGAAGAATAAAAAAGAGCTCAGTAAAAAGCTCGGATATATCCCGCAGGATCTGGCGATCCATGGAAGACTCAAGGCCTGGGAGAATGTCGAACTCTTTACTTCCTTGTACGGTATTAAGGGAAAAGAACTGAAAGAGCGCATTGACGAATCCCTGGAGTACGTCGGTCTTCTCGATAAGAAGAATGAATATGCCCGGACCTTTTCGGGCGGCATGAAAAGACGCCTCAATATCGCCTGTGCGATCGGCCATCACCCGGACCTTCTGATCTTCGACGAACCGACAGTCGGCATCGATCCGCAGTCGAGAAACTTCATTCTCGAGCGCATCAAGAAGTCGAACAGAAACGGTGCGACAGTCATCTATACATCCCACTACATGGAAGAAGTTGAAGCGATCTGCACGAGGATCGCCATCATGGACAACGGCAGGATCATCGCGACCGGAACCTCCGAAGAACTTAAAAAACTTGTGGTGGATGACACCTCGAGCATTACGCTTGAGGAAGTCTTCCTGACGCTGACGGGAAAGAAACTGAGGGACATCTGATCATGATACGGTATTTAATCAAAAACAATGCCAAGCTCATGGGCAGGAGCTGGGTAAACGTTCTGCTGTTTGCATTCTGTCCGGTACTCGTATCCGCTGTCCTGATCAGTGCTTTTTCCGGACTGATGAAAACCTATCAGGATCATGGAGGATTCCGATGCGGCTATTCTATTGAGACAGGGAGCATCTGGGAGAACGCCGAAGAAGCACTGAAGATCGCAGGAGAACAGACGGATATCACATTTACCCGTTTTGACTCGGAAGAGCCGGAAGAGATCATTTCGAAAAATGACCTGTCGGGATTTGTAAAGCTTGAAGGCGGAAATTACACGATCTATCGTGTCTCCGACCAGCCGGCACAGGGAGCGGCTCTCGAATACTTCATGTCGGTCTTCTGTGATGAGATGACAGATGCCAAGGCCAATTCCGTGAGATCAGACTCCTGGGCGACTGATACGGCGGCCCCGGATCCGACGGCCCAAGAAGCGCAGATGCTCAGAACTGATCCATATGACGACATAAAACTTACCGTCGAACACCCTTCCTTTCTTAAGGCAGTGGATTCGACCGGATACTACGGCATCGTGTTCGTTCTCTACTACTCCTGGTGCGCGATCATCTGCGCTGCAGGGCTCCTGACAAGCGAGAAGAGATACGGCATCCGCAGAAGATACACGGTATCGGCACTCGGTGAGACACAGATCTATCTGGGAAGGTTCCTTCCTCTTGCGATCGTGGTCATGCTGGGAACACTTGCGGCAGCCGGTCTCAATGCTGCTTTCTTCGGAACAGACTGGGGCAACCTTTTCTATGTTGTCGTGCTGTTCCTGATAATGACAGCCGCATCCTCCGCGCTCGGACTGATGTTCCAGAGTATCACGGATAACATGATCATCACGGTCATCCTGACGTTCTCTCTGGTATGGACCATGGGATTCTTCGGCGGAAGTTTCGAGACATACATGTTCTCGGATCATCCTGAGTATCTCAAACTGCTCTCGCCGATCTATCACTGCAACCGTGCGATGGTCGAGCAGGCCTCATCCGGCAGCAGCAGCTATTTCGGAAGTGCCATTCTTTACTGCGCAGGGATCATCGTCGTATGCTCGCTGATCTCAATCGCGGCAAGTTCAATCAGAAGGAGGGGAAGAGCATGAGAACACTGATCAGATCCAGTCTTAAATTACTGTTTAGAAACAAGAGCTTCTGGTTTTTCCTGCTGATCGTTCCGATCCTTTCCACATCTGTTCTGCAGGCGCATCAGATGAATTCGATCACGCTTTCAAAGCAGGCGGAAGGTGTGGTCGCCGAGTTGGGATCCGAGGAGGAAAAGGTCGCATACTACAGCAGTCAGGGCGCTTTTGTCGTAAAGGTATACGATGCATGCGGAAGTGATCTTTCCGAGTACATGCTGAAAAAACTCGCGAGCAGCGGTGCTTTTTCCATCGTACGTGCCAGGGTGCCGGGCATGGATAAAGCTTCTGCAGATGCACGTGTGAAGCACGATGGTGAGTTTGACAGAATGGGCGCAGCGCTCTATATCACGCAGGATTTTGACCGCCTGGTCGCCGACGGAAAAGAAGATGAAGCGCTTGCTGTCTATGTTCTTTCCGACGACGGCCGGATCGAGATGCTTGATTATTCCCTGCGAAAAGAACTCGCTCTGATCAAAAAGACAGTCGCGGAATGGACACTGCCAAAGGCTTCAGAACTTCTCAATCAGAGAATTGCAAGTTCCCCGGAGAAGAAAGTCGTCAAGATTTCAGGTGGCTCTTCCAGATCCCTTACACAGGATCAGGAAAACAGAAAGACCGCAATCGGATATGCCATCGCTTTCATGACTCTCGGATATGTATTCTGCGGTGTTTTCATCGCACACACGGTCATCAAAGATGAGCATGACAAGGTCCTCACGAGGCTTCGACTGACGGGCATGTCCTCGTACACATACTTCGCTTCAAAGTTCGTGATCAGCGCGATCGCGACGGCGTTGATGACGATCGTTCTGGGTATCTGCACGCTGATACTCGATGCGGAGAAGTTCGGCGTCGGCAGAGGAAAGTTCCTCCTGATGATGTTTCTTCTGGGCTTGATCTTCAGCTCAATAAGTCTCGTGATCGGTGTCGTTTTAGGTGACGTGATGAATTCGAATATCGCCGCATTCGCACTATTTTCGATGTCATCACTTCTTGCGGGAACTTTCTTCCCGCTGGACGGTACTTCAAGCATTATCAAGGCGATCGCATCGCTGATGCCGCAGAAGTGGTTCCTGGATGCGACGGAGATGTTCTTTGTCGGGGATAAAAAAGCCTACCTGGTACTTCTTGCCGTTACGTGTTCCTACCTGATCCTCACATTGAGTGTGGGCGGTGTAGGAGTGAAGATCCGAAACGGCGAAGAGTAGAAGGATATCTGAGAGAAAAGGAAAAAGAAAACGAAGAAAGGACGGGAAGAAGACCTTCCCGTCCCTTCAGCATATGGCAGTATCCGGATCATCCGTTTACATGTTCTACGGTTCCGAAGAAGATCGGAAGACCGGTCTCGACGTCAACGATCGCGTAAGCAAAAGGACGGTTGCAGATCACTTTTCTCTGCATGATCACGGAGTTGTGCTCCATGATTACGCCGGTAGAGGCTGCCGCCTTGGTTCCCGTGGCATTTACTTCGATCTTCGTCTTATGGATCACATCACCAATGAAAAGAGGTTTAAGATCACTCATGTTTTCGAAGTTGGCAGAAGAATTGAAAGCATCTTCCATTCCCATGTCATGAAGGATGTCTTTCAGGGATGTAGAGTACTCACTGGTAAACTCCGGGAACATGTATTCAACTTCATCTTCATAATTCCTGCTGTTCCAGAAATCCCAGTAATCTTCCGCCGTCATCAGGGAAACATATCTGTTGATGTCGACCATGGTCCAGTCTGTTTCGTCACTCTTCGATCTCGAGTTATTGTTCTCCAAGTCATCAAAAGATAAGAAATCAGGTTCGGGTGCGCCGGGGAGTATTACCATGAAAGCATATTTTTCCCCTTCGTAACGTTTGTAGAATCCCGTGGCGGTATCGTTACAAAGATAAACTACATCGTTCTCACCGCAGAGATACTTGCAGTCTTCTCTGGTTCCATCGCCACTTAGAAATGTTCCGTCTTCAACGTCTTCAGGGTCAAAAGCCTTTTTCCACTTCGCATCAAAAGCGAGTGCGTTGACCAGGACCATCACATCGTCTGTGGAAAGCTTATCGATTAATGTCGGAATCATCCCGGCAGTGTTGTCTTTTACCCAGGAATTGATCTTGTCGACACCGGTGTCATCAAAGGGGACCGAATCGATCTTCGCATCGAAATTGTCCTCGACATACTTCAGATAGTTGCTGTAAAATGCAGCCTTCTCTTTCTCGTTGATCCAGACGGAGTTGGCGAGACTCAATTGATTGCTTCTCAACTGGGACATACGGTCTACGGCAAACAGGAAAGCATCTTCTTTATCCGCACCCGGCATAAGCGTGTCGAGCATCTGATCGAGTGTGTCTCCGTCAGCACCGGCCGCGGTCATTTCCAGCGCGAAAAGCACTGAGTCGGAGGAGATGAGGAAATTTTCTTCTCCGGATTCTTCCGCGCAGCGTTTGGCCAACCCGAGAACAAACTCGGAGTATGCTTTCTTCAGATCTTCATCGTCTGACTTTGATTTGGCGCTCTTTCCCGAAACCAGCTCAAAGATCGCATCGTTGCCATTGTCCTTATCGATCGTGGCAAGACCTGATTTGGTTTTTGTTTTGTTCGCGCATCCGCTTGCTGTTGACAGCAGAATGGAGGAAATAAGTATACCTACAAACAGTTTTTTTGCTTTCATGTATGTCACCCCTTTTCTCAGTTACATATTAGACGAGGGGAGAAAGGATACTGTTGCAAAATGTGCTATTATGATGAAAGAAAATATAAATGGCTGCCGGAGCGTGGGTATATAGATTCCGTAGCCAAGTCCGAACCGGTGGGGAGAATCTTTTGGAACGGTTGAAGAATCATTATTTTGTGCTGGTGCGCCTCTTTCTGATGGTCACTTTCTGCGCTTATGGTTTCGTTGAGAGACCGGAGAATACGCAGGTGTCTGCCTGGGTGCTCTTTCTGATGGCGATGTACCTTGCTTCCATGTGTATTTTTGAGATCGTCCCCAGGAAATACAGATTCATCCTTCTGATCATGGCTTCCGGCTTTTTCTCGGCGCTGATGGCCATCGGCGAGACGGGGTTCATGCTTCTGGGATTCGTTATAGCATACGATTTCCTGTCGCTGTTTGAATCACTTGATGCGAAGATCTATCTGATTCCTGTTGTCGGTTTTCTTTTGCCGGGACCAATCAATATCGTCACGCGGCTGATCGCAGTTTCGCTTACAGCCATCGTTTATCTGCAGCATAATTATATTATCCGGTCCTACAAAAAGCAGATGCTTGAAGACACGATCAACGAGCAGAACTTAAAGCGTGATATGCAGCAGAAGGAATACGCCGCGAAGATGGAGCAGAGAAAGAGCATGATCATGGCGGAAAACCAGATCCTCGAAGAGCGTGCGACACTTTCACAGACGCTTCACGACAAACTCGGACATAACATCAACGGATCCGTATATCAGCTCGAGGCCGCCAAGGTCCTTCTTTCCAAGGATCCGGAGAAATCCGGAAGCATCATCCAGGTGGTCATCGATCAGCTCCGCTCCGGTATGGATGAGATCCGGGGCATCTTAAGAAAAGAACGCCCGGAGAAGAGACAGCTGGCGATGCTCCAGTTATATAAGCTATGTGAGGATTGTAACGGGAAAGGCGTGCAGACAGAGCTTTCGACGGAAGGAGATACCGCACTGATCTCCGATGCCACCTGGGAAGTCATCCTTGATAATGCTTTTGAATCGATATCCAATTCCATGAAATACAGTAAATGCAGCCACATCGATATCGGTCTTTTCGTCATGAACCAGAGGGTGCGTGTTTCGATTGCCGACGACGGAGTGGGCTGCCCGCAGATAAAGGACGGCATGGGCATCTCCGGCATGCGTCAGCGTGTACGCGCCTGTGGAGGCACGATCAGTTTTGAGACTGACCCGGGCTTTACCGTGACCATGCTGCTTCCGCTTTGATGCCGGAAAATGAGAAGTGCAGGAGGAGTAAAATGGAGAAAATAAAAGTCATCATCGCAGACGACAGCGATTTTGTAAGAGACGGCATGAAGATCATCCTCGATGTGGACGACGATTTCGAGGTGCTGGGCTGCGCAAAAAACGGACGCGAAGCCATCGAGATCGCCGAGAAGAATAAGCCGGATGTCTTCCTCATGGATATCCAGATGCCGGAGATGGACGGGATCGAAGCGACGGCGGAGATCGTGAAAAAAGACCTCGGGAAAGTCCTGATCCTGACGACTTTCGATGACGATGATCTCGTTCGAAAAGCCCTCGGAAACGGCGCGAAGGGGTATCTGATCAAGAACCATACCCCGGAGCATTTAAAGCAGATGATCAAATCGGTCTATGCGGGATCCGGGGTCATGGAAGAAAACCTTCTTCAGTCCATCACGAAGAATTCCGGATCCTCCATGGCCGCAAAAGGCTTTGATGAGACGGGATACACCGAGCGGGAACTCGAGATCGTCCGTGCCGTTGCTGACGGGCTTTCCAATAAAGAGATCGCAGGTAAACTCTTTATCTCCGAAGGCACCGTCAAGAATTACATCACCTCGATCCTGGCCAAAGAAGGACTGTCCCACAGGACCGCGCTTGCCGTGTACTATATCACCGGTAAGAAGTGATTTTCTTCATTTGACCAAAGAGATAAAAAATGATACCATCACATGTGCTTTTTAAGAAATAAGCGGATGTGGTGAAATTGGCAGACACGCTGGATTTAGGTTCCAGTACGAAAGTGTGCAGGTTCAAGTCCTGTCATCCGCACCAGATCACATGAAAATACCCCCGTTCTTGTAAAATTCTGTACAGGAAACGGGGGTACTTTTGTGTGAGGCTACAAAGAAACGATAATCAGTTTATGAAACAGTCTTTCGTGATAAGTGTAAGAAATGCCTTGAGGGAATCCACGTCGATTCTTTCGTCATTACGGCTATGAAGGTAACAGAGGTAACGCGTGCCATCGATTGAGAAGACGAATTCCTGTGCGCCGTTAAGTGTGTTTTCACGCATCCTGATATCATCGGCATCTTCCCAGTCCGTATCATATTCAGCTTTTTGAAGATATGAATCCTCCGGATCCGGCACGATGGCGAAAGACTCGATCCGGCTTCCCTTTCTTGTTTCCAGATTGATGGTTTTCCCGCTGATCGACAGAATATGGCCGAAGCTTGTAATATGTTTTCCGCCAAAGACAGGGATGTTCACGAACTTATCGTAGATATACGGTTCAATGCCGTCATCCGGGCTCAGATGATCAAAAAGGACCGAGGAATAACGGACAAAATTCTGTCTGTCCTCGTCTTTATATTCATCATCCCGATATAAGATCTGGTGCCTGGTGTAAAAGACATTTCCGCCGATGATCCTGGCATAGTAAAGCCCCTCCTCGCTTCTGGCCGGAGGCATCCTCTTCACCGTGGCAAACAGGTGATCGTCCGCCTGTTCGACGATCGTGATCCGCGGCGCGTCCGGTTCATCCGGAGAATAATACCCCATGTTGCCGACATAGATCTGACCAAGGTTTTTCACAAATTCGTCGAAGGATGAGCATCCGGCATCGAAAAGATTGACATAAGAGACCTCGCCATCAATTCTCTTTCCGTCTGACCCGAGAAAAGAGACGCTGTTATTATCCATGAAGAGTCTGTTCCCATAGTCTGCACAGTAGAATTCGTGGGTCATCCGAAGTTCTTCGCATGCGGTATAGATCAGTGTCGAGTGGCCTGCAACGAAGGCATATTTCTTCAAAGCGTCTTCCATGGTGTAATTCTCTTTCAGCGCCCGGCTCGGATCCCAGTACACGACACTTCCCGGAAGATCCGGTTCATCGGACTCTTCGCGCGTCCCGGTCGGCACGACCAGTTTGTATGCATTCGTATCAAGCGTCTGATAGGTTACACTTTCGTTTGCATTCGTATCATGCGTCTTATTGGTTACACTTCCGGTCTTTTTGCAGCCAGTCACGGGGATAAGAATAGACAGGAAAAGAAACGCTGCCATAAGAAGTTTTACCTGCTTTTTCATGATCATTACCTCACTTGTTTTTCAGCCTTCACCACACTAATCAATATATTTGAGGGGAGCGTCACGAAGCTCTTGAGAAAAGTATTTCTGTGCACCAATTGCTGTAATTTTTTAAATGCTAGAGAGGATCTTGTGAAGATGCCGAAAAAGAAGTCTTTTGATGAGCGGGCCTGGTTCAACTCGTTTCCGTCTTCCTGACACGCTTCGTATATAAAGATAACTAATTTATTCAGCCAAAAGAATACGGGATACAGTTTCCTCGTATTCCGGGTATTTCTTTGCTTTGAAAAGGCGCTTGAAGTCGCGTTCTTTCCCATCGAAAAGAACCTGCCAATAGGTCCATAGCTCCCTCATTTTATATAGCACGTTGATGTCGGGGGACATGACTTTCTGATACTCGTGATAAAGAGTGTCGTGTAATCTCTCCAGTTTCTGAAGGTCAGTATCCGAAGAGAATCCTTTGAGTTTTCCAGAAAGATCCGGATCCGATACGAGGCCTCTGCCCAGCATGACGGGATCAGGGGTACTTTTAAATGCCCGGGATACCTCTTCGTAGTCGGAAGAAGAAAAGATGTTTCCGTTATACACCAGAGGACATTTTATATGCTCCAGAGCATATGCGTAGTATTCTTTTCGGATCTCGCCCTTATAAAAGTCAGTTCTTATCCTGGGGTGCACGATCAGTTCGCTCAATGGGAAAGCATTGAAAATATCTGTAAGCGCATAAAACTCCTCCGGATCGCTGAAGCCGAGCCTTGTTTTGATCGAGATCTTCATGCCGTCGGATTCGGAATAAGAGAAGATGTCATCCAGAAAACTTTGAAGGGCAGACGTGTCCTTGAGAAATCCCGCGCCCTTGCCTTTGGCACAAACGGTTCCCGAAGGACAACCGAGATTCAGATTTACCTCTTTATACCCCATCGACTTGATCTCTTTGGCCGATTCGATAAAATGGTCTGACCGGCAGGTCAGAATCTGGGGGACCAGCTATATCCCTTTATTATTCTCGGGAGTGATATCCTTCCTCTCCCGAGGCGTGATCGGGCAGTTTTCCGCCGGAGTAATGAACGGCGCGAAGTACTTGTCCACGTGACCGTAGATCTCGCTGTATGCTTTACGGAATATATATGTTGTAACGCCTTCGAGCGGGGCGAAGTAAATCTTCATTCGATCTTTTTTGATCCTCCATAACCGGCTTTCGTGATGACACGAATCTATTCAAGCACGAATTCATCGTATTGTCACCATTTAAGGAAAATGGAAAGGCATGATTCACATTTGCGAAAAAGTTCCATATAGAACCTTGACGGACAATAGTTCCATATAGTACTATTTATTCGTAGACCTTATATGCTCCGGAGGCTATATGGAATCAAGAACAGGCTTTTTAATCTCACAGATCAAGCAGGTGCAGTCGCGCATTTTCCAGCGTCTGCTTCAGGAAAGCGGCGTGGAGGAATTCAACGGGCCGCAGGGACATATTCTTTATGTCCTCTGGCAGAAGGATGAAGTTCCGATCGTCGAGCTTTCGCAGAAGACCGGGCTGGCCAAGAATACGCTTACGGCTATGCTTGGGCGAATGGAAGAGCAGGGCCTGATCGGGAGAAGATCTGCCGAATTTGACAAAAGACAGTCACTGATCGTTCTGACGGAAAAGGCCCGCGCACTTCAGGGAAAGTACGATGAAGTATCCCGGAAGATGAACGAGATCTTTTACAGGGATTTTTCGGAAAAGGAAGTGGAGAAAATAGATCAGTTCCTCGACCGGATCCTACTAAATCTCGAACAGTCAGAACGCAGTTCCAAAAGTGGAAAGGAAGAATAATATGTCAAAAGTAAAAGTAAAGAATTATAACGATTTTTGCCCGCAGCAGCTGTTTTTATATGGTACTTACCGGGAAGATGGGACCCCGAATTTCGGACTATTCTGCTGGTTCAGCTATCTTCACGCGCCGGAATTAAAAGATGAAGGTGCCGGAATGGGCGTTATGGCCTGCATTGGCGGTGAGAAACTCACCAAGGATCTTATCCGTAAAAACGGTGTATTCTCCGCAAATCTTGTCACGGAAGAGCTGCTTCCTCTTGCGGACTACTATGGAATCGTCGGCGGAAGAGAGCACGAAGATAAAATGCGCTTTTCGCCTACCGTTGAAAAGGGGATCGTCCTTAATGTGCCGACGATTGCCGAAAGTCCGTTAAGTATGGAACTTCAGGTATTCCAGGAGATCCATCTGGAAAGTGGAAGTGATGTTTTCCTCTGTAAGATCATGGGCGAGACGATGAGAGAAGATCTGACAGATAAAGATGTACCTTTTATCGACAGATTCAAGTCAGTAAATCAGGTTCTAAGTGGCGGCGAAATGCGTTATGTGAGTATGGACGGACGTGATCTCGGAGCCTGGGGCGAACCGATGAAGAGCCTGGAATCATGAAGTGGAGGCAGAAGATCTTATGCCGTATGCAGAAGTAAACGGACTCGATCTATACTACGAAGAGTTTGGAAGAGGAGAGACTGTACTGTTTTTACACAGTCACTTCAGCAGAGGACTTCTGGCCTTTTCCGGTCAGATCCTCCCGTTCTCCGGTCATTTCCGATGCCTGTTTCCGGATTTCCGCGGGCACGGAAGGACAAAGTGTGATGATCTTTCGTGGAACAGCCGGATGGTCGCAGATGACATGGCGATGTTTCTTGAAAAGCTCGGCATCGAAAAGGCCCACATCATCGGCTACAGTTGCGGTGCGTATGTTGGCTGCTACATGGCCGCAAAGTATCCGCAGAAGGTAAGAAGCCTTGTTACGATCGGCGGAGCGGCGCATCCGAGACCGGAAGGCGCGGAAGATTTCCTTCCGGAAAATCTTCTGAAGAACGGCTCTACTGATTTTATTGAAGACATTAAGGTCCGGCATATGGATGCGCACAAAGGAGACTGGCAGACATATCTAAGAAATACCGTGGAGGACTGGAAAACACAGCCCGGTCTTACTGATGATGAATGGAAGAAGATCACATGCCCTGCTTTCTTTATCAACGGTGAGAACGACCCTTTCGGAACTGTCGAGGAACTTAAAGAGAAAGTCCCGTACGCCAGGACCTACAAGGTGATCGGCGGCGGACACCGCCCGCATTTTGTGGGAGAACAGATCGACGATATCAATGCAAAGATCTTAGCATTTCTTCTTGCGTGACCCGCAGGGGAATGCTGTATAATATTTTTGATGTGTTTCTATCGGGAATAGGATGGCATCGTAAGGCAGCATTCGTATAGCGGCGTTTTAAAACGGGAAAGAGGTTACCATGGGACTTTTTGGTGATAATGATGCAATTTATAAGCAGATCGACCAGCTTCAGGCGGAAGGGAAGTACGAGCAGATCTTGGAAAAGATCGAATCGGTTCCTGAAAAAAAGATGAGCAACAAGCTATGGTTTAAAAAGATCCAGGCGATGAATGCTCTCGGCCGTTTTAAAGAGGCCAGAAGAGAGATCGGACTTCTGTCCAAACGCTGCTCTGAACCCAAGGAAGATGCCATGCTTTTCTATCTGATGGGCAATACCTTTGAATATAGCGGACATGCGCTGAAAGCCATGGAGTGCTATCGGAAAACACAGGAATTCGATCCCGGATTTGATGGTATCTCGGGCCGGATAGACAGTTGCAGGGAGACGGCAAAGCAGGAATTCGGAAAGATAAAAGACGCTTTCGGCCAGATGTTTTCCGAAGTCGATGCGGCTTTTTCAGAAGCAAAAGACCAGAAGAAACTGGAATATCCGATTGCGCTGACTTATGCATCAATGATCGGTTCTTCTTTTATCCCGTCAGGCACAGGATTGAAACTTCCTCTCGATGACCCTTTCTTTAAATGCGAAGATAAGGATATCAATAAGAACGTCAAGGATTATCTGGAGAGAAAGTACGGAGTTTCCGATGTGAAGAGTCTTCAGCAGTGGTACGGAAATAACCGCATGGCTCCGACGATCCAGGGGGTAAGAAATGCCCTTTCCAATAATATACCGATGCCTGTAGAGAAGATGGATGCCAAAAGTATCGCTTACTTTGAATCGATCGTTTTCTCTCTGAATAGTCTGGAGGAGTTCCTTCCTGAAGAGGGCGTGATCGCCTGGGACTTTAATGTGGTGATCGCGCTCGCCCGTCTTCTGTTTGCGGTCGGATCGATCTCCAATACGGAGTTTGGCGAGGCTTCCTTATTCTTTACGGATGAATGTAAGAGAAACTTTTCTTCCTGGAAAGACTATGCGCATTCAGTCATCATTGGCGGCTACTTTAATGCCCTGTTCGAGATGCAGTATGATGTATCGAACGCGACCATGTTCGGTACTGTGGCCAGCCGGATCTGTAAGGAGAACTATCCGAAAGTAACATGGATCAATTAAGTCCCAGGAGGAAGAAATGCTGAGTAAATAAGCTTCAGAAATAGAGTCGTTGTTTTCCTCTTTTGGAAAAGAAAGAGAAGATGCAGTCGCGCCGACAAGAGAACAGTTCATAAGGCTTCTTGCTTTTCCTTCGGCGGCCAGAAGAGTTCCCGGTATTCCTAAAATCATGGACGAGAACGGAGAGTATATCTGTTCTGAGGAAGAAGCTTTACTCGTTCGGGACTTCCTTCATAAACTGCATAAGATCGATTCGAAAGATAGCCTCATCGGGTTTCAGAAGTACCAGTTCAGAAACAGCGTGCAATACGAGCAGTTCATGACCTTCTGGAAAGGAGCTCCGCTCTTTGATGTGAATAAGTTAGAGCCGGACGCCCGAAAAGGATTTGATCACATGATGGCGCTGGCCCGGCCTTTCTATCCGCTTCTTGAAGAAAAAGGATTCTATGCCTTCGACATCAGCGAATATATTACTATCTGCAGGATCGCGCGTGCCTGCGGGATCATTGACGGTAATGAGTTTGAGGAGATCGTTGACCGTTTTGTCAGAAAAGCGCAGGTCTTCTACCATTCTTTTTATGAATATGCCATGTCCTATATTTGCGGCGCGCTGTATTTCTCAGCTTCGAATTTCGGCATGAATGGCATTGACCAGTTCTTTGAGATACAGAAAAACTTATTGAACCATCTTTTCGACGAGAATGGTAACTGGAACTATTACAAATGGTATGTGCCGGCGGAACGGGAATGGGTGCAGATCTATCCCGGAAATCCTGGATGCGTGGTGACGAAGGCGGCTATGGATAAAGGTATCGGATATATGTATCGTGATACCACGCTTCCTGACCGTCCTGACAGCGGCTGGAGATTCTTTCATGGAGATGAACCGGACGAATATGCCAATGATCCGAATAATCTTCAGATCATCGGGATCAACACCATCTGTAATATGAACCCCACAGTCCTTGCATTCCTTGAAGCACCTGTGAATAGTGCCTTTGGATGGAACGGCAAAGACTGGATCAGAGAATCAAAATAACTGATATCATTATGTCTCAGAGGTCCTAAGATCGAATCGCACACTCTTTTTGAGTCCTTCGGGAAGATCGTACTTGCTGTCATTAAGGATGCTTTCGATCAGATCGATCCGCTCTTTCGTGGCGCCAAAGGTGCTGGCCGGATGTATCGTACCGCGGCGGATGATGCTTCTGACTTCTTCATTTTCAAAATTATAGAGCATCAGGACATACGGGATGCGGTCCCAGTAGTTCTCGGAATTAAGAAGGTACGCGAGCTTTTTTCTAAGGTGTTCTGATGAGGTCTTCGTGAAAAGATCGTAGATCTTCTTTCCACCGTAACGGATACTGTGAGAGGAGATTTCGCGGTATGCCTGCACCATGATCTGTGACCGCTCATCCGAAAGATATTCCCAGAAAACATCCTGAAAATCAAGCGCACGAAGAGTGCCCAGAGCGTGAAGTGTGGATCTTATCACGCTGGAACTGTTTTCCGACAGATACTCCTGAAGAAAATCAGCGTCTTCCGGTTTTCCGGTCTCCGCAAGTCCTAAAATACAGATCCTTCTCACAGAAACTTTAAGCCCCGGCTGTTTTAAGTGTTCAAGATAGTAGGCACGGAAATCCATGTCCGTATGTTTTCCGAGGATATACCGGACATCGCCTCGGATGCTCGCGGAAGGCGACAGCAGCATATCTTCTAAACCGTCCCAGGGCTTTCCGGTAAGATCGTACTTCTTTTCCAGCGCTTTTCTGCGGACGATCAGGCTTCTATGGGTAAGAAGCCCGTCGAGTTCTTCTTCGGAGATCTCGTAGAGATTTAAGTACAACGAGATGATCAGGATCTGGCACTGGGAGTTTCTCTCCCATGAAAGGAGCTTCCTGATCTCGTCTTTACTTAAAGCCTTCTGCTCAAGGAGGATCCGGTAAAATGATCTTCTGGTGATATCGTCGTACTTTATCAATTGTGACCTTTCGATCGAAGGTGTCAGCTCGCGAATACGGTCCGCCAGTTTTTTCTTGATGTCGCGGTAAGTAAAGATGTTGAGACGCTCACAGCGGCGGAGCTTTTCCATCGCGAATAGACACTTCATCAGATCATCAAGACCCATCTTTGAAAAGTCGGAAAGGGCTTTGCTCGCGCAGTCCCGGACCTGCTCTACCCAGTCATTCAGGCGCAGAAGGATATACATACACGACGACGGATCCGTCCTTAGTTCCCGAATACATTTTTCGCGGTAAAAACCATTCGGGTGAAAGGTGCCGAGGCGCATCAGCCAGAGAAAAGTCTCTTCATCCTGTACTCTTCTTCTGATATTCGGGATATATACTCTCGACCAGTCGATCGACCATTCCATCGAAGTGGTCTGGCGGAAACTGTCGCTCAAACGGAGGATGCTCCGTATATCAAGTGATTCCAGATAAGAGGCAATCGCAGAGGAAGCCTCTTTCACGATAGCATGATCGGAAGATACGATGAACGTATACATGCTTGAAAGAAAGTAATTCTCCCCGCTGAGAAAACGGACGAGATCATAGCGGAAACGCTGCTGTTCCGAAAGAGGTAAGGACTCATCACGAGGCGCTTGGATAGTAGATGATTGTTTCTTCACGCCCTCTTTATTTATCAGTTTTTTCCACCGGTCGAACATCCGTATACTCCTGCCATTTCTTTTCGAGGTCATTATACCATTACCGATCATCAGTGCTGTTCAACTTGCTGTATAATGAACGTAAACTGATATGCTAATTGAGGTAAGTCTTTTGAACGGATTTCATGTGCCTGAAAAGGAAGAAATAAAAGTTATACTTCCGTGGCTTCAGAAAGAAAGGAAGAGCAATATTCTGTTTCCGCTGATGTGTGTGATTGCAGTCTTTACGGGGACCGTCGTTTTTTCGGTTTTCGGTATCCTAAACAACGCCCCGGTACTCATGCCGGTTTTGCTTATAGGAATTTTACTGATTCCTTCCATTATCATCGTTGTCAAAAATACGCTTACCGAAAATGAGAAAGTAAAACGGCTGAAAGACGGCGATGCGTTGATCACTTCAGCAAGAGTACTGGATACCGGTCTTAAAAGAATGGCACGGTATTCTTATGTGCATTGTGCTGACGTAGAGTATATAGACGAAGGCCATAAGGTGACTCAGGAATTTGTCATTTCGAAAAAGATCAGCAAGCGCATCAAAGCCGGAGACACAGGTTATGTCATCAAATACAGCGCGGAGAATAATAAGTGGCTGGATAACAAACTGGTTTTCTTACCGGGTGATTATGATTATATGTGAGGAAGAATATGGGTACATGGAGCGCAAGTATAACCGGAAATGATACAGCACTCGATATGATCGAGGATTATAAAGTGGCATTTTCCTACTTCAGTGTTGAGGAAGGATTACAGAAACTGGATCAATTTGTCAGATCAAACTTTGATGAATCCGACGAAGATGAGTGGTGTGCTTATTTCTATTCGCTGGCGGATTTTATGTGGAAGAACGGCCTCCTTACCGATGAGATCCGGGACAAAGCAGTGCAGATGGTGGATTCTGACTTCGGTATGCAGACCTGGATAGATGCGGGATATGAAAAACAAAGGCGTAAAGAACTGGCCAAGTTTCGGACGAAGATAACTTCGCCGCAGTGTGCGCCTAAGAAGATCAAGATCAGTCATATTCATCCGGATGACATTTTTGAGAATGGAGAAGTGATCGCTATCCAGTTGAAAACAGCAGGGAAGTCGTATTTGCCGGGAAATATGTGTGATCCGATATCGGACGAGGAATTCTTATCCTATGACAATAAGTATGTTGTTATCCAGAAGGTCTATTCAAAAGAACAGCATTTCTCTGGTGTTATGCCTGAACTCTGTGACAGAACGGCCGTATTTGTTTTGTTTAAGGGGATTTATGACTCTCCTGCTGATATTGACATAACGAAGCTGGAAGAAGCGGACTTTAAATGCAATCGCTCTGAGCTTACGCCTTTTTTTGAACACACGAGCAGCATGTTTTATTTCAAAAGACGCGGTTATAAGATCATTGGAAAAATGGAACCTTGTCTGACGCAGGTTTACGAAGGCTGTTTGTCTTATTATCTGGATCTTGGAGATAATCTTCTTTATTCAAATGCCGATTCGCGACTTATCGCTGCGGTGATAGATTATGATGTTTTTCTAAAAGAGTACGGCGTAGAGATAGGTGAAGAAGAATTGATGGAATTGATAAGGCTCGAAGTGCATAGGAAACACAATTATTCATATGGATTTTCAACAAAAAACAAAGAACAATATCTTGAATTACGGGAACAAATAAAACGGGTCCGGGAAGAAGAGTATGAAGTGTTTAAAGGACTCTTGGAAAAGGGTGCGAAGGTTTATGAGATACATTATGCTTATCCGATTGGGTATGCAATTAAAGCTGCGGATGAGTCGGCAAAACTCCTGATGACATACGACGGATATAAATATCTGGACAAAGTAGAACAATACGTGCATGATCAACTGGATAACGTATAAAAAAGGGGGGAGGCGTTAGCCTACCCCCATCGTATCATCCTCTGTTGTGTAGGAAGCAGAATAGCGTATCGTGGTGTATTTTTCTGTATCACCATATAACTCGATGATCACGTAGCATCCATCCGGTGTGTTGGCCATAAACAAATAGCTTTCGCGGATCAGATCCGTAAAACCAAAGTCGTGAAGGGATTCGATATAGTTATTCAGCTCGGATTCGGAGAGTTCCTCAGAGACGATAAAGACAAGGTCGGATGGATTGGTCTCACCGACGACTGTGTACGTGGTGGTGAATTCTCCGAGAGTGTCGGAATAAAAGACAGTTCCTTTGGATACCTCACAATCGAACAATATGTTGCTGTCCGGTCTGGGGAGATCCAGCTCGAATAATGCTCCGTCAGGTAAAGATACATCCGGGTATTCGATTATAGTCTGATTACTGTGAAGCTCGATCCACTCATCGGAGCCCCATAATGGTTCATCAGAATACTGTTCTACTATGGATTCAGCTGCTTCGTCCAGATCGCAGTAATCTAAAGGCACTTGAACGAATTCGAATTCTTCCGTCGCTGTTGTTTCTTCCGCCACAGTAGTTTCTGAACCTGTTACGACGGTTTCTTCCTGCTTCGTGCTTTCACTTTCGGAAGCATTTTCTGCCAAAAGATCCTTTTTCTTGACCGGACTTAATGAACCGCAGATAAAGATGGAGGCAACTACTACCACACAGATGATAGAGAGCCATTGGGATAATTTCTTATAATTCATAACGTTTTTAATTCTCGCTTTCACATTTTCCTTGCCAAAACCGAGCAGCGTAACCAGATATTTCGGCGCGTAGCTCTTCCTGGCATAGGATACGAGGGACATGCAGTAATCGGCGCGTAGGTCGCTTCCGATGTTCTTGATGACTTCTTCGTCGCAGCTCATCTCCATATCGGACTCAAAAAACCAGTACGCGATCCACACGAGCGGATTGAACCAGTGCACGATGAGCGACACGAGAAAGAAGGATTTGAATATAATATCCTTTCTACGAAGATGCGTACGCTCGTGTTTTAAAAGATATGCGTATTCTTTATCCGAAAGTCCCTGCGGCATGTAGATACGGGGCTTAAGAAGCCCGAGAACAAATGGCGAGGCGACGGAAGGTCCGGAATAGACATTATCTTCGATCCTTCTGGTATCCCGAAGAGACCGGTACATGGTTATGCTCTTATAAAGGATCGCGATGGCAAGCACGCCCATTCCGATGATCCAGACGATCATCAGGATCTGCCACAGATCGGGCAGGGAACTCCCTGCGGCCTTGGTGGAAGATCCGATCGGGGAAGACACTGTTGGAGTGACTTGCGATGTGGCGTGTTCCAGTGCTTTTGCAGAAGAAGCCGCTGCGTTGGAAGTCTGTTCGATCATGCCCTGAGAGGAGACGACCGAGATCTTCTTTTTCGGAAGATAGTTAAATAGAGACAGTACCGAAGAAGGGGACTTCGGGCAAAGCAGACGGAATGCAGCCAATGCCCAAAGGCCGTAAATGTACTTGGTCGGTATCCTGCGCAATAGCCTGCGGACGAGAATGATCAGAAGGATCACGATCGAACCGGTCAGGCTAAGATTCAGGATCGTCTCAAACAGACTGAGCATATTTCCCTCATTTCTCTTTTCTGTACTCTTCGATAATCTTTATGAGTTCATCCGCTTCGCTGTCGGTCAGGGAACGATCCTCCAGGAATGAAAGAAGGAAAGAGGGGAGTGAGCCTCCGAAGGTCCTCTTCACGACGCGACGGCTCTCGAACATCTGTACCTGGTCACGTGGAACCAGAACAGTCACAAGACTATCCGTGTTAGCGACCATCTGCTTTGTGATAAGTTTGCGAAGCATGGTATACGTCGTCGACTTCTTCCACGAAAGCTCCGTCTCGCATACTTTGACGAGCTTGCCGGATTCGATCGGCGCATGCTTCCAGATCACGTCCATCAGGCGGTATTCACTTTCACTCAGCATCAGGTCTTCCATGTTTACACTCCTTTGGTCTATAGCTTTAAACCAGCTTTAGTTTACAACTATAGACCAGCGGAGTCAATAGGGATTCATCAAAAAACTTGGAGGATATGTGAGTAATTCTTTTTTTTGCGGCCATTAAGTAAGTGAAAAGCATAATCGATTTGCTCAAATGATGTTGTAGTAGGAGAGGATATGTATGAAACAACAAAAACGATCATGTTCTAGAAAAATCGCTGCAGCGTTGCTGTCCGCAATGATGTCTTTCTCACTTATTCCGACAATTGCAGGAACCCGGAAGGTTTCCGCGGATATTCGGAAGACGACGAGTAACACATCCCTTGGTGTCTCACAGATGAAATCACCTAAGTGGGGAACTGCTAATAATGTGGCATGGGAGGGAAGCTTCGTCTATTTCGGTAATTATAATAATGAACCGATCAAATTCCGTGCTCTTTCAACGAATGAGAGTGGATATGGTACAGCCAGCCTTTTTCTGGATAGTTATAAGGTTCTTTTTCAAAAGACTTTTGACTCTACGGATAATAAAGTCTGGGATACAAGTGAATTAAGAACGTATCTCAATGGAACATTCCTAAATGCTGCTTTTAATTCTATTGAGAAAGAAGGAATCGTGGTAAGTACCAAAGCGGGTGACGAGGATTACCCTTCAGGTTCATTCTTTGCAACTTACTTTAAAAAAACGGTCGGTCTTTCCGGAGATCGTATTTTCGTTTTGGATGCTTCCGATTTGACAAATCACAGCTACGGATACGCAGAAGAAGGCTGGGTCAAAGATCCCCCGGATTTTGCACCAGGCTGGTGGTTCTATAAAGCCGGTTCCAAGAATCGTGTAAAAAGAACATCTGATAAGGAATCTGGAGATGGTGTTATATACTGGACTCGTTCAAAAACTGATCGAACTAAAAATGTAGGAGCAGTTTATCCAAGCGGACGTTTGGATTATACAAAAGCATCTACTGCAGATACCTATGTTGCTCCTGCATTAAATGTAGATCTTTCCCATATCTTTACTTCGACTTGTATCTCGGGAACACCTGGTGAATATGGTGCATGCTATAAGCTTACGCTGTGCGGCCCGGATGCGACTATTTCCGTTCCTTCAGGAAGTCAGGTTTCTGCAAAGCAGGGAATTGTTACCGTTCCGTATAAGATTGCCGGTAAGAAATCAAGGGATATGACGAATGTATCCGTCATGATCCTTGATAAGGAATACAAAGTTGGAAATACCAACGGTGCAAAGATCCTTTTCTATGATCAGCTCCAGGGTAATTTCTCCAATTCAAAGAATTCTTCGGGTACATTTACTTTCCCGTCCAATCTGGATATCACCAAGTGGGGAACAGATTATAAAGTCTATATCGTTCCTGAACAATTCAGAGGGGATAAAGAGACCGATTATGCCGGCGTTCCTCAACTGATCAATATCAACAAGTATGTTGTTACATTTAAAAATGACGACGGAACTACATTGAAGGCTATTACGGTGGTTCATGGAGATATTCCAAAGTATCCTGATGCGGATCCGACAAAAAAGGAAACAAATGATTACGTTTTTGAGTTCTCCGGATGGACACCTGCGTTTGTCGAGACCAAGCAGAATGCGACATACACTGCGACATATAAATCTCGTCCGAAGTATACGATCGAATTTGCAAACTATGACGGCACGATCCTTCAGTCCGGAAGAGTAGTAGAATCGGATACTCCGGTCTATACGGGTGAGACGCCGACAAGAAAAACGGATGAACGCTTTATCTATACTTTCAGCGGATGGTTACCGGAAATCGTCAAGGTATCTCAGGATCAGACATACACAGCACAATTCAGCACAGAGGATGTCCTTTATAAGATCTCCTTTACAGATGAAAACGGAACAGTCCTCGAAAGCTATGATATGAAGTACGATGAGACGCCGGCCTTTGCAGGCGAGCTCCCGGCCAAGGCTCCGGATGCACAGTACACATACACATTCGATCACTGGGATCCGATGATCGAGAATGTAAAAGCAGATCAGGTCTATACGCCGGTCTATAAGACCACACTGAACTACTACACGATCAACTTCGTGGATGAGGACGGAACAGTCCTGGAGAGCGGTTCTTTCGGATACGGACAGAGCCCGTATTTCACAGGCGAGACACCGACTAAGGCAGCGGATGCACAGTACACATATACATTCGCAGGCTGGAGCCCGGAAATCGCTCCGGTAACAGGTGAGGCTACTTACACGGCTACGTATTCCAATACGGTAAACGATTACACGATCGAATTCGTAGATGAGGACGGAACAGTTCTTCAGAGCGAGGTCCTTCCTTATGGCGAGACACCTTCCTTCAAGGGCGAGACACCGACTAAGGCAGCTGACGCACAGTACACATACACATTCTCTGACTGGGATAAGGCCATCGAGATGGTTACCGGAAATGCAACCTATACAGCTGTTTACTCCAAGGTAGTCAACAACTACGAGGTCATTTTCGCTGACGAAGACGGAACGGTTCTGCAGAAAGAGACACTTCCTTACGGTGAGACACCTTCCTTCAAGGGTGAGGATCCGATCAAGGCAGAAGATGAGGCTTACACATATGCCTTCTTCGGATGGGATAAGGAAATCGAAGCAGTCAGCGGTGATGTGACCTACACAGCAGTATATGCCAAGACGATCAAGAAGTTTATGGTCACCTTTGTGAATGAAGATGGAACAGTACTCCAGAGCTCTGAGTTCTCTTACGGACAGATCCCGTACTACACAGGCGAAACACCGACAAAGGCCGGAAATGCTCAGTATTCTTATGAATTCGCAGAGTGGAGCCCGAAGATCACACAGGTTACTTCTGAAGCTACCTATAAAGCAACCTATAAACAGTCTGTGAACCAGTATTTCGTCAACTTCGTAAACGAAGATGGTTCGGTACTTCAGAGTGAAGAGCTTCCTTATGGTACGCTTCCGTCCTACAAGGGCGAGACACCGGTGAAGGCAGAAGACGAGAAGTATACATATACATTCGCCGGCTGGACCCCGGAGATCAGTGAGGTGACAAAGGAAACCACCTACACAGCTACATATAAAAAGACTGAAAAGCCGGTAGCTAAATATATAGTAATTACCAATATCAATTCCTGGAAGAAGGGATGCGGATTAGATCTGGTGATCACTATTAAGAGAAGCTTCGATGATGAGAAATGCTTCGATCTTTTCAAGGGCCTTTTCGCTGACGGTGCTGAGCTCATTAGAAATCATCACTACACCGCTGCCCGCGGCAGTACGGTGATCACACTCAGCAATGAGTATCTCGAGTCGCTTTCAGAAGGAAAGCATACGTTCACAGTGAACTTTGCTGACGGTTCGGTATCTCTGGATATCTCCATAGATCCGGCCGAGAAGAAAGCGGACAACCCGCAGCCGAAGACCGGTGATGTTGGAAATCTCCCGATCGTAGGTATCCTTATGGTTCTCTCCTCTGCAGCAGTCCTTGTGGCTCTGCAAAGAGACAGAAAGAGAAGAAAGACTCACTAAGTTGATTCTTCTTACTGACCTTTCAAAGAGCCCCGCTCCTGCGGGGCTCTTTCCATGCCGGAAAAACGGTTGTGGTACAATACCTTATGACATTATTTTTGAGGAGAAGAATTACATGGGAATGAAAGACAACAAGGAAAAGACAAAAGAAAGAAAACTCACCGAGGCAGAGATAAGAAGAGCGGAGAACTTCAAGGTCAAGGAAAAAGCTATCCTGGATAAGGGCTATGAGCGTAAAGATCTGACGATCTCGATCGCGAAAGCCAATCTCGTAGGACCGCTTCTGATCCTTCCGTTTGCGATCGCTCTGGCTGCCGGGTATTATCTTCGAAACGGTGGTTTCGGGATCAGTAAACTCCTTGACGAAAATATTGCACTGTACTTTATCTATCTGGTGCTCGTGATCGTTACGGCCATTCCTCTTGCGGTCATTCACGAACGTATCCACGGATTCTGCTGGAGCCTTTCGGCGGAAAATGGATCAAAGGACATCGAATACGGATTTATTAAAGAGCAGCTGACCCCTTACTGCACCTGCCTTTCGCCACTTAAAAAATCGGCATATATTTTCGGATCTCTTATGCCGATGACGATCCTCGGGATCATCCTCGGTATCGTATCGATTTTTGTAGGGAATATCTGCCTTTTCGTGATTGCGCTTCTTCAGGCTTTCGGCGGTTCGGGAGATATCCTTATCACCAGTATGCTTTTGCGTTATAAGACGTCCGGAAAAGATGTTATCCTGATGGATCATCCGACGGAGTGCGGACTTGTTGCCTTTGAGAAAAAATAACCGGTGCTTTTAAAGCGGGGGAGAAAGATGAGGATCGGTTCGGAAGAGAAAAAGATTTTCTGGTATGTGGCGATGGTATTCATCATAGCCGTAAGTATCGTCGTCATTTTTTATGGCCGGATCATCGTTAGTGTTCTGTGGTTTACGCTTGCCATGATCCTTGCGAATACTTCCTTTTTTATGGACGATGCCATGGGGAAAGCAAGCAGATATCTTCTGACGGGCGGGATCTTCGCCGTCATGATTTTCTGCCCGGTATGGTATCTCGGGCTCCTTACTATCCCGGTCCTTTCCTATGCGCTTTTGGAAAACGCGAAGACGGACCGGATCCTCCGATTCCTTTTATGTGCATTTTCCTTCGGCATCCTGCTTTATAAAGAAAGCCCGGATCTTATCTTCGTGCTGATTGCTCTGGGAAGTCTGATCGCCGCCTATCTTCTTATGGAGATCTGTCTGATGGTTTTCCGGAAATATACTTCTACGAATGAGAAACTGGGAAGGGCGCTTACGGCTTCGGCTGTGGATGCGATGGAGCAGAGGAGCCTTCGCGAACAGCTGGCCAAAAGCATGTCGATAAATGAGCATAATGCGCGTCTGGAAGAACGCGAGCGCATCTCAAGAGATATCCATAATTCTGTCGGACACACGCTATCGGCCGCGACTGTCACGCTCGAAGCGGCTTCGATGCTGGTCCCGAATGATCAGGAGCGTGCCAGAGAGAAGATCGATGTGGCCAATTCGCGAGTCCATGAAGCGATATCTTCGGTGAGAAGTGTCGTCCGTACCCTCGATGCCGAAGACGACTGTATCGAGCTTTGCGACTACATGAAATCGCTGGAGAGCATGACCCGTGAGTTCATGATGGATACCGAGATCAAGATCTATAGCAATTTCTCGCAGATCGATCAGGAGGGAAGACTTCCGATCGGTACGGCGTCTTTTCTGAGCAGTTCTCTTTCTGAACTTCTGACGAACGGAGTCAAGCATGGGGATGCGAAGATCTTCGTGGTGACATTTATCTATGATACGAAAAATGTGCGGCTGAAAGTACAGGATAACGGATGCGGGTTCGGTAAGCTTTCCGCAAATGAGAAGAAGATCCTGATCAATAACGGCTTCGGTCTTCGGAAAATGCTGGAATATGCAGAAAAACACGGTGGCTCATGTGTGATCGAAAGTGAAGACGGATTCACGGTGAGTTTATCGCTGCCGCTGGAGGGATGAATATGGTGAAGATATTACTTGTGGACGATGAGCCGCTTCTTCTGGAAAGCCTCGAGATCATTCTGACGATGTCCGGGGATTATGAGGTCTGCGGTAAAGCGGGAAACGGTGTGGAGGCTCTAAAACTTCTGAAAGAGAATGTTCCCGACGTCATGCTCGTGGACTTAAATATGCCCGGGATGGGCGGGATCGAACTGATTCCGAAAGTCCGTGAGGAGCATCCTGACATCAAGATCATCGTGCTGACGACTTTCTACGATGAAAAGAGCATCGCCAGTGCGATCGCGGGCGGAGCCAGCGGATATCTTCTCAAGGATTCCGGAAAGGATGCGATCCTCAATGCCGTAAAGCAGGCCGTCAAAGGACAGAGTGTGCTCGATATCAAGGTCATGCAGAAGCTTAATGCCATGATGGCATCGGGCACTTCTTTACAGGAAGAAGGAAACGGGAAGTCTGGTGGGGCTTCGAATACGGCTTCGGGAAAGGATCTTTCCGAGTATGGGCTGACGGAAAGAGAAAAGGAGATCTGCCGGCTGATCTGCGAAGGGTGTACGAACGCCCAGATCGCCTCGATCCTTTATATCTCCGAAGGCACGGTCAAGAACTATGTATCGACGATCTACGACAAATTCAACGAGCACGACCGGACGCGGCTGGTGCTGAAACTGAAGGACTATACGTTCTGATGAATCGATAAGAAAAACGTATATGACCCCGGTCATGTGAAAAGATATGACCGGGGTAACTTTTTGCCCCGAAGAAAGATTGGTAAAGTGGAGTCAAGTTGAAAAAAGGGGTGAACAATCTACAATGCACGCGACTAGATCAAAACTGTCCCCATGGCCGTATCTTCGGAACAACCGGGTGCGTTCTGCTGTGCTGATCATCTGCCTTGCCATGTTTATGGTCATGATTTATGTGATGAACTATATCATCGGCGGGACGATCGAGCCTTTTGAAAAATGCGATGTCGAAAACTTTGACCGGCTTCGTGTCATTTCTCCGGATCTGGGGCTCGAATATGAAGAGTTCGATTCGGACGAAGCTTTTCTGACGGAAGCCTGGAGACGGGCGGTGATCTGCGGACAGAAACTCGAGGAGCATAAGGACGTCATTTCGGCGGTGCCTTTTGCATGGCAGGCAACGACCCTCAATTCATTCATCGGTATGTATGGTGTCAGATGCTATCTTTTCCTCAACAGTACGGACTGCGAAAAATATTACTCGCATATGGAAGCCAAACTCATCTCCGGCAGAATGCCTGAAAAACCGGGAGAGATACTGATCGACAAGAAACTTAAGGATAATCACAAAAACGACAATACGCTTCTTCAACTTATGGGAAGTGACTATCAAGTGGTCGGTATCGTATCCGCGGACTACTATCTGGCTTTCGGTATTGCCCTCGAAGCGGAAAACGACGTCAATATCCTGGCGATGACACGTCCCGGAAGTGATGTGGACCTGCGTGAGGTCATAAAAGAGAAGGGATACGATTACACGTATTATCTGGATCAGGCAAAAGCCAGGGACAACCTCGTGGATAGCATGGGCGGATCTCTCGATACAGTGCAGTCGATCATGACAGGCGTTTCCGGTACGCTTCTTCTGATCTGCGTCGTCGTGGTCCTTTCGCTTCACATCATGGACCGCCACAACGAGTGGTGCCTTCTGAATTCCATCGGATTTAAGACCAGTGAGATCTACCTCATGGCGTTAAAAGAAATATTGATCTGTGTGTTCTTCGCACTTGCCGTCGGTACGGTTCTTTGTTTTGTGGCATGTTACCTTCTGGAATTGCTGCTTTATAACCCGATCGGCATCACGATCCGGATCTTCCGACCGGCCGCGTTTCCGAGGATCCTCATGGTCATGGCGATGCTCATAGGTATCGTGCAGATCCCGCTGTTCAGTGGTATGAGAAAGATTCAGACGATCGATGCGATCGAGTAAGTAGAAGGAGAGAAGATATGTTTATACTTAAAGATGCAACCATGATCTACGATATGGACAAAGAGGAGAAGGTGTATGCCATGAAGAGCATGAACATCACCTTCCCGGATAAGGGCTTAGTCGGTATCATCGGGCCTTCCGGCTCAGGAAAATCCACCCTGATGTACACCATGTCCACTTTGAAGAAACTGACTTCCGGTGATGTCAGCTATAACGGCAAATCCTTATCTTCGATCAGCGATTCCGAGAAGCAGAATCTTCGCAGAAACGAGTTCGGCTTCGTATTCCAAAGACATTATCTGATCAACTATATGACGGCGCTGGATAATGCGATCATTGCCGCGAACATGCCGGCAAATGAAGCGAGAAAGAAAGCCACGGATCTTCTTTTGGAGATCGGTCTTAAGAAGAATGAACTGAATCACCGACCGAATAAGCTTTCCGGAGGCCAGCGGCAGAGAGTGGCGATTGCCAGAGCCATGATGAATGACCCTAAGGTTCTTTTCGCGGATGAGCCGACGGCCTCTCTTGACCACGAGAATGCTTTCCTCGTTATGGAGCGGCTGAAAGAATACGCAAAAGACCGTCTGGTCATCGTTATCACGCATGATACGAGCATCATCAAGGATGCGGATATGACAGTGAAGATCTGGGACGGAAGCATCTCCGAAGTGGAGACGAAGGGAGAGATCGCATGAGACCTTTTTCTGCGTTCACCTACATAAAGAATAACAAGTGGCGTTCGGCCGTTCTCGTTCTGATGATGTCGTTTATCACAGTATGCTTCATCGGCGGTATGTATGCGGATAATCCGGGTGAGACGTTCCGTGTTGCGCTGGAGGGCCCAAGCAAGTATCTTCTCATCGAACAAAGAGGAAACAGTAACGATTCGTTTTCCCAGTTCGACAAACTGAAGGAGGAACTGCCATCTATGCTTCCTTCTGAAGCTCAGACGGTCCTTAACATCAATCATGGATATTGCGATTATGACTGCATCATGATGTTCAACTGCACTACGGACAACCTCGTCTTCGGCAACGAAGAAGACTTCGAGCTTTTCAAGCAGAGGACAGGATTGGTCCCGCAGGATGTGGTACTGCATGACAGACAGATCGCTCTTTCCGAGCAGCTTGCGAATAACCGCGGACTCAAGCTGGGAGATCCGGTCAAGGAAGGAAGTTCGGTCAAGGTAGGGGCGATCATGGATGTCCCGGGCATGCAGGCCGTACAGATAACAGATGTGAGTTTTTTCGATTCTCTGCTGGTCATAAGCAGTGGTGAAGTGGATGAGGAAAAACTCAGTAACGATCTGAATTCTCTGGCCTATGAAATCATGTCGAAGTATCCGCTTATAAATGCCGTGACCAATGCAACGAATCTGGATGAGATCAACCAGCAGATCAGTTTCATGAACTACATTTTCGGAGCGATCGTCGTTCTTGTGGGCATCGTGCTTCTGATAACGATCAATGCGGCTTTCACAGCTGCCTACGATAAGAGAAAACACGAGTTCGCGATCTATAAGGCCATTGGCTTTACAAAGGGGCAGATCTTCCGGAAAGTCGCTTCCGAAGTGCTGATACTGAATGTGGCAGCCATGGCGCTCGGCGCTGTTTTAAATGTCGGCGTGATCCTGGTTCTGAACCAGGTGTTCTGGAGTTCCGGTCACCATTTCTACCGCCCATCGAAGATGGCCTTGATCGGCACACTGATCGCAGAAGTGCTCGTTATCCTTTCGCTCATACTGCTGAACTGGCGGAAAGTTCGAAAGTGCGAAGTTACTGAAGAATAAGAGGAAACAGAAAGACGCTGTCTCATTTGTTTTGAGACAGCGCCTTTTTCATGCACATATAAATGAAGAACAGGAAATAAACGGATCAGCCCCACAGAGCGGTGAGCATCGGGATGATCTGCTTTTTTCTGGACATGACGCCCGGAAGGAAGACGTGATTGTCTTTCGGCTCAACGCTAAAGGCGAAGCGGATGGTGTCATCATCGCCGACGTAGAGAAGCTCGGTGCCTTCCTGCAGGACATCGGTGAGCATCAGGATAACAAAGTCATAGCCGCGCTCGGAGCGAAGCTTGTTCATGTGAGAGATGAACTCGTCTTTTCGATCAAGCATCTTGAAAGAATCGATGCAGACGATCTGAGCTACACCCAGCGTATGCTCGGCAATATGGAATTCCTTGAAGTCGGACTTCATCAGTTCCTCAACTGTCTTGGTGTCGAAGGAAGCATTGAAGAGGTCGTGACCCAGTTCGTCGATGGAAACACCGGCGATACGGGCGAGACGCTCAGCCATGGCGATATCTCTCTGTGTGCAGGTCGGAGACTTAAACATAACGGTATCCGAAAGGATCGCAGCGCACATCAGGCCGGCCATCTTCGGGGACGGCATGACACCATTTTCCTGATATAGTTCCGTAATGATCGTATTTGTAGATCCGACCGGTTCATTACGCATCGCGATCGGTTGCGTGGTCTGGATATCTGCAAGTCTGTGATGGTCGATGATGCCCAGGATCTCTGCCTGCTCCAGTCCCGGTACGGACTGCGCGAGTTCATTGTGATCAACAAGGACGACCTTCTTTCTTCTCGGACGAAGGAGGTGGAATCTCGCAAGCGTTCCGATGACCTTGTTATTTTCATCGAGTACAGGGTAGCTTCTGAAACGGCTTTTCAGGACGACTTCTTTTACATCGTCGATGTAGTTGTCGAGATGAAAGCACTGGATCTCGCCTGTATAGCAGGCACGTGAGATCGGAAGCGCCTGATAGATGAGCTTGGCTGCCTTGCTGGCATCAAGCGGTGTGGAGATCACGCATGTGGCCGTCTTTTCGGAAAACCAGGAAGGATCGACATCGGTCTGGCAAAGGATCAGGCAGTTGACGCCGATATCAAGAGCTCTCTTGACCATATCCGGCTGATTGCCGCAGAAGACGATGGAATCCCTGGATGAAAACAGGAGGTTCTCATTGTTCTGAGGAAGGGCAATGCAGATCTCCCCGGAGATGGAGTCCGTGGTGGTATTGCATTCGTTGACGATCCGTGCCTCCAGAACGCTTAACAGGTTAAAGAGCGGAAGATTGTCGATGTGCGGGTTATTGATCGTCTCCATGTTATAGGAGGCAATATCTCCGGAAGAAAGTGTGCCGTAGAGTGTTCCGTCCTCGTTGATGACGGGAATGACGGAGATATTGCCCTCCGACATCGTTCTCCATGCTTTGTCCAGGGTGACCTGGGCGTTCAGTGCCGGAGGAGTATCGAAGTCCAGATCCTGCACCTGCGTTCTTACGTCGCGGATACGGATCGGTGTATCAAAACCAAATCGCGCGAGCATCCGCTTGGTTTCGTCGCTTAAGTGGTCGAGTCGGGCGGCGATATAGTCCTGCTCGCCCAGGGCGTGCTTCAGGGCAGCATACGCCATGGCGGAGACCACTGTATCGGTATCCGGATTCTTATGACCTACCACATAGATTTCACTCATTTTCGTTAACCTTCATTCCTGTTAGTTTTAGTTAGACCTGGAATACGAAACCGTAGAAATCGAAAAGATTCCTTCCGTCCATATAGTGTCCGCCCCAGCCTTTATAACGTCCTTCCACGAGGAAGTAGATGGCGTGCTTGCCGCAAAGGCCTTCCACGGTCGCCGTTACTATACCTGCATTTGAAGAGAATTCGGCGCAGCCGATCTCTTTGCCTTCGCGGGAAAGACCGAATTGTCCAGTGTATTCAGGTGTGCTGAATTCCTGAAGAAGCTTGCCGCTGAAACCATAGACCTTCGAGGAGGTATCTTCACGTGCGGCTTTTTTCTCTTCGGCATCCGGCTCATCCGGGAAAATCGGACGGGCATATTTTACGATGGCTTCCATCGGAACACCGTCGGCAAAGATATGGATCCTGCCGCTCATGTAACAGTTATCAAGCTTCATGACGCACTTCATCTCAGAACCGGAGTGGTTTCCGAAATCGTAATACTTGAAACCGAAGACCGAACCGTCGGAGATCTTCGTGATGCACTGGTCAAAAGGTGTTTTCTCGGTGATCGTGGCGCCGTTTGTCAGGACGCAGGCCATTTGCGGATTCGTCGGACGGTAAGGATTCAGGATATCTTCGAATCCTAAAGAGGTCATCTCGGTCTGGGTAAATGTGCCGTCTTCGTTGAGAGTCAGTTTATCCGCACAGCCGACACGGCTCATGATGGAACCGTTGGTCATCTTGTGGTAGAAGATATACCACTGGTCACCGACTTTTCCTACAGAACCGTGGTCGTTTCCGCCCGGATAGTCACAGCCGGAATCGACGAGTGTGCCCCTGTATTCAAAAGGACCCGTCGGGGAGTCGGATACGGCATAGACCAGCTGGCTCGTCGGCTCAGCGGAAGAATAGATCATGTAGTACTTGCCGTTGATCTTTCTGGGAGAGCAGGCCTCGAAGAAGTTGAAAGGCGGGGTATTCGGAATGATGTCCATCTTGAAAGATCCGTCGATCACTTCGTACATATTGTCCGGATTTACCTCGAACATGTATGAGCGAAGGAAACCGCAGTAAACATATACACGTCCGTCATCGTCCACGAGCGTGCCCGGATCGATGAAGATACCGCCGTCCGGGTGATTTTCGATATTGTGCTTATAGCGGGAAATGAGCTTGAACGGACCTTCCGGCTTATCGGATACGGCGACACAGCCAAGTGCTTCCTGAATATATGCGTACAGATAGTATTTTCCGTCCTTTTCGACGACATCCGGGGCGAAGAGGCGTCCGTCGGTCCAGTCGGTATCGGAAGGATGACCCGGGAAGTCACGGGTGGCAAAAGCAATGCCGTGGGACGTCCAGTTTGTCGGATCGGAAACAGGTGCAGACCATACTTTCAGACAGAAATCGCAGAATTCGTCTGTGTCCGCATTATCGTGGGAACCGTAGATGTAGATACGGTCTCCGAAGATACGAGGTTCGCCGTCCGGGATATGTTCCCACATGGGAAGATAAGGATTTGCCATTTTTTGATCTCCTTTTTGTCAGAAAAAAACGAAGCTTCTCTTCGTTTGTGTCGGAATAATTCGGCAGAAAGGGGACTTTCTGCCGACACAACAACATTATAGCAAATCACGGAAAAGAAATGCTATAATCTATGTGTTGAAAGAAGGGGTATTTTCTTATGCATTTTTATCCATTTACGGATGCATACGCGATGTTCTTCATCTATGCTTTCATCGGATGGGTCGTTGAAGTCATCTACTATGGACTGGAAGAGGGAAGATTCATTAACAGGGGATTTTTAAACGGTCCTCTGTGTCCTGTCTATGGTATCGGATTCTATGGTGTTATTCTGCTGTTTGAGCGTTTGACATATAATTTCTTCGTGCTTTTCGTCGGTTCCATGCTCGTCTGTACGGCCGTTGAATTCCTGGCGGGCTTTATCCTCTACCAGATCTTCAAGCTCCGCTGGTGGGACTACCGGAACGAAAAATATAACATCATGGGCTTTATCTGTCCGAAGTTTTCCTTGTACTGGGGCATTGCCTGCTCGCTTGGTATGTTTGTCCTGCACCCGACGGTGCTCTGGATCCTTCACAATCTTCACGACAATATCCAGATCGTGATCCTCATCGTCTTTACGGCGATCATGATCTCTGACCTGATCTGTACGGTACTGGCGATCATCGGCTTCAAGAAGCGCCTTGGTATCCTCACCGGTATTTCCAGCGAGATGAAGGTGATCTCGGATAAGATCGGCGGCACTATCTACGGCCGTGTGGATACAGTCCAGCGCAAGACCCAGCCGACGATCAAGAACTACGCCGCATGGCGCGAGCTTTACAATCTGAACCGTTTGGAGGAAAAAGAACTGGCCAGACGCCATCGTGCGGAGGAAAGGGCACTTCTCGGAAGCATGATGCCGAAGGTCCGCCCTTCGAATCTCCATCCGAAGGCCGCGATCTCCGCGAAAGTCTCTTCGCTCCTTCGTTCCATGAAAGGCCCGGAACGCCGAATTTCCCGAACGGTTTACCTTAATATCGGTGAATACGGAAAGACCGCCTTCGATAATATCGTAAAGCTTTTGCCGTTTTCGAAAAGACCCGGCGACGGGGAGGAGATTCCCGAAGAAACCGAAGAAAAGAACGCAGGAACGGATCTTTTGAAAGAGGAGAAGTGAAGATAAGATAATCTTTATTTATATAAGGATGTGTGGTATCCTAATCATAGTTTTCTGGGGGAGACTCGCGGATCAGATCCGCGGATCCAGAGAGGGTTGGAGACATGAAACACATTTTTATCATTAACCCGAGGGCGGGAAAAGAGAAGGAAAACATCTCTGTACGTGTACGTTCGTATATTGCATCCCGTCCGGATCTCGGAGCCCTGGTTTTTAATACGGAATATGTCGGACATGAAACTGTCCTCGTCGGGCGTCTCTGCCATATCTTCGAAGATGAGACGATCCGGCTTTATATTTGCGGCGGTTCCGGCACGCTCTGCCGCGCGATCAGCGGAATCCCGAACTTTTCTATGGTGGAAGTGGCATTTTTTCCCTGTGGTACGACCAATGACATTCTGAAGGTCTTTGAAGGGGAGATCGCCCCGTTTTACGATCTCGGCGCGCTGGTGAACGGAACGCCCATGTATCTCGATGTTTTTGATTTCGGTTTCGGAAAAGCGCTGAACTTCTGTTCTGTCGGCTATGAGGCGAAGGTCTCGTCCGATGTAAACAACCTGGCACGGTTTTCGATCGGTGGCACCAAAGTCCCGTACTACGTTTCCATTGCAAGAAATCTCATATCCCTGATCGCTGCTCCGTATTCGCTCATGGTGGACGGACAGGATCTGTCGGGAAGACGGACCTCGATCACGGCGTTTAACGGCATCGTTTACGGCGGATCTTTTTCCCCGATCCCGAATGCCTGCCCGGTCAACGGACGGATGAAGCTCATGCTTTATGATTCGCCGTCTGTTTTCTCCATGATCCCCGGAATTATGGCCGTAAAGAACGGTCAGCTCGAAAAGCTCGGGAAATCCGTCAGCGTGATGGATGCGTCCGATGTCACCGTGAAACTTCCGGAGAATAAACAGATGTATTTTGCGGCAGACGGCGAGGCCTTTGATATGGCGGAACATGGGAATTCGCTGACGATCCGCGTGATGCCGACCACATTAAAATTCGTTGTTCCTTCAGGCGTAGCGCTGAAAGAACAGTGCAGAGAAGGAGACTGATCATGCTGCTTGAGAAAAAAGACGCCCAAAGGATCCTGCTTCTTATCTACTTTGTCGTCTGCGGATTTTTCCTGATCATCTCCGCGAACGTGGAACAATATCCGGAATACTTTAATATCTTCTGCATTATCACGCCGTTTATCGCCTATCTTCTGACGAAGATCGGAAGAGATAACATCAAGTTCCAGATGTACCTGATGACATCCTTTTTCCTGGCGCTTGTCGTGCTCTACGGTATCTACTATGAAAACCCGGGCTCACTTCAGGACGGATTTATCACCGTGGCCTGCGTTACCTCCCTGTATTTTGACTTTAGCGCGAACCTTCTGTGCCTGATCTTTTCGGCCATGTACTATTCCTTCTGGATCGTGTATGACTATCCGCTCCTGATCTCCTCGAGATCGACACTCGAACTGATGGTGCGTATCACGATCATGATCGTCGGACAGGTATTCCTGATGGCGCTCGTTTCTTCCATTAACCAGTCCAAACAGACTCTGGTGCAGAAATCCCAAAGTACCGAGGATCTTCTGCAGATCGTAGAGATCAAGAAGAAAGAGGCGGTCGCGGCTTCCCAGACGAAGGCGGACTTCCTGGCCAGCATGTCCCATGAGATCCGTACCCCTATGAACGCGATCGTCGGTATGACCGAGATGATCCTTCGCGACGACATCAACCCCGGGGTGCGTGAAAATGCCCGAAATATCAAGAGCGCCGGTAATGCGCTCCTGGCTATCGTCAACGACATCCTCGACTTTTCCAAGATCGAATCCGGTAAGATGGAGATCATCAACGTCCGCTATCAGCTGACGTCTGTGATCAACGATATCATCAACATCATCTCGGTGCGTATGGTGGATAAGAATCTCGATCTGGTCGTGAACATCGATCCGATGATCCCGTCGGAGCTCGTCGGCGATGAGATCCGTATCCGCCAGATCCTCCTAAACCTTCTGAACAACGCCGTGAAGTTTACTTCCGAAGGACATATCACACTTCAGGTCGCCTATAAACCCGTCTCCAACGACATGTGCCTTCTGCACTTTGACGTATCCGATACCGGTATGGGTATCCGCCCGGAGGATAAGGACCGTCTCTTCAACAGCTTCCAGCGCCTCGACACCCGTCAGAACCGTGCGGTCGAGGGTACCGGACTTGGTCTTTCCATCTGTAAGCGTCTTATGGACCTGATGGGCGGTACGATCTCCGTGGAGAGTGAATACGGCAGGGGAAGTACATTTTCCTTCGAACTTCACCAGTACATCGCAAGGCAGAAGCCGATGGCCAGTGTCCTCGAGAATAAGAAAGAACACGTCATGTACTTTGATGAGAAGCCGATCTTCCGTGAATCCGCCAGAAACGATCTGCAGAGACTCGGTGTTTCAGCACGTTTCGCTTCTTCGCTCAAAGATCTCGACCCGGCGTCAAACGCGAGCTATTCCTACTTCTTCGTTTCTAAGCCGCTCTTCGATGAGTTCTCCCATGAGATCCGCCATTTCTGCAGTGAGCATGGTAATCCGAAGATCGTTCTGATGTTCGATAAGAATGAGCTTTCGTCCGGTTATAAGGATGTCCTCGTCGTCCGCCGCCCGGTCTACTCCGCAGTATTTGCTTCCGTACTCACCGATAAGCCGATCGAGTCTCTCGATTCTGATGAGTTCCAGGAGAGCTTCATCGCACCGGAGGCCAGGATCCTCGTGGTCGATGATAATGCCGTCAACCTCAAGGTCGTAAAAGGACTTCTCGAACCGTACCAGATGCATGTTTATACCGCCGGTTCCGGCCGTCAGTGCATCGAGATCCTGAAAGAAGGAAAAGAGAAGTTCGATATCATCTACATGGACCACATGATGCCGGAATTAGACGGTATCGATACTCTACGCCTGATCCGTCAGATGGAAGGAGAATACTTCCAGAAAGTGCCGGTCATCGCGCTTACGGCCAACGCAGTCAGCGGCGTCCGGGAGATGTTCTTCAAGGAAGGCTTCCAGGATTATGTCAGTAAGCCGATCGAGCTTGCACAGCTCGAAAAGTCTTTAAAGAGCAATCTGCCACCGGAGATGATCATCAGAAAGCAGCATACCGTAGCCAGTGCTCCGCACTTTGGCGAAGGTGAAGTCCAGCTTCGTGGTGTGGACTGCAACCGCGGACTTTTGAACTGCGGCAATAACCTCGAAAACTACATAAGCCTCCTGAAGGTCGTCTATGAAGACGGCATGATCAAGGTGGAGCGTCTCAGAGAACTTGCCGAGGCGAAGAATTATGCGGAATACGGTATCGAAGCGCACGCACTGAAGAGTGTGGCCGCATCGATCGGAGCTACGGATCTTTCCGAGATGGCAAAGGATCACGAATTTGCCAATTATGACGGAAGGTTCGAGTTCATCGACGGAAACTACAGCGACCTGGTCGCTCAGTATAGATCCCTTCTGGACGATATCGGCCTGGAACTTAAGGCCAGAGGCGTTCTCGGATCTTCGGAGGGATCTGCTTCCGAAGAGAATCCGAAACTTCCGATCGCGAAAGAAGAGATGAATAAGGCATTGATCACGATCCGTAACAGCATCGAGGATTTCGATGCCGATACGGCACTGGAGAAACTGGACTGGCTCCTGGGATTCGATATCGGATCGGATGGAGAGCTCGCGCTCAAGCGTGCCAGAAACTGCCTCAATGACTTCCAGTATGACGAAGCGGCAGCGAACGTGAATAATCTTTTAGGAGAATAACGGTGGATAAACAGAAGACGATCTTAGTCGTAGATGACAGCAAAGCAAATCTCACCTTGGCGAAACAGGCATTAGACGAGTTCTACCAGGTTTCTCTCGTGACGTCCGGAAGCACGGCCCTTCGATTCCTCGAAAAGAGGATCCCGGACCTGATCCTCCTCGACATCAACATGCCGGAGATGGATGGCATGGAGACACTTCGCCGCATCCGTGAAAATGACCGCTACAAGGATATTCCGGTAATATTCCTGACGGCCAAGAGCGACCCGGAGACCGAGGTCGAGTGCTTACAGCTCGGCGCGACGGACTTCATCGCCAAGCCCTTCGTCCCGCAGGTCATGCAGAGCCGTATCGCCCGAACGCTCGAGCTTGAAGAGTATAGAAAACTTGCAGAAAACCGCGCCAGACGTTTCGAGAGTATCGCTTCCAAAGATCCGATGACGGGGCTTTGGAATCGTTCCTATCTGTCGCAGAAGATCGAGGAGATCCTCGCAAGCGGCGTTTCCGCCGCGTATATGATCGTCGACGTCGACCGTTTCAAGAGCGTTAACGATAAACTCGGCCATATCAAGGGCGACCAGGTCTTGAGCCGTCTTGCCCACATGATGATCGAGGCTTTCCCGGATGACATCGTCGGCCGTCTCGGCGGCGACGAGTTCGTTATTTTTATCCAGGATCCGCCGGAACATGATGTTCTTTGCGAAAAGATCCGTACTTTCCAGACATGGGTCAATGAGGACTTAAAGGAGACCACGAACGGCATCGCCACACTCTCCATCGGTGTCGCGATCGCCCCGCAGGACGGAAACAACATGGATACGCTTTACGATAAGGCGGACCGTGCGCTCTATGTGGTAAAGAAGGACGGAAGAAACAATTTCCGTTTCTATGATTCCACGCTTCCTTCGAAACAGGCCAAACTTGACCGTCCGGAGGCCATCGAGATGAATATCCGCGTCCTGATGCAGCAGCTCAAGGAGCCGGGCACGATCCGCGGCGCCTACTGGCAGGACTATGAGCCTTTCATCGCCATTTTCCGTTTTATAGAGAGAATGCTCGCCAGATCCGAGGAGTCATTCTGCGTCATGCTGGCCACACTTCTTGATAAAGACGGCAATATGCTCGATCCGGAGATCTTGGGACCGAGCATGGATGTCCTTTTCACCGCGATCCAGGATACTCTCCGAAAAGGGGACGTGTTTACGAAGTTCAGCGGTGCCCAGTATGTCGTCATGCTGCCCTCCGCAAATGCGGAAAGTGGCGGAAAAATCGCCGCAGACCGCCTTACCCGACGATTTGATGCCATCAACGAATCACCGGAAGTCGTATTAAAGACAGATCTGACGATGATGGATATGGTCGAGCGCGGTTGATTATGATAGAATTATAAAGTTATTTGGTTCAATGGAGGCAGAAAAATGCTGGATATTAAATTTGTCCGTGCAAATCCGGACATCGTGAAAGAAAACATCAAAAAGAAGTTTCAGGATGACAAGCTCCCGCTAGTGGACGAAGTCATCGCATACGATAAGGAGCTCCGCGAAGCGAAGACTCGCGTGGAATACCTGCGATCCCAGAGAAATACGATCAGTAAGCAGATCGGTATGCTGATGGGTCAGGGCAAGAAGGAAGAAGCCGAAGAGGCGAAGAAGCAGGTCGCGGCTATGGCCGACGAGATGGAAGCTCTGGATGTCAAAGAGCAGGAGCTCACCGAGAAGGTCAGAAAGATCATGCTCGTGATCCCGAACATCATCGATGATTCGGTCCCGGTCGGTAAAGATGACAGCGAGAACGTCGAGAACGAGCGTTTCGGCGAGCCGGTCGTCCCGTCCTACGAGATCCCTTATCATGTAGATATCATGGAAAGCTTCGACGGCATTGACCTCGATGCAGCCAGAAAGACCAGCGGCAACGGCTTCTACTATTTGAAAGGCGATATCGCCAGACTTCATTCGGCGATCCTTTCCTATGCAAGAGATTTCATGATCGACCGCGGTTTTACCTACTATGTGCCGCCGTTCATGATCCGCTCCGCTGTAGTTGACGGCGTAATGAGCTTTGCCGAGATGGAGAACATGATGTATAAGATCGAAGGCGAAGACCTCTATCTGATCGGTACCTCCGAGCATTCCATGATCGGTAAGTTCATCGATACGATCATCGACGAAGCAGATCTTCCGCAGACACTTACTTCCTACTCTCCGTGCTTCCGTAAGGAAGTCGGCGCTCACGGCATCGAGGAGAGAGGTGTTTACCGTATCCATCAGTTCGAAAAGCAGGAGATGATCGTCGTCTGCAAGCCCGAGGACAGCATGGACTGGTACAACAAGCTCTGGAAGAACTCCGTTGATTTCTTCCGAAGCCTCGATATCCCGGTAAGAACACTCGAGTGCTGCTCTGGTGACCTTGCGGATCTGAAGGTGAAGTCCTGTGATGTAGAGGCATGGTCTCCGCGTCAGCAGAAGTACTTCGAGGTCGGTTCCTGCAGTAACTTAGGTGATGCACAGGCCCGCCGTCTCGGTATCCGTATCAGAAGTAAGGAAAAGGGCAACTACCTTGCTCATACTCTGAATAACACCGTCGTGGCTCCGCCGCGTATGCTGATCGCTTTCCTGGAAAACAACCTGAACGAAGATGGTTCGGTCAATGTTCCGGCTCCGCTTCGTATGTACATGGGCGGTAAAGAGAAGCTGATCCCGAAGAAGTAATAAGGACGGCATTTCCATGAGCAGAAGAAACTTTATCATCGGATTTCTGGTCTTTGACATCGTGGCCGTACTGGTCATCGTGCTGATCCTTCTGATCAATAATCCGTTCAAAGCCACGGTCGCTCCGAATACGGATCCGACCACGACGACGACCGTCGAACAGAACTATACTGGTACACTGTCCCATCTTTCTGACCTCGATCAGAGCAAGGATACGCTTTTCCATCAGACACCGGTACTTACGGGTGTGCGTGAAGAGTCGACACTTACTGAAGATGGCCGCTATTACACAGCTTTCCGTGCAGAAGCGGACCTCGATCTTGACGGGGACGGAGAGATCGAGACCGTCAGCATCTCGCTTGACGATCACAGTGAATCTTTTTACGTACTGGTCAATCAGGGCGGCAAGATCACGGATTATGTGGTTCCGGGAAATGAGTTCGCCTACCGTTCCGAGTATTCTGCCAAAGCCTGCAAGGGCAGCCTCCGCGGATTCGCGGTCGATCTGAATAAGAACGATAAGTATACGGAAGTCGGTATCGAGATGATCCGGGATACCTGGGAAGAGTATCAGACCCTGATGGTCAGATACGATGGAAATGCCATCTATGCATCGGTCGTCCCGGGTGTGCTTACTGCGCTCGATGATGCGGGTGCTGTACAGTTCTCGAGCTATGACATGATCTACGGCGTGCATAAGCTTTATCGTTCCTATGACATCACGAACAAGACAGATTTCCTTTCTCCGCAGACAGACTATTCTTTTACAGATATGAATGTGGAAAAGACTTCCTACCTTTATACACCGGATAAGGACGTCAAGTGTGAGAACCTAAACGGCGATGCGGTCGTGCTCAAGGTCAGCTCCCAGTTCTACTGGAGCCGTACCGACGGGGAGACATTTGTGGACGTGGTCACCACGAATGGTGAGGTCTACCGTTTCCCGATCAAAAAAGAGATAGTAGAATACAGTACAGGACCGCAGGCGGTCTATACTTTAGGCGATACGAATGCCAGAGATATCAAGGTGAAATGACCGGAAGATCCCGGACAAACGGATCTTTTATAGTAGAAGGAGAATAAATATGGGTATCATCGTTGGACTCGATGTCGGCGGAAGCACCACAAAAGTCGTAGGTATGGATGGTGACAAGATCATCGGCAATAAGATCGTCAAGGCAGACGATCCGGTCACATCTGCGTTCGGTGCTCTCGGAAAGCTCATGGATTCCTATGACCTTAAGATCTCTGATATCGAGACATTGAAGATCACAGGTGTCGGCGCATCTTTCCCGAACGGAAATCTTCTCGGGATCCCGACGGTCCGTATTTCGGAATTTTTCGCAACCGGACAGGGCGGTCTTTTCCTTTCCGGACTTGAGCATGCCGTCGTAGTCAGCATGGGTACCGGTACTGCTTTTGTGGAAGCCACGAAATCTGAAGTGCGGCACATCATCGGTTCCGGTGTCGGCGGCGGTACGCTCGTCGGCCTTGCCAACTGTGCCCTGAATATGCGTGATTTCGATCTTATCGCCGATCTGGCGGGAGATGGAAACTTAAATCACGTCGACCTGACGATCGGCGATATCTCTCATGCGGCGATCCCCGGACTTACTATGGATACCACGGCTTCGAACTTCGGTAAGATGCAGGAGGACGCGGAAAAAGCAGACGTCGCCTATGGTCTTTTTAACCTCGTATTCCAGTCGATCGGTACGATGGCGGTCCTTGCGGCCAGAAATTCCGGTCTTAAGGATGTCGTATTTACCGGTCAGGCCACGAAAGCCCCGATGTGCGGGACGATCTACAAGGCTTTTTCCGAGCTTTATAATCTCAATTTCATCGTGCCGCAGATGTCTGAATTCGCGACAGCGATCGGTGCAGCGATCGCCAGCAATTCTTAAGGTGAAAGCATGGGGGAAGTGGAGCTGTCTGAGAATATAAAGAAGCAGCGGGCCTTTGAACTGGACCTTCTGCGCGGCTTTTCGATCTTCATGATGATCCTTCATCACTTCGCCTACGATCTGAGGTATATCTTCGAATACAAAGTGTTCGCCTTTATCGGTGCGGACTGTAAGTGGTTCTGGGGATTTGTGCATCCGTTCTTTATCTTCATTTTTGTCGGGATCTCCGGCATCTGCTGTCAGTTCTCCAGAAACAACTTTAAGCGTGCGGGCAAACTTGCCCTGGTGTCGCTTGCTTTTTCTGCGGCCACCATCACGATCGATCATTTCTTCGATCTCGGGTGTTCGGTCTACTTTAATGTGCTGCACCTTCTGGCTGTCTCCACGTTCCTTTTCGCGATCTTCGATCATGTCGAGCAGAAAAAGACAGGGGATAGGAAAAGCCGTCAGGGAGACATGGTGCTCTTTTCCATCGTGATTCTCTTTATCTGGCTTTTGCGTGCGCTTCCGCTCTATAACTACCAGATCCGTAATGGCTGGGTCATGATCTTAGGTCTCGAGCCGCATCCGGACTATGTTCTTCCCGTTGGAGACGTCCTGGGACTGATCCCGTGGGTCGGTGTGTTCTTCCTGGGTGTTCTCATCGGCCGTCACGTCTATTCCGGAAAGCAGACTCTTTTCCCGAATGCTCCGAAAACGGTGCATGCGATCAGCAAGCCATTTGAATGGATCGGGAGAAACTCGCTTCTCGTATATATCATCCACCAGCCGATCGTACTCGGTATTCTGTATCTTCTCCGCTTCCTGGGGGTGCTTCCATGAAATCTTCCTGGAAACGATGGATCTTCGGGATCGTTCTTCCGATCCTGCTGATCCTTTTCCTATATTTTCTGCAGATGATCCTCGTGCATTATCCTTCAGTCGGAGAAGCCTATGCAAAGAGCGGATTTGTCGTCTTATCCTTTATCCCGGCCAAACTCAGCTCGCTGGTGCCGATCTCCCTGACGGAGGTCTTAGTGGTGACGCTCGTTTTCTCAAGTCCGATCCTGATCGCGTGGCTGGTGATCCGGATCCGCAGGGCGGTCAAAGAAAAGCGCGGCAAGAAGTTTTTCTTCAACATCACGCGAGTGGCTGCCTGGGTGCTTTTCTCGCTTTATACGATCTTCATGCTCTTTCACGGATTAAACTACACCAGATATTCTCTTGATGACAAACTGGGCTTCGGGCAGAGAAAATACTCGGTCGAAGAACTCATGGAAGTCTCTGAGTGGGTCATCAGTGAACTCAATTCCGTAAGAGACGCCTGCGCCGAAGATGAAAACGGCGTGATGACCTATCCGGGAGGCGTTGCGGATCTTCTTTCCGATATGGAAGATATTTACGAGAACGCCTCGGAAAAGATCCCGCAGATCAAGGGTGTTTCCGCCCGTCCGAAGAATGTCATGCTCTCGCACTACTGGTCCTATACTTATATTACCGGAATGTATTTTCCGTTCTTTGTCGAAGCGAATATCAACACGGATCTGACTTTTTCGGAGATGATCTATACCATCTGTCACGAAATGTCCCATCTGCACGGATATGCGGTAGAAAACGATGCCACTCTCGCGGGCCTTCTGATCGCTCTTTCCAGCGACTGTCCGGAAGTCCGCTACAGCGGCCTTCGCGAGGCATTTGAACTGATCCTCACGGACCTGGCCATCGCCTTCAATGATGATACGGAGGGCCTCGATGCATTCATGCGCGCCCATCCGGTCCATCTCGGGTATTTCCGCGATAGTAAAGCGGTATCCGATTACTGGGACTCGATCGATCCGCCGAAGATCGTATCAGATGTATCGAGCGCGACGAACGATGCTTTCCTGAAGGCCAATCAGCAGAAAGAAGGCGTGAAGAGTTATAACATGCCGACTTCCATTATGGCCGATTACTATTTCACTTACGTCAAAGGGGCGGCCTGATGGAGATTTCTGGAAATGAAAACCGGGGAACGATCGCGGTGTCATGTGAGGGGCATGCGTTTTTCTATCCGATAAGTGATATCCTCCGTCTGTTTACCGGGAAGATCCCGAAAGAAGCGGACGGTAAGGTCGTCTGCGAAGGAAATGAAGGCGACCCCGATATCCTCGTGATAAGCCGCGTGGAAGAAGGGATCGTAGAGACCTTTGTCGAGGGGACGGAGGAAAGGATCTTTTCAAATAGAAAAGAACTGCTCCTGCCTTTGAACCGCGAAGTCAAGCGGCAGCTGTATTTCCTTCTTTCAAAGCATTTCCGGAAGACATTTCCGTGGGGATCTCTTACGGGGATCCGTCCGACGCAGGTGGCCAGAGAGCTTTCTGAAGAAAAGGAGATGACGGAGATCTACGGCGTCCGGGAAGATAAGGCGAAACTTGCTTTTCTGACGAAAGACAATGAGGACCGCATCTTACACGCATCTGATCCTTCGGCGCTCCATGTCTATATCGGCATTCCGTTCTGCCCGAGCCGCTGTTCCTACTGCTCGTTCGTGGCCCAGGAGGCGCCGAGGAAGACTGCGCTTCTTCCGTCTTATATCGATGCAGTCCTTTCTGAGATGGATACGGTGCTTCCGAGAATCGGATCTTCCATCGAGACGCTTTATATCGGCGGTGGAACGCCTACGGTGCTTCCGGAGGATCTTTTCGAAAAGTTCATCGGCGGCGTGTTCTCGCATCCGGAGTTTTCGAGTCTTTCGGAAGTATGTGTCGAAGCGGGCCGTCCGGATACCATTACGGAAAAGAAACTACAGGTGCTTTTGGACCACGGAGTAAAGAGGATCTGTATCAATCCGCAGACGCTCTGTGATGAGACACTTGTGAGAGTGGGAAGGAAACACAGTGCCAGGGATTTTCTGGATACCTATTCCATGTCGAAGAAAATGGGTTTTTCCGTGATCAATACGGATCTCATCGCGGGACTTCCGGAGGAATCCTATGAGGAATTCTGTGATTCATTATGCCGCATCATTGAGCTTTCTCCGGAAAATATCACCGTGCATTCGCTGTCGAAAAAAAGGCGCGCTTCCTTAACACGGGAAGAGATCGTCCGACAGGAAGAGGAAGAACTGTCGCGCATCGAGAAGATGCTCTTTTTTGCTTCCGGAAAACTTGTGGAAGCCGGCTATTTTCCGTACTATATGTACAAGCAGAAAGATACGCTGGGCGGTCATGAGAATGTGGGCTATGCAAAAGAAGGTACGGAGTGCCTCTATAACGTGGCCATGATGAGCGACCAGAGATCGGTCCTTTCTTTCGGAGCCGGCGGAATGAGTAAGCGAGTGTTCCCGGAAGGGGAGGATATGCTCCATGTGCGGGTCGAAAGGTGCTCCTGCATCAAAGATCCGATCCAATATATATCAATTGTGAAAGCCATGGCCGAGAAGAAGGTCGGGTTCTTTAACGAATAAGGGAGGAATAGTATATGATCACTGATGCGAAAAAAGCAGTTAAAGAGGCGCAGGAGAAGGAGCTCCTCACGCCGTATGAACCTGATGAGGAAATGAAAAAACAGTTCTTTTCCGGGCAGAGAAAACAGGCCGTAAAACTGTTCTTTGGCTTCCTGGCACTGCTTCTGATCGCTGTCCTGATCGCCGTTGTCCTCGTGGGGATCACACATGTGATCGTCTATTCTGCAAGGATCATCTTCGTATGCCTTCTGATCGTTCTGCTGCCACTTTACGGAATCTACAATATCTTTTCGCTCAACAGTGCGATCAAAAAGGGCGACTACGAGTTTTATCTCGGAGATATTGTCGAGTTTTCTGAAGATAAGTACAAAGTCAGAGGCCTTGAAAACGGGGAGATCCAGTTTTTAAAGAAGCCCTCTGATCCGACTCTCGGCGGCAATACACGCGTGATCGTGGCCCGGCTGAAGGATGAACTGTCCCTCATCGAATATAAGAACGAAAAGTGATCGCAATATCTACTTGTCAAAAGCGCATTCTATCGCTATAATAGCATGGCGTCTTCGAGGTGTAGCGCAGTTGGTAGCGTACGTGCTTTGGGAGCATGGGGTCGCAGGTTCGAACCCTGTCACCTCGACCAGAAAAGACTGTCCTTCCTGTTTTTTACAAAAGGGCAGTCTTTTTATTTGCGCTTATACATGTTATCCAGGAATGCAAGATGACCGAAATCACTACTTATAGTTATTGTCTTTTCAAGAGATATCTTATAAAATCATAGGTATAATCTCAAATGCGTTTGACGCAATATGGAGGGAGAAGTATGGAAAAAAGAACAGTGAAGACATTTAAAAAGTCATTGGCGGTCATGCTGGTTTTTGCCATTATCATGTGCTTTACCGGCTGTATCCGTTATTCCATGACAGCATCTGTGCATAAGGATGGCACAGTAGATTTTACATTCATCTACGCTACCATGGATACATCTGAAATGATGGGCACAGATTCTTCGGACGATGAGGATGATGAGTCTGAACCGGATTACGCAGAGACGATGAAGAAGTTCGAGGATGCCGACTGGGACTGCGAGGATTACGAAGGCGAAAAAGGCGATGAAACTGATTACCTCGGCTTTAAGGCAACCAAGGAAGGTATCGATCTTGAAGATCTCGCAGACGAACTCGCAGAGCTCGGCGAAGGCTTCGACAAATTCACGATCGAAGAGGAAAAAGGTGTTTACACTCTTGAGTGGGACATCGAGGGACTCACATCTGAAGCTGAAGGCATGAACGTTACATCTGATGCTCTTAAGACTTACGGCGGTTACATGAAGTTCGTTCTTGAACTTCCTGGTAAGGCAAAGGACAACAATGCAACAGACGTTTCCAAAGACGGTAAGACCCTGGAATGGGATTTCTTTGAAATGGACGAAGCTATTTACTGCGAGTTCGATCTTAAGGCAACCGGCGGTTTCCCGGGATGGCTCATCGGTGTGATCATCGGCGCAGCTGTTATCGTAGTAGGCGTAGTTGTTGCTATTATCATCATGAACAGCAAAAAGAAGAAGGGCGGAGACGCTCCGGTAGCTGCTCCTGTAGCTCCGGCACCGGTAGTTCCTCAGGCTCCTGTTGCTCCTGCAGCTCCGGTGGAAGGATTCCCGCAGCCGACAGGTTTCCCGGCAGCTCCTGTAGCTCCGCAGGCACCTGTTGCTCCTGTAGAACCTGTTGCACCTGTAGCTCCGGCACCGGTCGAAGTACCTGCAGCACCTGTAGTTCCGGCACCGGTTGAGGCTCCTGTAGTTCCTGCAGCTCCGGTAGAAGCTCCTGTAGCACCGGTAGAAGCTCCTGTAGCTCCGGTTGAGACACCTGCTGCTCCGGAAGCACCGAGCACAGACGTTCCGACAGATCCGACCGTATAAGATCATCTGAATAAGAACTGATTAAAGGACGCTCAATGTGGTGAAGATCACATTGAGCGTTCTTTTTGTACGGCTTTTTTGAGAAATGTTGTTTCGGGGTAAGTATTGTGAAATCTGCCTATATAATATGTTCTCTGTTGGTGCTATAATAGCGCGGGCTTGAAAAAGGAAGAAAACGAGGAGTATTGTTCCGTGGAACAGACGAAAGGTTCCCAATTTGGTAAATTCGTGTCTTTCTTTAAGAAAAACACCGTTATGTGCATCGCTGCGCTTCTTGCGGTAGCGACGGCCTTTTTCGTCCCGCCGGATAAGACCTATCTCGGCTATTTCGACCTTCGTACGCTGACTTGCCTGTTCCTGACGCTTGCTGTGATCTGTGCCTTGAAGGATATCCGTTTCTTCGGTATCGTGGCGCAGAGGATCGTCGTGACCACCGGAAACTTAAGACTTCTCGCTTTAGCACTTGTCTATATCACATTCATCGGCTCCATGCTGATCGCCAACGACATGGCGCTGATCACGTTCCTGCCTCTTGGGTATTTCGCCCTGTCCGTTACGAAGAACGAGGAGAAGATGGCCTATATCTTCATCCTTCAGAATATCTCCGCCAACCTCGGCGGCATGCTTACGCCTTTCGGAAATCCGCAGAACCTTTATCTTTATTCGCACTTTCAGATCCCGACAGGGGAATTTATGTCCATCATGTTCCCGCCGTTTCTTCTGGCGATCGCGATGCTGACGGCAGCATGTTTTCTTCTTCCTCGAAAAGAACTGGTCATAAGGGATGATTCCGGTCAGACATTAAATAAGAAACGCACGGCACTTTATCTTGCTCTTTTTGCGTTCTCGCTTCTGATCGTATTCCGCCTGATCCCGTACTGGGTGGGCCTTCTTATCATCCCGGCGGTTCTGTTCTTTGCCGATAAAAAGGCCTTCACCGAGGTCGACTGGGGACTTCTTTGCACATTTGCGCTGTTCTTCGTTTTCTCGGGAAATATGGCCCGTATCCCGCAGGTACAGGACTTTGTCGGAAATCTTCTCGGGAAGAGCCCGCTTCTGGTGAGCATCAGCTCCTGCCAGGTCATCAGTAACGTACCCTCCGCGATCCTCCTTTCGAGATTCACGGAAAACTACAGGGAGCTTCTCCTGGGCGTCAATATCGGCGGTACGGGGACGCTTATCTCGTCGCTGGCCAGCCTCATTACCTTCAGCCATTACCGCACGCTGAGGCCGGGGCACACGAAGAAGTATTTAGGACTATTCACGGTGATGAACCTTGTCTTCCTCATCGTCATGGGGACAGCGGCATGGTTGTTCTTCCGCTAATCTGATAAAATGGTAACTGGAGGTTTTTCGAATGAATAATCGAGTGATCACAATCGGACGTGAATTCGGTTCCGGCGGCAGAGAGATCGGCATCAAGCTCGCCGAGAAGCTCGGCATACCGTTTTATGATAAGGAACTGATCACGCTTGCTGCGGAAGCAGGCGGCATCGACCCCAAGCTCATCGAGAGAAATGAGGAGGGCGCGCACCGCATTTCCGACAAGGGAAGAGGAAGGATGTCCTTTTTCTCTTTCTCCTATACGCCGGATTTTTCTGATGCGATCTATCTCCAGCAGTGCAAGGTCATTAAAGATCTTGCGGCCAAAGGCCCCTGCGTCATTGTCGGCCGATGCGCGGATTTCGTTCTGCGGAATGAAGGAAGCATCAACGTCTTCATCGCGGCGAGCATGCCGTATAAGATCAAAAGGAAGCGAAAAGTCGCTATTGAAAAGGCGGACTTTACGGACGAGCAGATGGAGCGCTACATCAACGATGTGAATACGGCCAGATCGAACTACTATAACCACTATACGAACCAGAAATGGGGCAACAGCGGCACATATCACCTCTGTGTGCACTCGGACCTAGTCGATATCGACGGAGCGGTGGAGACGATCCTGACCTACCTTGAGAATGTGAAGTAAAAGAGAGGGAAGAATATGAAAACGAAAGTATTTATCGACGGAAGTGAAGGAACCACAGGCCTTCGGATCTTTGAACGGTTCGCAGGAAGAGATGATATCGAGATCTTGAAGATCGATCCGGAGCTTCGAAAAGATCCGGAAGAGAGAAGAAAGCTTATAAACTCCTCGGATGTTACCTTCCTGTGCCTTCCGGATGCGGCGGCAAGAGAAGCAGTCAGCCTCATCGATCCTGATAACGAGCACGTGATCATCATCGACGCATCTACAGCCCATCGTACAGAAGAAGGCTGGGCGTACGGTTTTTCTGAGCTTTCCGAAAAGCACTATAACGCGATCAGGACCGGAAACCGCATCGCCGTTCCGGGATGCTATGCTTCGGGTTTTATTTCTCTCGTATATCCTTTGATCGCCTCCGGCATCATGGGGAAGGATTATCCGGTAAGCAGTTTTGCACTTTCCGGTTATTCCGGCGCCGGTAAGAAGACGATCGCTGTCTATGAGAGCGAAGACCGTCCTTCGGAGTTTTCTTCCGGAAGAGAATATGCTCTTACCCAGCAGCACAAGCATCTTAAGGAGATGAAGGCCATTACGGGTCTTGAAAGAGCGCCTTTGTTCTCGCCTATTATTGACGACTACTATAGCGGAATGGTAGTATCAGTGCCGCTATATGCCGATATGCTGAAGAAAAAGATGACGCCGTCTGAACTTCTGGCCTTCTATAGAGAATACTATGCCGGCAAGAAGTTCATCAAGGTAGCCGATGACGACGATGAGACCGCCGCCAGCGGATTCCTTGCGGGAAACAGTTTGTCCGGATGGGACGGACTGAAGATCTATGTGACCGGCAACGAAGAAAGGATCGTGGTCTCGTCGCAGTTCGACAATCTCGGTAAAGGCGCCTCCGGAGCAGCGATTGAATGCATGAATATCCGTCTCGGATATTCGGAAGAGAAAGGACTGAATCTGTAAAGGAAGGAAAACGGAAAAGGAAACTGAACTTAAAAGAGGGGAAACAATGAGTCTGGACAGAAAAGAACAGAGCAGGAAGACGATTTCGATCACGCAGGCGGCGGCTGTGGCGGCCGTCTATGTGACGCTGACATATCTCTTCGCGCCCATTTCTTTTGGAGCGGTACAGTTCCGCATAGCGGAGGCGCTGACGATCCTGCCGGTGTTTTCAGTCGCCGCGGTACCCGGACTCTTTGCCGGATGTCTGATTGGAAATATCTTAGGTGGAGCGATGCTGCCGGACATTATCTTCGGAAGTATCGCGACACTGATCGGTGCGGTCTTTACCTATCTTCTTCGGAAGAAGTATCCGCCATTTCTTGCGGTGATTCCGCCGATCCTGTCAAATACCATCATCATTCCATTTATACTCCGCTATGCCTATGGTGTAGAGATGGCATTTCCACTGATCGTACTGTGGGTCTTCGTCGGTGAAGTCGGCTCCTGCGGTATTTTGGGAAGTGCTCTGTACTTCGTACTAAAGAAGCGCCACAACATTTTCCCTCAGAAAAAGGAAGAAAAATAATTTTAGAAATTGATGCCTGAGTGCGTAAAAACCATGGTTTTCCACTATGGTTCTTACTAAATTGTAATTTTACATGTCGGTAAGTACGTTATGATTTACTCAGGCAGGAAGATTATGGGGTGAACTATGAAAACGTTGATAGTGTACTACTCGCTGGAAGGAAATACGAAGGAGGCGGCCGAGAAGATCGCGCAGGCTCTGTCCTGTGATACCATGCAGCTTCTTCCGGTAAAGGATATCCCGAAAAAGGGACTTCTGAAATTCCTCCATGGCGGTTCCGGTGCCACCAAGGGCAAGGGAACTGATCTTCAGCCTTATACTGCTAACGTCCGGAATTACGATGCCATCATCATCGGTACGCCGGTCTGGGCAGGAAAACCGTCTATGGCGGTCAACCAGTTTATGGCTGATTTAGGTCCAAGTGATAGCGTGATGGGTGCCTTCGCTTTTGCCGGCGGCAGCAGCGAAAAGTGCCTTCAGATCCTGAAGGAAAAGTACCCGTCCATCAAGTGCACAGTGGGCTTGAACGACCGTAACAGCAAAAAACTTGCAGCGGGAAATGAAAGCAAGATCGAGTCTTTCATTCATTCGCTTCAAGAGATCCTCGGGTGATTTTTGAAGATGAAATGCCCGAAATGTAAAAGTGAAGAATGCTCGGTCATTACCGAGACAACGACTAAAGGAAAAGACTACAGTGCCGGCAAAGGATGCCTGGGAGCGATGCTCTTCGGATATATCGGCCTTCTCTGTGGAGCTTGTGGGAAAGGAAAAGAAATCAGAAATACTCATTACTGGGTATGTCATAAGTGTGGACACAAATGGAAAATGTAACTACTGAAAAAAGAAATATGAGTGCGGAGAAGATCACCAGAGCAGACCGTATCTGGCTCCGTCTTATGGATATCGGAAGCCACCTCGGCTGTCATCAGCTGGAGAGCCACAGTTTTTCCATCGGCGGGTATCAGATGCCTCTTTGTGCCAGATGCACAGGAATCCTTCTGGGTGACGTTTTCGGTATCGCGATGATCCTTTTCGGCATACGTCTGCCGTGGCTGTGGTGCGCGCTGGCACTGGCCGTTATGGCGATGGACTGGGGCCTTCAGTACCTGAAAATGACCATGTCGAATAATCCGAGAAGACTGGTCACCGGTGCATTCTGCGGAATCGCCTGCATGTTCGGTGTCTTCTATGTGATAAGGTTCCTTATACTGCTTGTCTCTTGACTTTTCAATATCGCAAGCGTAAAATTCATCCATGCAATGAAGGTGCGTAAGTAGTTTTCGCTAAGAAACCTGTGAGAAGAGATTCGTGTCACCGGCTGAGAGCACGATCACAGAGAGCGCAAGATGAATTTCAACACCGGAGCGTTCTTTCGAAAACGGCCATGCCGGCTGAGTAAGAGAGATGCAGGCGCAGCATTAACGGCGCAGATGAGTGCGGAAAGACGAGTTCTTTTCGAACATGGGTGGTACCGCGAAGGTGCGAAATAAAGCGAATTCGTCCCATGGCAATGAGAAGTTGCCATGGGATTTTTGTTTTTCCAGGGCATAGTAAAGTGAAGAACTGCGAAAGCGTGAGAAATAGGAGGAAAACATGGCAGAGTTAAGTGAACTGAATGAGAAACTGTCAGGAATCCGCAGCGAGATCGAGAACGATCTATCCTCGATCACCAGCTCCAAGGGCGTCTATGAGTATAAAAAGAGCGTCATGGATGCCAAAGAGGGCAAAATCGGCTCACTCATGAAGGAGATGGGCAAGATCCCGAAGGAGCAGAAGGCTGACTACGGTAAGATGGTCAACGAGATCAAGAACTGGGCGCAGGAGAAGTTTGATGAACTCGACGCCAGATTCAAGGATCAGGAGAGAAAGGCGAGATATGCTGCCGAGGCCATCGATATCACGCTTCCTGAAAAGAAGCAGAAGAAGGGCAAGCTCCATCCGAATACACAGGTTCGGAACCAGATCGTCGAGATCTTCGGTTCTATGGGCTTTTCCATCTACGAAGGAAATGAGATCGAGACTGACTACTATAACTTCACGGCCTTAAATATCCCGCAGGATCACCCGGCGAGAGATATGCAGGATACGTTCTACTTAAGTCCGGAGTTTCTTCTCCGTACACAGACATCTGCCGGTCAGATCCACGTCATGGAGGCGCAGAAGCCGCCGATCAAGATCATCTCCCCCGGTAAGGTATTCCGTTCGGACGATGACGCAACGCATTCTCCGATGTTCTCCCAGATGGAAGGACTCGTTGTCGATAAGGGCATCACGCTTTGTGACCTGCAGGGTATGCTCGATGTGTTCGTAAAGAAGATCTTCGGCGAGGAGACCAGAACACGTCTCCGTCCGTCGTACTTCCCGTTCACCGAGCCTTCGGTAGAAGTCGATGTCAGCTGCTTCCAGTGCGGCGGCAAGGGCTGCAAGCTCTGCAAGGGCACCGGATGGATCGAAGTCCTCGGCGCAGGTGTCGTAAATAAGAAAGTACTCGAAGGCTGCGGCATTGACAGCAATGTCTACAGCGGCCTGGCTTTCGGAATCGGTATCGACCGTATCGCGATGCTCAAGTACGGCATCAACAACATCAAGATGCTGTTTGAGTCGGATCTGCGTGTGCTCGATCAGATCGATGACTAAGGGAAAGGGAGGCAAGTAATATGTTAGTACCATTAAGCTGGCTGAAAGATTATGTCGATATCGACGTTACCCCGGATGTGCTCGAGGAGAAACTCTTCTCCTGCGGTTTCGAGGTAGAAGAAAAATATGAAGTCGGCCACGACATCAGCAATGTCGTCGTCGGTGAAGTCATGACCTGTGAGGCGATCGAAGGCACACACCTGCACCTTTGCCAGGTAAATGCCGGAGAGCATGGAACGCTTCAGATCTGCTGCGGTGCAGATAATGTCGCTGCCGGTGGAAAATATCCGCTCGCCCTGATCGGCGCGCAGGTATATGCCACTGCCAAGGATCACGTCACTGTAGAAGGTGTCATGACGATCGGACAGGGAAAACTTCGTGGATACGATTCCTACGGTATGCTCTGCTCCGGTGTAGAGATCGGTGTTACCGAGGATATGTTCCCGGGTGCCGGTTATAACGGACTTCTCGTTCTTCCGGAAGATAGTGTTCCGGGTGCGGATGTAAAGCCGATCCTGGGCCTCGATGACTATATCTTCGATGTCTCCATCACCGCGAACCGTCCGGACTGCCAGAGCATCTTCGGTATTGCAAGAGAAGTTGCTGCGGTTCTCGGCAAACCGATCAAGGAGCCGGCTCTCGACTACACGGAGTCGGAAGTGACTGTTCCGTTCAACATCCGCGTTTCCGCACCGGATCTTTGCCCGAGATATATCGGTCACTATGTATCCGATGTAAAGATCGAGGAATCTCCGCTCTGGATGAAGCGCCGTCTGGCTCTTGTCGGATGCTCCGCGATCTCCAATGTGGTTGATATTACGAACTATGTGTTAAAAGAACTCGGACAGCCGATGCATGCTTTTGATTTCTCCTACCTGGAGGACGGAGAGATCCATGTCCGCCGTGCGGAAGAAGGCGAGAAGATCGTCACCCTCGACGAGAAGGAGTTTTCTCTGACCACAGAGAACCTCGTTATCTGTGACGGTAAGAAGCCGGTCGCTCTCGCGGGCATCATGGGCGGTCTCAATTCCGAGATCCTCGATTCCACGAGTGCGGTCATGTTCGAAGCAGCCAAGTTCGCTCACGACAATATCCGTAAGAGCTCGAAGGCTCTCGGTCAGGTCTCTGATTCGAGCATGCGTTTTTCCAAGGGCGTCGATGAGTATACGACCGTTATGGCCATGAAGCGTGCCCTGCACCTGATCGAAGAACTCCATTGCGGTAAGGTAAGCTCGACCAAGTTCGACATCAATACAGGAAACTCTGTTGAGCCGCGTAAGATGACCGTCAGCGTCAAACAGGTCAATGGTGTTCCCGGTATCACCGTACCGGATGAGGATATCGTCCGAATCCTTAAGAATCTGCAGTTCGCACCGGAACTGAACGGCGATGAGCTGACGATCGCGATCCCGGGCTACCGAGTCGATATGGAGTCCTATCAGGATGTTGCCGAAGAAGTCATCCGTATGTACGGCTATGAGCACATCACACCGACATTCATCCCGACCGCACAGGTCACATCCGGCGGTAACAACTTGAAGCAGAGAACCGAGCTTAAGATCAAGCAGGCACTTTGTGCGGCAGGCGCATGCGAAGGCGTACACTATTCGTTCTTCTCTCCGTCGGATTTCGATCTTCTGAAACTTCCGGAAGATGCTCCGGAGCGCTTCGCGATCAAGATCATGAACCCGATCAACATCGATCTTTCTTTAATGAGAACGACCCTTGCTCCGCAGATGATCACATCAATGGCCAGAAACCAGAAGAGAGGCATCCTCTCCGGCCGTATCTATGAGATGGGCAACAAGTTCCTGCCGAAATCTCTCCCGCTTACCGAGTATCCGGACGAGAGAGAAACAGTCTGTATCGGTGTATTCGGTGAGGACGAAGACTTCTTCTCCCTGAAGGGCCTTGTCTCCGTGATCGCGGACACTCTTGATGTGAAGTTCGATTACGAAAAAGACGAGAAGACGTTCCTGCATCCGGGAAGAACTGCGAAAGTCATCTGCGATGGCGAAACGGTAGGTTATCTCGGACAGGTCCTCTATGAGATCTGCGATGAGCTCGACATGAGAGTTCCGGCTTATGTTGCAGAGATCGATCTTCGTATCTTAAGCAAGTACTACGGTAAAGAGAGAAAGTTCATCCCGCTGCCGAAGTTCCTCGAAGAAAAGCGTGACTTCTGCTTCGTTATGGATAAGAACGTCACCTGTGCCCAGGTGGAAAAAGAGATCGCATCTTCCTGCGAATACATCACGAAGATCGATCTGTTCGATATCTACGAAGGTGCACAGCTCGGCGAGAACAAGAAGAGCCTTGCTTTCTCCGTAGTATTCACACCGAAAGATGAGGAGTTCAAGCCGGAGGTCATCGACGGATTCGTATCGAAGATCTTAAGCAACCTCGAAGAAAAGTACGGCGCAACGCTCCGTTCGTAAAAAAGGGGAGAAGCGGGAAAAAGGTCAGATCGCATCTTTTGCGTCTTGATAGTTCTCCGCGCGGTCGAGTTTTTTCAGGAAATACTCCCGCTCCCACTCATATTTGAAACCAGGGAAGTCGGTTATGGTCTGACGGCAATCCGCCAGTGCCTGACCGGCTTCTTCTTTTTTCTTTGCAAAAAGGATCTTCACCTGCGTGACCTCAAGAAGGATCCTGTGTTTAGGGAAAATATCGCACCATTCACGCATCCTGCGGATATAACGGTCCATTTTTTCTTCATCGCCCTCGATCGCGCAGATCACGGCGGCATGGGAATAGTAATCGCCGGCGATCCGGGCACGGACGGAGTTTTTCATGAAGGTATCTAAAAACTTCACATGCTCGTGATAGGCCGCGATAGCCTTTTTATACTCTCCGGTCTCCATAAGCAGAGCGATCGAGCAGAAGGCATGCTGGCCGTTATTGATGGCATCGAGGATCGAGCCGGGACGGACGGCCATAAGCTCTGTACGGGCGTCTTCGTACTTCCCCATTTCGGTATAGATCTCACAGAGAGTGAAGTGGTCATCGGAAGTCGGGCGCGGGTGACGCTCCAGAAAAGCGTTTACGTATTCTTCGCTGTAGAAGCCTTTGTTTTCGAAGATCTCCAGCAGTTCCGGATCCTTATTGCCTCTTTTGAAGAAGCGGGAAAGACCGCCGTTTGAGTCACTGTTTTTGGAAAAGAACACGTTATCTTCCTCCCGTTTTCCGTCTTTCCTACTATTCTACACCAAGAAGCGGAGCCCATCGCCCGTGCGCTTGAAATTTTCTTTTCGTAAAGATAAAATTTTATAGAGGATATATTTAGAGGTCGGTTATGAGAAAAAAAGTAGCATTAGTATTGGTCGCCATCATGTTGATCGGGCTTTGTGCCTGTAAGAGCGAATTCAGTTCAAAGATCGGTCAGGTCAAGGATGCCCTGGAGGAGACCTGTCAGGCGAAAAAAGCGGACAGCGATCACTACAGACTGATGGTGGATTCCCAGTATCCCATCCGCGATGTGGCCACGGATTTTGAAGATGGTCTTTATGCGGAGGTCAGTTCGAAAGATTTCACTTTCTTCGGTTTTCACACTGTGGTAAAAGATGAAGATGTAAAGTCTGTATTTAAATACATCAAGGCGGATCCGAAGAGCAGGCAGAGTGATTCCGTGGCCTTTATGGAAGTACTGGTCATTCAGTTCAAAAACGCTGATGCCGCCAAGAATTACTACGAGACGATCATGGGTAAGTGCGAGCGCACTTATCAGGACAATAAAGCACTTGGAGAGCTGATGGAGAATGAATTCGTCAGTAAGAAGGATTATTTTGCTTTTGCCAGCGAATCCGAGTTCATGACCTTCAACCAATATGCCAGCATCGAAAAGAATACGGTTCTTTATGCCTGCGTGGAAGGCCCGAATGCCGGCAACATGAAGAAGGACTATTTTGCATTTATGAAAAAAATGGAGCTATCCGTCATAACACTTTAAGGAGAAGGAGGAATTAATTATGAATTGTTCGAATTGTGGAAACCCCGTACGCGAAGGTGATATCTTCTGCATGAATTGTGGTTTCAGACTTGACTCTGTCGCCGCACCGGTCCCGGCACCGGCCCCGGTCGAGGCAGCTCCTGCACCGGTCGAAGCTCCGGCCGAGCCTGTTTTGGATGCACCTGCTGCGGTTTTTGACGCTCCGGCCGCTCCGGTAGAAGCTGCTCCGGTAGCACCAGAAGCTCCGGCCGCTCCGGCCTTTGAAGCACCTGCACCGGCCCCTGTACCGGAAGAAGCGCCTGTCCAGCTGATGGGCGAAGTCTGCGCAGAAGCTCCGGCAGAACCGGCTCCAGTTGAAGCAGCAGCTCCTGTGGTTCCAGTGGAAGCCGCACCTGCTTTCGAAGCTCCGGCAGCACCTGTAGAAGACAGACTCCCGGAACCTCCGCCGTTTGAGCCGGCAGCATCCGGCGCTGTGACTGAACCTGCTCCGGTAGTTCCTGCTCCGCAGGAAGGTATCGCACCTGCACCGGTACCGGTAGAAGGCACACCTTCTGCACCGATCGCTCCGGACGGACAGTATGCCGCTCCTTTTGCATCGGCATCTGTGCCGGAAAGCCCGGCACCTGCCCCGAAAAATGACCTTGAGAATACATTCCAGAGAAAGAGCTGGAAGGACGAGGGCGTGAACAACGGCGGTATCGTAAACAGAGGTCCGAAGTGATCAGATCCTAAAGGAGAACGAAGTATGGGATTATTCGATAATATTCAAAACAGCGCACCTGCCCCGACTGCGGCAGCAGGTACTGACCTTGCAAAAAAGACCGTGGTCTTTCAGGAAATGCCGGAGACATTAGAACAGCTTAAGGCGCTTCCGGAGGCTTCTTTAAAAGATCCTCTCGATGTGGCAGCGCTGACCGTAGCTGCTCTCTGCGTATATCCTTTCAATAAGGACGAGAGCCTCCGCATGCTGAACTTCCTTAAGGGACCGCAGCCGCTATCTCCGTATGAGATCTCCTTTATTGCAGACCGTTTTAGAGACAGCGACTATATCCCGCGTTCCTACCTGAACGGCGCCACACCGCAGAACAACTATATGCCACAGCGTCCGTATTCTGTTACGGTCTATGAGCTGGCCCACAGCAGAGATAACCTTAATGAGGGCTACCTCACGGTCAATCTCAATTCCGGCGGAGCCGACAGCCCGCGACAGATCCGTCTGCGTACCAAGCCATCGACTGGCGAGTGGTTCTTATGGGAACAGTTCATCCTGGTAGGCATCCGCGTACCGGATGCACAGAATCCCTGGGCCTGATCTTTTGACATAGGAAAAATGAAGGGGCTGTCTCACAAGGCAGCCTCTTTTCTTTTATCCAACTTCGGATGCCTCATTGTTTTGAGACGCCTCCTTTTTTACTCTCTGATTTTCTTATCATATCGGGCGCGGCATCGTCGATCGCCATAGGGAATTTCCCGGGTGTGCTATAATGGGCATTGAAAAAAGTGAAGTGAGAAGGTATTTATGACGTATAAGATTTTAGTGGTGGAGGACGATTTTACGATCGCCTCTGAACTGAAGACCATGATGACCGGCTGGGGTTACGAAGTGAAACTGACAGAGAATTTCGAGGATATCCTCGGTGAGTTCCAGTCGTTTCAGCCGCACCTGATCCTGATGGATATAGGCCTTCCTTTTGCCAACGGCTTTATCCGCTGCAGTAAGATCCGTGAAGTCTCGAAGGTCCCGGTGATCTTCCTTTCTTCGGCTTCCGACAATATCAATCTCGTCACGGCGATCAACATGGGCGCGGACGATTTCGTGGCCAAGCCCTTCGACTTTAATGTACTGACGGCGAAGATCATGGCGGTACTTAGAAGAGCCTATGCTTTTACCGAGGAAAAGTGTGACGTGATCGAGCATCGCGGCGCTTCCTATAACGCTTCGGATTCCACGATCACCATCGCCGGACAGAAGATCGAACTGACGAAAAATGAGAACCGCATCATGTCTGCGCTTCTTTCCGGAAAAGGCAGTATCGTTTCCCGAAATACCCTGATGCAGAGCCTGTGGGACGATGACTGTTTCGTCGATGAGAACACGCTCTCCGTCAATATGAACCGTCTGAGAAAGAAACTGGAGTCCGCAGGTCTTCCGGATTATATCGTCACGAAGAAGGGACAGGGCTACATCATTGAATAAAAAATTATTCCCGGCATATGTGAAAAAATCCTTTCCCGCGATTTTGTCTGCTCTGGTGTGCCTTGCTGTTATGGCACTCGTCTTATGGCTTTACCGGCAGTCCCTGATGCCCGTCGTCCTTTCGGCGGCCATCTTAGCGCTTATCGGTGGCATTTTCGGTATCCTGGGATTTCGTAAGTTTTCAAGAAAACACGATGTGCTGAAGAAAGCCGTGGAGTTCCCGGAGGCTTTTTGCGAAAGCCTCACCTCATCCGATGACGAAGATTTGCTCGTGGTCGAGGAAAAGATCGATCTGATCGAAAGCGACTACCGCGATCTTCTCATTAAACTTTCCGAGGATCTTTCCAAGACGAGGGAAGAATCGTCGGTGCAGAAGAATGCGATGCTCGACTACTATACGATGTGGGTCCACCAGATCAAGACCCCGATCGCCGCGATTTCTCTGATCATCCATAACATGGAAGATCAGGAGACGGCGAACCGCTTAAATTCGCAGCTTCTGCACGTCAATAACTATGCGGACATGGCGCTTAACTATCTGCGTCTGGGTTCGGAGAGCAACGATCTTCAGTTTGAAAAAGTGAATGTCGACGAGATCCTCCGCTCCGAGATCAAGCGTGCCATGACGATGTTCCTGAGCTCGGGATTATCCGTGGACTTTACCCCTACGAATCTGGTCGTTACCTCGGATAAGAAGTGGCTCGGTTTCATCGTGGGCCAGCTGATCTCCAATGCCGTGAAGTATCAGAAGGAAGGGACTGTGCATTTTTATGGGGATGCCGAGTCTTTTACCATCGAAGACGAAGGGATCGGCATTGCTAAAGAAGACCTTCCGAGGATCTTCGAAAAGGGCTATACGGGCTATAACGGCCATAACGAGAAGAAGTCTTCGGGACTTGGCCTGTACCTCGTGAAAAAAGCCGCCGACATGCTTTCCTGCGACGTCATTTTTGACTCCGAAGTGGGATCCGGCACGAAGGTCAAAGTGCTTTTCGGCAAAAAGTAATCACAGCATTTTCATTTTCCAATCTTACGAAAATGTAAGATTGACCGCCATTTATGTAAGGTAAATCGATGGCAGGGACATATTCCCGAATTGTAAGATGATGGCGTAAACACAGCAAGGAGGACTACCTATGTCAATGTTAGAGGTAAAGAATCTGAAAAAAGTCTATACGACACGTTTCGGCGGAAACAAGGTCACCGCACTTCAAAACGTCAATCTTACCGTGGAAAGAGGAGAGTATGTCGCCATCATGGGCGAATCGGGCTCAGGCAAAACGACCCTTCTGAACATCCTCGCCACGCTGGATAAACCCACAGAAGGAGAAGTCATTCTCGAAGGCAAGAGCATGCAGGCCATGAAGGAGAAATTTCTGGCCAAGTTCAGAAGAGAGAGCCTCGGCTTTGTCTTCCAGGAATTCAATCTTCTCGATAATTTCTCTGTAAGAGATAACATCTATCTGCCGCTCGTTCTTGCCGGCTGCACGCCGCAGGAGATGGAGACGAGGATCCGTCCGATCGCCGATAAGCTCGGGATCACGCCTCTTCTCGAAAAGTTCCCGTACGAGATCTCCGGCGGTCAGAAGCAGCGTGTAGCGGTCGCCCGCGCGATCATCACAGAACCGGAGATGGTCCTTGCGGACGAACCGACCGGTGCTCTTGATTCCCGTTCCACCGATGAACTTCTCAATCAGTTTGCCGCCATCAATAAAGACGGCCAGACCATCCTCATGGTTACCCATTCCATCAAGGCGGCAAGTACCGCAGGAAGAGTTCTTTTCATCAAGGATGGTATCGTCTACCATCAGATCTACCGTGGAAATGAGACCAACAGCGAGTTCTATAGAAGGATCTCGGATTCTCTTACGGCTCTTATGGGTAGCGGCCTTCGTGCAGTAAATGAGTAAGTGCGGAGGAACGAAAAGATGAGACATATCTATAGAAGTCTTGCGGCCAATGCGCTCCGCAAGAATAAGATCATATATGTACCATACATCATATCGAGTCTGATCATGGTAGCGATCACCTATATCATTACGGCGATCGCAAAAGATGAATACCTGCGCATGATCGAGGGTGGCGCGACGCTCCAGCAGATCATGATCATCGGTATTCCGGTCATGTATATCATCTCCTTTTTCTTCCTGATCGGCGTCAGCCGTTTCGTCATCAAGCAGAGGAAGAAAGAGCTCGGTGTGTACTGTGTGCTCGGCATGCAGAAGAAGCATATCATCCACGTGCAGTTCCTGGAAAACCTCTATGTTTTCCTGATCAGTACGATCGCGGGTTCGATCATCGGTATCGTTTCGGAAAAGGTCTTCCAGCTCGTGTTCCTTCGTATCTACCATCATGAAGTGGATTTTTCCTGGAACCTTCCGCTTTCGACCATCTTCACCAATGCCATGGTATTTGCGTTCTTCTTCCTGTTCTTCTTCCTGATCAATGCGATCGGTATACTTCGTTCGAATATTCTTGAGTACATGAAGGAAGAAGCGAAAGGTGAGAAGCAGCCGAAGAGCAAGTGGATCCTCGCGATCGCGGGTGTGCTTCTTTTAAGTGGAGGATACCTCCTTTCCTTTTCAATGGATAATGGCCTTTCGGCACTCCAGTATTTCGGACTTGCGGTCTCCCTTGTTATCTTCGGTACGTATGCCCTCTTTACCGCCGGCAGCATTACGCTTCTGAATACCCTTAAGAAGAATAAGAAGTTTTACTATAAGACCGGTCATTTCATCTCGATCTCCGGCATGCTCTACCGCATGAAAAGAAATGCCGCGAATCTGGCGACGATCTGTATCTTTGCCACGATGGTCCTTGTGACGATGTCTTCGGTCATGACGCTTTACAGCACGGTTCATGACATGGCAAGCAGTTACTATGTCGTCGATCTGGATATCCTTTATGAGACTCCGGATACAGATGAGATCCGTCAGGAGCGTCTCGAAAAGATCCGCCAGGCGGCCGATAAGTCAGGCGTTTCGATCGATCAGATTTATATATATAAATATATGAATGCTTTTGCCAGGATCAAAAACGGCGTCGTTCTGACCGCTCCTTCCTACCTTTCGATCGATGCTAGTGAGATCTTTATCTTCACTGAGGATATCTATAACTACACGAATAACACTACCCTCGATCTGAAGGAGAATGAGATCGCGCTTTACTGCCGTTCAGGAAAAGACATCGGCGATACGATCGCCTTCCAGGCCATGGATAAAGACGGCTATGCCAAAGATGGTGTATCGGAAGTGTTTAATCTTCGAAAGATCACCGAAGCGCCGAAAATGAGTTCCGGAAGTTCCATCGCCGTCTCGGACGGGCTCTACTATTTCATCGTTCCGAATGATGCGGTCCTTGCGAAGTTAGAACCATATATAAATGAGAACGTCTTTGAAGTAGGCGAAAGAAATGAGCACCTTCTGATCAATACCTCTTCCGGCAGATCCGAACAGCTGGCGATGTTTGAAGAGATCCGCACAAACCAGCCACAGTATGACTACCTGTATGTGAATTCCAGGATCGACAGTATCGAAGAGATCGTCGGTATCTATTCAGGCCTTTTCTTCTTAGGTCTTTTCCTGAGTATTGCCTTCCTGACGATCACGATCCTCAATATGTATTTTTCTCAGTTGCAGCAGGGCTATGAAGATTCCCGCCGCTTTGCGATCATGAGAAAGGTCGGACTTACGAGAAAAGAGATCAAGAAATCCATCAACTCGCAGATCGTCGTCGTGTTCCTTCTGCCTCTGATCGTGGCCGTGATCCACACAGCCGCTGCGTACCCGATGGTGAACAGGATCCTGCGTATCCTCGGCGGATGCGAACCGCAGGCATTCCTCCTGATCCTTTCGATGTGTGTTGTCGTGTTCGCGCTCTTTTACACGATCGCCTATCTCTTTACGAGAAGGACATATCTGAAGATGGTCAGCGGTGCCTATGACGGGAAATAAATACGACCTATAAACGACATTATTCGACAAGATATTGATAAACGAAAAGCCTCCGATAGAGTAAAATCTTAAGTGACAGATTCTTCTCATCGGAGGTTTTCTTATGCCTGAATATATCCTCGACTGGAACAAATACACAGATACCGCGATCCGCGTCGCCGAAGAAGGTTCGGTCCTCATTAAGAACGACCGCTCCGCACTTCCGCTTTCGAAAGGTGCGAACGTCGCGGTCTTCGGAAGAATGCAGAGAAACTACTATAAGAGCGGCACCGGTTCCGGCGGCATGGTCAATGTCAAGCATGTTGTTTCGATCCTCGAAGGCCTTCAGAATGAAGAAGGAATCAACGTAGACGAAACGCTTCTTAAGATCTACGACGAGTGGGAGCTTGATCATCCGGTCGATCCGGGTCTTGGCTGGGGCAAGGAGAACTGGTCGCAGGATGAGATGCCGCTTTCAGATGCTGTGGTAAAAGAAGCCGCAGGAAGAAACGACGCGGCGATCATCGTCATCGGAAGAACGGCAGGTGAGGATCGTGACAATACTCCGCAGAAAGGATCCTTCTTCTTAAACGATGGAGAAGAGGAGATGATGCGTAAAGTCTGTAATGCTTTTTCTAAGACGATCGTTCTTTTAAATGTCGGCAACATCATCGACATGTCCTTTATATCTAAGTACGATCCGGCCGCAGTCCTTTATGTCTGGCAGGCCGGCATGATCGGCGGAACGGCAGTCGGTAATATCGTTACAGGTAAAGCTGTTCCTTCGGGAAGCCTTACCGATACCATCGCCAAAGATCTTTCCGACTATCCGTCTTCTTCTAACTTCGGCGGTGATGACCTCTCGAAGGATTTCTATGCGGAAGATATTTTCGTCGGCTACAGATACTTCTCGACCTTTGCACCGGAGAAGGTCCTCTATCCATTCGGATATGGTCTTTCCTATACGACGTTTGAGATCACGGATCTCGGTTTTTCTGCGGAAGGTACCGACGTCAGTGTGAAGCTTTCCGTCAAGAATACAGGTAACTATCCGGGCAAGAAGACCGTCATGCTCTTTGCCCAGACACCGTCTGATAGGATCGCGACGCCTTCCCGTGTCCTTGTGGATTTTCAAAAGACAGAGGAAATTGCGCCCGGACAGACGGAGGAGATCACGCTTAGGGCAGGGAAGAACCGCTATGCTTCCTTTGACGATGACGGGCGCCTCCTGGGAAAGACCGGCTGGGTACTCCCGAAAGGCACCTATTCTTTCTACGCAGGAGAAAATGTAGTAGAAGCGGGGCTTTCCGGTTCTTTTGAACTTGCGGAAGATACGATGGTCGAACAGCTCGAGTCGGCAGCAAAGCCGCTTCAGGCCTTTGAGAGACTTACGATCGGCGGAGAATATGAACCGGTCCCGCTCCGGCAGGTCGAACATGTAGATACAAGATTGGAAAGACTTCCGAAGGAGATCCCCTATACCGGTGATAAGGGCATTAAGCTTTCGGATGTAAAACTAAAGAAGAATACCCTCGATGAATTCATCGCGCAGCTTTCGGACGAAGAGCTCTGCCTCATCATCCGCGGTGAAGGTATGGGAAGCCCGAAGGTCACGACAGGAACAGCCGCCGCTTTTGCCGGTGCTTCAAAAGAACTGCAGGCGATGGGCATTCCGGCGCTCTGCTGTGACGATGGCCCTTCCGGCATGCGTATCGACAGCGGGAAGAAGGCATTCTCACTTCCGAATGGCACCTGCCTGGCATGCACATTCAATGAGAAACTCAACGAAGAACTCTTCGACTGGTTCGGCATCGAGATGGTAAGTAACGAAGTCGATAACATCTTAGGCCCCGGTATCAACATCCACCGTCATCCGTTAAACGGCAGAAACTTCGAGTATTTTTCCGAGGATCCGCTCCTTACGGGACGCATTGCATCTGCACAGCTCCGCGGTATGGATAAGCACGGAGTGACCGGCACGATCAAGCATTTCTGCTGCAACAACAGAGAAACGAACAGAAGATGTATGGATTCCGTCGTTTCCGAAAGAGCCCTTCGTGAGATCTATCTTAAGGGCTTTGAGATTGCGATCAAGGAAGGAAACGCCAGATCTGTCATGTCCGTATATAACCAGATCAATGGTGCTTTCGGCACGGCAAACTACGAGCTCGATACGACGATCCTGCACGACCAGTGGGGCTTTACCGGTATCCTTATGACCGACTGGTGGGCCTATATCGACAGCATTCCGGAGAATCAGTTTGACCATGGTCTTAGGAGTCATTCCGTCATGGCCAGAGCCCAGTGCGATATTTACATGGTCTGCTCCTCTGTCGAAAGAGCCGACCTCGATGCGACAGATACATTCGAGAACCTCAAAAACGGCAGAACGGATCTCATCACGAGAGCCGAGCTACAGAGAAATGCCGCCAATATCTTAAAATATGCCATGAATACGCCGGCAATGGATGCGATCATGGGCGACCGCCCGGTTGTGAAGCATATCGACTGTCCTTTCTCTGACGACGCGATCGAGGCCAAGGTGGATCTTTACTATGAGATCGACAAAGATCCGGTCATCACGGTTGATGTCGATACTTCCGAGGGAAAAGACTTCGTCTTCGGTATCACCTGCAATAAACTTGGCGTATATGAATGCGAGCTTGTGGCCTGCTCGGATCTGTCCCCTCTGGCCCAGCTCCCGATCACGCTTTACTACACGAGTATCCCGCTTCGTGTCATTACGTTCACGGGATCGGAAGGCCAGGACGTATCGCAGACGACGGAGTGCATCCTGATCGCCAAGCATTCTGTATTCAGAATGCATTTCGGAAAACGCGGATTGAAGCTGAAGTGCCTGAAATTCAAGTACTTGCACGGATTGGAGAACATCTCCTTCGATTAAAGAAAGATAGATTTTTCCCCCTCGCTGTGGCAAAATAGATATACAAGTTTCCTTGAGGTTGGAGATGGTTTGTCGAGGGGGTGCTTTGGATGAGACATAAGAAACTATCTTTGCTTTTCGCTTTTACGATCCTTGTATCGATCCTTTCTTTTTCTGCTATGACAGTAGTCATGAGAAAGACAGTTCTTTCCGCACCGGGAACGGTGACAGGCCTTACCGCCGTATCTTCCGGTAAGAACCGGGTGACGCTTTCCTGGAAAGCCGTCAGCGGTGCCGAAGGGTATCTCGTGTATGGCCAGAAGGACGGAAAGTACGGATACGTCGGCATGACCACGAAGGGCACGACCTTTTCCGATACAAAAGCCCTGGATAGCGACTATAACTTCTACTGGGTATTTGCCTACATTAAAGACAGTTCCGGCAAGATGATCACCGGCGGGTGTGAAAAGTATGTATATGCCAAAGGTGTCTGTGCCGCAGTGGCGAATATTAAAGTTTCTGCCGGATACAGTTACGTGCAGTTAAGCTGGAATGCTTCCTATGGCGCCGAAGGATATCTGATCTACGGAAAGACTTCCGAAGGTGCATATGGCTATAAGGGCATGACGACGCAGGGGACGGCATGGAAAGATAAAAATGCCACTTCCGAGGAATATACTTTCTACTGGGTATTCCCGTACCACAAAAATGCTTCCGGAAATATGGTTGTGGGACTTACCGGAAAATATGCTTACGGGAAGTGCAAGACCTATGACGAAGCGGTCACTGGTCTTACGGCCACAGGATTGGAAAAATCGGTCCGCCTTTCCTGGAAAGCCGCGCCATCGGCACAGGGATATGAGATATATAGAAAAACAGGAGACGGTTCTTTTACCTATCTTGCCAAGACAACGAATACCACTTTTGAAGATACGACTGCATCGACGGAAAAGTATAACTACTACCGTGTGTATCCGTATCTTACCGCCGGCGGGGAAACGGCAAAAGGAAAGAGTTCTTCCTATGTCTATGCCAAAGCGTATGTGAAAGTATATACATTGGGCGACGTGACGGCTTCTCTGGACAATCTGGGCACCATGTATCTGACCGGCTCCGGAGCGATGGCCGATGTTACAGATGAAGGTTCCGTTGTGATATCCGGTACAGGAATTACGAATACCAGCCGTCCGTGGAAGAATGACAAAGATCTGATCACCAAGGTCGTTGTCGGTTCCGGAGTGACCCATATCGGGGCCTATGCTTTCTATAAATGTGTAAATCTTGTGAATATCGATCTGACGAATGCAAAAAACCTGGAGAGTCTGGGAAGCTGCACTTTTGCCGGCTGTACGGCGTTAACGGATCTTGTTGTGCCGGAGAACACGCTGAAGTCCATTAGTTCCACATCGTTTTCCAACTGTTCTCTGACGAATTTAACGCTCGGCGAGGGCCTTCGTTTCATCGAATCCAATGCGTTCTATAATAATATAAACTTGAAATCGGTTACTCTGCCGGCGTCACTTGAGGATATGCCGCTGACCACTGTAAGTTATGGAAATCCTTTCGGAAAGTGCACATCGCTTCAGACGATCACTGTGGCTTCCGGCTCGAAGTACTTTTATGTGAAGGATGGTGTTTTGTACCAGAAGAAGGATGATAAGGTGTGTCTTGTTTTCTATCCTTACAACAAAACAGTTACTTCCTATTCCATTCCTTCCGACGTGAATGTGATCAAATATAGTGCGTTCTCCGGCCGTACGGATCTAATGAGTGTGTATTTCCCTGCAAGTGTGACGGAGATTCAGTCACATGCATTTGCAGAGTGCAGTAATCTTACGACACTGACCGGCATGGCGAATGTGGAGATCATCGATGATGGCGCTTTTGTCAGCTGCTCCAAGCTCTCAAGTGTCCCCAATCTGCCGAATATTAAACTGATCGGATGGTCCTCGTTTGCTGCCTGTTATGCGCTTACGGTCGTAAACTGCGGAAATAAGCTGGAGACGATCAGACAATATGCTTTCCGCAATACAGGACTGAAGTCATTTGTGATCCCTGCTTCGATCAAAGAGGTCGGCCCCGGCGTTTTCCCGGATGACGCCACCATTACGGTTCCGGACGGCGTGTACCGACTTGGGGATGGAAGCTATATCTGGGGCGAATTAGTACCGGTTTCTGGAACAAGAAGATATGCGTATGCATATGAGGTACTTGATCTTGTAAATCAGGAAAGAGCAAAAGCGGGACTTTCTCCGCTTACTATGGATACGGAACTGTTAGAGGCGGCCATGGTACGTGGCGCGGAAATCACCTATTCCTTCTCGCATACGAGACCTTCCGGCGCCAGCTGTTTTACGATCAATTCCAAGATCAGCGGTGAGAATATCGCCCGCGGACAGAGGTCCCCGGAAAGCGTTATGAATTCCTGGATGAATTCTTCCGGACACCGCGCGAATATTCTCGAGAGCAGATGGAAGAGCGTCGGTATCGCCTGCTTTGAGACATCAAGCGGAAACCTTTGCTGGGTACAGGTCTTTAGCTCTAAGGAAGCAACCGCGGCATCCCAGCCTTCTGATCGGGCGGTTACGGAACAGGTCCTTGTAAAAATCGATATAACATAATAACCGGAGGAAACAATGAAGAAAGCAAAACAGTTAGTAGCAGGTATTTTGGCAGCCGCGCTTCTCAGCTCGGCAGGAGCGGTCCTTTTCGCAAGGAACCCGGTAAGAGCAGATGCGGGAGTTCAGATCAACAGCAGTAATTTCTCGCCGGTCCTTGTGGACTTTGTAAAGGACTATGAAAAAAGATTCGGCAATAATGACGGCTATCTTTCCGAAGAGGAGGGAGCGGGTATCACGGAGATCTCGATCCAGAGAAAGAATCTTGAAGAGGGAAAGACATATCTTAGTTCGGGACTTCAGTATATGCCGAATCTGAACTATCTTGCTGTCCAGTGGTGTAATATCACGTCGATCGATGTAAGCCATAATCCGAATCTCGAAAGACTGATTTTAAACAACGATGAACTTACTTCCATCTCACTGAAAAACAATCAGAAACTGATGCTTCTGGGAATAGAGAGCAATAAAATCACCGAACTGGATATTACGAGCTGTCCGTATCTCGTGGATGCCTATAACTCATTTGAACCGCACCACTACACTGACTTTGACGGTGACTTTTTTTCCTGGGAAGGACTGAATCCTGAGAAAAATTCGAGGACCTGGACATATATCTCTGCAGACCGAAAGGACAAGATCAAAAGCACCGGTGAGAAGTTCCGCATTCCGATCGATGAGGAGCATTTCTCCTATGTTCTGAAAAATTATCTGCAGAATGAGGATAAGAATAAGTGGGACAAGGATGGTTATCTTTCGCTGATCGAGGCAAAAACGGTCGTTTCGCTTGACTTCTTTGAATCTGAGCCGCCGGAAGGAAAAACGGATCTCGATAAGGGAATGGAATATCTTATGAATTTGAGTAAGCTTTCGATTGCAGGTGGTGGAATCACTTCTGTTAATGTCCGGAAGAATCCGACACTGAAAAAACTGGATCTGTTTTCTTGTTCCATTACTTCGATAGATGTCTCTCAGAATACTGAACTTGAGGTGCTCGCCCTGACATCAACGAAGATCTCCTCACTGGATATTTCGAATAATACGAAGCTGATGGCTGTTTATGTTGATGGCACCAATGTTCAAAAACTGGATATCAGCAATTGCCCGATCCTGGTCGAAGCGTATAATACAATTCCTCGCAAGGAAGTTAATGATGATGATTTCTTCTTCAGTGTCTGGTACGGCCGAAATGAAGCAGAAAACGATGATGAATGGATGTATATTACAACGAATCCGGAAACGGAGATCATAGCGGAAAAAATCGTTCTTCCGTCCGTGACCACGCTGAAAGCAGAGAGCGCCGGAAAGAACAAGGTCAAACTGACCTGGGGCGCAGCAGAAGGTGCTGAGGGATATCTCATCTATGCCAAGAAAGGCAAGACGTACGCCTACGTCGGAATGACCACAAAAGGCACGACTTATACCGATACAAAAGCACTCGACAATGATTACAACTATTACTGGGTCTATCCGTATATCAAGGGAGAATCCGGAAATATGCTGGTCGGCACATGCAGTAAATATGTCTATGCGAAGGGTGTCACTTTAGCCGTGACCAATCTTAAGGCCAATGGTACGGCCGGGAAAGTCACTCTGACGTGGACGGCTTCGCAAGGCGCGGAAGGCTATCTGATCTATGGCATCCGCCCCGGACAGAGCTATGGATATATCGGCATGACGACGAAGGGAACAACATTTACGGATACCAAGGCAAGTAAAGCAGATTGGACGTTCTACTGGGTATTCCCGTATCACAAGGATGCAGACGGGAAGATGATCGTCGGCGGCACCGCCCCGTACGTGTACAGTAAGGCGAGATAAAAGGAGATCTGCATGAGACATAAAAAACTTCCGTTGCTTCTTTGTATAACGATCCTTTTGGCGGCGCTTTCCTTTTCGGTCATGACGATGACCATGAAATCACAGGTGCTTTCCGCACCGGGAACGGTCACGGGTCTTACCGCATCGTCTGCAGGGAAAAACCGCGTCGCGTTGAAATGGAATGCGGTCTCCGGCGCGCAGGGATATCTCGTTTACGGACAGAAGAGCGGAAAGTATGCATATGTCGGCATGACGACGCAGGGAACGACTTTTTCCGATACAAAAGCACTGGATAACGATTATAACTTCTACTGGGTCTTCGCCTATATCAAGGACGGATCCGGGAAGATGATCACCGGCGGGTGTGAAAAGTATGTATATGCCAAAGGTGTCTGCGCGGCGGTTACAAATCTTAAAGCAGCATCCGGGTATTACTCGGTAAAACTTTCCTGGAGCGCATCCTACGGCGCGGAAGGGTATCTCGTCTACGGGAAGACGGAATCCGGAAAATACGGCTACATCGGCATGACGACCCGGGGGACGACCTATACGGATACGAATGCCTCAATCAGTGAGTACAACTACTACTGGGTCTTCCCGTATCACAAAGATGCGTCCGGGAAGATGGTCACGGGACTTACCGGAAAATATACTTACGGAAAAGGGATCGCCTACAATAAGAGTGTATCCGGACTTAAGGCGGCTTCGAAAGAAAAAGCGGTCCAGATCTCCTGGGACAAGACCTCTCCTGCCGACGGATACATCATCTACAGAAAAGTGGGGAACGGATCTTTTCAATACAGATATATCGTAAAAGATCCGGGATTTTTAGATACGACTGCATCTGCAACGCAGTATAACTTCTACCGCGTCTATCCGTATATCACGGTAAAAGGGGAGAAGGTCCTGGGTCCTTCTTCGATATACGTGTATGCGAAGCCCTATACTAAATACTACACGTACAAGAGCCTCGAGATCGGTTTTGACGATGCGTACACCATGTATGTTTTCGGAAGCGGCGCGCTGCCGGACATTAAGCGAAGCTACGGTAGCGGATCGTACGAACTTGAACAAGCGCCGTGGAACAATGAGCTTATCGATGTAAGAAAGATCGTCATCGGCCCGGACATCACGAGCATCGGTAAATGCAGTTTCCGGCTCTGCGAGGAACTTGAGAAAGTGGATCTTTCCCAGGCGAAAAAACTGAAAAAGATCGATGAATCGGCATTTGAAAGCTGCAGCAGCTTAAGTGAGATCGTGATTCCGTCGGGAACGGTCGAATATATCGAGGCGATGGCCTTTGCCGGAAGCAACATTAAGAAAGCTGTTCTCGGAGAAGGCGTAAAGCGTGTGATCTATAATGCTTTTTCTTCAAGCCAGCTCGAAGAACTCTACCTTCCGGCATCGTTTGAAACGAACCTCTATGAGAATAACTCCGGGAATCTCTATGAGCACTTCTCCGGCTGCACAAAACTTCAGAAGATCACGATTGCATCCGGGTCGAAGTCTTTTTACTCGGAAAACGGCGTGGTATACCAGAAGGTCAACGGCGACCTTTATCTTGTTGAGTATCCTCTCGGAAAGCCGGAGACATCCTTTTCGATCCCGAATAAGGTCAAGGGCATAAAGCGTCATGCTTTCCACAAGGTCCTGAATCTGAAGTCGCTTTATATCCCGGACAGCGTAAAGGAGATCGGCATCGAAGCCTTCTATGCCTGTAATTCCATTACCACGATCACGGGCATGAAGAATGTCGAGCTCATCGATGTGGCCGCTTTCTGCAGCTGCTTTAACTTAAAGAGCCTTCCTACGCTCACGAATGTAAAAGAGATCGGTGAGATGGCGTTTTATAACTGCCAGGCGCTGACCTCCATAACGTTTGGAACGAAACTGGAATTGATCGGTACAGAAGCATTTGCAAAAAGTTCCGTTAAGACTTTTACGATCCCGTCTTCGATCAAGAAGATCCTGGCGCATGCATTCCCGGAGGGTGCGGTCGTGAATACGCCAAGCAATGTATATAAGCTGGGCGATTCCAGTTACGTGAAAGGCAAGATCCAGAATGTGACCGGTACCCGCCGCTACGACTATGCATATCAGGTACTCGAATACGTAAATGCGGAAAGAGCTAAGGTCGGCGCAGCTCCTCTTACTATGGATAAAGATCTTCTGGAGGCGGCGATGGTACGAAGCGCGGAGATCGTGATCCTCCCGAGCCATACCCGTCCGTGCGGGCTCGGATTTAACAGTTCCGCAGAGAATGCAAATGGCGAAAACATTGCCGGTGCTTCCTGGCTGATGTCCCCGAAAGAACTGGTCGATTACTGGATGGATTCTTATGGACACCGGGCAAACATCTTAAATCCGGACTTTAAGAGCATCGGTATCGGGTATTTCGTCAATAACGGAAATATGAATGCCGTGCAGGTTTTTAGCCGCGAAGAAGGAACAACCGTCAGCAGACCTGCAAATAAGACGGTCACGGAAAAGGTCGTCGTGAAGGATTATTGACTCTTTACACGATCTGCAGAAGATAGAATTTGAGATAGTCGGTCTCGGGTATCGCCATGGAAACAGGGTGATCCGGGGCCGCTCTTCTTTCTTCGATCAGACGGAGCGTTACTCCGGCATCGCGAGCTGCTTCCAGGAGCATCTTGCGGAACAGTTCATTCGGCATGAAATGCGAGCAGGAGCAGGTGGCAAGGTAGCCGCCTCTCGGGAGCATCTTCATGGCGCGGTAGTTGATCTCCTTATAGCCACGCTTGGCGTTATCTGTGGTCTTCCGGCTCTTCGTAAATGCCGGAGGATCCAAAATGATGAAGTTATAATCCGCATGTTCTTCGGCGAGCTTCGGAAGAAGATCGAATACATCGGCGCACAGAAAATCCATGCGGTCGGAAAGACCATTGATCTTGGCGTTTTCTTCCGCGGTATCTACCGCCAGCTGGGAGATATCTACCGCAGTGACATGAGCAGCTCCGCCTTTTGCGGCATTCATGGCAAAAGATCCGGTATGGGTGAAGCAGTCAAGGACTTTCATGCCGCGCGCAAGCTTGCTTACGGCGAGACGGTTATATTTCTGGTCGAGGAAGAAACCGGTCTTCTGGCCGTTTTCGACATCGACGGTATAGCGGATCCCGTTTTCACAGATCTCGACCTGGGGCGATGCGGGAATGCCGACAAAGTCTCCCTTATACCAGCCCTTTTGAAGAGGAAGACCTTCAAGTTCACGGATCTTCGCCTCGTTTCGCTCGAAGATGCCGCGGACGGTGATGCCGTCGTTCTTCAGTTCATCCACGAGGGCTTCGTAGATGATGGCTTTCACCTGTTCGGTCCCGAAGGAAAGAACTTCTGTAGAGAGGATATCTTCATAACGGTCTACAGTAAGGCCCGGGATACCGTCGGCTTCTCCGAAGATCAGGCGGCAGCAGCAGTAATCGTCCTGCATGACCGTTCTTCTCATGTCGAGTGCGTACTTCACGCGGCGCTGCCAGAAGGCAGGACCGAAAGTCTCATTTGCATTATTGCTCAGGATGCGGATACGGATCTTGCTGTTTTTGCTGAGAAAACCTGTGCCGAGGTAGCGGTCTTTTTTGGAGAAGACATCTACAAGAGAACCGTTTTCGATCTGCTCGGAAAGCCCCGAGATCTCAGCATCATAGACCCATGGATGACCGCGCTTGATGGCGGCCTCCGCTTTTTCGGTCACGACGGCTCTGGGAAAAGTTCTCTCTTGTTTCATGCTTCTATATCTCCGTTTCGCTTATCATTAAACTCCGTTTTCAAGCACCGTGGCCAGCTCGTCAAGGAAGACCTTCGATGCGGCGTCGGACGGGAGCTTGAGATCTGTTCTCGGGGAAAGATCAACGGATCCTACTTTCGGACCGTCCGGCAGGCACGAACGCTTAAACTGCTGGGAGATGAAGCGGCGGAGGAAATTCTCCTCCCACTTATAGATCGTCGCATCATCATACTCCCCGGCAAAAGCGATCTTCGCGATCCGGTAGATCTTCGACGGTGCAAAGCCGAGACGGAAGAAGTAGTAGAGGAAGAAGTCGTGGAGCTCGTAAGGTCCGACGAGATCTTCGGTCTTCTGGGAGATCTTGCCGTCTTCTGCCGGAGGCAGAAGTTCCGGAGATACCGGGGTCGCAAGAATATCCTTAAGTACTTCGGAAAGAGAAGGATTCTCTTCTTTTACACGATCCGCTTCGTAGGAAACGATGTGGCGGATCAGGGTCTTCGGGACAGAACCGTTTACGGCATACATGGACATGTGATCGCCGTTATAAGTCGCCCAGCCGAGCGCCAGCTCGGAAAGATCGCCGGTTCCGACAACGAGGGAGCCCTCGTCATTCCCCATGTCCATAAGCAGCTGTGTGCGCTCTCTGGCCTGGGAATTCTCGTAAGCGACGTTATGGTTATCGATATCGTGGCCGATATCTTTAAAGTGCTGGATGACCGAATCCTTGATGGAGATCTCATCGATCCTTGCACCCAGCGCCTTTGCAAGTTCAATGGAATTATTCTTCGTGCGGGAAGTCGTTCCGAAACATGGCATCGTAATGGCATGGATATTCGTTCTCGGAAGACCGAGGATATCGAGTGCTCGTGCGGAAACGAGGATCGCCAGTGTGGAATCCAGTCCGCCCGAAAGACCTAAGATGACCTTTTCACAGCGGATGTGTTTGAGGCGTGTCACAAGGCCCATGGCCTGCATGTCGAGGATCTGTGCACAGCGGGCGGCGATCTTCTCCTTATCTTCCGGAATAAACGGATTTTTCGGTACTTTTCGAATGAGAGAAAGTTCATTCGGAATTTCCATTTCAAATCCGATGATGTCCATGTCGGCATCTGCCGTGCTGTTGGCAAAGTCAGTTCTCCAGGAAGTGTCACGGGTCCTTTCCGCGTGGAGGAACTGAAGGTCGATATCTGCGTAAGTGATGCCATCGGAGAAGCGCTTGCTCCTTCCCAGTTCGCGGCCGTTTTCGAAGATGAGATCCTCGCCGCCATAGACATTGTCCGTGGTCGATTCGCCGATACCGCAGTTTGCGTAGATATACGCGGCGTGCAGTTTTCTGCTCTGCGCGGTCAGGATCTGGGCAACTTTTTCATCAGATCCTACAGTCGTCGGAGCAGAGGAGAGGACCGCGAGGATATGGCATCCGGAAAGCGCGGCATCGACATCGTCCGAAATCGGGCACATCAGATCCTCATGGAAGAGAACTGAGAAAGAGAACAGATCTTTTTCACAGAAATAAAGAGGCTGACCGAAGACGATCTCATCGTCGAAGTATTCATCGTAGAAGGATCCCGAGACTTCATAAGGGGAGAAGTAGCGGGACTGTTCTTCCGAGAGCGTAAGCTTGACATTGCAGCCGAGGATCGTGCCTTCGTGGATCACGACAGCCAGGTCAAGGAGTTTGCCCTCGATATAGGCGGGAAGACCGATGATGAATACACAATTTGCATCCGCTGTCTCTTCCGTGATGCGGTAGAGGGCATCCCATGCCGCATCGATAAATGCTTTCTGCCGGAACAGATCTCCGCAGGTAGCTCCGGTCACACAGAGTTCCGGAAAGATAAGAAGAGAACAGTCTTTATCCGCACTGTTAACGGTGGCGATGATCTGCTCTGCGTTATAGTCGATGTCAGCCACACGAAGCTTCGGGGTGGCTGCGCCTGTTCGTAAAAAACCGTCTTTCATAGGTATACGCTCCTTTTTTTTGATCAAAGAGAATCGTCTTTATTTTCCGGGAATACCGGCGGGACCTGGGACTCAGGAAGTTCCGGGAATCCGGATGGAGTATTTGCTTCCGGGAATGAGGGTTCTTCAGGGAATGCCGGAGCTTCAGGATATACCGGTTCCGGCGGCATGACCGGCTCGTCAGAAGAGATCGGAGCTTCTGTTGCCTGTGGAGCTTCCGGTATTTGCGATACTTCCGGAACTGCCGGAGCAGGAGTATTGCTTTCAGCAACCGCATCTTCGCTTCCGTTATAGATCTGGTCCACAAGACCCTGGAAGTTATTGTAGTACATAGTGGTATTCTCGATCACGTATCCGTAGAGAGCTTTCGGATGAAGCTCATGAACGGCACGGCAGAGAGCTTCGGATGTCGCCTCATCCTTGAACTGATACTGGATGCACTCGTGGTAACGGGTGAAGAATACGGAACGATAGATCGGGGCACTGTTGACCTGGTTGGTCTTGCTCGGATAGATCCAGACCACATCTTCGATCGTCAAAAGGACTGGGGAAGCTACGGCAGAGATCGCATGCTTATTACTTACGTACACCTGCTTGAACTGGTGAAGGGCAGGTGAGAATTCTTTTTCGAGATCCTCGACCGTCATGTTCTCCCTTGCCAGCTTTTCCTTCAGTTTCTTTAAGTATCCTTTCGTGAATCCGGTGAGGAAAAGAGCGATTCCGCCGACGATCAGTGCGACCGACAGGATGATGTAGAGCAGGCTTTCGGAGAGTAGCACTTTCTGCATCGGGACCATAACGAACATATACTTGCAGACAAGAAGTTTTGTTGCCCCCGGCGCTCCGACCATATCGAAATACTCTTCCAGATACTGGTTCGTCTTCGTGGAGATCTCAGACATATAGCCGCGGCAGTTGATGGACTCTTTAAGATCCGATTCATCCCCGCTGTCTATATAATCGTAGGTCTGCTCGATGATGCGGTCTGCTTTATTCGCATATGTCTTCGGAATAAAGACGATCAGGTAGTTCTCGTCGCCGTCCTTGTTTTCAACAGGTGCGATATAGAAGCGACCTTCGTCGTTTTCGGCGAACCAGTCGTAGAGACAATAGGTCTTTCCACGATAGAACTGGTCGATCTTATAGTTGTTGCTCGGCACGGCAAATACGTTTTTCTGTGCCAGCAGATATTTCGTGGTCTTCGGAATCAGAACAAAAGCAAGAATGATAGCGATGACGATCAAGGCGATGCCTCCAACAAAGTGCATGACCAGGTTATCACGCTTGATTTTCTTAAAGACGGACGGATTACTCATATAACACCCCTTCACTGTTAAACAGTAATTCAAAAGTCATTCCTTGTGAAAAGAACGTTTAAAGTATATCATATTATAGAATCTTTTGAACTTAGGACAGAGGTGCGACGCATGGATAATGTCTACAGAAATATAGTTTCTCCGCAGCAAGCGTTTTCCAATGGGAACGGATCGCAGATCCCGCCGTTTACGAAGAAGGAACTTCGGTCTTTCCGTCACAGAGCCGAACTGCCGCTTTACACGGTCATGGCCTTTATCAATGTCGGATTCATCCTTTTTGCGCTGATCAGTTCGGTCCTCGCATTTTATGACGTCGGTCCGCTGACCGGAAAAGTCGGCGCCATGATCAATTACGTGATCCTCGGCATCAACTCATCCGCTTCTGCCCATATCGAGATCCTGTTCCTTCTGATCTTTATCCCGATCCTCCTGATCGCAGCGGTATATTTCTACTATGCGCAGTACCGCGCCTATTCGATCCGTATTACCGAGAAGAACTTCCCGGAGATCTATGCGGTCGTCGAAGATTATTCCCGCCGTCTGGGCTTAAAGAAGACCCCGAAGGTATATCTGTCCCAGGAAAACGGCGTCATGAACGCCTTTTCGACATTCATCCTGAGAAGACAGTACGTAGTACTCCTTGCGGATCTTTTCGAGGTGGCGTATCTGGAACATCACGATCTGGAAAGCATCAAGTTCATCATTGCGCACGAGATGTCGCATATCGCGCTTTCTCATGCGACTTTTTCCTACCAGATCAGTATTCTTTTTGCCAACTATCTGCCGATCCTTTCCTCGACGCTCTCCCGTGCCCGCGAATACAGCTGTGACCGTGTGGCCCAGCATCTGGTCGGCGTGAGCGGCGTGGAGCCCATGCTGGCTCTGGTCGTCGGTAAGCATCTTTATAAGAAAGTCGACATCGAGGACTACGTGAAGCATTGCCGTGAGACCCGTGGATTCTTCGTCTTCGTCCTCAATATGCTGAGTTCTCATCCGATCATGCCGAAACGTATCCAGGCGCTTCTCAAAGATCACGGCAGCGGCCGTCTGTTCTTCTGAAAATCACTTGTTCATGCAACTTTGCCAAAATAATCTTGCAAAAACCTTCCCGTCAAAGGAAAAAGTAGAATTTGTTCGAAAAGCGTTGACAAGCGGTTCTTTAACCTTTTAACTATATAAGTGCGAAAGCCAAATTTTGCAAGCAGGAGGAATATAACATGAATAATATTGCGTTGAGCGACAAGAGCAATCTTCTTGAGCAGGATCCGTATCAGTACACGCTGCAGGACGTTGAGAAGCCGGAACTCTTCCGCGAACTGTTCCCCTATGCTGAAGTCCCGAAGATCGCTTATAACTATAGAAAAGTTCCGATGAATATGCCGGAAAACATCTATATTACAGATACCACTTTCCGTGACGGACAGCAGTCCCGTGCACCTTATACCACCGAGCAGATGGTGGAGATCTATAAGATGCTGCACCGCCTTGGCGGCCCGAAGGGCATTATCCGCCAGACCGAGTTCTTCGTTTATTCCGAGAAGGACAGAAAGGCGCTCGAGGAGTGCATGGCTCTGGGCTATAAGTTCCCGGAGATCACCACATGGATCCGTGCGACCAAGTCTGACTTCGCACTCGTTCGTAACATCGGCATCAAGGAGACCGGTATCCTCGTAAGCTGCTCGGATTACCACATCTTTAACAAGATGGGCCTTACCCGTCAGCAGGCAATGGACAAGTACCTCGGTATCGTAACCGATGCCATCGATGCTGGTCTTCGTCCGAGATGCCATTTTGAAGATATCACCCGTGCAGACTTCTACGGTTTCGTTGTTCCGTTCGCTGCTGCTCTCATGCGTCTTTCTGAAGAGAGCGGTATCCCGGTCAAGATCCGTGCCTGCGATACCATGGGTTACGGCGTTCCGTTCCCGGGTGTTGCACTTCCGCGTTCCGTATCGGGTATCATTTATGGTCTTCAGCACTATGCGGGTGTTCCGTCGGAAATGCTCGAGTGGCACGGTCACAACGACTTCTATAAGGGTGTTGTCAATGCTTCTACTGCATGGCTCTACGGTGCGCAGGCAGTAAACTGCTCGCTCCTCGGTATCGGTGAGAGAACAGGTAACGTACCGCTTGAGGCTATGGTATTCGAATATGCACAGCTTCGTGGTACTCTCGACGGCATGGATTCCCGCGTGATCACTGAGATCGCGGACTATATCTCCCGTGAGACCAACTATGAGCTGCCGCCGATGACACCGTTTGTCGGTAAGAACTTCAACGTCACCAAGGCAGGTATCCACGCAGATGGACTTCTGAAGGATCCTGAGATCTATAACATCTTCGACACAGAGGCACTCCTCGACCGTCCGCCGCTTGTTGCTGTCAGCAACGTATCCGGACTTGCAGGTATCGCCTGCTGGATCAACAACTACTATCGTCTCGCCGGCGATAAGGTCGTCAGCAAGAAAGATCCTTTCATCGCCAAGATGAAGGAGTGGATCGATAAGGAGTACGAGAGCGGCCGTATCACCGTGATCTCTGACGAGGAAATGGTCAAGCTCTTTGAAGAGTGTGGCGGGGAGACCTACCAGAAGGTCGCTCGTCCGAAGTCCTGACGGACAGTTAATAATTCGAATGCAATAACATCTCTCTTCGGCATTTTTAGTGTCGAAGAGAGATGTTTTTGTTTTCGTTTTTCGTGTGGTATATATATTTCCGAGATTTCCCATGATGTTTATATGAAGGCTTTCCATGGGGATCCCGGATTGTTAAGATTCCCCATGACTCTTATAGAAGTCAGTTTCATGGGAAACCCGAGCTTTTATAGTTTGCCCATGACGATTTTTCGTAAGAAAAGCATGGGGAAATGGATATTCCAAGAAACCCCATGGTAGGGAAGGCATGGGAATTTGAGGCTTTCCTTAAAACCCATGGAAAAACAAGGGAAATGCGTCATGGGAAAACCGATCTTTTCAAGATCCCCATGAAACGAGGATCAAAAAGAAGCATGGGAAGCTCCGTTTAGAGCTTAAGCCCATGCTTTCTTGTAAAGTAAAATAGTGCTCATCTTAAGATCGGTTCTGCGAGATTCGATCCGCAGGAAAAACAGCAAAATCAGGTGCCGCTTGTTGCGATAACTCCGGGCAGGACTTCGTCTCCGACTTTGATCGGTGCGCGGAGGATCGTGTGATGGATCTTACCGGCGAGCTTGAAGATCTCTTCTTTCGGGATCTCACATTTTGATTTGACGCTGATCCTTCCAAGGGTGCCGTCTTCGTGTCTTACGCGGATCGTGGTCGTCAGTGTACGCATGGGGTGCGACACTTCGGCGATCGCGTATTCTTCGCCGCGCGGACAGGAGTTACCGGAGACGAGCGGCGGATCAGTCAGTGTGACAGAAAGCTGACAGCCTCTCGGACAGATGATACATGTCATTCGGCGAACAGCCGTATCTCCAGAAGTCTCTTTGCTTTCGCTTTCAGTTTTCTCTGGCGGCTTGACGACTTTCCTCGGGAAGACCTTCGGATGATCGATGGCGTCCCGGGAAGTGGTTTCGGTTTTTCCGGAAACATAAAGTGCGGCTGCCTTTCCGGCTGCAATCGCTTCTTTGGTTACGTTATCTGCAAGGTCGTGGACATGAAGGACATTTCCGCATGCGAAGATGCCGGGGACTGAAGTTTCCAGTGATTCCGATGCAAAAGGACCGCCGGTCTTCGGATCGATCGATAATCCGGCTTTCCTGGAAAGCTCGTTTTCAGGGATCAGGCCGCAGGAGAGAAGAAGCGTATCGCATTCGATCTCCCGTTCGGTCCCCGGGATCGGTGTATAGTTCTGGTCGACTTGGGAGACTGTGATACCGCAAAGCCGGTCTTTGCCGTGAATCTCAGTGACGGTCTGTGACAGGTAAAGCGGGATGCCATAGTCTTCAAGGCACTGGGTGATGTTTCTGGCAAGTCCACCCGGTTGCGGGGCGATCTCGATGCAGGCGAGAACTTCCGCGCCCTCTAAGACCATGCGGCGTGCCATGATGAGCCCGATATCGCCGGACCCTAAGATGACGACCTTCCGGCCGACCATGTAGCCGTCGATATTGACGTAGTGCTGGGCAAGACCTGCTGTCATGACGCCTGCGGGGCGGGTACCCGGGATGGCCAGAGCGCCGCGGGCTTTCTCGCGGCAGCCCATCGCGAGGATGACGGCCTTAGCGGTGATCTCGAAATACCCATCCTTATTGTTCATGGCATAGATCGTATTCACCTTCCGGCTCTCGTATCCGGCGGTATCTAAGTTGAGTTCTTTCTTCTCGGTCGAAAAGTCTGCGACGAAAGTGTCAAGAAGGATCTCTACGCCCGGCGCATCGCGCTTCAGTTCCTCGATCGCACGGTGTGCGTATTCCGGGCCTGTGAGTTCTTCGCCGAAGTGCGCAAGACCGAATCCGTTATGGATACACTGGTTGAGGATCCCGCCGAGTTTTGTATCACGCTCGATAAGAAGGATGGACCGGCAGCCGTTCTCTGAAGCGCTCTTTGCAGCGGCAAGACCCGCAGGACCTCCGCCAATGACTACAATATCGTAGTTTCTCATACGTCCACCTCCTGACCTGTTGCTGTGCTCTCCGCGACATCGGGATCCGACTCCTGCTCCCGCGGGAAGAAGAGGTTTGAGCCGTTTGCGTCCTGCCGGATGAGCAGATGGAGCTCGTCCGATCTTAATGGGAAATCCTTCTTAGTTAAGGACCCGGAAAACATCTTTGCATCGTCGTCTGAAAGGGGCATGGAGGCAAGTTTTTGGAGTTCTTCCTTACGATAGGAAAGAAGCATCTCCACGACTCTCGGACCGCAGAAACCGCCCTGGCATCTGCCCATACCGGTACCGACTCTTCGCTTTACGCCATCAAGAGTGCTGGGTGGAATCGGGCTTTCAAGCGCATCTCTTATCTCGCCCTCGGTGACGCCCTCACAGCGGCAGACGATCCGCCCGTAGGCGGGATCTCTTTTGACAAGGGTCTCACGCTCACTGTTGCTCATATCCCGGAAATGGACCTTGTTCCGGCCGAGAGCATATGACGGATACCGGTCTCCGCCCGGTTCAGTAATGTCCTCTTTGGGACACAGACTGACACCGCTCTTTTTAAGAAGATCCACGACATACGGACCGATGGCCGGACTGCTTGCCAATCCCGGGGACTTGATGCCGGCCGCCTCGAAGATGCCCTTTTTGCCGGGGATCTCGCGGATGATGAAGTCATCTTCTGTGGAGTTGGCACGGATGCCGGAAAAGTTTCTGACGTTGTCACGCCAGGAGATATTGTTTACGGAGCGGGCGGCCTTTTCCTTGATCTCAGAGAGTTTCTGGGAAGTGGTCGCGGTATCTTCGATATCGCATTTCAGCACTTCGGAAGTCGGTCCGCAGATCAGATTGCCGTGAACAGTAGGCGCGACCAGTACACCTTTTCCTTTTTCGTTCGGACACTGGAAAATGACGTGATCGACGCGGGTACCTTCGGATTTATCGAGAAGAAAGTATTCGCCCCGGGTCGGCACGATCTTAAAATCGGGAACAGCGACAAGCCCGTGAACCGTATCGGCATGGATGCCGCAGGCGAGGATGATCGTATCTGCTTCAAAGGTTTTCATTGTGGACTCGATCGTATACCGGGATGCTGCGGACGGGTCCTTGTTTTCGGTGATGGCAGTGACTTCTGCGTTGAGAAAGAGATCACCGCCGTTTCTTACGAAAACTTCCGCCTGCGCAAGACAAAGTTCCCAGGGGTTTACGATAGCTGCGGAAGGCGCGAAGAGGGCGGCAACGGCCTCTTCGGATACTCCGGGTTCCATGGCGCGGAGTTCATCTCTATCGAGAATACGGATGTCGGGAACGCCGTTCTTTATGCCGCGGTCGAGAAGTTCTTCCAGGGTGGCTTTATCTTCTTCTGAAAAAGCCAGGACCAGGGAACCGCAGCGGCGGAAAGGAACATCCAGTTTATAGCAAAGATACTCGCAGAGACGGTTGCCCTCCACATTGAGTTTGGCCATGAGGGTCCCGGGTTTTGGGTCATATCCTGCGTGGATGATCGCACTGTTGGCGCGGGTGGCGCCCATAGCTACGTCGTTGTTCTTGTCTAAAAGAAGCACGGAAACATCATAAGGAATGAGGTTGTAGGCGATCGATGCGCCGACGACCCCGGCTCCGATGATGGCGATATCGTATTTCATAGGAACCTCTTTCTCGGACGGGAGATCCGGTGAGATAAAAAGGGAGGTCCGCCCGGAATGTCTTACTGATATTTTACTACATCGAGAAGGAGAAGTGCGGCCTTCGTGAGTAAAAGTCCGGGATACTCTTCTTAAATTGACATTGGTTCGCCAAATCATTATACTTTTGTTTGCTATATATATAGGATGCGAGGGAATTATCATGCGAGTTTCAAAGCTTTTCATGTCCACACAAAGAGAAGTACCTTCCGATGCCGAGATCGTGAGCCATCAGCTCATGCTCCGTGCCGGCCTGATGCGTAAGGCCGCTGCAGGCATCTATTCATACATGCCGATGGGTTATCGCGCATACCGTAAGGTAGAAGCCATCGTCCGCGAGGAGATGGACCGCGCCGGTGCCCAGGAGCTCATTATGCCGGCTGTTCTTCCGGCAGAGACCTACATGGCTTCCGGCCGCTGGGAAAAGTTCGGTCCGGAAATGTTCCGACTGAAGGATAGAGGAGGACGTCAGTTCTGCCTGGGCCCGACACACGAGGAGCCTTTCACAGAAGCAGTCAGAGATACGATCCGTTCATACCGTAATCTGCCGGTTACTCTTTATCAGATCCAGCACAAGTACCGTGACGAGAAGCGCCCGAGATTCGGTGTCGTCCGTTCCCGTGAGTTCGTCATGAAGGACGCATACAGCTTTGATGTGGACGAGGCGGGCCTTGATAAGTCCTACCTTATCATGAA